>Ga0265298_10004854_pt1 | contig 17044 bp, 14 predicted proteins | sample AusTroGonzalo_MG_3_FD_193486 | JGI IMG/M metagenome (GOLD analysis project Ga0265298, IMG submission 193486) | Bovine rumen microbial communities from tropical cattle in Woodstock, Queensland, Australia - Gonzalo_01 | ecosystem: Host-associated > Mammals > Digestive system > Stomach > Rumen ... | reverse complement strand
CCACAACTGAATATTTTTAAACTTGCGAATATCTTCTTCGCTCGGACTATTGGCGCGTTTAAAATCAAAAAGCATCAGGCCTAAGGGATGGGGAATAATCAAATCAATTTTACCCTGAACATTCGTCTTTTCTTCCGCGCCGGTAGTGGGATCAAAACGATAAGCTAAATCATACTCAAACTTCCAGGTGGCGCGCGGGGCCTGGGCCTCAAGTTTTTGCAATTCTTTTAAAATGGGAGCGGTATGATAATACAAATCTTCAAAGGCCTTCCAGCGATCATAAGGTGTCACAAAAGAAATCTTCATTAATTGCTGTTCAATCAACTTGGCCAGAGAGACCTCGGCCGTACTTTGTCCCCAGGCCGCGATAATGGCATGGGCCAGCGTGCCCAGTTCACGATTTTGGAGGGTCTGCTGCGGCCGCGGATCAAGTTGATAACCACCTAAGTATTGGAGCGCAAATTTGCGGGGGCAATCGACAAAGGTTTGTAAACTTCTTGCGGATAACGGGGGTAACGGCCTTGGCGGTAAGGCCTCGATGGTAGCTTGCCAAAAAGAAGCGGCGGGAGATGAAAAAGAGGATGCCGTTTTTAACGGATCGAGGGTTGCGGCCGCGGCCATCTGCGCGATGATTTCATGAAGGCCTAATTCTTGTTGGAGCAAATTTTCTTCGGCCAATAAAAGCGTCGGGCCTTGGAGTAATTCTGCTAAACTCTGCAGTTGCGCTTGGTAGGCCACATCCTCTCTGAAGATAGGGCCGAGGGCCGTTAAAATACGTAATTCCTCTTCCCGGTATTTTTCCCCCAACGGCCGCCAACGCTCAAAGGAAGAAGACGCTACCACCACATTATATTTTTGCGGATCATAAAAAGGTAAGGCATTTAAATCAAAAACGGTAATCGCTTGCGCGGTCTGCGCGGGAGTCGTCAGTCCATAAACCCGAGGCACCCGCTGATAGAGTACTTTTCGCCATAACGCTAATTCAAACCCCGCAATCGTAAAACGCTTGCTACTTAAGGCCTGCCATTCTTCCCCTAGTTGTTTAAGTAGTGACCACACCTTAAACCAACGGCCGGCCGTTAAATCACCTAAAGACGCCTGCTGCTGAATTTTGTTGCCCCATTGTTTTAAAAATTCGGCCCATTGTTCGAGGGAAAGTTCGTTGTCATTAATTTCCTCATTAAACTTTCCTTGCTGATGCCGGCATTCCTGTAAGGATTGCCACAACTGCTCAATGATCGACTGCCAAAGGTCAATTTTAATTTTGGCCGCAGTATTAGCTTGGGCGATTTCCTGACTAGGCCATTTTAAATCTTTGGTCAGGAGAAAAAGATTGGTTTCCCGGGGAAAATTTAACTGCGCGATCGTGGCCGCCAAGCGGCCGCCGGGAAAGGAGGCGAGTTGATATTGGCCTTGGGCGGGCAAAGTAAAAGTAGTTTTAATTTCCTCTGGGCCTAAAGGACTCAGCCACCTAATCCAATCGCTGGGCAAAGAATTTTGCCAGGCCTTCGCCGGATATGGCACGATGACTTGAACCCGTTCCCCTAAGGCCTTCAAATAATCGACTTGCATCGCGGAAAGATGGGCAAAACCCCAAAAGATGACGGTTTTGGCCAAGGGCGGCGGGACTTGTGGATCGTGATACTTTGCACTTAGCTGCGCGTAGACCTGGTGTTCATCCCACAGGTCTCCTAGTTCTAAACACTGCTGTAAAAATTGTACCGTTTCCCCTAACTGTGGATGTAACGGCCAAAAATCATGGAGGAGAGAAAAATCGAGGGTAAAACTCCGTAAGTCACTTAGCAGAGTATAGGCCTGATTAAACCAATGAAAATCTAATCCTTCCACCGCATCGCGCGGTACCCATTGGCGTCGCCATCCTTCCCGCAAGGCCCTGCCCAGATAAAGCATAATATGGGCCTTGGAACTAGCGCGGCGCTCACGGCCAAAGCAGCGCTCTAATTCGGCCGTTTGCCATTCATTGATAGTTTTAACTGCCGCACCGGTGTGGCCCCAACGGGCCCGCCATAAATCGGCCCTAGGAGGATCCGGCACCACCACGATGGCCGTGGGATGCTCTGTCCAAAGTTTACTTAGGACTTCTTGGGATGGATAAATCAGAACTTCTAAGGCCACCCTTTACACCCCTCCTAATCCTCGCTAAAAGAAGTGCCTATATCTTAGAGAGGATCCTATGACTAGTCATCTTTATAGTTTTTTAGACGATGCCCATAACTTAAATGCCCACTTCTTAGAAGGCACCGCTTTAATTCAGGAACTGGAAGAAAAACATATTTTTACTGATGCCGGCAAGGCCTACTTTGAACATTGTTTACTTAGCTGTTTACCTTTAGTCAGCTTTTTAAAATATGGGGAATCCTTAGGAATTTATTTTGATTCCGAAGAACCTTACTTTCGGTTCAAAATCGAATTAAATGCTTACGGTAAAGTCAGGGCCTTACTCCTCCCCGAAAACTTTAACGCATGTCCCCTAACCTTTTCCGGCCAAGTGCGTCTCGCAAAAATTATGGCCCCTGGCCAAAGACCATATACCTCGGTCTTAGAAATTAAACAGCTCCCTATTAGTGAAGTTATCAATCAGATTCTAACCCAATCTTATCAAGCCCCTGCCAAGGTGCTTTCTTCCCCAGCCGGATTTCAAAGCATGCTCTGGCATAAGGTGCCACTTAAAGTGCTCCAAGCACCACCGGTCGATCTTGATCAATATCAAAAAGAACGTCAGCAAAAAATGACGGATTTCTTAAAAACTCAACCAACAGATTTAGAGCAAATTAAAAAGTTTTTTGCGGATTTAGGTTTAGTCTATTTAGGCGACCGGGAAATTAGCTTTCAATGTGGATGTTCGCAAGAACGTATGGCCCACAATTTGCGGCTGCTTTCTGCGCAGGAAAAGGCCGAACTCTTTGCCCAACAAGATACGATTGAAGGGAAGTGCGACTACTGCAAGAAGATTTATACTTTCACGAAAGATGAAATCTTAACCCCGACCAAACAATAGATTTGCTTAAAATTTTTTAATAGCCAGTTTCTACTTGCCTGATTTGCTTTTGCTGATCCACGGTCCAGCGATCGGGTTTAGCGTCTTCGTCACCCCAAGAGTAAATATAACCGGCCGCTGTCGCCGTAAAATAATCTCGGCGGGCAATCGTCACTTTCTCTTTTGGATCGGCCGGTTGCGGAAAACACTTGGCCGTATCGGCAACGGAAGAACATTTTAAAGTAGTCCCAGGAAGCACTCTTCCTTGAGGGAAATAATGTTTATTAATTTCCGCTTCCCCATTGGGACTAAGACAATCGTTGATACCCATCTTTCTGGCCAAATAAACATTTCCCCCCGGAACCCGGCCGGCCGTATATTCACCATTTTCGTAACGTTCTCCGGTGTTCACAAAACCAATAAAATAAAAGCGTTGCTCCGCAGGGTCTAATTTTAGGCCTAAAGTTTTAAGACAAGTAGCATAGGTACCGTAGGTGGCCTTGGCCCCATTCTCGATAGAATAGACAGAACCTAAATTAATCTTTGCTTCAATGGTACGGGCCTTGGCCTTATATTTTTTATACTGGGGTACGCCCACCGCGGCCAAAATCCCAATAATTGCTACTGTGATCATTAATTCTACCATCGTAAAACCTGATCGCCGTTGCATATAGACTCCTTCGAATAATTTTAGCTGTAATTTCCGCTTTAATGTTTGGTTTAATTTTAATTAATTCATTATTGAGATGACCGTTCAGAAGCCGCGGCCTGTTCTTTAGCTTGTTGGGCCTTGAGTTTATTAATTTTTTTTATTTCCTGATTGACGCGTTTTTGATTATGCGGCCAAAGGATCCGTTCCAAAAGGTTGGCCTCTTGATAGATGCCACAAAAGTTTTCGGCACTGGCCCCGGCGGCCAAGGCCAAAGAGGTCAGTAAGGGGCGATGATAAGAGATTGGTTGATCCTGAGTTTTTAACACATTCCAGGCCGGTCCTTCCGGGGGAAATTCCAATCCAATCGCGGAAGTAGAACTTAAAATAACCAAGATACTAGGATCCTGGGCCTTCATGGCCATTAGGGACGCATAAACTTTTTCCCAATCCGCTAAAATAGTTTGGGCCTGATGAAACTTTTTGGCCTGCAAGGCGTTTTGATAGGAGAAATCCCGCACTAACAACAAGTAGGAAGGAAAGGTACTTAATTGGGACTGAAGGTACCAAAAATTATCTACGGGAGAAGCGAAGCAAGTAGTCTGCTGACAAGAGCGATCATACAAAATACCCTCTTGCCAATGAAATGGGCGATCTTGATAGTGAAACTGGCCCGTTTTGCTCGTTGGCGCTTTGGCCATGCGCCAGAGGGCCGTACCTGTCAAAAAGTCTTTTTGCTCCGGACAATGCTGGGCGGCGGCCAAAGATTGTTCCGGCCGGACGGCCACTTCCAGAATCCCACTATGAAAACCGAGTTCTTTTAAGTACGACCACACAGGCCGCGCCTGATAATCCTGACAAGTACTTTGCTGATTGGTGCTGCCGGTCACTTGGGCGAGAAGACCTTGTTCTGCGGGCGGCCTTAAATGGAACAAATTAAAATTCCAGAGTTTACCCCAGCAAGTGCTTTCTTCAAAGCTCGTGACGGTAGCGGCCGAAAGATTTTGAAAGCGTAAGAAGGCAAAATGATCTTCGCTCAGGCCAGGAATTTGCAACCAAACAATCTTTAAAGGAACTTCCTGCAACCCTTGGGGTTTAAGGCCAATAAGAGCGGTTGGCGCACAGGCCAGAAGGCCACCTAAAAAGACGGTCAGGCCTAAGGCCATTAAATGCGCGATTCTAAGCGGCCAAATTTTGAAAGGGAAAAACTTCATAAAAATTTCCTCACGGGCCTTAGGCATATTCAACCCGCGCAAATTTTAGCAAACCCCAGGCCCTAAAGGCCATAATTCAATCAACATTTGTCAGGAAATCATCTATGCTTATTACATGAAATTTTTTCCGGGAGGACAAGTTTTACGGACCTGGGCGGCCATCATGATGGGCGTTGGATGCATCATCCCGGGCCAAGCGGCCGAAGGCATCGTGGATAACTTAACTTCGCTGATCAAAGATGATGAGCAAGCTTTGGCCACGCGGCCTTTAAATACCCCGGAGGCCAACGAAAAATTTAGCTTTTCTGCCACCACTTCCTTTGATCCGTATTTTTTACGTTCCATTCTACTATTCTCGGATCCGGCCTACCTTGCTTTGGCCGGGCAAAGTGAGTGCCATTTTTATGCGGCCATCGAAAATGATCTTTTACGCACGGCCTTAGGCCCTATTCGCCAAATCTTGATTCAAAATGAAAACCGCCAGACATTGGCCATTAATAAAAACGATTTCCTGGCCGCCGTTTATGAAAAGTGCGCGGCCAACAAGGAAAACGCCCGCCTCTTTTCCCTTGAAAACCTCGCAACCACGATTGGCCGTTTAAGTTTCACCGTACCCGCGGATCAAAATGCCTGCGCCCAAATTTGGCAAGATTGGTGGAACAACCCCTATACGCCTTATCTCTGTCGCATTCCCCAAACTGAACGTTTGGCCTATGAAGCAAATGCTCAACTTAAAAAAATCGATGCCCATTTGGCCGCCGCGGCCGGTTCTCAAAAATCTGAACAAGTTGCGGCCTTTGGTTATTGGCAGCAGATTAAAAATCGAGCACAAACTTATCAACACCTTTTAAATTTCGAGCAACGAACTTATCTGAACCACCTTTGTCCCCATATCGATAATCAAACCGTCTATTGCCAGAATTATTTTTCCCACGACGTATGGTCTCAGGTCATCCAAGGCCAAATGCCGTTTTCCTATATGGCCTATATCTGCCAAGATCTCTACCACTTAAACTTTGCGGCCCCCCACGACTTAGAACCTTGTAAAGATCCTCTGGCGGCCCGACCGGAGAATTGCCAGAAATTATTTCCCGGCAAAACTTTTTATCCGGCCCCAGATTGTGCCCAGTTACAGATTTTGGCCCACGGCCGTTTACAAACCAATTATCATGATTGTGCCGGCAACTTTGATTATCCCGAAATCGTTAACTGGTTTAGAATTGCCCAGCACTTTGCCAGCTTCGAATCAAATAAGAAAACCCCAGATAAAGACCGTAAGAAAAATGAGCTCTCTAAACCCCTAGACCTTCCCCAATGCTTCTTTAAGATTGCCCAACCCGTCTATTTGGCCTTAGCGGCCAAAGAACGCTTAGATCTATGGCCTTTGCAATTATGTTACCAAGACGTCTATACCGTTGAAGAAGTTTGCACGCCCTTTGTCCCCGGCCAAGGTGATGCGCCTTATGCCCAAGAACGTTTAATTACGAAAGCATTACGCCGGTCGAGTGAACGGATGGAAGTGGATTGCCACTTTGTTGAAGAAAAATCATATCGGCCTAGCACTTTGGCCTACGGCCCTGGCTGCTTTATTACGTATCAGGAAGATCATTGTTTAGCATTTGATTGTCCAACAGATATTAAAGTACATAAAGAAAGCGCTAATCAGGTGATTTATAAAGGAAAATTAAATTTTGACTATTTACCCACAAGTTATGCCACGGCGGAAAATTCCCTCTTTAAAATAATGGGCCGCTACCTACGGCGCGAACAAAAACTTATTCGTAATCTTACGGAGCTCTTTTACTTTTTAAATACGAACTCTCGAGGCATTATTCATGGGGTGGCCTGCTTAGAAGACATGCTTCCGGAGTTTTATTCCAAAAAAACCATCGGCCAATGTACGGCCCATCCCTTTATTATTGACGGCCATACCAAACAAGAAAGTGACACCTTTTTATCCGTTCATCTCCCCTTAGATGATGTGCATTTACCTCGTCAAATCCGCTGGCAAAACATTTATCAGGGAGTGCAAAATTTTCAGCGAACCCACCCTTTAAAGACCTGGGCCATGTATGGAATTTGGTAGGAGTATAAGCGAAGGTAATGATAACCATGATGTGCAAAACGAGATGCTCTAATTATCTTGCAATCATTGCCCTTGGCGCGGCCAATTGGCTCACGCCATTGGCCTTGGCCAAAACGGCCTTACTGCCCGTTGCCACCAAACAAGATATTCATAACGTGCGCTACATCTCGCCCGATGGCAAGAAAGTGTACTTTCAGCGGGGAAATGGAGAATTATTGCTTTCGAGTAACTTTAAAAGCTTTCCGGTATTGCAAAATCCTCCGCAAACTACCTATCAAATTACATCCTCTCCGGCCGATCGCTATTTAATCATCACCACCATCTTGCCCGGCCATAGTGTTTTTGCGGCCTCCGCCCTACCCTTGGCCTTTATGGCCAGCGGCACCACTCAAACCTATCCGCTCGCACCAGGGGTTGATCCTCGTTTGCACTTACATGATCAGTGGATGTCGTCCTTTGATCCTGCCGATCAGACGATCCATTTTGCCCACCTAGAAAATCGCATTTCAAAATTTAACATTAAACTCCATAACCACCGCTATCCCAGTTTTCGGCCAGAGGTGGTGATGCTTAGTGAAGACGAAATCATTTACACCGATCTTAACGAACAAGGCCTTCTGGGCATTCTAAAACTCCACCGCCCCCATAAAAAAACTTCTCTGCTCTGGAAAGCGGAATCGCCTTCTCAAACTATTGAGCTCTGCTGGGATCAAAACCAACTTTTCATTGGAGAACGACAACATCTGACAACAAAGATCTATTCAAAAATCTTAACGGCCACCAAAGATGATCTTGCCAAGACAGATCCGGCGTTTATCACCATTTATCAAAGTAAGCTCCTCGATTTAGGCCATTTGATCTGTGATTTACCCGTTGATGAAGTCCTCTTTATTAAAAACACTTCCCAAAACGGCCGCACCAGTTATGAAGGCGCGGTCGTTGCCAAGAAACCTCTGGCCCTGCCAGAAACTGCCACTGCCGCGCCGACGAATATGGGTGGATTTCAAATCCCGGGAAGTGGAGGATATATGGCCCCACCTAGTTTTATTGGCGCACCACAAAGGGCCGGCCCACCGGCCCTCGGCGATGCAAATTACGCTCCGCCCTTACCGCCAGGACCTGATCCTATCACCACCGGCAAGGATTATTGGCAAATCTACCAAGATACTCCGCAAGAAAATGTTCATCTGGTCACCGATGTAGAAGATGCTATGCATATTATTAATTTTGGAAAAAGACCGCTGCTGTTTTGGCAAAATCAGTATCTATCCCTCGGCCAAAAGATTAATCCTCAACTAGAAGAACAAACAACCCTATAAATATGAAACTTCGACATCCTAAAAATAATTTAATCTTTGCGGCCCTCCACATCACCCTTTTGATTTTAGGATTAGGTCGTAGTCTCTTTTGCTTTGGCCAAAGTTTTGGGCCGTCATATTTATCTTCTAGTTCTCCCGCTTCTTCCTCGGCGCCTCCCAGCTACCAAACTTCGACATTAGGAACCAAAATTAATTGGACGGCCGGCGAGCGCCTGGTGGCCCGCAGTGATTGGCCTCGCGAATTTTCCTTAATCTTAGATGAATTACAAGATCATCTGGCCACCAGTGAAGAACAGGAAGCGTTTCTGAAAGATCTCTATTACCTCGATCAGGCCTATGATGTTTTGGCCAAAGAACAAAAAATGCATCTCCATTTTTTAGTCAAGGCCATCATCTACAAAGGCCTTTTAAATTGGCGGCCCAAGGTTATTATTGCTCCCAATCTCTATGCCCCGAGTTCTGTTGCGGCCTTACGTCAAAAACTTTCCAGTGAAGCTTGGTCGCCCCTCGCTACCTGGTTTTTACAGGGGATCGAAAAGGATCTTCAGCATAATTTAGTAGATGCCTCGACCAAAAATCGCCAGGCCGCGGCCATGGCCTTGGCCTGGTGGCAATCGGCGATGGCCGGCAAGGCCTCCTTTGAATTAGATTTTTATCCTGCCCTTCAAAACACCTGGCATCATCTGGCCAAACAAATTTATCTCCAGGCCTACTTTGCCCTCCCCTGGGAAAATAAATCGCTAAGTTTTATACCGACTTTTGCCATGGCCTTACATAATTTTGCGAAGGCCTTTATCCCGGCGGAGGCCACGGAAACTGCGGCCCAACAGGCCATAAAAATTGTCCCCAAAATCGATCCCAACCTTGCGGCCTTATGGTTTGCAACGCCCGATCCAGACTATACACCACCGGCGGTCTTACCAACCCCCATCAACGACTGGAGTTGGCGGCCGGCCGAATAATTCAAAGTTTAAAAGGCCTTTTCCTTGCCGAAGATGGTGTAATTCGCTACAACCCCTGCATAGCAAAAGGCCGATCGTGTACGTCTATTCCACCACCATTCAAATCTTCTTAAAAAAAATTAAAGCGCACGCCAAAAAGATCTTAACCGAAGAAATGCATTTATCCCTCACCGCCAAAGGCCATATCCTGTGGCGCCAACGTTACTCTATTCCTTTAGGTTTTGCCGTATTTAAGCAAGAAGGAAAGATCCTTGGTTATTACAACGCCAGTAACTACACCATCGCTTTAAATATTTCCCTGTTGGCCCAAACGATCGATCAAGTTATCCTTAATGTCTTACGGCATGAATTAGCGCATATGTATCACAATCATTTACTTTGCGAACAAAACGGCCGCTGGGGGATTTCTTGGGAATCAGGCCATAATGCGGAATTTAAAAGCATTTGCGACCAATTTTGGCCAGGCCAAAATATTGGTGATGCCCGTTTAGAATTAATGACTGCCGAGGAAGCGGCCAACGATACCCAGGAACTTAAACTCCTTCGCAAGATCAAAAAACTGTGGGCCTTAGCAGAAAGTTCTAATGTTCATGAAGCGGCCTTAGCGGCGGCCAAGGCCAATGAACTCCTCCTACGACATCACCTCGCCACTCTCGATCCGGCCATCTTGCAAGATGATGATCTAACTTATCAAAAGATCATCTATAATCCCCATACTCGCCGCGCCGATGCCAAGATGGATGCCATTGGTAACATTTTAAAATTATTCTTTGTGGCCATTGTGCAAACCTCCTCGCAAGGTTTTACCGTCCTCTCTGCCGTGGGCACCTATGAAAACCTCCAAATCGCAGAATACGTCGCTGGTTTTTTGGCCCAAGAATTAGATCGTTTGTGGGCCGCCAGCCCCCATCATGGTAATCTCGCCCGTAATTCTTTCTTCACCGGCGTAGCGGAAGGGTTTCAGAGTAAAATCAAAACCGCCCAAAAATTAGTGGCCACCAGCAAGGAATTAATGCGCCTTGACGATAATCTCCAAGAACGCCTGCGCCAAGTTTATCCAACCTTGGCCCGGCGAACTTCGGCCAAACGTCTCGATCGGGCCGCGCAAGCCGCTGGCCACCAGGCCGGCCGCAATATGTCCATTCATGCGGCCATCAAGAGGCCCACCACATCCTCGAACCCCACGCGCCTCTTAACTTAGGCCTTGGGCCACTTCGACTTTCATCTTTAAAAATGAACAATGGGGATCTTTTTTCATAGAGGGTCGAAGATTTCCATTTGATGTTATACCCTAGGTCCAGAAAGATTTAGCTAAGAACCGATCTGCGATTACCGGGAGTTAAATATGTCCGAAATTAAACGTATCGAAATTGATGATTTTTGGGCGGATGCTACCATCATTGAAGCTGGAGATTATGTTTTCGTGGGTTATTGCATGGGTAATGAAGGAAAGTCGATCGAAGAACAAATCCACGGGGCCCTCAATACCTTGGAAGGCCGCTTAAAAATGGTCGGGTTAACCCTGGCCTCGGTCGTTAAGATGGATTGTCTTTTTAAAGATATTCAAGATTTAAATTCCTTAGCGGCCATCTTAAAAGAACGCTTTGCGGGGAAATATCCCACCAGAAAGGCCTTCACCTCGGACTTCATTCGTGAAGGCATCAAATTTCAAATTGATGCAATCGCTTACAAAAAATAGGGCATCAAGCTCCCTGGTCTACCCCCAACCAAACTAAAGTTTCCACATGCGGCGTTTGGGGAAAGAAGTCATAGGGAAAAATCTTTTGGGGACAAATCCCCCAGGACGCTAATTCTTGGAGGTCGCGGGCCAAAGTCCCGGGACTACAGGAAAGGTACACCATCTTCGCTGGCCGTAAATCTTGCCCAATAAATTTAATGAGTTCGCTACTTAATCCGAGGCGCGGCGGATTTACAAAAAGGTAAACCTCCTTTCCGCTTTCTTCCCTTTGCTTACCTTGGGCCCACGGTAAAATCTGCGGGATGCGTTGTTCGGGGGTCCCTCGTAAAAAGACGGCCTGGGGAAAATTTTCGGCGGCATGGGTGATGGCATCGCCATTAAGTTCGACGCCCAAGATTTGCTCCTCGTCTATCCCCTGCTGCCGCCAATAATAAATACTCGTACCGATTCCACAATAAAGATCCACCATAACTTGGTTTTGTCTTTTATTTTTCTCTTGAGATTCAGAAATTTGCCCTGGCCAAAAATATGTGGCGGCCTTTTGCAAGGCCTCCTGATACATCGTGGGATGGACTTGCCGAAAACTCATCGGCCCATAATGCAGGCCTTCTGCTGTAATGCCATATTCTCGCCCCCAGAGTTTTTGCCACGTCTTTTTGGCAGTCACCCGTTTGCCACAACTAGGATTCCAGTGCCACCAAAAACTAGCACTATCTTGCGCAAGTTGGGGTTTAAACTCTTCTAAGATGGGGATCATTTTACGTAAGAGTTCCGCTTGCGGATGTTGTTTAACCACCCACCCGATTTGCCGCCCATTGATTAAGATAAACCGGAGCGGCAATTCTTCCGCCGAAATCCTCGCGCCATTTAAAATCTCCATCATTAAGTTAAGCAAACGATTAATGGCGGGGGTCTGGAGGGGACAATCGGTTAAGAGCAAGAATTGCTCGCGAATGATCATCCCCCATTGCCACTTTAAAGCTTGCTCCTGCACGTTTAAACAAACCCGGTCGCGATAGGCGGTACGTTGCATAGGGCCTTGGATCGGCATGATCAACGCTTGCCAGGGGGCGAGCTGTTGCTGAAGAAAATCTGCTTTTTGCTTAAGAGATTCCTCTTCCGTTTTAGCGCGATGAGCACAGCCTGGACAAATCTGCGGGCAGAAACTCTGCGGCAGCGGAAAACAAAATTTTGGCAGCAAGGATGCAAGATCCGGCGAGGAAACTACCATTTTTTCCAGCGCCAAAAGATAACGAGCAAGATTAAAGAGGACATCGACATTAAGAGCACTAACCAGAAGGCGTGTTCCTCGGTTGCCAGCGGAATTTTAACATTCATGGAAAACGCACTGACCACAAAGGTCGGGAGCATAATTCCAATGGTAATCAAGGTTAGGGTCTTCATGATCCCATTTAAATTGTTACTGACAATCGAAACCCGGGCATCCATTAAGGACGCTAAAATGTTGGAGTAGATTTCTGCTTGTTTGATACATTGATTGTTTTCAATGATCATATCGTCAATAAAGTCGTTTTGATCAGAGTTTAACCCTAAGCGGGAAGCATTGATACGCAACTTTTCAATAAGAATGGAATTGGTGTTAAGCGCATTTAAATAGAACACCAGACTTTTTTCTAAGCTAAAAAGGTTGATTAAACTCTTATTCTGCACGGAAGAATTAACTTTTGCTTCTAAAGAATCTGATGCCGCATTAATCAGCTTTAAATGTTCTAAGAAGTGAAAGATCGACCGATAGAGCATCCGGAGGATCACATCTTGCAAACTCTGCAAACGTAAAAAGTATTTACCTTCCATCGGCGGAATATTTTGCGCCGAAATAATTAACAATTTATCCGGTAACAGAAATAAACCCACTGAGGCCACCTTGAATAAGAAGTCATCACTTTCCCGGTGATCACAAGCGTGCTTGAAAATCATAAAGGTACCTTCTGGATTAAACTCCAGCCGGGATAACTCGTCCGGGTCTAGACAGGAATTTAAACTGTGCTCGTCGATTTCATAGGCGGCAATCATCTCCCGGCGCTCGTCCTCCGAGGGATTGACGTAATATAAGACTTCCGGCGCACCCGCAATGGGTGTCGTGGATTCAGTTGCTACCCCATTTTGTAAGTAGAATTTTCGTAGCATAAAGCACCTAGATATTAAAAAACCAACAATTAACCACCGTTAAAACTAGGTTTTAAACTGACCTTAAAATAAACAAAAAATCATTAAAAATTAAAACAAAAAGGCCATCGAGTAATTTTTACGAACACGATGGCCTTCTTTATTTTAATTACTTGTTCTCTTCTTGAGCAAGCGTAGAAGTGCGTTCTAAAAAGTTCCGAAGGATAAAAATCCCGATTCCGGCCAGAATCGGAAGAACCCCCATCAAAATAAAGAACTTTAAATCCCCCAAGGCCTTCCAATAAGAGCCAATGTAGCCACTAAAGAAGTTACCTCCGAAGGAGCTTAAAAACCAGACCCCCATCAAGGTTGATAACATCCGGGGAGGGGCCGTTTTGGAAACAAACGACAGGCCTACCGGAGATAGATATAGCTCTCCAATGGTCAATACGAGGGTTGAACAGATCGGCCACCAAAGACTGGCCAGTCCCGCCACCGACTTTTCATGGGTGGCAATCAACATAAAAATGTAGCTTAGGCCAAAAAGAATACAACCGATCCCCAGCTTACATATGGTGGTGGGCTCTTGCTTCCGCTTGGCCTGCCACCGCCAGAACCATAACACTACCGGGGTTAACGAGAAAATAAAGAAAGGATTAATCGATTGAAACCAGGTTGCCGGCATTTCATAGGCAATTAGCTCGCCGATAAAACCATTAGGATCATAATTCGTAAAAATGCCGGCCAACCCTGCAAAAAGGTGACGATTGGTATACTCATCAAACCATACCGCCATCACATTACCTTGTTGCTCGTAGACCGCCCAGTTTACCACGTTAAAGATCGCTAAAATGACAATCGCAATAATTGCGGCCCTTTCCTTGGCCGTAAAAGAAAAGACTTCGACCCAAGACTTCCGATTAAGATCATCCTTGGCCTTTTCGTGTTTTTTCTTGGTAATGCGGTCTTCTTCTAAGAATCTTTGGCCAGCAATATAAACAATTAGACCTAAAAGAATCCCAACTCCCGCGGCCAAAAAGCCGTATTTCCAACCGTAAAGTTCTCCCAGGGTTCCGCAGACGAGCGGCGAAAAGAAGGCCCCCACATTAATCCCCACATAAAAGATACTAAACGCGGAATCAATGCGCGAATCGTTCGGCGGATATAGGGATTTAACTTGCGTGGAAATATTTGGTTTAAAAAACCCAGAACCAATCACCAGAAATACTAACCCAATAATGAAGAAGACTTCCGTTGGCGAGAAGATCCATCCCGTACTAGTGGCCGCCGCCACATCTTGAGGGAGGGAAGCGGAATAGGCCAAAACGAATTGGCCAATCGCCATTAAAATTCCCCCTAAAATAACCGTTCTTCTTTGGCCGACATAACAATCGGCCACCCAGCCCCCAATAATCGTCGTTAAATAGGCAAAACTGGTATAAAGGCCGTAAACCATGGAGGCACGGTCATGGGCAAAAAGAAGGTACTTTAACATAAAGTACATTAAGATTGCCCGCATCCCATAATAAGAAAACCGCTCCCACATCTCCGTTAAAAACAAAACGGCAAGTCCAATGGGATGGCGAGATGCGCGTACTTCTGCTCTGGTCATTTTAACTTCCTTGGTAAATTTACTAATCAGCACGGCCAAATAAAAAGCACCGTAACTAATCCTTCCTTAAAAGAGAAAGAAGGAACATTCGTTCTTACTCTCTCTCTCTTCTAATGGCCATGCCTTTTCTTCTTAAAACCCCTTCTAGCAAAAACTTAATCTAACCTTCCTCTAATTCTAACGGAGATCTAAAACTTCCCCATCATAAAGCAATTTTTATTTTTTTTCGACGCAAGAGAAATTTTTCCCTCGCTAAAATTCACCATCCCCCCCGTCCCCCCCTGGAAACTTGCCTCTCAGGATAAAAAATTATAAATTTTTTTTATGATTAAGCGCGGGGCATGGTTTATTGCCTACTATCTCCTCTATCTTTTAGTTCTTTTGTGCCGACGAACCTATCGGTTTTCTTTTTCTTATTCCCCCACCTACTATCGGCAAACCCCTCGCCCGCACATTGTGGCGGTTTGGCATCAAAACATTATTGCCTCCGTCTTATGCGCACAGCATAAAAGCTATACCATGTTGGCCAGCTCTTCCCCCGACGGCGACGTCATTAGTTTTATTTTAGAGCGCTTAGGCCATAAGATGGTCCGCGGCAGCTCCCGCCGCGGAGGTATTCAGGCCTATCGTAATTTAATTCACGCTGCGCAAAATGGAGATTGTACCGCCATTACCGTTGATGGCCCTACAGGGCCGCGCCATGAAGTGAAGATGGGGGTCCTCCGCCTGGCCCAAAAAACCGGCCAACCCATCTTACCTGTTACAGCGATTGCGCAACATTTTATCCGCTTTGATTCCTGGGATCATTTTCGTTTTCCCCTACCTTTTTCCCGCATTATGGTCTGTTATGGTGAACCAATCTTTATCTCTCAGGAAGACCAGGATTTAGAAAGTAAACAACAGCAGCTTAAAGAAATTCTCCTCGCCCAAGAAAAAGAAGTACCCCTGCTGTGGCAGCAACCACTTCCTCCGCCCCCCGCGGAACGACCTTAATCAATTTATTAATAAATCGATAAATGATCGCTACTGAAATTCTGGCCGAATACTCAGCTCAATAAGTTGGCCGTTCTTTTTATCTTGATAGGAAAAGGTTTTACTTTCCCCGAGAGACATGACGATTGGTTGGGGAGCAAAGGCGAAGATAATATGGCGTTTAGCATCTAAGACCTGGCCCGATAATTTCACCTTATTACTGGGGCCGTAGTCCTTTTCATTTTGATCAAAAGCGCAAGTAATCTGAATAATGGTCCCATCGCTTGTGACCGCTTCGAGGCCATTTTGTTCATCAATTTCTTCCACCGAATGAAATTCACTGCTTAATTCTAGGCCTTGATCAATTCTTTTCTTTTGCGCCAAAGAAATGTTGGCCACCATGGCCGCCGCCGCAATACTGGAAAAAATCAACCCGTAAATTAAACCGCTGCCAAGAAGACCGTAGCGTACCGCACGATACTTCGCTTGCCGCAAACAAGATAAAACCACCATGATTTAATTTTAGTCTTCCAGGATAAACTGGCCAGTAAAGATTTTACGCACGGGCCCTCGTAAGAATCCTTGGGCCGGATTGGCGCTGACTTTAACTTCCAAGGTCCCTCCCGGCATTTGAACCTGGACTTGTGGAATTTGGGCCTTAAATGCCAGCATCTGGCCAATGGCCATGGCCCCGGTACCGCAAGAAAGGGTTTCATCTTCGACGCCACGTTCATAGACGCGGGCCGTGACCACGGCCGGCGAGGCCTTTAAATCCACGGCCTGCCAGAAAGTAACATTAGATCCTTCGGGAAAGCGCGGATCATGGCGAATGCGGGAACCAATTTCTTTTACATCTAACTTCGCTAAAGGCATCGCGGAATCCACTTCAAACACCGCATGAGGAACCCCGGTATTTACGAAGAAAGAAGACTTTAGGCCAAAATCGTCTAAATCAATCGCGTTATGTTCCCGGCAATCAGTCATTAACACCTGCACTTGGCCTTGCTGCCAAGTTGCAAAGTAATCCTGTTCCCATGCCTGAAAACATAATTCTTGATCATAAGAAAAGTCTTGTTCGGTATAGGTATAATAGGCCACCGTGCGGGCCCCATTGCCACACATGGCCGCGGCCTTTCCATCCGCATTGTAATAACGCATTTTAAATTGAGCATTCGCATGCGGAGCATCCTCTATTAACAAGACTCCATCGGCCCCAATCCCATTTTGACGCTGGCAGATTACGGCCAAATGCTTTTCTAAAGAGACGACCTTTTGCTGACGTAAATCAATTAATACAAAATCGTTGCCGGCCGCAGAATACTTATAAAAGTTAAGCAACATACTTGCCTCATCACTTACGATAATTTTCCCTGCTGGATACCTCTTGCCAACTCTTCTGGCCAAGA
>Ga0265298_10004853_pt1 | contig 17044 bp, 19 predicted proteins | sample AusTroGonzalo_MG_3_FD_193486 | JGI IMG/M metagenome (GOLD analysis project Ga0265298, IMG submission 193486) | Bovine rumen microbial communities from tropical cattle in Woodstock, Queensland, Australia - Gonzalo_01 | ecosystem: Host-associated > Mammals > Digestive system > Stomach > Rumen ... | reverse complement strand
TGGTCCGTTCCCTGTCCCGCCTGAAGCAGCTCGTCCAGAACAAGAAGACCCGCGAGGACCACTCCCAGGTGATGAACGCCTCCGTCCGTCTGTACGCCGACGCGCAGAACGCGAAGACCAAGCTCGAGAACGGTTTCGACCTCTCGGACTACGATATCCGCTGCCTCGACTACGCGAAGGACTACGCCCGCGAACTCCTCGCCATCGACGTGAACATCACCATCGAGGAGATGCTCAACACCGCCTGGAAGCTCTTCGCGAAGTACTTCTCCCCCGCCGAGACCGGCATCAAGCAGGCCTTCGTGGACAAATACTGGAAGTCTTGACCTTTGTCATTCCGAGGCCCGTCAGGACCGAAGGAATCTAATTCAAGAATATGGCTATCAAGTTCCAATACAATAAAACATCGCTGAACGACCTCGGCAAGCAACTCAAGGTCCGGCAGAAAGCGCTCCCCACGCTGCAGAACAAGGAGAGCGCCCTGCGCCTGGAGGTGCGGAAGGCCAAGGACGAGAGTGACCGTCTTATTGCCGACCTGGAAGCCGCCCTGGCGAGATACGACTACCTCGCCGCCCTCTGGAACGAGTTCGACCCGGGCCTGGTGGCCATCACGGACGTGGACCTGCACACGGTGAAGGTCGCGGGCGTGAAGACGCCGGGGCTGGGTGAGATCCATTACGAGATCCGCCCGTTCAACGCCTTCGTCAAACCCGCCTGGTACGCCGACGGCGTGGCCATCCTGAAGGAACTCTCCCGGCTCGGGATCGAGTCGGAAGTGTATCAGGAGAAGGCCCGCATCCTCGACTACCAGCGGAAGAAGACCACCCAGAAGGTCAATCTGTACGAGAAAGTGCAGATTCCGGGCTACCAGGAGGCCATCCGCAAGATCAAGCGGTACATGGAAGACGAGGAAAACCTCTCCAAGGCATCCCAGAAGATCGTCAAGCAACGCCACGCGGCAGAGGAAGAGGAGGCCTCCGAAGTATGATCGCTTCCATGACCAAATACTCGTTCATCCTCTTGAACGGACAGCAGGACGGTTTCCTGGAAAAGCTCCAGGAAATCGGTCTGGTGGACATCACCCGCAGCGTGAAGCCGGCCGACAGCCATTCCCATGAGATGATGGGGAACGTGGACCTCGTCACCGGCCTGATCAGCGGCCTGGAGAAGATCGAGCTGCCGGAGGGCATCCAGCCCGAGGCCATCGACGGTGACATCGTCCGCCTCGCCGGCGGCATGCTCATGCGCTATTCCGACGACTCCCAGGCCATCAAGGATCTTCAGAAAGAGATTGACAGCCTGGAGGTCTGGGGCGAGTTCGATTCCGAACGCCTGCAGGAGCTTTCCGACGCCGGGGTTCCCATCAACTTCCACGTGCTTCCTACCAAGCAGTTCAAGCCGGAGTGGGAGAATGAATATGCGCTTTCCGTCGTCCGGACGGACAAGGAGCGCACCTGGTTCGTCGTGGCCGGCAGCGAGTCCCTACCCGGCAAGATCCGGACGCCAAAGGCCGATATCGCCGAGAAGCAAAAGGAACTCGAAGAGAAAGAGGCGCACTTCCAGAAGGTTCTGTGCCGCATCGCGGGAGCCAAGGAGCGCATCGGCGAACTACGGCAGCGCCGCGCCGATGACTGCACCCTGCTGGACCGCTACCTGGCCGCCCAGGCCGCCGTTCCGGCCGCGGAGGACACCCTCGTCACCTTCGTGGGCTATGTGCCCACCGAGAACGAGGAAGCCGTCACCGCCGCCATCGACCAAATGGATGTCTTCTATTTCAAGGACAAGGCAAGGGTGGAAGACAATCCGCCCATCAGCTTCCGCAACAACAAGTTCGTGCGCATGTTCGAGGTCCTGACCGACATGTACGGCCGCCCGGCCTACAACGGTTTCGACCCGACCCCGTTCATCGCCGTGTTCTTCCTGCTGTTCTTCGCCTTCTGCATGGGCGACGCCGGCTACGGCCTTATCATGATTGTCATGGGCCTGCTGCTTAAGAAAGTGGACAGCTTCAGGTCTTACGCCCCGCTCGTGGTCACCCTGGGCATCGGCACGTTCGTCATCGGCTTCCTGTTCCATACGTTCTTCTCGATGGACATCGCCACCTGGAAGATCTTCGAGCCCATCAAGGGAATATTCCTGCCTTCGAAGATCGCCGGATATGACGGGGCGATGGTGCTTGCCCTCATCGTGGGTGTCGTGCACCTGTGCCTGGCGATGATCGTCAAGACCTACAACTACACCAAGGTGAAGGGCTTTGCCAACTCCCTCGGCACCTGGGGCTGGACGCTGCTGATCGTCGGCGGTACCGTCGTCGGAGCCCTCGCCCTGATGGGCGTGCTGGACAAGGATGCGACCAAATGGATCATCATCGCCATCGGCGTCCTGTCGGCCATTGGCATCTTCCTGCTGAACGACCTGCACCGCAATCCGCTCATCAACATCGGCTCCGGCTTGTGGGAATCCTACAATACGGTGACCGGCCTGCTGGGCGACGTCCTGAGCTACCTCCGTCTGTATGCGCTCGGCTTAGCCGGCAGCATGCTGGGCAAGGCGTTCAACGACATCGGCCTGATGGTCCTCGGCGACGGAAAGTCCATTCCGATGTGGTTCTTCTTCCTCCTGATCGTCCTCATCGGACACGTCCTTAACATCGCGATGTGCGCCCTCGGCGCCTTCGTTCACCCGCTGCGACTGAACTTCCTCGAGTTCTTCAAGAACTCCGGCTACGAGGCCGCAGGACGTAATTACAACCCGCTTAAGAAAACAATAAAACAATAAAAATCAATTTATTATGGAACTCATTTTAGGTTATCTCGGACTGGGACTCGTCCTCGCTCTCGCAGGTATCGGCTCCGCCATCGGAACCACCATCGCCGGCAACGCCGCCGAAGGCGCCCTCAAGAAGAAACCGGAAGCCTCCGGTAACTACATGGTGCTCTCCGCCCTCCCGGCCACCCAGGGTATCTACGGCTTCGTCGCCTTCTTCATGCTGCGTTCGATGGAGAATCCGACCCTCGTGTTCGGCATGGGTCTCACCGTGGGTCTGGTTTGCATGCTTTCCGCCATCCGCCAGGGCCAGGTCTGCGCCAACGGTATCGTGGGTATTTCCCAGGGCCACAACGTGTTCACCAACACCCTGATTTACGCCGCCCTTCCGGAGTTCTACGCGATCCTCGGCCTCGTCGGCGCCCTGATGGCATAAAGAATCCCGACTGGCTTGTTTTTTGAACGGTAGAAGGGAAACGATTCGTATGATGAAAAAAATACTGATCACCCTCTTTGTATTGGCCATCGGGATGACGGCCTTTGCCCAGTATGGTCCCGGCCGCCGTGGTGGTGGCCGCGACTTCAGACCCAGGAACGACTTCCGTCCCGCCCCCAGCCGTAGCTTCGGCGGCGGCGGTTATGGGTATTTCGATGAAGGAACTTTCGAGTTCGGCATGACGCTCAACCATTTCACCGGCCGCAAGGAAGTCGACCGTCCCGACCGGGTGGGCTTCTTCGGTGAGTACCGGGTGTTTCTGGGCCCCAACATCGACGTTGGCGCACAGCTTTCCACCACTTTCGGTCAAGGAGATGTCGTGAAGGCCGTCGCGCATACGGTCACGGTTCCCGATCCTACTTCGACGGCGGAAGCCCCCAAGACGATGGAGACGACCGAGTATCGGAATGAAAAGGTCGGCAGCTTCTTCATTCAGGTCGCCCCGCTCGTGGTGACGGACATCAACCTGATGCCCTACAGCGGATTCAACCCCTATGTAGGCATCGGCATCGGCCCCGGCTTCGGATATGAGCGGGACAAGGGCGAGCGTCATGGAACCTGGACTCAGGCCCTCGTGATCAGCCCGCGGGCCGGTATCGAACTGTTCGAGCGTCTGCGGATGTTCGTCCAGTACCAGGGTTACCTCAGCGGTGGAAGTACGTACTCCCATGTTTCCTTCGGCCTTGGCTGGAGTTTCCCGGAAATGTTGGGAATGGGACCGCGGAGATAATCTCCCATGTCCTTCGAGAGGAAAAAGGAAGCCGGCATTCCGGCGACCGTCTTTTCAGCAGAGACGATGCTTGACGCCATCGAGGCGCTGGGCATCGTCCCTTTCTTTGAGAATCCTATCCTGGGCTATTCCATCGAAGAAATGACTCCGCGGGAGAACTGGTTCGACGGGCAGGAGGACCTGCGCCTCACGCCCTGGGACTGGAAGATTCCCTGCGTTCAGAGCGGCGACGTCGCCTACGGCAAGTTCCTCTGGGGCGGCAAGGCGGCCTTCGCGACGGTGGAATGGTATGCGGAGCTGATGAACTGGCGCCGGAGCCAGGAGAAGTATCAGCCGCTGCCGGACCAGCAGCGCGTGCTGGACTATCTGGCGGAGCATGACACCATCAGCATCAAGGAAATCCGCGCCCTGCTGGGCGTGAAGAAAAGCGCCGCCGATGCCCTGATGACCCGCCTCCAGATGCAGTGCCGCGTCGTCACCGGCGACATCACCCGCGTCTACCGCGGCCCCGACCTCCACTACAACGGCTGGCAAGTCTCCTCCTTCTGCACCCCGGAGTCCCTGTTCTGTGCCGATGCACTCCCCGGCCCCGGCGGCTTCCCCTTCGGCGCAGCCCGCACCCTGGAAGTCGACCACTCCCCCGACGAGTCGCTGGAACGCTTAGTGGAGCACATCCGCGAGATTGCCCCACAGGCGACGGAAAAGCAGATCCTCAAGATGCTGGCATAAAACGAAGAAGTCCCGTTCTATCGAGCGGGACTTCTTGTAACCTTTTGAGTCGCAAAGACTTATTTCTTGCGATTCTTGTATCTCTGGTAGAACATATCGACGCGACCGGCGGTGTCCACGAGCTTCACCTTGCCCGTATAGAACGGGTGGGAAGTGTTGGAAATCTCCAGCTTCACCAGCGGGTACTCGACGCCTTCGACCTCGATGGTCTCCTTGGACGGGGCGCAGGAACGGGTGACGAAGATGGTGTCATTCGACATATCCTTGAAAGCTACAAGACGGTAGGTTTCGGGATGGATTCCTTTCTTCATTTTACGTAAAAAAACTAATTGTTAACAATTTGGGACCGCAAAGATAGGAATCTTTTCCGGTAATTCCAAATTATTTCATACGATACGGCTGGTCATCGTACAGCAAATAACGCTTGGCCTTGCGGATCCACTTCTGTTCTTCCAGCTTGATGTGCTCGCGGGCGACATCGAAGGGGATGGAGCCCTTGAGGTATTCTTCCAGCACCGGGTCCGCGAGCTTGGTCCAGAAAGCATCCTCGAACTCGAAGGCGGAGTAGTGTTCGGTGAACCAGCGCATCAGACGCAGGGTGTGCATGAGGCTGTGGTAGTCCTCCCCCGGAAGAAGCATGATCTGGAAGCCCTGGCAGCGCTCGCCCGCATAGCGGCCGGCCGCCGGGGTGAATGAGCAAGGGCGCAGGATGGCGCCTTCCACGACAGGAAGGTCCACAGGCATGCCCGGACGCACGAAAGGAGCGCCGATATACTCGTAAGGCCGTGCCGTGCCGATGCCGGGCGTCACGGTCGTATTGTTCCAAAGACCGCCGCCGCTGTACAGGTAGGAGCTGAACAGGCCCGGAATGTCGGAAGCGGGCGCGATGGTCCATGGCAACAGCTGCCGGTTGGAATCCGTCGCCCGCGCCGAGATCACGTGAATCGGGAACTTCGCGCCGATTTCAGCGCTGTACAGGTTCACGAGCTCGCCCAGGGTGAGTCCGTGCCGATGCGCGACCTTCGGGACGAACATCTCACCCACGACGGCCGGAATCGTCCCCTCCACCACGCGGCCGGAGGGATTGATATGGTCGACGATATACAGGGACGGAGCGCTTTCGCCCAGCAGCTGAAGCATTTCCATCAGCCGCATCACGTCCTTCGTATAGTTGAAGTAGCGGACACCCACGTCCTGGATTTCCACCACGATGGCGTCCAGGCCCTGCAAACGCTCCATGTCGAAGTCGATATGGTTCGTTCCAGGGGTCAGTTCCGCGTCGCGGGGCGTGAAGACGGTCTGCAGGTTGCCGCGGAGCCGGAAGATGTCATACATCCAGCGGCTCCGGCCGGTGTCCCAGCAGTTCTGCGTGCAGAAACAGCCGATCCGGCCCTCTTGCAGGGTCCGGTCCAGCTGGTCCTCCAGGGGTGTGGTGCGGAAAGAGAACATAGATTCCTTCGCTTCGCTCGGAATGACAAAAATACGGTCGTAATGACGACCTATCCGATAATCTTATTGGCCACCGCTATCACCTCGTTACCGAGGGCCTCGGCGGCTTCCATGGTGCCGGCTTCCGCATAGATGCGGATGATGGGCTCGGTGTTGGACTTGCGGAGGTGAACCCACTGTTTCTTCGCCTCGAAGATGATCTTGACGCCGTCGATGTCGTTGATGTCCTCGCTGGCGTAGACCTTCTTGAGCTCGTTCAGGATACGGTCGATGAGGGCCGGATCGCTGAGCTGAATCTTGTTCTTGGCGATGAAATACTGCGGGTAGGTCTTCTTGAGCTCGCTGACCTTCATCTTCTTGTGGGCCAGGTTCGACAGGAACAAGGCCACGCCCACCATGGCGTCGCGGCCGGCGTGGATGGCCGGATAGATGACGCCTCCGTTGCCTTCGCCGCCGATGAGGGCGCCCACCTTGTGCATCAGGGTGGTCACGTTCACCTCACCGACCGCCGAAGCGTAGTAGGTGCCGCCGTGGGCCTCCGTCACGTCGCGCAGGGCGCGGGTGGAAGACAGGTTGGACACCGTGGCGATGGGCTTTCCTTCCTTCTCGGCCAGGCCGCAGAGGTAGTCGGCGACGCTGACGAGGGTATATTCCTCCACGAAGGGCTCTCCGTTCTCGCAGATGAAGGCGAGACGGTCCACGTCCGGATCGACGCTCACGCCGAGGTCCGCGTTCTCACGGACGACGGTGCGGCTCAGGTCCACGAGGTTGACGGGAAGCGGCTCCGGGTTGTGGGCGAAATCGCCCGTGGGGTTGCAGTTGAGTTCGATGCACTTGACGCCCAGGCGCTCCAGCAGGCGCGGCATGATGATGCCGCCCACGGAGTTGATCGCATCCACCACGACGGTGAAGTGCGCGGCCTTGACGGCTTCCACATCCACGGCCGGAAGGGCCAGGACGGCGTCCAGGTGCTTGTCGGTGAAATCCTCCTCCTCCACCGTGCCGAGATCATCGACCTCCGGGAAGGAGAACTCCTCGGACGCGGCCAGGTCCAGGACGGCCTGACCTTCGACGGCGGTGAGGAACTCGCCCTTGTCGTTCAGGAGCTTGAGGGCGTTCCACTGACGCGGGTTATGGCTGGCGGTCAGGATGATGCCGCCGTCGGCCTCCGCGAAGAGGACGGCCATTTCCGTGGTGGGCGTGGAGGCGAAGCCGCACTTGACGACATCGATACCGCAGCCCATGAGGGTTCCGACGACGAGCTGCTCCACCATGTCGCCCGACAGACGGGCGTCCTTGCCGACAACGACCTTGTAACGGCTTCCGTTCGGCTGCGGCTTGCGCTGCGGCAGCGTGGCGGCATAGGCGGCCGTGAATTTGACGATGTCGATGGGAGTGAGTGCGTTGCCCGGTGCGCCACCGATGGTGCCGCGGATGCCGGATATGGATTTAATCAGAGTCATAAAACGTTTCTTTAAATCATACAAAAGTACTAAATTTGCGGCCGCAAAACAATAGAAGTATTTATGAAAGGGTTTTGGACTGTTTTGATGCTGGTGTTTTCCAACGTCTTCATGACATTCGCCTGGTACGGCCACCTGAAGCTGCAGGAGATGAAAATCTCCACCGGATGGCCCCTCATCCTCATTATTCTGTTCTCGTGGGGCCTCGCCTTCTTCGAGTACTGCCTCACCGTGCCCGCGAACCGCATCGGCTTCCAGGGCAACGGCGGTCCCTTCAGCCTGATTCAGCTCAAGGTGATCCAGGAAGTGGTTTCCCTGACCATCTTCACCATCATCGTCACCTTCCTCTTCAAGGGCCAGTCCATCCACTGGAACCACGTTGTGGCCTTCCTCTGCCTCGTCCTCGCAGTTTTTTTCGCTTTTTTGAAATAAAATTTTGGAAATCCAGAAAAAAGCTATACCTTTGCAATCCCAAACGCTGGGTTCGTATAACGGTTAGTACTCGAGATTCTCAATCTCGCAATAGGAGTTCGATTCTCCTACCCAGTACAAAGATATAGCGCCAATCACTTGTATATCAAGCGGTTGGCGTTTCTCGTTTCCCGAAATTGGCGTGATAATGGCGTGATAGGCCAAAATAGACAGGAAAACCGCCTAAATCCGGGGGTATTACCACAAGGGCGGATTCGGGCGGTTTGGTGCGTTATTGCCTACATTTATGATGGCACTACAAAGGTAGGAAATCCCTTTGAGAATTGCAAGGCCGGCGGGCCATCTACGGCGTGGAGGTGTCGGCCTCCGGGCTGGTGTCGGGGCCAGCTGGCGGCGTGTCGGCTGGCGTGTCGGCGGCGGGGGCTGGGCGGTACTCCCGGACAAATACGCCGGGCCGCTGGCGGGTGGTTTCCTCAACTCCGGGGCTGGCTTTCCAGCGCTGGAAGGCTTCCAGGATTTCCGCGGGCGTAGGCAACTCGCCGGGCGGGTCCTCCGCCGGGTCCCGGAAGGCGATTACTTTGCAATCGTTCCCCTCCCCGTTTCCCAGCCATATTTCCACCCTATCGCCGGGGGCTTTCACTTGGATAATGTAGCCGCCTCCCTCCCCGTCCTCCGAAAAGGTTTCCTGGCCGCTGGAAAAGGACACCTGGCCGGCCGGATCGATGGCGCAGCACACCTGGCGGAAGGCGTGGTTTTTCAGCCCTCCTTTCAGCACGATAGCAAGATAAGTTCTATTGTCCATTGTTGAATTTCTCTATTTCCTTGATTCGCGCCGCGATTTTGTCTATAACGGCATCCGGGGCGTTTTGCAATAGTTTCTCCATTTCCTGGTACTCCGCTTGCATCGTGGCCTCAACGGAAACGGCCTGTTGCTTTGGAACAATGTAGTTGAGCAACAGGGCAAAGAGTTTCACGCGCTCCGCCGGCTCCATCCCTTTGAGGTCCTTTTCTATCTGGGCGCGGTTGCTATCCACCAACGCCGTAAGCCACTCCTTTACGGTGGAGGTGGTTTTGTTGGGGGTCCCTTTGGCCCGGCCTCCCAGCCGGCCCCGGCCATCGTTTTTTTGTCTTGGCATATACTATCCGTTACAAAATCATACTATTGTAGTAACCGGGCGGGCTGGCCGCCTATGGCAATAATTTGCTATTGACTTTCTCCACGAAAAGGGCTATACGGCGGGCGTTTTCGTAGCGGACCGGGATTCCATTTGCCGCGTGGTAGGCGGTTTCCCAGCCAACCCGCGCCCCCCGTGCCAGCGCTGAAATGGAAACGCCGGCGCGGGCTATCCCTTCCGCTATCTCGTTGAGGCCGTTTTCCAGGTCGGCCCGGTACTCCGCTTCCGGCACGATACAGGAATCCGCGATAATATCCGCTTCGCTGGCCCCTACAAGGCCGCGGGCCATCTTGTCGCACTCCTGGCTCATACGCGGAAGGAACGGCCCCCGTAGGGGATTTTCTCGCACATTTCGTTGAGGCGGTCCATTATCCGCCGGCCGTAGCCTGGAAATTGGGGCGTTCCTTCTATCTCCGCATCGCCCAGGTTGGTGGTTATTATCGTAGGGAGGGAGAAATCGTAACGCCGTTGAATCAGTTCCGCCACGGGTAGGTATTCCGTCCCGTAACTATTCACGCGCTTTGGCTCCGGCCCGATATCGTCCACTATCAGGAAATTAACCCGGCACACTTGCTCAAATCGTTCCCGGTTTTCCTTCGCCATCCCCGCGACCTCCAACGCCGTGGAGAAGGTCGGCACGATAACGGCGCTTTCCTTGCGCTCAAACTCCCGGACCACCTCCGGGGGGAAGAAGGTTTGCGCCTCCCGTTGTAGGCGGTTGATACCGGCCAGCCCGTAGGAATCCCGCAGCCGCCGCGCCATCGTTTGGAGGCCCCGCGCCATCGTGGTTTTGCCGGTCCCAGGGCGGCCGTATAACAATAGGGAGGGCTTCCGGGCCGGGTTGGTAAGCCACTCCGCCACGGCCGCGATTTGGGCCGTTGTTTCGGGGGTCGGAGAAAAGGCGTATTGCCGCGCCTCCACCTCAACGCGGCAAGCATCCCAAAGGAGCCGGCCGGCGGTGTCCTTGTCTATCGGGAAGCAAAAGCGCCGGCGGGTGGGCTTCTCCTGGCTCAAATCCTCCGCGCAAGCATCTACGGCCCGTTTCAGTATTGCATCAAGGCTTTCCATTGTCAGAAGGTAGATTTAAAGTTGCTGGAATCGTATTCGGGGACCTCCACGCGGCTACGGGTGGCCTGGTTGGGGCCAGCTGGCCGGGAGGCTTTCAGCGGGTATATCGTGGCGTAGTTGGCCGCCATCGCCTCCGCCACTATCCGGCGGGCCGTGTCCGGGTCCCCGTTGGATAGTTCCCTCAATCGGTTGTAGAATTGAGAAAGCCCCTTCCGGCCCTTGTAGGCCTGTTTCCGCTCCCGCTTGTACTCGATCCAGTCCCGGACTATATCCAGGAAACGCGGGTCCTCTATGATAGATAATAATATATCTATATCTTCTCTTGGTGTTGTGGGATTGTGTGCGGTTTCGTGTGTGGCCTCCGCCGTTTCCCGTGTGCGGTTTCGTGTGCGGTCCTCCGCTGGCTGGCCCTCGTAACTATCAAATTCACAAATCGTTATGATAGTAAAACCGCGTGCGGGGTCGTGTGCGGTTTGCTCCCCTTGACGGCGTGCGGGTCCGTGTGTGGTTTCGTGTGTGAGGCCGTCCCTTTTGAGGTTGTCCAGGGAGGAACGGACTTGCCACAAGGACAGGCCGCAAGCGGTTGATAGTGAACGGATTGAGGCCACAACTTGCCCCCGTTCTATCCGAATCCCGTTCCAGACTTTCGGCTCCCTGTTGGCCCGCAAAAGGAGGTGAACAAACAAGGCTAATTGTTGAGGCTTCCGGCTCAACGGCATATCCAGCAACCCCCGCGGTAGTTTGATATATCCCGGCTTGGTGTCCATATCGCGCCGCCGTTATTCGGGTTTCCCATTGGCAAGGATGGCCCGGCAATCGCTCCGGCGGTACTTGATAGCGCCGCCAACCCGGACCCCCTCAATATAGCCGGCCCTCCGCCAGCGGTACAAGGTCTTTTCGCATACTCCCAGCATCTCCCCGGCCTCCTGGGCGGTAAGCATCTTTTCCTCCTTTTCCGCCCGCTCCCTGGCCTCCACCTCCGCCCGGTACTTTGCAATCGTGTCGGCCACGATCGAGGACCCCAGGGCCACAAGGTCGGCCGCCTGTACGGAAATACTGACTTGCGGGTACTGCTTTGCAATCTCCAAAATGTTCGCTTCCATCGGTTGTAATTTTGTGTTGATACTCCTATCCAGGGCGGCCACAATGCCAGCCCCCGGCGGTGCAAAGGTGGCACATTGTCGGGCATAAAGAAAGGGCCTACAAGCGCCCCCGCGCCCATTGTCGGCCCTAATCCTCAACGGGTGCGGCTACAATGAAGGAGGGCCAACAAAACAATGTCGGCCCTCCCGTCAGCAATTCACGGAAATACGGGTCTATCGCCCGGATATGATGGCGGATATATCCCCGTGGGTGTCGCAGTATTTCCCGGCGTTCCAGCGGGTAACAAACTCCGAAACGATATCCCGGCCAAAGGGTCGGCCGAATATCTCCGGGGCGGTCCTGTTGTATAGTTCCGGCGTTATCCCGTCCAGGCTCCCGCCGTCCATTTGGGCCACGAAATCCAGGATATGGCGGGGGGAGGGCTGGCCCTGGCGCTTGTCGGCCCATATCCAGGAAATCCGGCCTTGCTTCTCCGCGGCTGGATCGAAGGCGTTGAGGAAATCCGGCAGCGCCTCCGGGGTGCTTCCGTCAATGTAGCCGGCGGCGGCAAGGCGGGAGAAGATACGGGCCAATTCCTGGCGATTGTGGGCCGTGTGGAGGTGGTACAAGGGTTTCCCATCCCCGGCCTCCGCTACGGCCTCCACGGGCCTGGCTGTGGCCGCCTCCGCGATTGTGGAAGGCTCCCGCGGTGGCAATCCCGTCCGGGCGGGCCAGCTGGCGAAAAGGTGGGCCATATACTCCCAATCGGCCAACCGCTGGCGTATCTCGCCGGCTATCGGCTGGCCCTTGTCCACGCAAAGGGTAAGATATTGCATTGAGGCCTCCCGGCATAGGGCAGCACACTTGGAGGCCGTCCCCTTCCAGGTGTCGGCCCATCCCTCCGGGGCGGGGCCATCGTGGAGGCGGAAAAGGTGGGCCGCCTCCGCCATCAGCGGGAAAAGCCTGTCCAGGTCGGCAATAGTTACGGAAAGCCCCGTATTGTAGCCCAGGGGGTTATAATACAGGGGGACGGCGGCGGGGTCCCTCAACGCCGCATCCATCGCGTAGAAGGCGCTATCTATCGCTTCCATCTTCGGCATTTTTGAGGCGTTCCGGGATAATCCCCCCGCACACTACGGGCTTGAATCGTGTCCGGGCCAAATAGGGCGTATTCCGCTCCGCCTGGTTGTCGGCCCTGGTTTCGGCAAGGAGGGCTTCCGCCTCCCGCCTGGCATTTTCGGCCCACTCCAAAAGGGCGGCCATCTTGTCGGCGCTTATATAGATTCCTTTCATTGTTCCAGCATATTAACAAGGTCCTTTCTCATATCTTCATCAATGGAGCGATACCGGGCGAAGGCGCGGGAGCCTTCCGCGTGGCCGGATAGTTTTGCAATCAAATTCGGGTCCTTGACTTGCTTATACAGGTTGCCGACAAAGGTACGGCGGGCAAGGTGGGAGGATGCAATTTCGTTAAGGGGGCGCTGCACCTCCTGGCGGGTCATAGGGTCCAGGATAGTAACCGGGCGGGTAAGGCCGGCGGCAAGGAAAACGGCCTTTATAGCCTTGTTGTACTTTTGGGCCGACACAAACGGAAGGAGGGAGGCCCGGCGGGGGTCGGCGTAGCGCTCCACGATTTCGGCGGCCGTCCTGTTGAGGGGGACCCGGACTATTTCCCCGCGTTCCTCCTTTGTCTTGATAGGCACATACTCAATGCCGCCCGCGATAAGGTTGCCGCGGGTCAGTTTGAGAAGGTCCGACACCCGGCAGCCGGTCAGGCATTGAAATACGAAGATATCCCGCTGCACGGCCAGCGCCGGCTGCTGGGAAAGGTCGGTTTTGTAGATTTGTTCCCGCTCCTGGATAGTGATATAGAACGGCGTACCATATACGCACCCCCCAAAGGAAAACCGCGTGAAGGGGTTGTTATCGGTGTGGCCGCTCCGCACGGCCCAAAGGGTAACGGCCCGCAAGATTTCCAGGCGGCTGGATATCGTGTTTTCGCTCCGCGCCTCGATCCGGCGCGTTTCCGGGCAAGTGGAAAGCAATTCCGGGTGCGCCTCCACGATGGCCCCCTCCTGGCGGATATACGCCTCAAACTCCCGCAAGTTGTCGGCCGTCATTGTGTCCAATTCCAGCCGCTCCCCGGTGTACGCCTCAAACCTCAACAGGGAGCGCAGCACTACGCGGGTATTCTTGTCGCGCTGGGCGGAAATCTTGTTCCCGTTGAGGTAGTCCGCGAAGGCTTCCGAAAGGTAGCGGATTCCCTTTTCCTCCTTGTAGCGCTCCGGGAAATTGTGCCGGTCTATCGTGGAGGTAAGCCAATCCGCCGGAAGGGGCTTTTTGCCGGCTCCCGCCTGGATAAAGGCATCCATTACGGCGGCCCGCAAACCTTGTAGGCGGGTGTTTATCTCGTTGAGGGTTTCAACAAGGCGCTTTTGCTCGGCGTTCATAAGCCGGTAGCGGGGAACGGCCAGCGCCTGGGCCTTGCTATCCCAATACTCCGCGGGTGCGAAGATATTGCTTTTCGCCCGCTGGTTGATTCGGCTACCTACCACGAAACGGGCTAAAACCTCGTTCCGGCCGGTGGCTTTGTCGGTCTTTTTGGACAGGGAGAAGGATAAAGTTGCCATAATTGTAGGGTTTCATTTCAATAACGCAGTACAAATATAGGCAATCCACGCCAATTTTGCAACTTTTTGGCGTGTTATTTGTCTTTTTGTGTCCGGGGGTGTCCTCCAATCCCGACAGGGCGGAGGCCGTGGAGGTCGGCGGCGGTGTTGATTTTCAGCGGTTTACAATACGCGGGAGGTCGGACACCTCCCCGCACCCGGAAACAATCCCGGAAATATTTCGATTCTCCTACCCAGTACCAAAAAGGCTTCGGAAGATTTCCGAAGCCTTTTTTTGTCTTTACTCCCCTTTCTTCTCGAAGAACAGATCCAGCATGTGGTCGTCGAAATCGCCGAACCATTCGTGGAGCTTGGCCGCGGCATTGGCCTTTACCTCCGGGGTGATGCTCTTGATGACGCAGTAGATGCCCCAGGTCAGGGCCGCAAGGTCGTCGGTATAGCCCGCGATCGGGATGAAGTCGGGAATCAGGTCGATGGGCAGGATGAAATAGCCCAGCGCGCCGATGATCTTGGCCCGGTCCTTCGAGGACGTGGCAGGATTCTTGAGCACATAATACAGCAGCAGGGCGGCATACGTCACCTTGATGCCGGCTTTCCGGCCGAACTTCCGGAGTTTCTCCCAGAGCTCGTTCTCATCGTAATGCTTCGCGTATTTCACCATCTCTTCCCCCTTGGGGTCGTCGGTGCGGAATTCTTCTTCGTTCATGGTCATATGCAATTTGTCCCTCCGTCCTGCAAAAATCGGGCGAAGGGACAAAATGTCAGATGGGAGATTCCCGGTCAAGCCGGGAATGACGAAAGAGAACCGGGAATGACGAAGGCTACTTCCCGACGACCCGGATATTGTCCAGGTACCAGCGGTTCTGCTTGCGGGTGGAGGAGATGGACGGATCGGCGTTGGTCGGGCGGATCGTGATCCGGGTGGAAGAGGTCGCGCCCAGGACGGTAATCTTTGCGTGCTGCCACTCGAGCTTGGTCTGATCGCCCTCCGTCGGCTGTTTCGACTGGATCTCGCCGCTCACCGTCGTTCCGGTATCGGCCAGGCGTCCGCCGCCGCTCACCGTGACGGTCAGGGTCATGACATCCGGCTTGGAAGCGCCCGTCATGCACCAGCACCAGTCGAAGGTCAGGTCGACATCGGCCGTTCCGGAGATGCCGGACAGGGCCGGAAGGATGATGCCGGAGTTGTAGGACGTCTTGCCGAACTTGAGGTAGTTGTGCATCAGGTACAGCGTCTGCTTGTTGCCGGTGTCGGGCGTACCGTCATCCCAATCCTGGCCCTGCCAGCCCCAGACGTAGCCGTAGCCGCGCTTCTGGAACTCGTCGAGGGCGCCGGCCACCTCCGCCTTGGTGAAGACGTTCGGGGAGGTGGATGCCACCGAGTTGTTGGCGACATCGTCCACGGTATAGGCCGCCCAAGGCTCCAGCCACTCGAAGTCATCGGCGAAGATTTCCGTCACCTGAGGCTCGGAGATGGTAATCTTCGGGCCCGTCTCGGCCGTGCCGGACCAGCGGTGGGTACCGCCGTTCGGGGCCGGCAGGGCGCCCTTTCCGTTGCCCTGCCAGTTGGCGACGCAGGTGAAGCGGATGCGGAGCGTGCCGTCGGCGACGGCCTTCGGGAGGGCGAAGGATTCGGAAATCTCCACGTCACTCGACGGTGCGATATGGGTGTACTGGGCCGATGTGCCCGTCTCCGTTTCGGTCTGGAGCGGCTTCACCGGCGTCCAGGTGGTACCGTCGACGGACCAGTCCATCCGCCAGTACTTCTGGCCGGTGCCCGAGATGCGGTGGAGGGCCGTGAAGGTCACCACGTTGCCCGCGGGGACATTCTTCAGCGGAACGGTGAACTCCCAGTAGTCACCCGGCCAGACGCCCGTGACGTAGGGCTGGCCGGTGCTGCCGATGAGGTGGCTCTTCTTGGCGTCCACGTCCAGGGCGACGTTCTCCGGGAGGTCGTTCCAGGAGAGGTAACCCACGCCGGCGATGTTGGACTTGAAGCTGTTGTCCTTCTCGAAGGAATCCTTATAGGAGCCCATCAGGGACGCGTCGAAGCCCCACTGGATGAGGTTGTTGTCGAAAACGACCTCCTTGCCTTCCTGCCGCACCGTGACGACGGCTTCCAGTTTCTTCGCCTCGTTGTAGAAGCGGACCGTGCCGACGCGCGGAGATTCGCTCTCGTTGGCCGTACGGGTCAGGATGTACTCGTCCCACTCGACGAGCGCGCGGGTTCCGGCCGGGGTCAGGGTGAGCCAGTCGACATCGACACTGTACTTGTATTCAGTATTGTACTGGACGCGGATGTCGGAGGTGCCTTCTCCGGCGTTGACATCAAGGACGTTGCCCGTGGTCACGCTGATGAACGGATCCAGCATCTGGCCGGCCGCGCTCTGGACCACATGGACAACCTTCTCGCTGTCCTCGGAAACGATGCGGATGGTGCCTTCACGCAGCTCGGAGAGCTCGCTCTCGTCGCAGGTGACAGTTACTGTGGTCTCCTCGCCGGCCACGCCGCCTTCCACGTCCAGGTGGAGCCAGTCATAGGCCGTAGCGATGGTCCAGTCGTAATCGGAGGTGACTTTCAGCGTCTTCGGAGCACCCGGAGTGCCGTTGAAGGTGAGGAGTTCCGGATCCACCTTGATATCGGCATACACCGGATCCTTCTCCACGCCGTTTCCTTCCTTCAGGATGATGACGGACGGACGGTAGGTGTCGTCGTCCACGTTGGTGATGGACAGGCGGGAAGAAGCCGTGGAACGGCTGGCCGTCACACCGCCGCCGCCACGCCAGAGCGCGGAGCAGCGCAGACGGATCTGCAGGTGGTCGTTATTGCGGCGGAAGCGGATGGTTTCCATCACGGGCACGTTGGTGGAGCCGTCGGGATTGGTCGCGACGGTGTACTGCACCTCATAGCCCGGCTCGGTGGAAATCTGCGGCGTGCCGGCAGCATGCCACTCGTCGCCGTCCAGGTACTCCAGGAGCCAGAATTTCATGCCCCAGGCGGAAGAACGCATTTCGAAGGCAAT
>Ga0265298_10004852_pt1 | contig 17047 bp, 14 predicted proteins | sample AusTroGonzalo_MG_3_FD_193486 | JGI IMG/M metagenome (GOLD analysis project Ga0265298, IMG submission 193486) | Bovine rumen microbial communities from tropical cattle in Woodstock, Queensland, Australia - Gonzalo_01 | ecosystem: Host-associated > Mammals > Digestive system > Stomach > Rumen ... | reverse complement strand
ACGGCTATGCTGTGGTGGAACGAGGGCAACAGCGTGAAGACTGCCGACATGCTTGAGGAGGCGCAAGGGGTCTGCGTGGAGATGGAGAACCCCAACAAGAAGGATGCCAGCCTGGAAGGTCAGCTGGTGTGCGGTACGGCTATGACGGCTACTACTGACTTGCTCACTGACAAGGACTTCGGCTTCAGCGTCAACGCCATCTCGATGAAGCGTAGTGTGGAGTACTATCAGTGGGACGAGAAGAGGACCGAGGAGACGAAGCAGAAGCTTGACGGCAGCGAGAAGAAGGTCGTTACCTACGACTACAACTTGAAGTGGAGCTCCAGCCCTATCGGCTCGAAACATTTCAAAGAGCACTCTACTCATGTCAACGTGGTGCTGGCCGAGTTTGAGGATGACGAGCAGTGGGCTGAGCACGTGTCTTTCGGTGCTTACAACCTCAACAATAGCCTGATTCACAGCATCAACGCCTACGAGCCGTTAAGACCGGACATGAGCGACGACATGCTGCGCGTGCTGGACAAGACGATTCAGGCGTCGTACGAGCGTCACTATACAAAAAAGGAAGGCTTGAACAGTAACGATTATAACTTCGTTCACGTCAGCGACGGACAGCTGTACCTTGGTCTTGATCCAAATGATTCTAAGGTGGGCGACGTCCGCATCAATTTCGAAAAGGTGGCGCCTGCCAATGAGGTAACCGTAGTGGCCGTCGTCGATGGTGACGGCTTCAAACCCTTTAAGGCCAAGAACGGCTATACGTTAGAAAAGCTGGTGATGGGCAGGAAGGACATGAATCAGTTCTTCGAAAACGAGCAGGAAACCAACACCTTTAATACTTGGGCGTATCGCATACTGGGCATCGTGATGGTCATTGGAGCCCTGAAACTCATCTTCGGCTTCGTCGTGACGCTCACCAGAATTGTGCCATTCCTGTCAACCATCGTAGGGTGGGGCGTAGGCGTGATCTGCACTGTCTTAGGCGTCGTATGGTCGTTGTTTGTCATCGCCGTAGCCTGGCTCTTCTACCGTCCCATCGTGGGCATTGCGTTGTTAGCGATAGCTGGTATCCTCGTCTGGATATTCGCTTTAGGTGGTAAGAACAAGCTGAAGCAGTTTGCAGTTAATCAACAACAAATAAAATGAGATTATGAGAAAAAGTATCTTGATTGTATCGGCCTTGATGCTGCTTATGGCATGTGGAGGCAAGAAAACAAGCGGTGACGATGTAGCTGTTGCCGACTCAACGGACGTCAATGGCACAACAGCCGTTACCGACTCTGTGGAAACCGTTGCCGACGAGGCGACTGACGAGGACGACGCCATCGACGAACTGGTGTTTGCTCCAGACCTTAAGAACGACAAACCCCTGAACCTGTCGGACGTTAAGGACGATGTGGAAAAGTATATCCCGTATTGGAACGAGGATGACGTCTATCAGGAGGACGAAGAAGAGGGCGAGATACGCTACAATCTGAATCTGGGCTATGACCGCCCGCTGCAGAATCTGTTCCAACCCCTGCCCGGTACGCCTGCCAATAAGAAGGAGGTGGGCCGTGTCATCCTCATCGACCTGAACGGCGACAAGCATACCGATGCGCTTGTCTGCCTGGGGCGCTATGGCGTGAACAAGGACTTGTACTATGATGCCTATCTGTGGGATAAGGACTATTGCTTCTTCACCCTCGTCGAGAACTTCCGCGAAATCCCCAATCCTGGAATCGACAAAAAGACTTCTAACATTACCAGCCACATCGGCTCTGACCGCGAGATATGGCTCTGGAAGGGAAAGGACAAGACCAAGATTGAGAAAAGGGTGGAAACAAGAGAACGTAATTGACCACGCTCGATGGACAGAACAAGGAAATTGCTGAGGGTTGAAAGACCTTCAGCATTTTTTTTGCAGAATCTATTACGTAGTAATAAGGCTGTGGAAGGAAAATTTTTCTCGATTTCTTTTAAACTTTCCACAGCGTTGTGAGTCAAAGAAACAGACAACAGAAAACAAAAAACAACAAAAAAAATAAAAAAAAGAAAGGAAACAAATTATGAAGAAGATTGCTTTAACATTCGTAGCAGTGATGATGATGACCATCAGTTATGCAGAGACAGAAAACCGCCATGCAGTAGCAAACGTACAGGAGACAGGTCTGAACTTCGACCTCCGCAGACTGGCAGTAACGTTGAATCTGAATGAAGACCAGATGGACGCAGTAAAAATCATCAGTGAGAATTTGAAGAACGAGTTGACATCGGCAGCCACAGCACACTGGTTTGAGCGCCACGCACTCGTAGAGAAGGCCATCAGAAAGGACGCACGCCACATGCGCAACGTGCTGAACGAGGAGCAGTACGAGACATACATGAAGCTTCTGAGAACCACTCTGATGAACAATAGGTTTATGAGGTAAAAGTCCACTAAGGTAAAAGAAAAGAGCTGAGAGTTATGAAACCTTCAGCTCTTTCTTTGTTAGTAGGGACACCCGGGCTCGAACCGGGGACCTCTGCAATGTGACTGCAGCGCTCTAAACCAACTGGGCTATGCCCCTAACTAGTGTTAAGCGGTTGCAAAAGTAGTAAATATTTCCGAAACAACAAAATAATTCTATGTTTTTTTGTTAATTCTTAATTCTTAATTCTTAATTCTTAATTAAATTGTGTAACTTTGCAGCCAAAATAAAAATAAGGTATTAAAAATAAATAAGGTAATAATGGCACAAGAAGATGTTTTTAAGAAAATCGTAAGCCACTGTAAGGAGTATGGCTTTGTGTTCCCCTCAAGTGAAATTTACGATGGTTTAGGCGCTGTTTATGACTACGGTCAGAACGGTGTGGAGTTGAAGAATAACATTAAGCAGTACTGGTGGAAGGCTATGACGATGCTCCACGAGAATATCGTGGGTATCGACAGTGCCATCTTCATGCACCCAACAATATGGAAGGCTTCCGGTCACGTTGACGCCTTTAATGATCCCCTCATTGACAACCGCGACTCTAAGAAGCGCTATCGTGCTGACGTGCTGATTGAGGATCAGATTGCCAAGTATGACGAGAAGATTCAGAAGGAAGTAGAAAAAGCTCGCAAACGCTTTGGCGATAGCTTCGACGAGGCCAAATACCTGGAGACCTCTGAGCGCGTAAAGGAAACCAAGGAGAAGCGCGATGCCCTTCATGCCCGCTATGCTGCTGCTATGCAGGGTCCGGACTTGGATGAGTTGAAGCAGATTATCCTCGACGAGGAGATTGTATGCCCCATCAGCGGTACTCGCAACTGGACCGATGTGCGTCAGTTCAACCTGATGTTCTCGACCGAGATGGGTGCCTCAGCCGATGCTTCGATGAAGATCTACCTGCGTCCTGAGACAGCTCAGGGTATCTTTGTGAACTATCTGAACGTGCAGAAGACCGGTCGTATGAAGATTCCTTTCGGTATCGCTCAGATTGGTAAGGCTTTCCGTAATGAGATTGTGGCCCGTCAGTTCATCTTCCGTATGCGTGAGTTTGAGCAGATGGAGATGCAGTTCTTCGTACAGCCCGGCACAGAGCTCCAGTGGTTCCCGAAGTGGAAGGAAACTCGTATGAAGTGGCACCAGGCTCTGGGCTTCGGTGCTGAGAACTACCGTTTCCACGACCACGACAAGCTGGCTCACTATGCCAACGCCGCTACCGACATCGAGTTCAAGATGCCGTTTGGCTTCAAGGAGGTGGAGGGTATCCACTCTCGTACGAACTTCGACCTCTCGCAGCATGAGAAATACAGTGGCAAGAGCATCAAGTACTTTGATCCTCAGACCAACGAGAGTTACACGCCGTATGTCATCGAGACGTCAATTGGTGTGGACCGTATGTTCCTCTCTATCATGTGTCACGCTTACGAGGAGGAAAAGCTGGAGAATGGCGAGACTCGCGTTGTGCTGAAGTTGCCCGCAGCCTTGGCTCCTGTGAAATGTGCCGTGATGCCTCTAGTGAAAAAGGATGGTCTGCCCGAGAAGGCTCGTGAGATTATCGACCAGCTGAAGTTCCACTTCAATTGCCAGTACGACGAGAAGGATTCTATCGGTAAGCGCTATCGTCGTCAGGATGCTATTGGTACACCATACTGCGTCACTGTTGACCACGACACGCTGAACGATGGTTGCGTCACCCTGCGTTTCCGCGACACCATGGAGCAGGAGCGTGTGAAGATTGAGGACCTGAATGGTATCATCGAGGATAAGGTTAGCATCGCAAGTCTCTTAAAGAAACTTCAATAATAATGAGCAATATTTTATTAAGACAACTTGGACAACTCAGACAACTTTTATTAATAGGTTGTCTTAGTTGTTTTGGTTGTCTTTTTACTTCATGTAGTGAGGAAGACGATACTGTACAGGAGTATGAAAACTGGCAGGTTAAGAACGAGACCTACTTTGAAGAGCAGTATCAGCAACACGTGGCTGCCAGCAGCGCTACGTGCTTTGTCCTGAAAAGTTATTCAAAGGGCGATACCATTCAGTTGAGCGACTTGCCACATACCGATTGTATATTGGTTGATGTGTTGCCCAGTGACTTTACTGTAGAGGGTGACAAGACAACGACGCCCATATATACTGATGATGTGGCTATACACTATAATGCCCATCTGCTGCCATCACTCAGCTACGCCTCTGGTTACCAGTTTGATAGCAGCTACTCTGGCGCGTTCATGGAAGATGTTGCTGAACCGTCAGTCATGTCAGTAAACGGTGTCATTAAAGGCTTCTCGACAGCTCTGCAACACATGCGCCGAGGCGACCATTGGCGAATAACCATTCCTTACCAGTTAGGCTATGGAACGTCGGATTACAACACCATTCCAGGTTACAGTACGCTGATATTCGAGATTCGAATGGTAGACTTTGAAGAAGGCACCAATGGTTAATGAAAATAAAAAACTACGGGACTAACGCCCGTAGTTTTTTTATTTCAACTCACCTTCTCACTTTCTTACCTTCCTCTATATCCTTCCGTGACTTCGACTTTGTTACCAGCCATACACCACTGAACACGAGGACGACAGCCAGTGCGTGAGTAGGCTTCAAGATGCCGATACCCATGAGTAGTGTGGCAGCAACAGAGACAACGGGTTGTACGTAGTTATAGACGCTGACTACCGTTGGACGCAGTGTGCGCTGGCCAATCATCGTCAGGATATAGCCTAAGAATGTACCTATGCAGACGACATAGGCTACCTCCCACCACGTGCTTGTTGGTATTGGTTCAGCTAATACCCCACTTACATGATTGAACGTAAACGGCAATAACATCAATGTGGCCCATGAGAACATGTACTTGTTGATGGTAAAGACGTTGTAGCGACGAATCAAGGGATTGAACAGCGACAGATAGAGGGCAAAGGAGAGCTGTGCAAACAGGCACAGCAAGTCGCCACGAATGTCGCCAACCTTGTCACTGGCAGCAGCTGCCGATGTCAGAATCAGTATCAAGGCACCACTGCAGCCCATTAGCACGCCCAGTGCTTTCTTACCAGTGATGGGCTCCTTCAATATGAGGGCAGACAGAATCATGGCGAAGATTGGCATCGACGTGGTGACGATGGAAGCGTTGATTGGTGACGTGATACTCAAACCTACCGTGTAGCAGCACTGATTGCAGAGCAGACCGAAGACGGCTGCTCCGATGAACATCAGTTTGTCCTTACGAGGGACGTGCTCTTTGGGTGCAAACAGGGAGGCTATCCAGAATAGCAGGCAGGCACCAACCACACGGAAGGTAACCATCGACATGCCATCGAAGCCATGCGTCATAGCATCTTTTCCAATTGGTGCCATCAGTCCCCATCCGGCACAGGCACCGAACATACTTAGATGTGCTATTAATGCTTTATTATCTTTCATGGGTGCAAAGGTACAAATTTTTCACTTTTCACTTTTCACTTTTCACTTTTTTTTGTATCTTTGCACCAAAAACTTACGACTATGAAGTACGCAGACTATATCAAGCAGATAGAAATCGACTCGCTGTGGAGTGGCAAGAAGCACATTCTGTGGACGCTCGATCCGCATGTGAATATCCTCAGCGGTATTAATGGTGTGGGTAAGAGTACCATATTAAATAAGGTATTCAAGAGTGTCAATACCAATGGAGACCTAATTAATCATCTGTTGAAAGGCGTACGGATTACGGCTGAGCCAGAGGATGCCACTCACGTGCGTTTCGATATTATTCGTTCGCTTGATTCACCCATGTTGGACAACGAAACATTGAATCTTGTAGATACGCGCATACGTTCAGCCCTCGACTTCCAACTCTATCATCTGCAGCGTAAGTATTTGGATTATCAGGTGAATATTGGTAATCGCATCATTTCGGAACTACAACTTGGTAATGCGGATGCTGCCCAGCACTTGTCGCAGCCCAAGACTCGTTTCCAAGATATGATAGACGAGCTGTTTGACGATACGGGCAAGAAGATTGTCAGAACGGAAAACGAGATACGTTTCTCACAGATTGGTGAGACGCTGGTGCCTTATCAGCTATCCAGTGGTGAGAAACAGATGCTGGCTATCTTGTTGACAGTGCTGGTAGAAGATCAGCAGCCTTACATCCTCTTTATGGATGAGCCGGAGGTCAGCTTGCATATCGAATGGCAGAAACGACTCATTGACCTCATTGTTGAATTGAATCCCAACGTGCAAATTATCCTGACGACTCATTCGCCTGCAGTCATTATGAATGGTTGGGTAGATAAGGTAACGGAAGTGAGCGATATCACATTGTAATTGAGGATTGAAAATTGAGAATTATGATTACAGCGCATGCCAAGCAGTCTGAAAGATAATCTGAACAGTCGTTACTTCGAAGCAGCTAACCGCCTGAAGTCGAAGCAAGCCCGACGTCGCATCGTGGCGTATGTCGAAAGTTACGATGACGTGTACTTCTGGCGTACGGTGCTCTCACGTTTTGAGAATGACACGTGCTATTTCGAGGTGATGTTGCCCTCACATAAAAAACTGGAACGGGGTAAGAAGGCGGTGCTGATGAACTTCATCGAGAAACCATCGGCTAATGGCCAGCAGTCCTCTGATATATTAGGTCCTGATATGATAGCCTGTGTCGATGCCGACTACGACTATCTGTTACAGGGTGCTACGGCTCAGTCGCAGAAGGTGATAGCAAGTCCCTATGTGTTTCATACCTATGCCTATGCTATCGAGAATCTGCAGTGCTATGCCCCGTCGTTGCACGACACCTGTGTGGCGATTACGCTGAACGACCACCGTATCTTCGATTTCGTTGACTATCTGAATCAATACTCTGAGGCCATCTTCCCCTTGTTTATATGGTCGGTATGGGCCTATCGGACTGGGAATCATAACAAGTTTTCCCTGACGGACTTTAATCGGGTAGCTGATCCTGGAGGCTTCAGTATCTTTGACCCACAACCCTCGCTCGACCATCTGCGTCGCAAGGTCAATACCAAGGTACATCAGTTGCAACACGAGTTCCCTAACAATAAAGAGGCCTACTTGCAAACGAAGGAGCAGATTAAGGCGTTGGGTGTTACCCCACAGACAACCTATCTCTTTATTCAAGGCCACCATTTATTTGACAACGTTGTCGTACCTATATTAAATAAGGTATGTAATCGTCTGCGTCAGGAACGACAGGATGAAATTACCCGTATGGCGCGTCACCATACGCAGCGTACAAACGAGATGTCGTGTTACGAACATTCGTTGCAGGACATCCGTCAGATGTTACGAAAGAATACGGGTTACGAGCGTTCTACGCAGTATCAACTGATTCAGCAGGATATAAGTCAATACTTATCTTCCTCTAATTCCCTTTAACTTCTCTAACTTCTCTATTACGTGTCTTTCCAGAAAGCGCGCGTAAAGAGTACCAGAACCGTCATGATTTCAAGACGTCCCATCAGCATGAGCGGACAGAGAATCCATTTGATAAAATCGGGTAGGACAGACCACGACATAACGGGACCTATCTGTGTGCCCAACGTGGGTCCAACATTGCTAACGCAACTCAGTGATATGGTGATGGCATTGGTATTGTCGATGCCAGACACAATCATGATGGTAGCAGTGAAGAGAATCATCAACATGGTTAGTGTGAAGAATGCAAATAGGGCAATGAGCTTAGACTGAGGGATATTATGTCCGTTTACTTTCACGGGTAATACAGCATTCGGATGCAGAATCTGGCGGAAATAGTTGCGTACCACTTTCAGCAGCATTACCACTCTGATACACTTGAATCCTCCGCTCGTACTGCCTGCACAGGCTCCGATGTACATGACGACGCCCAGAATGACCCATGTGATGTGGGGCCAACTGCCGGCATCCTCGTTAAACATACCTGTTGTGGTGATAAACGATACGACTTGGAACAGCGCACTGCGGAATGCATGCTCCAAACCATATCCCATTCTGGTCATGAGCAGATATGCAATCCATAAGGTAGCTCCTATAACAACGCTGATATAAAGCTTGAATTCGGAGTTGGTGAACAGCGCCTTCCATTTGAGCTTGATAGTGCTGAGATACAACAATGTGAAGTTTATACCCGACAGGAATTGAAACGTAATGGAAATATAGTCAATTGTTGCCGAGTCGAAGTACTCCGTACTTTCGTTATGAATAGCAAATCCTCCTGTGGCAGTTGTGGTCATCGAGTAGTTCAATGCCTCAAACCAGTTCATGCCCGCTGCCCAAAAAGAGACGGCGCAACCGATGGTCAGAATCAAATAGATACTCCAAATCCACTTGGCTGTTGTGGTCAATCGGGGGTGCATCTTCGCTTTGATAGGTCCTGTGGCTTCTGCAGCAAACACCTTTACACTACCACCTACCAGCGATGGCAGAATGGCGATGGTAAAGAACACAATTCCCAATCCGCCTATCCATTGTGTGAGAGATCGCCAGAATAGAATAGCATGCGGCAATACTTCAACATTGTCAATGATAGAGGCACCTGTGGTGGTAAAGCCCGATGTTGATTCGAAGAAGGCATCAGTAACATTGGAAATAGAGCCATGGATCAGGAATGGTAGCATTCCGAAGAATGAAAAAACCACCCATGCAGCTGTAACCACAACAAAAGCTTCGCGACGATTCAGGCTGTTGTTAGAGTCGCGCCCCATATATAGGAAGAAGAATCCACTGCTGAATGTCACCAGTAATGAAATGAGAAATGCCATCAGGTCGTCTTCATGATAACAAAACGACATCAGGGCACACCATCCCATGAACTGCCCTTCGATGAACAGCAGTGAACCGATGATTTTGCTGATGATACGGAAGTTTACCATATCGTATTCTTCTTGAAGTATTTCTCGATTTTATTCAGCTTTTGTTCGTGACAGAACACCATCACAGAGTCGCCTGCCATAATTTGGGAATTACCATTAACCAACATGCCTTTGCCATTGCGTACCAGTCCGCCGATAGTTACTCCGAAGGGAAGTCCCAATTCCTTGACAGGCTTCTTGGTAACTTTTGAATCCTCAGCAGCTGTAAATTCTGCTACTTCGCTGTCGACCATCATCAGTGACCGCAAGTTGTCTACATCGGCATCCAGCAGCATTTGGTAGATATGACTGGCTGCGATGGTCTTCTTGTTGATAATGGTACCGATGTCAAGACTCTCGGCCATACTCACATAGTCGAGGTTCTCTACCATAGCGATAGTCTTGCGTACTCCCATCTTTTTGGCTGTCAGACAGGCCAGAATATTAGCTTCAGCATTCTCGGTCAGGGCCACAAAGGCTTGTGTGTTGCGGATACCTTCTTCCTCAAGCAACCCCAAATCGCGTCCGTCACCGTGTATCACCATTGTGTCACTGTTCTCAAGCAATTCATTGAGCCTTTCGCACCGTTTCGCATTCTTCTCAATAATCTTGATGTTCATGTAATCGGGAGCTGTCAGGGCTACTCTTAAGGTAGTTTTGCCGCCACCCATAATGATGACATTCTTTACGTCGGCATAATGCTCTTTACCAACAATCTTGCGTATATAGGGTATATACTCTCTGGTGGTCATAAAGTAAGCCAGGTCGTTCACTCTCAGTTCATCCATACCGCTGGGGATGATGGTGTCACCGCCTCGTTTAATAGCTACGATATGGTATGGGTCGTCTGGTCCGCACAAATCTTTTAAGGGCTGGTTCAGTATCTCAGCCTGTTCTCTCAGTTTGATGCCAAGCAATATCAGTGCTCCGTTGTGCACATCCCATCGCTGTCGCACCCATGACAGTTTCAGTCCGTTGTTGATGTCTATGGCTGCCAGTACTTCGGGATAAATCAGTGAGTCCAGTCCCAGATTCTTGAAGAATTCTTGTAGATTTGGTGCCAGATATTCGTAGTTGTCAATGCGCGCCACGGTCTTCTTAGCACCCAGTGCATGGGCCAGAATGCATGCATTGATGTTGGTACTTTCCTCAGGGGTAACACCTACAAATAAGTCTGCATGCTGTACACCCGATTCCTTCAGGGCCTTGATGCTTGTGGGCGATGCACAATTCGTCATGACGTCATACTCGCTCATTTTGGCAAGTCGCTCTTCATCGGCATCTATCAGTACACAGTCCTGATGTTCTCTTGCGAGCAATTTCGACAGGTGAGTACCTACGGCACCTGCACCGACAATGATAATCTTCATCTTATAGCCTTGATAATACCCTCTTCGTCAATGCCAACAATGTGTTGCAGTTCCTTTACTGTTCCGTGCTCAACAAAATGGTCGGGCAATCCCAGTCGCTGCACCTCTGGTGCATATCCGTGGTCGTTCATCCACTCCAGTACAGCTGATCCCAATCCTCCCTTTCGAACACCGTTCTCAACAGTAATAACACGTTTGAACTTGCGCCCTACCTCGTCAAGAATATCCTCGTCAATGGGTTTCAGGAATCGCATGTCATAATGAGCCACACTCACGCTGTCACCGATTTCTGCAATCGCCCTTGTTACGTTATTACCTATCGGCCCAATGCTAAGCACAGCCACGTCAGTACCGTCCTTCATCTTGCGACCTGTACCAACCTTTACTTCCTCAAATGGGCAACGCCAATCCTGTAGTTCACCGCCTCCTCGTGGATAGCGGATGACAAATGGTCCCTTGTTGGGTAGTTGTGCTGTATACATCAGTCGGCGCAATTCGTGTTCGTCCATTGGCGAACATATCGTCAGATTGGGCACTGGTCTCAGTGCTGCCAGGTCGAAAGCACCATGGTGCGTAGGCCCGTCTTCACCTACCAGTCCGGCACGGTCAAAGCAGAACACCACATTCAGATTCAGCAGCGCCACATCGTGTATGATATGGTCAAATGCACGCTGTGCAAACGCACTGTATATATTGCAGAATGGCAGCAGACCGTCCTTGGCCATACCACCACTAAAGGTTACAGCATGCCCCTCGGCTATGCCCACATCGAATGTCCTTTCGGGCATTTCCTTCATCATGATGTTCATTGAGCAGCCACTGGGCATAGCGGGTGTTACACCTACTATTTTGGGGTTTTGTTTAGCCAGTTCAAGCAGTGTGTGTCCAAACACGTCCTGATATTTCTGAGGCTTTGTGGGGTCTTCGTCAACGATTCGCTCGCCTGTGTCAGGATTGAATTTCCCTGGTGCGTGCCATGTCGTCACATCCTTCTCAGCCGGTGCATAGCCGTGCCCTTTCTGGGTATGCAAATGTAGTAGCCTCGGACCTTTCATGTCTTTGATGGCACTCAGTATACGTACCAGTTCCTTCACGTCATGACCATCAAAAGGTCCGAAGTAACGGATGTTCATGCCGTCGAAGATGTTCTGCTGGTGTGCAATGGCACTCTTGATGGCGTTGGACAAACGCTGTATACCATTCTTACGGTCATCATTCATGAGACCCTTGCTGTGCAACCATCGCGTCGTCTTGAACTTGATGGCATTATAGGTCCTGTGCGTGTTCAGTCCTAATAGATATTTCTGCATACCGCCTACGCTGCGGTCTATTGACATGTCGTTGTCGTTAAGGATAATCAGCAGATTGTTAGGACTTGACGAAACGTTGTTCAATCCCTCAAAGGCCAGTCCACCGCTCAGCGCACCATCGCCTATCACGGCTACCACATGGCGGTCATGTTTTCCCTCCAATTCGGCTGCTACCGCCATTCCCAGAGCTGCCGATACCGAGTTGCTGGCATGTCCGCAAGCAAAGGTGTCGTACTCGCTTTCAGATGGGGAGGGGAAAGGACGGATACCACCAAGTTTTCTGTTGGTAAAGAACTGCTCGCGACGTCCTGTCAAAATCTTATGCCCATAGGCCTGATGGCCCACGTCCCATACGATTCTGTCTTCTGGCGTGTTGTAGACGTAGTGGAGGGCTACAGTAATCTCTGCCACGCCTAAGCTTGACGCCAGATGCCCAGGGTTGACACTCAACTCCTGAACGATGTCTTCGCGCAGTTCCTGACACACTTGGGGCAGCTCGTCCACTGACAAGCGTCGAAGGTCTTCAGGGTATTTTATTTTCTCTAAGAGTTTCACATTAATGCTGTTTAGACTGCAAAGGTACGAATAAGCGAGAACAAAACAAAAGAAATCTTTCTTTTTTTTGTCGAGCGTTAGTACTTTCGCTGAATTATTCAGCAAAGGTACGAATTAGTGAGCAAACTTCCAAAAGTTTTTTAACCTTTTTCTTAAGAGAAAATAATTTCTATTAAATACTTGCATATTACATATTTTCTTCATACTTTTGCAAAAAGTTATTCACTACAACCCAAATGAAATATATAGCACTACCAGAGAAATCCCAACAGGAACGGCCCCGAAAGCTGTCCTTTTATCTGGCTATGGAGGAATATGTGGCTCGCTATGTGTCTGAAGATGAGTGCTTTTTTATGTGGCAGGTAGAACCCAGCGTGATATTTGGGCGCAACCAGCTAATAGAAAACGAGGTGAATATTGACTTCTGTAAGAAGCATGACATCCAGATGTTCCGCCGGAAGAGTGGGGGAGGCTGTGTGTATGCTGACAAGCGTAATGTGATGTTCTCGTATATCACCAGCGAAGAGCAGGTGGGTTTTACCTTCAACCGTTATATCAATATGGTTGTAGCGGTATTACAACGTTTGGGCGTCGATGCTTCTGCTTCTGGACGCAACGATGTGATGATTGGCGACCGTAAGGTAAGTGGTAATGCCTTTTACCATCTGCCTGGCCGTAGTATTGTGCATGGTACCATGCTCTATGATACGGATATGGTAAATATGGTTGGGGCTATTACACCCAGCGATGCTAAACTGTTGTCTAAGGGGGTGGCCAGTGTCTATCAGCGCGTGGCGCTGTTAAAGGACTATACCAAGTTGTCGATTGAAGAGTTTAAGGCTTTTGTACGCCAGACTCTCTGCGATGACGAACTCATGCTGACGGATCATCAGGTCATGGAGATTGAACAGATGGAGAAAGAATATCTGTCAGACGAGTTTATTTATGGTAAGAATCCTCGTTATACGCTTATTAAACGCAAGCGTATAGAGCATGTTGGCGATTTTGAGGCTCGTATTGAGGTGAAGAACGGTATCATTAAGAGTGTCAATCTGATGGGCGACTATTTCTTGGTGGGCGATCTTGATAAAGGTCTGTTGCAGAAACTGATTGATGTGCCGTTGGAGCATGCGGCATTGCGACGGGTGTTGCCCGACCGTATTGACGACATCATTATGAACCTGATGACTGAAGATTTTATTTTATTACTCACAGAATAAAAACCAAAAATACCTTTATGGAAAATAAAAAGACCTGTCTCTATGACAAACACGTGGCTTTGGGCGCATTGATGTCACCCTTCGGGGGCTTCGACATGCCCATTCAGTATTCTGGTATCGTGGACGAGCATCAGGCTGTACGCACTGCCTGTGGTGTGTTCGATGTGAGTCACATGGGCGAAGTTCTGATTACTGGCAATGATGCCGAACGCTATGTGAATCACATTTTTACGAATGATGTCGTAGGCATGCCCAATGGTAAAATTCTCTATGGCATGATGTGTTACGAGGATGGTGGTGTAGTGGATGACCTGTTAGTGTATAAGAAGGGCGAGAATGATTTCTTCCTTGTCATCAATGCTGCAAACATTGATAAGGACTGGGCCTGGATACAGGAACAAGCCAAGGGATATGATGTGCAATTGGAGCACCAAAGTGATATGTATGGTGAATTGGCAGTGCAGGGACCTGACTCTGAACAGGTGTTGAAGGATGTCTTGGGTATTGATGGCTCAGACCTGACGTTCTACACCTTTAAACCTCTCTTACCCCTCACCTCTCACCCCTCACCTCTTCTTAGTCGTACCGGCTATACAGGCGAGGATGGCTTTGAGATTTATGCTACACCTTATTATATTAATGAGTGTTGGGATAAGCTGATAGCCTCCGGACGCTGCAAACCCTGTGGCTTGGGTTGTCGCGACACGTTGCGCTTCGAGGTGGGACTACCTCTATATGGCGACGAGTTGTCGGCAGACATTACGCCCATCATGGCTGGTTTGGGCATCTTTGTGAAGTTGGACAAGGAGGAGTTTATTGGTAAGAATGCACTTGCCAAGCAGAAGGCTGATGGTCCTGCCAAGAAAATTGTGGGCATTGAATTGGCTGATAAGGCCATCCCCCGTCACGGCTATACTGTACTGAATATGGAAGGCGAGCCTATCGGTGAAGTAACTACGGGCTACCATACTATCTCTACCGATAAGAGCGTTTGTATGGCTCTTATTGATACGCCTTACGCTAAGTTGGATACTGATGTTCAGATTCAGATCCGCAAGAAAGTGTTCCCAGGCAAGGTTGTCAAGAAACAATTCTATAACAAAAATTATAAAAAATAATAACTATGGCAAAAGTATTAGAAGGACTCTACTATAGTGAGTCGCACGAGTATGTACGTGTTGAAGGTGACTTCGGTTACATTGGTATTACAGATTATGCTCAGAATGCTCTGGGTAATGTGGTGTATGTTGATATGCCTGATGTCGATGATGAGGTTTCAGCAGGTGAAGAGTTTGGCGCTGTAGAGAGTGTCAAGGCTGCCAGCGATCTGATGTCGCCTGTCACAGGTGTTGTTGTCGAGGTAAACGAGGCTCTGGAAGACCAGCCAGAACTGGTCAATCAGGATGCTTACGAAAACTGGATTATCAAAGTGGAAATCAGTGATAAGTCTGAACTTGATAATCTGATGGATGCCAAGGCTTACGCAGCATTCTGCGAAAAGTAATGTTTAATCTTTAATGTCTAATCTTTAATGTTTAATCTTTAATGTTTAAATATTTTCCGCATACGGATGACGATCTGCAGGCGATGCTTGAACGGGTGGGTGTCGATTCTCTCGATGACCTCTACGCCCAGATTCCTGAGAGCATCCGCTTCAAGGGCGATTACAAGATGCCCATTGGAGCCAGCGAGATGGAAGTGCGCCAGTTCTTCGAAAAACTGGGTTCCCTGAATAAGCAACTGACGTGCTTTGCAGGTTTTGGCGTTTACGACCACTATACGCCGTCTGTCATTCCACAATTGTTACAGCGCTCAGAGTTCCTTACATCCTACACCCCGTATCAGGCAGAGATTTCACAGGGTACGCTGCATTACATCTTCGAATATCAGTCGATGATGGCTGAACTGACAGGGATGGACATTTCTAACGCCTCTATGTACGATGGCACTACTGCCGCTGCCGAGGCAATGATGATGGCTGTGGCTGCCGGTAAAAAAGCGCGTCGTGTGCTCATTGCCGGTACGATGAATACCCTGACTGTCAAGGTGATGACCCGTTATGCCCATCATCAGGGCATCGAACTCTACGCTTTGCATATCAAGGATGGTGTGACCGATTTAGATGAGCTCAAGGCTGAGTTGGCCAAGGGTGATGTGGCTGGCGTGATGGTGCAACAGCCCAATGCTTTTGGTATCGTGGAGGACTTTACGGGCTTTGCTGATGCCTGTCACGAACAGAAGGCACTCTTTATGATGAATTGCGTCGCTGCCGATCTTGCCGTATTGAAGACACCAGGAGAGTGGGGTGCTGATATTGCTGTGGGCGATGGCCAGTCGTTGGGCATTCCCATGCAGTTTGGTGGTCCTTACGTGGGCTATATGTGTTGCACGGAGAAACTGATTCGTAAGATGCCCGGTCGTATTGTGGGTATGACGAAGGATAATCGCGACCAGCGTGCCTTCGTGTTAACCCTTCAGGCACGCGAACAGCATATCCGTCGTCAGAAGGCTACCTCTAATATTTGTAGCAATCAGTCGCTGATGGCACTCTGGGCGACAGTCTATATGTCGCTGATGGGTAAGCAGGGCTTGAAGGAAGCTGCCCAGCTCTCCTACGCTGGTGCACATTATCTTTGGGACGAACTTCAGAAGACAGGACGTTTCCACTTGGTATTTGACCAGCCTTTCTTCAATGAGTTCTTTGTGAAGTACGATGGTGATATCGATACGCTCTACCAGCGCTTTGTTGATGCTGGATTCTTAGGTGGCGTGAGGATGGAAGACGGCCTTATCATGGCCGTTACCGAGAAGCGTACGAAAGAAGAAATTGATAACTTCGTAAAGATTGCAGCCTTATGAATATTTGAAGCCCCTTGATAAGGGGCTGGCTTAAGCCAGGGATAAATAATGATAAGATATGAATAACAAGTTATATGGAAATCTGATTATCGAACTTTCGAAACCAGGCCGCAAAGGCTATAGCCTGCCCAGGAACCATTTTGGCGATTACGAGATACCTGCGTCAATGCAGCGTGCTGAGGAAGCTCAGTTGCCTGAGTGCGACGAGTTGACGGTAGTGCGTCACTATACGAACCTTTCTAATAATAACTTCGGTGTTGATACGGGCTTCTATCCTTTGGGTTCTTGTACGATGAAGTACAATCCCAAGATTAACGAAGAGATGGCTGCCCTGCCTCAGTTCCAGAACCTGCATCCCCTGCAGCCCGCCAACACCGCGAAAGGTGCTATGGCACTGGTGACGCTTCTGGAACAGTCGCTCTGCGAACTGACGGGTTTGGCTCATTT
>Ga0265298_10004851_pt1 | contig 17048 bp, 19 predicted proteins | sample AusTroGonzalo_MG_3_FD_193486 | JGI IMG/M metagenome (GOLD analysis project Ga0265298, IMG submission 193486) | Bovine rumen microbial communities from tropical cattle in Woodstock, Queensland, Australia - Gonzalo_01 | ecosystem: Host-associated > Mammals > Digestive system > Stomach > Rumen ... | reverse complement strand
GGAGCGACTCGTGGCAATATTTGATGAGTAGTTGGGTAGAGCCAGAATGGGAGATGATTTGCTCTACCTGACCAAGATTAACCATAAAGGCACGATGGCAACGGACAATCATCGGATAGTCATGCAGTGTTTCCTCCATCTGTTTCATCGTGGCGCGAAGCATGTCGGTACGTACTTGTTCGTTGCGCAAATGGCAGACTTTGACGTAATTTCCCACAGCCTCAATATATAATAGGTGGGAAATTTGGAGCGTCACGGATTCGTTGGTTGTGCCAGTAAGGGTGAGGGAAGAATCAGGGGGACAGGTTGCGTGATTCACGACAGCGTCCGAATCATGGACCTGTCCCTTTGATTCTTCAACACGTTCTTCTTGCATCTTCTTCAACTCCTCATTCAACTGTCGCGTCTCTTCCAGTTCCATCGCCAGATACTTGCTGCGGAACTTGAAGCGCCAGTAGAGTCCGATGGCGAAGGAGAGGAATGCGATAATCACTAGCGTCTCCAGATAGTTGCCGGGCGACAGTCTGTTGCCCTCTACCAGCTCGCTCATCGCAAAGTGGCGATAGAGACAGATGAGTAGCGACACCAACGGCGTGTTGATGCATTGGAAGCGGAGATTTCGACTGATGATATAGCTGACACCACGATCGTAGGAGCGAGGCATACGGATCATGTATCGCAGAATGATTTCCGTCAGAAAACAACTGAACAGGCCCAATGCAAATATTGCCAGCAAATGAACAGAGGCCTGCCATTGCCACATTTCGAGTCCGAAGGGCTTGAAAATAGCTATTGCCAGCACCATGAAGGCGGTGCTGATCAAACGTGTGCTGATTGTTTCTTTGTGACCTTTGTTCATACGTTCTGCAAAGCTGCGATTAAGTGAGTGCCAACATGCTCGCATGATTGGCCGAGCGTGAGCAGGTTCGCGGCTTCAAGCCGCAAAGGTACAAAGAAACGAGCGAAAAACCAAACCATTCGTCACATTTCTGCTATTTATCACACCATCCGTCACATTTCCATGCTGTTTATCCCAGAAATTTGGAGGGATAAGCAGTACGCCGTACCTTTGCACCCAGAAATATTTAATCATAAAAAAGTAAAAGTTATGAAACTAAGAACGATTATCGGATTAGTATTTATTGTAGCCGGTCTGTTAAAACTGGCAACCATTTGGGACTTCATTCATTGGAGTTGGTTTGAAACCATGAGTGAAGGACGTTGGAGTATGTATTTCTGTATCTGCCTCATTATATATGTAGGTGTGAGCCTCATTATCGATAGCTATCGTCGTGACCCAGACCAGTGGTTGCAGCGCCCGTTGCCCATCGGCGAGGACGGCAAGCGCATCTGCTGCTCTGTTCACTACGGCGGTGACGAGTACGTCTATCATGGTGAGACTTTCCACGGTGCCCGTCTCGACGCTTTCTGCGGCGGCATCCGCATGGACTTGCGCGAAGCCGTGATTACCGAGGACGAGGAGATCGACATCCATACCTTCTGCGGCGGTATCGAACTCATTGTGCCCATGACGGTCAATGTGACGGTAAAAAGCCAAAGCTTTATCGGTGGCATCGGCAATCATGCCGCCCATACCGCCGATCCGAAAGCCCCCACCATCCACATCGTTGCCAGTAATTTCTTCGGCGGCGTGGATATCAAGAATTAACCAAGTTCTGCAACTTTCTGTAATTTTGTAGCGTCAACTATATAAAGGTAAAAAGAAAAAAAGACACAGGATATGAAAAAGAATGTTTTTAGGATAACAGCCCTTATGGCTTTAATGATGATGACACTGACAAGTTTCGCCAAGACACAAGACTGGGGCGGACGAGTGATTGACGAGAAGGGCGAGCCGATGCCCTATGTAAATGTAGTGCTGCTGTCGCTGCCCGATTCGGCCTTCGTGCAGGGAGCGATGACGGACATGGACGGTGTGTTCAAGATTGTGACGGATGTCAACGAAGGATTGTTCAAGGTGACCAGCGTGGGCTACCAGACATTATATATAAATGCGGGTCAGAACCTGACCATCCAGATGAAGGAGGATACCCAGCTACTTAGCGAGGTTGTGGTAAAGGGCCAATTGCCGAAGACTCACGTCAAGGGCGACGCCATGCGTACCACCGTTGCAGGTACGATACTGGAGAAGGCCGGAACCGTCTCAGATGCCTTGTCGAAGATTCCTTCACTGGAAGCAGAGCGCGATGGCGGTGTGAAAGTGCTGGGCCGTGGCGATGCCGAGGTGTATATCAACGGCCGTCGGGTACAGGACATGAAAGAACTCTCGCGCCTGCGCTCCGACCAGATTCAGCATGTCGATGTGGTGCAGAACCCTGGTGCCCGTTATGCTGCATCAACCAAGGCCGTCGTTCGCATCACCCTGAAAAAAACACAGGGCGAAGGTCTGAGTTTCCAGAACAGCACGCAGTATATGTACCAGTATGGCGGTTCGCTGAATAATAATTTTGTCGCCAACTACCGTACGGGTGGACTTGACGTGACAGGCTCGTTCTGGGTAGGCACCTATAATCACTATAAGGGCTTACAGGTTAACGACATGCTTTACTACGTGGGGCCGGATCAAGTGACGGGTCACTCCACCCAAGAGATCAGACACCCCTGGCATGCATGGTCGCCACAGTTGCAGTTGAACTATATGGTCAACGAGAACCACACCTTCGGCGCCTACTACAAATACGACCGTACGCCCAAAAGCGAGACGAAGGGCGATTACCTGACGGATATGTTCGAGAACGGCATACTGACTGAGCGTTCCGCAAGCTACATCTGGCAAGACCAGAGTGTCAAGAAGCACATCTTCAACGCCTATTACAACGGTAAGGTGGGACAGCTGGGTATCGACCTGAACGTCGACGGACTCTTCGATGACACCAAGACGCCAGGCCGCACAACAGAGCAGACGACGGTTGTCGATGCCGCCCCCGTTGACCGCACCATCGAGAGCAATACCAACAGCGCCAATAATTTCTGGGCTTCGAAGCTGATCTTCAGCTATCCCGTGCTGATGGGTAATCTCTCGCTGGGTGGCGAGTACAGCTATAACCATCGCACGGATGCTTATACCTTCCAAGCCACAGATGCCGTACCCGTGAAATCTACCGATACGGAGATCAACGAGAAGTCATCGGCCATCTTCCTCGAGTATGGACGGCAGTTTGGCAAGCTCTATGCTCAGGCAGGTCTACGCTACGAGCACCTGACGAACGACTACTTCAACTTTGGCGTAAAAGAGGATGAGGTGTGTCGCGACTACGGCGACTGGTTCCCCACCGCAACCCTCTCGGCGCCTATCGGAAAGATGCAATTGAGCCTGTCGTATCGCCGCGACATTCAGCGTCCGAACTATGGCAACCTGACCAGTTCGACCATCTATGTAAACCGTTATACATACCAGAGCGGCAACCCCTATCTGAAGCCGACCTACACGCACAGTCTCGTGCTGAATGCTGCCTATCAGTGGGCAAACCTGACTGTTAATTATGGCCGCCTGAAGAACAGCGAGACGATGTCCACCGAGCCCTTCCCTGGCAGCACGGATCCACTCATCAGCCTCGCCCGTCCCATCAACAGTGAGGAGGACTACAACCAGCTTTCGCTGAGTCTCTCCGCCAATCCCACCATTGGCAAGTGGCACCCGCTGTGGTATGCGTTCACCGTCTTCCAGAACTACAAGACGCCGACGGCCAACGGTTCAATCAAGACCCTCAACGACCCTTACGTCACACTCGTCTGGAACAACGACATCGAGCTGCCTCACAGCTTCCGCCTGAGTGCCAATGCCCAGTGGGCCACGAAGGGCGACTACAATAACTTCAGCATCACTGCCCAGCGCTTCGACCTTACACTCGGCGTGCAGCGCGACTTCAACCTCCGCCGTCTGGGTATGCTGACGCTTGATGTGCGCTGTACTGATGTGCTGAATACCAACAAGACCGCTGCCGTCGTCTATGGCATTCGCGAACTGTCGACTGACAACCCCGCTCGTCGCACGTTCCTCGTCAACCTCAACTGGAAGTTTAACGAGGCCCGCTCGAAGTACCGCGGAAGTGGTGCTGGCGAGAAGCAGAAGGCAAGAATGTAAACGGTAAATTTGGAATATTCCGCAACTATTCGTATCTTTGCGGTCGAAAAGAAAAATATGAAATTTGATGAGTAAGAAACGGCTTTTATATCTGGACAATCTGAAAGTGTGCCTGACGGTGTTGGTGATATTCCACCACGCTGGTCAGGCATACGGCGATGGTGGCGATTGGGCTTACCATCCCAGCAATCCTGCCGAGTTTATGCCCTGGATATGGCACTTCTTCTCTGTCAATGCAGCCTTCTTCATGGGGCTGTTCTTTCTGATTTCAGGTTACTTTGTGCCTTCGAGCTTCGATAAGCAGGGGGCAAAGGTCTTTGTGCAGAAGAAACTCATCCGCTTGGGTATTCCGCTTTTGCTGATGGGTGGGTTGATATCTGTTTTGTCAGGCAAGCCGGAGATTGGGCATATGTGGTATATCGAGAGCCTGCTGGTGTTCTGTCTGATTTACGCTTTGGTTCGCCAATTCTGCAAGCCCATCAATGGCGAGTGCTCATCGAGACCCACTGTCATCGGCCTGCTGATATTGGGCGTTGTGATGGGTATTGGCAGTTATTTCATCCGTCAGGTCAGCCCGCAGGATCATTGGATCTGGCCCTTTGGTATAATTCCATTGCCAATGGAGCCCGCCCACTATTTGCAATACGTCATGATGTTCATTATCGGCATTCTGGCACGAAGATTCGCCTGGCTCGAGAAGATGGGTAACACCACAGGAACAATATCGCTAACGATTGGCTACCTTTTGGCATTAGGCATCTATCTGCGTGATGGCGGAGCATGGAACGCTTTCGTTACTGAGTGGTTTGGCATCTACGAATCGCTTTTGTGTGTCTTCATCTGTTTTGGACTGCTCTGGCTGTTCCGTGAGTATGGAAACTGGGACAGCAAGTTCTGGCAGTGGTGCGCCGCCCAGTCATATGGTGCCTATATCTTCCATTTGTTGCTGATGATAGTTCTGCAACATGCCACCGACAGCATCTGGATGGGAGCCTTCGGCAAGTTCATGTTCATCGGCATCATTACCACCATCTGTTCGTTTGTGCTCACTTGGTTGGTAAGGCTGATTCCTGGAGTAAAGAAAGTATTATAATTAGGTAAAACCCCCAAAAATGAATATTAGATTAGAAATCCCAAAAGATTATCGTGAGGTAGAGAATCTTACGCGAGAGGCATTCTGGAACGTCTACCGTCCAGGATGCACGGAGCATTATGTGCTCAACCAATATAGAACGAATCCAGATTTCATCCCAGAGCTGGATTTTGTGATGGAGAAGGATGACAAGATTATCGGCCATGTGATGTTTTCGAAAGCAGAGATTACGCTTGACGATGGAACGGTGTTCCCTTCGTGGACTTTCGGCCCCATCAGCATCCATCCAGACTACAAGCGCAAGGGCTATGGTCTGAAATTGCTGAAGTATGCTATAGAGAAAGCCAAGGAGATGGGTATAGGTCTTTTGCAAATGGAAGGAAATATCGAGTTTTACAAACATGCTGGCTTCGACCTCGCCAGTAAGATGAAGATTCACTATCATGCAGAACCGCGAGATTCAGAAGTGCCATATTTTCTCGCTCAAGAACTAATCCCAGGCTATTGGGGCAATCGTGAAGGAACCTATTGTCCACCCAAAGGTTATTTCGTAGCCGACGAGAAACCCAATGCATTCGAGGCCTACGAAGCCACATTCCCTGCAAAGGAGAAAGCCTTCCAAGAAGGCCAACTGCCTCAGTTCTGCCAAAGTTGCGGTATGCCATTAACCCGTATCGAGGATTGTGGCACAAATGCCGATGGCAGCACCAACTTTGATTACTGCCAATACTGCTATAAGGACGGGAAGTTTCTGCAAGAATGTACGATGGACGAGATGATTGAGCACTGCGCTCAGTTTATCGATGAAGTGAACAAGCAGATGCCTAAGCCTATGACCAAGGAAGAGTACAAGCAGATGATGCAAGGCTTCTTCCCGATGCTAAAACGCTGGAGGAAATGAAACAGGAAATCAATCCCAAGGATACCAGTAGGGCTATCGCCTTCGAACTGTGGACGAAATCGCCCATGCCGATGGTAACGTTCACCAAGACCTTCGACGTGACGAGGCTCTGCAAAGTGAGTCGGCAGCGCGGTATGAAATTCAACATGCTGCTCTGCTGGTGCATCGGCCGTGCAGCATCAAAGATAGAGGAGTTCTACATGCTGCCCAAGGACGGAAAGTTGTACAAATATGACCGTATGGCCATCAACATGATAGTGGATAATGTTAAGGGCGGACTCAGTTTCTGCGACGTTGCCGTCAGCGATGATTTAGAGGCGTTTAACGCCAATTACATGCATCTGACAGAAACCATCAGCCAGACGTGCCAGGACATCTTAGATGATGAGGCTGTCATCGTAGGTACATCAGCCGTCACAGGCACAGAACTCGATAGCATCGTCAACCAATACAGCGGCATCTACAACAACCCTTTCCTCGCCTGGGGCCGTTACCGCAAGGGCTGGCTGAAGACTACCCTACCCATCTCCTTCCAGTTCCATCACGCGCAAATGGACGGCTCGCATGCCGCCCGATTCTTGGAAGAACTGCAAAAGACAATCAATACAATCTAATGGAAACAAATCGTATTATATTACGCCCTTGGCGCGACAGTGACGCGGAGACGCTGTTCAAATGGGCTTCTGATCCTGATGTGGGGCCTCGTGCTGGATGGGCACCACATAAGAGTGTGGAAGAGAGTCTGGAGATTATCCGAACCATATTCAATGATGCCTTGCACACATGGGCTATCGAGATGAAGGAAACAGGGGAGCCGATTGGCGCTATGGGTTACGGCCCATCTTGCGAGTGTGATTTGCCAGCCCGCGAGGGTGAACCGCTTATCGGCTATTGGGTGGCCAAGCCCTATTGGAATCAGGGCATCTGCACGGAGGCTCTTCGGCTGATGTTAGACCACATCCGAGAAACGACGGACATCAAATCGCTCATCAGCGGCCACTTCGTAGATAACCCTGCATCAGGCCGTGTGATGGAAAAGTGCGGTTTCGTACCTACAGGCGAAACCTGCATTGATGAGAACCAGTATCAAGGCGCAAACAGACCTATCAGAGTGTTGAGATTGGAAATACGATGAAATCGAAATAAGATGACTCAATTGCCGAACATCATAACTCTGCTAAGGATTGCAGGCTCTTCAGGTCTGCTCCTTTGTGATGTGACGGGTGTGGTGTTTTGGATAATCTATGGTCTCTGCGGCATCAGCGACATAGCCGACGGATGGCTGGCTCGGAAGCTGGAGTGTGTCAGCAAGACTGGAGCATTGCTGGATAGTCTGGCAGACATCTGCTTCGTAGCGTGTTTATGCCCTTTGCTCCTGCCGATACTCGAACTGCCGCAATGGTTATGGCTGTGGGCAGGAGTAATTGTCGCGATTAAGATCGTGAATCAAATATCAGCCCTCGTGATGTATGGATGTTTCCAATTTCCTCACACCACAGCGAATAAGGCAACGGGATTCCTGCTCTTCATTGCTGTCCCCATGACATTTTGCACAGTCGTCCCCATCGCCATTGTGGCCGCAATCTCCACGTTTGCCGCCATACACGAGGGGCACTTCATAAGGACAAATAATATGAGAAAGATAGTAACATTAGTTTATGCATTGGTTGTTACATCATGCTGGGCGCAGAAGCCAATAAGCGACAGTACCAACTATGGTGCCTGCATCATGCGTGATGGCTCTGTTAGTGGTATTAACGAGGATGAGCGTTTTGCCATGCACAGCGTGATGAAGTTCCCGCAGGCTTTATATGTCGCCGATTACCTGAGTCGGAAAGGATTGGCTCTTGATGACACTATCGTTGTCGATAAGGCAGACTTGATGCAAGACACGTGGTCGCCAATGCTAAAACGATTTGAAGGGGAGCTGGCTCGACAGGATGTCAAGTCCTTTTCGTATGCGGAACTGCTGGAATTGTCTCTCGGACAGAGCGACAACAACGCCTGCGAACTCCTTTTCAAGTATTGCGGCAAACCCAAAGCCGTAGAGAAGTACATGAGAAAACTTGGATTCCGTGATATCCATGTCCGCATGACGGAGAAGCAGATGCACAAAAGCGCTGCAAAGGCCATCGAAAACAGTTCTACTCCCGCAGAAATGGTTCGTTTGTTCGAGTGGTTTTATCATCATAAAGACGACAATCAATATCTGACGTTCATCTGGAAGGCGATGGCAGACTGCTCAACAGGACTGAAACGAATCCCTGCTGCGGTACCCGCAGATGCTCGTATCGTACATAAGACAGGTACAGGATTCCCATCACCTGAAGGAGTGCAAGACATGAACGATGCAGGTATCATTCTCATGCCTGATGGAAACCACGTCCTTATCGCCGTTTTCACCACGCACTCACCATCTGAGGCTGTAATAGCAAATATTGCCAGACAACTGTTAGAACGAATAAGATAAGTGTTAAATCCATGTTAAAATCTTCATTTCTTTTGACTCGTCCCTAAGGTCATAGCTTAATTTTGTAGCCGCTTAGCAAAAAACATCGCGCGATATGAGTAAGAAAACAAGGTTAAAAATCGGAGAGTTCTCCCAGTTGATGCAGGTGACGGTAAAGACCCTGCGTCACTACGAACAGAAGGGACTGCTCGCGCCTGACGAGGTGGACGAGTGGACAGGCTACCGCTATTATAGCATCGACCAGATGCAACAGTTGAAGGACATCCGCGACCTGCAACGACTCGGCTTCTCGCTGGACGAGATCAAGGACCTGTTCGACGATGGTTCGCACACGCCCACCATCCGCCAAATGACCGAGAAAATCAGGGAAACGGAAGCACAGCTGAAAGCACTGATAGCCCGTCGCAATCAGCTGCTCGACTGGAGGAACGCTCGCAAAGAAATGAAGACAATGGAAAAATTCAGTATTCAATCGTTGCCCGAAATCATCGTGGCAAGTCATCGTGAAGTCATCCCCAACTACGCCGCCCTCGGCCCGCTGTGTGTCGAGAAGATCGGCCCCGAAATGCAGCGTCTCGGCTGCAAGTGTCCGCCACCGGGCTACTGTTTTACTATCGAGCACAACAAGGAATACACGCCAACGGACATCGACATTGAGTATTGCGAACAGGTGGAGGAGATGGGCCAGGACAGCGCCATCATCCAGTTCAAACGCCTGCCCGCCGTACCCCGCGCGCTCTGCATGAAGCACATCGGCCCCTACGAACGCTTCTACGAGTCGTTCACCGAGGCCTTCCGCTACATCGAGGAGCACGGTTACAAGGTCGCAGGACAACACCGCACCTGCTACATTGACGGAGCTTGGAACCAAGAAGACCCAGAGAAATGGCTGTCGGTGATTCAGATACCAATAGAGTAAAAAACAGTCCTGATTGTCCCATATAGCTTGGGGCGGTCAGGATAAAATGAGTTACACAATGAAAGATATAACAATTAACCCCCAGCAGATTGCTGCATGCGGCCTATATTGCGGAGCATGCAAAAAGTTCCTCAATGGGAAATGCCCAGGATGCAAAGAAAACGAGAAAGCATCATGGTGCAAGATTCGCAAATGCTGTCAAGAGAAAGGTTTTCATACTTGTGCCGAATGCGACAAGGATGTGAAGGACTGCAAGATTCACAACAACTTTGTCGGTAAGATCTTTGCTTTCCTGTTCAATAGCGACAGAGCCGCCTGCATCAGCTATATCCGCGAAAACGGAGAGGATACCTTTGCGGAGATGATGGCAAAGGATCAGCAGATGACGATGAAAAGGAATAGGTAATTATGAAAATATTAAGAAAGATGAAACACGAGATTATTACATTGGCCGATGTGCAGATTATCGGCATGGCCAAGGAAATTGCATTCTGCAAGGGTCAGGAAGAGTGCCCAAAGTTCTGGGGCGAGTATGTGGAAAGAATCATCAAGCCCGTGTTTATGGAGCACAAGACGCCGGATTCCTTTCAGCAGGCAGCCATCGATAACGGCGTCGGCGAGTTCGGACTATGCACCTGCGACATCCCTAACCACAACTGTATGACTTGTGCCGAACAGAACTTCGGTGCTTGCAACAGCAAGACCTTCACCTACGTGATTGGCGGCATTTACAAGGGCGGCAGCGTGCCAGAGGGTATGCGACTCTTCCCCATTCGCGGCGGCAAGTGGCTGAAGGTTCATTTCGAGGGAGGTATGAAGGCCTTCCAGCAGCAGTACCAAAAGTTCTATAAGGAGTGGCTACCCCAGCATCCGGAATACCGTTGCCCCAACAATGCCATGACGATGGAATGGTACAACGGCGCCGACATCGAATCACCCGATTACCAGTGCGGTGTGATGATACCCATAGAATAATCATCAAAACTTAAATACGAAGAGAAAAGACAATGAAAGAAAGATTCAAATTCAATACTGTGGGGATTTTTACCCGCGACAACAAAGCGACTGTAGATTTTTACACGAAGACTTTCGGCTTTACTACCGATTGGGATGGTATTCAGCCTAACGTAGATATGTTGCTGGGCGACATGCGTATCATCCTCTATCCGCGTGATGCTTTCGAGCAGATGGTTTCCCGAAAATTTAAATATCCCGAGGACTTCAATGGTACGATGGAATTGGCATTCGACGTGCCTACATATGCTGATGTCGATAAGGAATACCAGCATGCGCTCGCAAATGGTGCAGCCTCTGTTCTTCCTCCCACCACAGAGCCTTGGGGGCAGCGTACCTGTTATGTGGCCGATCCCGATGGAAATCTGATAGAGATTGGTTCGTTTACAAAATAGTTCATGAATACAGACACACTGACGGTATTGTTTGAGGATCCTTTCTGGATTGGACTGTTTGAGCAAACTGATCATGAAGGGTTGCACGTTTGCAAGGTGACTTTTGGTGCCGAGCCGACGGACAAGGAGGTGATGGAGTTCATTGATAAGAACTGGCATCGCCTCCAGTTCAGTCAGGCTGTAGATGTGGCTCCAACAACCGAAACTAGGAAGAATCCCAAGCGACAACTTCGCGAAGCAAAGAAACAGATGCAGTCACAGGACATTGGTACTAAGTCGCAACAGGCCCTGAAGTTGCAACAGGAACAGAACAAGATGGAACGGAAACAGCGTTCAAAAGCAGAACGCGAAGCCGAAAAGCAACGTCAGTTTGATCTGCGCCAGGCCAAGAAGAAGGAAAAACATAAAGGTCATTAAGTATTATCTAGACAAAAAGGTGTACCATTCGTCACAAAAACATGCAATTCGTCCCAGAAATGGGGTGGATTGCAACTTTTTTATGGGTTATCAGCATCAAACAGGCAAAACATTTAAATTGAAAAGAAAATGAAAAAGTTTAGTTTGAAAATGGTAGCTTTGATAGCTGCAGTGATGATGTGTTTAACAGCCGAGGCAAACCGATGGAGCAGTGAGGACAGAGCGATGTTTGCATCAGATATGTCGAGTCGCGACAGAGGTCGAGCTGTGCTCAAGACCGAGGATGTAGGTGGACGAGTAATTGACGCTCAGGGTGAACCCTTGCCATTTGTAAGTGTGGCGCTGCTCACAGCCGACTCTACTTATATACAAGGTGCAACGAGCGATGTGGATGGTTTCTTCCAGATTAAGACTACCGATGCCTGCTGCATTCTGCGATTCTCGTACATCGGGTATCGTACCAAGTATGTTAACGTGAATGGTTCGGAAATAGGAACCATTCAGATGGAGGAGGACCAGCCGATGCTCAGTGAGATTGTGGTAAAGGGACAGATGCCTAAAACCAAGCTGACAGGCAATTCGATGATAACCACCATTCAGGGTACTATTTTAGGCCACTCTGGTACAGCCAAGGAAATGCTGGCCAAGGTGCCAGGTATGACGCTGAAAGGTGAAGACCTGGAAGTGCTGGGTAAGGGTACGCCTGTCTTTTATATTAATGGTCGCAAAATGCGGGATAAGGACGAACTGAAACGACTGCGTTCGGAGGAGATTCAGAGCGTTGAGGTGATTACCAATCCTGGAGCAGAGTACGATGCCACCATTTCGGCAGTGGTACGTATCAAGACTGTTCGCCGCGAGGGAACTGGCTTCGGTTTCGACCTGATGGCAGCCAACAACCAGGATCTGGCGTTTGGTTTCAGCGATCCCAGCACCACGCTGAACCTGCGTTATCGCCACAACAACCTCGACCTGTTTGGTATGGTGAACTATTGGACGTGGGATAGTCCTAACGACCTGCGTATTACGCAATCCACCTTCCTCCAGGCCGATGAAGGTATCAGGAATATTCTTCAGGACAGCCACATGCGTAACGACTGGCATGGAGAGGGCCTGAACTATAACCTGGGCTTTAACTGGCAGATTAACGACAAGCACTCATTGGGTGCCAGAGTAGAAAGCCACAACCAGTTTAATACGTATAATGACATGTGGGTGGATACAGAAAACAATCTCACGGGTCGCGACCTTTCGCACCAGGGCGGTCATACCCATTATCCATACAACTGGCAGTCGAATGCCTATTATAACGGCCAGGTGGGCAAACTGAACATCGACCTGAACGTGGATTTTGTGACAGATAAAGAGAATGACGACGACCAGACAGATGTGATACTGCCCGAAGCCCGGACCATGCAACAGAACTCGCATACATGGTCGCGACTCTGGGCTACTAAACTGGTGCTGAGTTATCCTGTTTGGAAAGGACAGTTGCAGGCTGGAACGGAGATGAGTTTTGTAAAGCGACAGAGCAGTTCGTCGATTACCAACTATCCCCTACCCTCTACCGATACGGATGTAAAGGAGAACAACGTGGCTGCCTTTGTGGCTTACAATGCTAACTTGGAGAAATATGGTACCGTAAGTGCCGGACTGCGTTACGAGCATGTAGGTTTCGACTACATCGACAACCTGGATGCCGAGAACAATATGACGCGCTATCAGGACGAGTTCTTCCCCAGTGTCACATGGTCAAAGCAGTTTGGTCCTATCCAGACTTCGCTGAGCTACACCATGAAAACCGTGCGTCCGAGGTACAGCTCACTGAACGACCATATTTACTATCTGAACTCGTATACCCTGTCACAGGGCGACTCGAAACTAAAGAATGCTATCATGCAGGAGGTGAGCATTAATGCCCGTTGGAAATGGATTAACCTGTTTGCTGCCTACGAACGTCGCGACAACACCATCACACAGGTGCCTATGGCCTATAACGACGAGGGTGTCATGCTGATGAAGCAGGCCAATCTGTCCAACCCCGTTCGTAATCTGGCCATCTTCCTTTCGGCCAATCCAACATGGGGTGTATATAGCCCAAGCTGGACCATTGGCGGACAGAAGTTTTGGAATACAATGACCTACGACGATCCACATAGCGCCATAGGCAAGACGGATGTGGTCTTCACCAAACCCATCTTCTTCTTCGACCTGAACAACACCTTCCGCTTTAAGCACAGCTGGCAGTTGGAGGCCAATGCGAACATCCAAACCAAGGGTGATGTACTGAACTTCCGTATACTCTCACCCTCATACAACCTCGGTTTTGTGGTACAGAAGTGCTGGCTGAAGAACGATGCCCTGTGCCTGCGTGCCAGCATCAGCGATGTGTTCCAACGTAGTGTGCAGGATATGGCTCACGATTGTGGTTTCTTCTACACTGTGCAGAAAACACGAAGCCGTAGCCACCGCCTGGACATCTCTATCCGCTACACCTTCAACGCCCAGAAGAGCAAGTATAAGGGAACTGGTGCAGGTAAAGCCGAGCAGGAGCGCATGGGAAGTAATTAATGTCCATTTATCACATTTTTATGCAGAATATCCCAGATATTTGTTTATTTCGTCAAATATGTATACTTTTGCAGCATCGAAACGTAAAAAGATAATAATATGGAACAGAGATTTTGTCAGAGCTGCGGAATGCCGCTCACTGAAGAAGTCCTCGGCACCAATGCCGACGGCACAAAGAATGAAGATTACTGCATGTACTGCTATAAGGACGGTCAATTTCTGCAGGAGTGTACGATGGACGAGATGATTGAGCATTGCGCTCAATTTGTAGGTGCTGTGAATGAGGGGTTAGAAAAACCTATTACCAAAGAGGAATACATCGGCATGATGAAATCGTACTTTCCCCAGCTTAAGCGTTGGCGCCAAACGCTGGATGTGAATAACGATGAAGCAATGAATGCTAATCCCGCTTTAGCCGGCATTAAAGAACTCATTGCACAGATGGCCGACAAACAGCCCATCGCTTATATTTCGTCAGTAGATCAAGAAGGTTTTCCTTGGACTAAGGCCATGCTGAAGCCACGTAAACGCGAGGGTATCAAAACCTTCTATTTTACAACCAACACCTTCTCAATACGTGTGGCTCAATACAAGGCTAACCCCAAGGCCTCGATCTATTTCTGTGATGCTAAGGGTTTCAAAGGTATGATGCTGCGTGGTACAATGGAGGTACTGACGGATGCCAAAAGCAAGGAGATGATCTGGCGCAACGGCGACGAGCAGTACTATCCCTGTGGTGTAACCGACCCGAACTACTGCGTTCTGAAGTTTACCGCCACCGATGGTCGATTCTATAGCGATTTTTATCCACGCAGTTTTGTAATTGAGTAAATGATGAACAACAAGGCACTTGTCGTTATCGACATCCAGAACGACATCACCAAGCATTACCGCGACATCATCGGCAACATCAATGCTGCTATCGAATGGGCTGTGGCCGAGGGGATGCATGTGGTCTACATCAAGCATAACAACATCACTGCTGCTACGAGAACGTTCAAGCCTGGTAGCAAGGGCGAGGAACTGGTACCTGAGATGAAGGTCGTGTCAGACAATATCTTCGTAAAGACGAAGAGCAATGCCCTTACAAGCGAGGCGTTTTCTGCTTTCATCACTGCGAACAGCATCAATGAGTTCTACGTGGCTGGTGCTGATGCTACGGCCTGTGTGAAATCGACGTGTTTCAACATGGCCAAAGCAGGCTTCACAGTACACGTCCTCTCCGACTGCATCACCAGCTACGACCTGAAGAAACTCCCAGAGATGCTCGCTTATTACGAAAGCAAAGGCTGCGTTTTAGCGAGAGCAGGCTCGAACGGAGTTCAAGGCTGTGAGGTGAAGAAACTAATAGAGTACAGATGAAAATAGCATTAGCAACAGATTAATTATGAGATTAGACGTAGCAACACAAAACGACTTTGACGCCATCATCGCTTTTTATGATGATGTGACGGAGCGTACGCCAGAGATGGCCACATACGCCCGATGGAGCAAGGGCAAACACCCGATGGTTGAGGGTATTAAGGCCTATATCGATGAGGGAAGCATGTATCTGTATAGAGAAAGCGGTGCCATCGTTGGTGCAATGGCTGTCACGTTGTATCAGGGCGAGGATTATCATGCGATAGAATGGACACAGCAGGTGACCGACGACAAGGTGGCTGTAATTCATATCCTCGCTGTCAGTCCCGACGCTCAAGGCAAGGGCATCGGCTCAGAGATGATTCGCGAGGCTATCCACTTGGCACAGAGTAAAGACATGCAGGCCATCCGCCTTGATGCCCTCGCATCGAACACGCCCGCCCACAAGATCTACGAGCGTCTCGGTTTCGAGTATCGCGGCAAACAGCACCTCTACGCCGAGAACACCGGCTGGACAGACTTCTATTTTTTTGAGTACAAGAGATAATAAACGACAAGAAATATGCAAGATTTCATGACACCCCCGAAGCATGTAAATTTCCGTGCCAAGAAACTATTTGGAGAGATGGGACGCATCGTTGACGGGTCCATCGCTTACATCGACCTCAACGGCGGTGGTCCAACGGAGTTGCACACCCACGAGCATAATCACCTCTTCATCGTCACCGAGGGCGAGGCCCGCATCCAGTTAGGCAATGAAACGGTCATCATCCACAAGGACGAAGCCTTCCTCGTAGAGGGCCGCATTCCCCACTCCTGCTGGAACAATATCGACGGCGTAACAAAAATGATTGGAATTACAGTAGTTTGAGATAAAGATGAAAAGATACAAGTATATCAAGAGTAACGCATTTACGGCAGGAGCCTCACTCGGCAATCCGGCCGCGTGCGTCTTTACGGGCGAGGAAACGCTGTCGCCAGAGCAGATGCAGGCTGTAGCGAGAGAGCACAAGGGCTTTGTGATGGAGGTCGTGTTTTGCGGACAGTCTGATATGGCCGACTGCAAGCTGACCTACTATTCATCGGAGTGCGAGGTGGATTTCTGCGGTCATGGTACCATCGCCACAATGTATTCGATGATCAAGGATGATGCTGCACTGAGGTTGAAGCCTGTCGTCAAGGTCGAAACCAACCGCAAGGGAATCGTTGAGGTGTTCAATGCTATTGATACTGAGGATGCTGTGTATATCACCGCTCCCGATCCTATCGAGCATCCCATGAATCTGACTGTCGATGCAATTGGGAAGGCTCTGGGGCTGAATCATGGAGCCATCCGTCAAGACCTTCCCATCCGCATCATCGATGCAGGCCTACGTACGTTGCTTGTGCCAATAGTTGATTTGGAAACAGAGATTTCCATTTTCCCCAACGAGCAGCAGCTGAAAGTCTTCTGCGAGGGGAACGACATCGACATCATTCTTGTCTTCTCGAAGCAGACTGCAGATGCTGAAGCCTTCGCTCATACGAGAGTCTTTGCCCCCAAGTTCGGCTATCTCGAAGACCCCGCCACGGGTTCAGGCAACAGTGCCTTCGCTAACTACCTGCTGAGCAAAAACCTATGGAATGGTAACCCCATCACCATCGAGCAGGGCGGTAATGACCGTATCTTCAACTCCGTGAAATTGAAACACTCTAATGGCCAAGTCCTCTTCGGCGGTAAGGCTACAGTTAGAATCGAAGGAGATTATTTATTATGATGACACTTCGACCATTTAGCATCAATGATGCTTCGACCATTCTG
>Ga0265298_10004850_pt1 | contig 17051 bp, 17 predicted proteins | sample AusTroGonzalo_MG_3_FD_193486 | JGI IMG/M metagenome (GOLD analysis project Ga0265298, IMG submission 193486) | Bovine rumen microbial communities from tropical cattle in Woodstock, Queensland, Australia - Gonzalo_01 | ecosystem: Host-associated > Mammals > Digestive system > Stomach > Rumen ... | reverse complement strand
TTTTCGTGGTGATGGTCGTCTTGGCAATCATCATGGGATTGTTGACGAGGTCTTCCGGGGAGACATGATAAGGGTTGTCCTTGCTGCAGGACAAGGCCATCAAGGCGACGGCAATGGCAAAAATTCGTTTCATAAGCGCAAAAATAGTGTTTTTATTGATATAACTCCCCCGAAGCGAAAATACTGCGCATTATTTCAAATCAAAACGCAAACCGGCGTTGAGCGTGAACACCAACGGGGTTTCGGTGCGGTAGGTGACGAGGTCCGTCTTGGTAAGACTATAGGACAATTCCGGCTGGAAATAGAGGTGTGCCCGAGGGCCGATCCGGTATTGGACACCGGCAAACGCCCCCGTGGACCACTGCAGGCGCGGTTCTTCACAATCGACAGTGCCCATGGACGCGGCGATGCATTTCTCCGCCTTGACGCCAAGACCGGCATACAGGTCAAGTCCGTTCCCGGTCCATAAGCGGGTGTCCATCCGGACAGGGATGCCCACGAAATGCAGTTTCTGGTCCATCCGGCCGGCCTCCGAGTCGACGGTGGAGTGCAGATAGGTATATTCAATTCCGCTTTCGACGCCCATCCGCGGAGTGAGCTCCATCCGGGCCGTCAGGCCCAGCGACATCGGAAGATCGTGCCGATAACTGTTGACGGCTGATAAGTACGAACCGGGTGCCGCATTATCCGTGAACCATTCGATCGCGTTGCTGTAATTGGACCGGACATCCGGCCGGATTCCGGGGCCGACCGCGTTCATATAGGTCAAGGCCGCGATATAAGGCGTCGAATTCAAGTTGACTTCCGTGTTCCGGCGAGTGGCTCCGGAGCCTGCCCGGAAGCTGAGGGAGATGCGGGGGCGCTGCCGCTGGATCTGTTCAGAAAGGCTGAGGAAAGGATCGACGGCATCGGGCGGGAGAGTCCGGGGTGAGCGAGGAGTGGCGGAGGAGGTCGAGTCAGGGCTGGAGACAGATTCCTTCGCTTCGCTCGGAATGACAGAAGAATCGCTCGGAATGACAGAAGGGTCGGTCGGAACGACGGAGGGATCGTTCGGGGCGGCAGAAGGGTCGGTCGAAATGACAGAGGAAGTGCTCTGGCCGACAGAAGGGATGTTCAACGAGACCGAGGGTCTGCTGAAGGGAGTGAATGTATCTTCTTGAATAACAGTCGGTTCTTCAAGGACAGGCATAGGTTCCTCCGGAGCGGGCGGGGTGACTTCCGCGATGGTGGGGGCGGAGGGCTGGCGGGTGGAGTGCCAGAGGAGGAGAGAGGAGACAGGCAGCAGGAGCGCCACGGCGATTGCGGTGGCACGGAGCGCGGCGGCTCGATGCATTTTGCGGAGGATGCGAGACCAGCTGTCGGGAGAGGTCCCCTCTTCCTGGTTCCGCCAATACTCACGGATGGCATCGGAAAGCAACGCCCGCGCCCGGGAAAGGCTGGCCGAGGAGCTCTTCTCCTTGATGCCCAGCAGGGCAGCGATATCCTTGTGGGAAAGCCCGTCGATGCAATATAGCTTGAAAACGGTCCGGTAGCCCTCCGGCAGCGCTTCAATCATCGCCGAAAGCATTTCCGGCGGCACCGAGGCCGCTTCCTCATAGGTCGATTCGTCCGGAATGACATTCTCCATCGTCTCCACATCCACCAGCTGCCGGGCCAGGCGCCGACGCTTCCCGTACGAATCGAAGGCCATGTTAATCGTGACCCGCGACATCCAGGCATACAACGAGCCGGGGCGTGTCCAATGGAAATGGCCGATGACCCGGAATATCTTGACGAAAGCGTCTTGCTTCAGGTCTTCCGCATCGGCAGGGTCGGAAACATAGCGACGGCAAAGCGCAAGGATCCGGGAACCGTACTGCACGTACAGTTCCCTGCGCGCCGCATTGTCTCCTCGGGCACAACGGAGGGCCAGTTCCTGTTCTTCCATCAATTATTAAACGCCGGCAGTGCAGGAATACTGCGTCAAAGGTGAAAAAGATTTCTCGACTTCGCTCGAAATGACAGAAAAAAAGCTCGAGATGTCAACAGTTACCGAGTATAGTACTCGATCATCCGGACGATGGCACGGGAGCAGACAGGGCAGAACTCTTCGCATTCGTTGATACGCATGCGGCATTCCTGGACGGGGCGGTAAACGCCTTTGGACTGGTAGCCGGCGCCTTCAAAGACGCCAATCTTTAAATTCAGAAGTGCTTTCTGCTCCGGGGTGAAGGTCTGCCAGATCCGACGGACGTCCTGCTTGTCCAGATCGTCAAGGGGCGTCGGAATCGGGGTTCCGGCGGGAAGCATGTCCTGCCACTTCGCACCGAAATCGTGGAGCGTCGTGACGTTCGGTTCCCAGGGCTCCGTATCAGCCGGATACGAGGTTTCCACCTGGTCGCCATAGGCGTACTCATCGGCGAGACCGCCAAAGGCGTGGCCGAACTCATGGACCATCACGGCGTTGAAAGTCGGATGATCGGAATTCATGATAGTCAGCGAGTTATATATTCCGCCGCCACCGTAGATGTCGGTATTGACCATCACGACGATGTGCTCGAAGGGGACGGTGCCGATGGCGTCATAGACCTTCTGCTGCGCGGAGGTGGTCAAATAGCGGTCGATGTAGAAAGTGTCGAAATGGCTGTCCAGCGGGGTACGCTTCCATCCCCCCATGCGGGGAACGCTCACGCCGGAATCCAGGGAAGGCACGAAGACGGCCCGGATAGTGAACTTGTTCCGGTTCGAGGCAAACGGCTCATGGCGGAAGAGCGCCGTCGCGACATGCTCCGCGTCGCGGTAGAACTTGGCCTTCTCCGTCGCGCCATAGCCCTCGGAGACCACGACAATGTCGATGGTTTCGTCCAGCGGACCGCCCTTCCAGACCACGGTGGAAGAATTCCCGTTGTCCGCCACTTTCCGGATGAGGATGTCCGCCGGATCAACGCGGTGCTTCAGGTAGGAGGACCGCTGACGGTGCGTGTCCATAAGGAAGACCTCGATGTCCACCGGTTTCTTGGGGAAAGGTACCTGGAAACAGTTCTCGAAGGCCTTCTGCACCCGGGTCGCCTCCTCTTCTACCTGCCATTCCTGGAACAGGGTGGAGAAAGAATTGGCATACAGGCACTCCCCCGTCTCCGGATCCAGGACGCGGATCTGACCGTTTCCCTCCAGCAGCGGTTCGGACAGATTCTCCCGCCGGCCCGCCCATTCGGAGGTCCGGAGAGCCTGCTGGAAGTAGATGGCCTGGTGGGCATTGTCGCCGCAGAAGACGTAGTCCAGGCGGAGGGTGGAGTTTTCGAAGAATGTGTCGAAGACAGATTCCTTCGCTTCGCTCGGAATGACAGAGGCTTCGCTCGGAATGACAGCCAGGAAGAGGGCGGTGAATGCCAGGAAGAGATGTTTCATCGGTCGGAAGATTTCATTACACGGGAGACGGCCGCCTCCACTTCGTCGTAGCCATAGCCCCTTGACAGAAGGGCCTTGAGAAGCTTCAGCTTGCACTGGGGGTCATCTTTCAGGAGACGGTATTTGTCGGCGGCGAGCCTATCCAGTTTCGAGGCCGCCTTTTCCGGATCGACCTCCTGCAGGGCCTCCGAGATGATTTCATCGGAAATCCCCTTTCCACGCAGTTGGAAGCGGATTTTCACGGGACCCCAGCCTTGCAGCGAAGACTTCTCGCGGGCGAAGGCGGCGGCATAGCGGCGGTCATCGACAAAACGGTCCTTGACGAGCGAGGAGACGATCCGGTCGGCCGCATCGGCATCGCCCTCCATCGCCTTCAGGGCCTTGCGGCGCACATCGAAGGTGCAGGACTCCATCCGCGCGCACTGGCGCTGCAGCCGTTCCAGGACTTTCTTCTCTTCCATCGTCAGAAATCAAAACCGAGGGACGCGTAGAAACCCAGGGACCGGGTCACCGAAGACCAATGGACAATCGCCTTGAGGGGGCCGACGATGGAGTTGTAGGCATAGCCGACTCCGCCGCCCCAGATATCCTCGCCCGTCTCGAACTGGCGGAACGAGAAGAAGTCGCGGGCATAATTGAAAGTGCCCGTCAGGTAGTTGTTTCGGGCCAGCTGGAAACGCAGGTCCATCCGCAGGACAGCCAGATTGTTGCGCCGGAACGCCGCGTTGCTGATGCCGATGAAAGGCAGCTGATGGTCCACATACCGGCCGGCCATCTCGCCGCCCAGCACGTTGGCGTACGGAATCGGGATGTCGTCACCGAAGATGAAGCGGAGAGCGCCCTGCGGGATGAGGGTGACGCGCGGGCCGATGGGAACCGGCATCTTGCCCTGAGCGCTCAGGATACCGAAGAAGCCCGGATAACTCGGACCGTCGAAGACACGGGAAACGAGGTCGTACCGGATGTTGGCGGAGAAGCCTTGGCGCGGGAAATACCCGTGATCCAGCGTATAGGCCGTAGCATCGACAAAGATGCCCGGATAGTCCGCTTTCCACAGGCTGCGGTCGTAATCGCCGATCACGTCGCTGGCCAGCAGGTGCGCGATGTTGAAATACATGTTCCGGAAGCCGCCCTTGATGTCCAGACCCGACCATTCCATGTTGGAGGCATAGACCTCCTGCGCGGAGGAAAGGTAGCCTACATTGAAGTGGTTCGTCCCCATCAGGAAGTTGTTGTGGTCTATCCAGCGGAGGTCCGCCCGGACGTTGAAGGTAGGCCAGCGGGGCGTCTCGTAAGCGTAGTGCGCTTCGATAAAAGGATTGGCGCCGATGCACGCGGTCAGGTCCAGGGACGGGCCCTGCATCGCCGTGGTGTTCAGACCCACGTTCAACAGCAGGGAAACCAGTTCCTCCGTATCCATCCGGAAGCCCACGCCCAGGAGGTGCTTAGGTCCGCGTTTACAATTGATTCTCAGGCGGAAAGGCTGTTCCTCGCCCAGCATCTCGTAATTGATGAACTCGTAGGCGCCCTTGCCGTAGATGGTGCTCACGGCATCTTCCACATCGGCCCGGGAGACGAGGTTTCCCGCATGGATCTTGAGCTTGGCGCGGATATATTCCGCGTCCTTTCCCGTGACGCCCGTCACTTCGACGCTGTCGATCCAAACTTTATGGCGGCTGAGGTCGATGGCAGGCTTGCCCGCCAGCCGCAGGGTGTCGTCACCCAGCCAGCGGCGCACGGCGGCGAGTTCCTCCGCTTTCTCCTCCGCGGCCTTGTATCCCCGCACCAGCATCGTGTCCACCGCGGCGGCGCTGAAGCTCATCATGCCGTAACCCTTGAGGTCCGGCTTGATGCGGATGTCGACACTCTTGACATTGCGCTCGAACGCGTCCTCCGCGAACATGTCGATGCCGCGCCAGAGGATGTCGGCGATGTTGTGGATGTCCTCATACCCCGACTTGGAGTCGGACAGGTCGATGCCGATGACCACGTCCGCGCCCATCTGCCGGGCGAGGTCCACCGGGAAGTTGTTGCGCATGCCGCCGTCGACCAGGACCATACCCTTTGTGCGGACCGGGGCGAAGAAGCCCGGAATGGACATCGTGGAGCGCATCGCCGTCCCGATACTGCCGCTGTGCCACACTTTCGCCTTGCCGGAGACGACATCCGTCGCCACGCAGGCGAACGGGACCGGAAGATGCAGGAAATCAGTGGAATCCGCGTGGCCCGGCGTGATACTGGATATCAGGTACTGGACGTTCTGGCCGAAGATATAGCCGGACGGGAGGCTGCTCAGGAGGGACTTGCTCACCAGGTCGCGAGGGTCGTCCTCGTCCGCGGAGAGATGGAGGCGTCCGTCGCTGGCATCGGCATACTGCACATCCTCCTTGCGCTGTGCCTGGAAATCTTCCACGCTGTAGAAGAACGGGAACGACAGGACAAACCTTTCCTTATACTTGCGCCGGTTGTACGGGATGTACTCCCAATCCACCTTGTCGCTCATCGTGCGGTTCCAGTCCATGTTCCGCATCAGGGAATCCAGGAAGGCCGGGCTGTAGCCCATCGCATAGGTGCCGCCGATGAGGCCGCCGATGCTCGTTCCCACGACCATGTCGATCGGGAACTTGTACTGTTCCAGATAATTGAGGGCGCCGACCGTCGCCGCGCCCTTGGCACCGCCCCCGCTCAGGACGAGGGCCACCGTGGGCCGGCGTTTTCGGATTTCATCCATGCGCCGTCTCATTTCCCGGACCGCCTGCGCGTCGGACGCGTCCAGGCCGAAGCCGGACGAGGAAGAATCCTGACCGAAGAGGGCTGCGGGGAAAAGGATCAGAAGGAACAGGAGCAGATATTTTCTCATAACGTCATTCGTGGTTGTGCAGGCCGGCGAGCAGGCCGCAGGCCGCAAGGATGTCCTCGCCCCGGGAGGCGCGGATGGTGGCGGTGATTCCGCCCCGGGACAGCCGGTCCCGGAAGGCCTCCATCGTCACCTGTGCGCTGGTGCCGTACGGGAAGTCCGGAATCCGGTGGAAACGGATCAGGTTCACGCGGCACTCCAGTCCCTGAAGGAGACGGAGAAGGGCGTCGGCATGGCGCGGGGTGTCGTTGAATCCCGCGAACATCGTGTACTCGAAACTCACCCGGCGCTGGCCCGTAAAGTCGTATTGACGGATCAGGTCGATGACCGATTCGATCGGGTAGGCCTTTTCCACGGGCATCAGGGAAAGGCGCTCCTCTGGGAACGGGTTGTGCAGGCTGACCGCCAGATGGCACCGGCATTCGTCTAGATAGCGCTTCAAGTTCGGTATCACGCCGATCGTGGAAAGGGTGATGCGCTTGGGACTCCAGCCGAAGCCCCAGGAAGCCGTCAGGACCTCGATGACCTTCTTCACCTCCTCCCAATTGTCCAGGGGTTCGCCCATGCCCATGAAGACGGTGTTCGTCAGTTCCGCCGCCTCGTCGATGCCGAAGAACTGGGACAGGATGTCCGCGGCGGACAGGTTCCCATGGAACCCCTGCCGGCCCGTCATGCAGAACTTGCACCCCATCTTGCATCCGGCCTGGGAAGACACGCAAAGGGTCTTGCGGTCCCCGTCCGGGATCATCACGGCCTCCACGGCGTTGTCCGGGTTGCCACCCACAGGGAACAGATACTTGCTGGTACCGTCGGACGAAGTCGCCTTCCCGAGCGGAAGGGCGACACCCACTTCATAGGATTCCGCAAGGCGTTCGCGGCCCGCTTTGGAGAGGTTCGTCATCTCCGCAAGGGTACGCGCGCGCTTCCCGTAGATCCACTGAGCCAACTGGTTGCCCGTGAATCCCGGCAGTCCCGCCGAAAGAGCGATTTCCTTGAGCTGGGAGGGAGTTTTTCCGAGGAGCTTTTCCATAATCTATGCAAAAATAACAAAATTTGGGTGAATAGCGTTCGGAGTGATATCAAAAAGAGATGGGCAATCATACCCATCTCTCGTCGGTCCTTATTTTTCCCCATGGCCGGGGTTGGGGTCCCTGTAGAATTTCTTCGCCCGCTGCTTATTGAACCTGATCCGGTCTTCAAAGGTCGCATCCGCACAACTGATGTTGAACATGTTCTCCTCTTCCGCCCATTTCTCCCGGGCGCGGCGCTCCTTCCGGAAGGTTTTGAGGGTTTCTTCCTCGGTCTTTTCGAACTTCACCACGTTCGTGATGGAGAGGCTCACGGATACCCCGTGCACGTCGTGGTCCGTGCCCATGTAGGCGAAGGACCAGCCTTCCTCCTTCAGGTGCTCGACCAAGGCCTTGATGGCGGCCAGGCCGTACTCGTGCGAGTCGTTCTCGTATCCGTCCGTGATGACGGTCACGACGACGGAGTGGTTCTCGTCGCCCTTGAGTTCCTTCTCAAGCTTGGTAAGCGTCCGGCCCATCGCGTCGTACAGCGGCGTGCTGGAACCGGGAACATAGGTTTCGTCGGTCAGGATCGGCACTCGCGCCGGGTCCGCGTTCCAGTAGACCTCGTCGATGGAAGTACTGTCGAACAGCACAAGGGTCATCAGCTGTTCCTGCGTCTCTGCATATTTCTGCGCGGCGGCCTTCACTCCCCCGAGCACTTCGTTGAAGCCCATGATGGCGGGCTTCTGGATGTCCCACATGGAACCGCTGCGGTCCATGATGATCACGTTGTACACCTTCGTCTTTGCAATAGTCTTTTCCATGATGCTGCGTTTTTAGTGGTTTAACTTTCTTTCTTCTGACCCGTGTATTTATAATTCGTGTCATTTTGACGCAAATATAGAAGAAGGATTTCAATTGTCCAAATTTTTCGTGTCTTTTCGACACAAATTTTTGCTTTTACCGTGAAAATGGCCTAAATTTGCCTCTAGCTATGGGAAAGAACAATGCATATGTCCCGGGAGCCGAGTTCCCTTTCCAGTACAAGTATGAGCATATGGCCGTCACGACGGACTGCGTCATCTTCACCTACGAGGATCGGAAACTGAAGGTTCTCCTCATCCGCCGCGGCGCCGAGCCGTACAAGGGGAAATGGGCCTTTCCGGGAGGATTCCTCCGAACGGACGAGACTGCCGAGCAGGGGGCCCTGCGGGAACTGCACGAGGAGACGGCGCTAAAGCCCTCCTCCATCGGCCAACTCGGGGTATTCTCCGACATTGACCGTGACCCGCGCGAGCGAGTGATCACGATAGCGTGGTACGCCCTCGTGAAACCCTCCGAGGTTGTGGGCGGTGACGATGCAGACGAGGCCGCCTGGTTTCCTGTCGACGACCTCCCTCCCCTCGCCTTCGACCACGGGCAGATCCTCCGGGCCGCCTTGGAACAGCTCCGGCGGGACATCCATTTCCAGCCCGTGGGATTCGACCTCCTGGACGACGAGTTCACCATTCCGGACCTCCAGCGACTCTACGAGGCCATCCTGGGCGTGGAGTTCGACCGCCGCAATTTCCAGCGAAAGATCCTCGCCTCCGGCATTCTCGAGGAGGCCGAGTCCTTAGAGCAGCATCCTATTCTGAACGATTTGTGCTTTTCAAAGTCCGCCCCGACGCAGAACGTGTTTTATGATTTGGCGGAGCCAGTTATGGGAGAAATGCCACGAAAAGGGCGCCAGGGGCGTCCGGGCAATCTTTTCCGTCTGAACCGGAAACGGTATGACGAGATGAAGGAAGACGGCGGCAAACTGGAGTTTTAAAGTGCCTCATCTTTTTGATGGTTTTAAACAGTTATTTTTCTAACTTTGTACCAACTGGAGACCGAACTCCGGAAAACACAAACTAACAACATTATGGCTAAAGCAGTAGAAGAAAAGACCGGTGCGGAAGTCAATGCCGCCAAATTGAAGGCATTGCAGGCGACGATCGACAAGATCGAGAAGGATTATGGGAAGGGTACCATCATGAAGTTGGGAGATCAGCCAGAATGGGATGCTGCGCAGGTGATCCCGAGCGGTTCCATCGCCCTGGACCACGCCCTCGGAATCGGAGGCTACCCGAAAGGCAGGATCATCGAGATCTACGGCCCCGAATCCAGCGGTAAGACCACCCTCGCGATCCACGCGATCGCCGAGGCGCAGAAATCCGGCGGCATCGCCGCCATCATCGACGCGGAACACGCTTTCGACAGGACCTATGCGAAGTCCCTGGGAGTGGACCTGGAAACCCTCCTCATTTCGCAGCCGGACAACGGCGAGCAGGCCCTCGAAATCGCTGATAACCTCATCCGGAGCGGCGCCATCGACATCGTCGTCATCGACTCTGTCGCGGCCCTCACCCCGAAGGCGGAAATCGAAGGCGAGATGGGCGAGAACAAGGTCGGCCTCCAGGCCCGCCTGATGTCCCAGGCCCTGCGCAAGCTCACCGCCAATATCTCCAAGACGAACACCTGCTGCATCTTCATCAACCAGCTCCGTGAGAAGATCGGCATCATGTTCGGCAATCCCGAGACCACCACGGGCGGCAACGCCCTCAAGTTCTACGCCTCCGTGCGCCTGGACATCCGCCGCACCACCCAGATCAAGGACGGCGAGGAAGCCCTCGGCAACCACGTGAAAGTGAAGGTCGTGAAGAACAAGATGGCCCCGCCTTTCAAGAAGGCTGAATTCGACATCGTCTTCGGCGAGGGCATCTCCCACTCCAGCGAACTGGTGGACCTGGGCGTGGAACTCGGCATCATCACCAAGTCCGGCTCCTGGTTCAGCTACAACGACGCCAAGCTCGCCCAGGGCCGCGAAGCCGCCAAGAAAGTCATGCAGGACAACCCGGAACTGGCCGACGAGATCGAGGCCAAGATCCGCGCCGCCCTCAAGAACATCCAAGACTAATTGCAGATTATGAAACGTGTACTAGTCATCCTCTCCCTCATCGCAGCGCTCTTCGTCGCGAGTTCCTGCACCTACGAGACCGATCTGTACGTTTACGCCTCCGCGGAACTGTATTATGATAACGGTGACATCATCCGCATCGACCCGGTCAAATACGAAGGGTATCATATGACGTATCTCTCGGACAGAGACCTGGAGGATATCTTCATCGACCTCACCCAGCACGTCAACTTCAACGGTTTCCGGACTGGGATTCTGAATGTCGAGATTTTCGACAAATTCAGCGACAGGCATCTCCGGGATGAGGCCTACGGATTCGTTTACAACTCCAACGGGTATTTTGATATCTCTGAAATTCCCCTTTGAGAACAGCCTCACATGAATAAGGACAGCCTTCCGGGCTGTCCTTTTTTTCGTCATTCCGGGCTTGACTCGGAATCTCATGGACAGAATCATCTATCTCAAAAGAGAAAAAGCAATTTCCCCATTCTTGAGTCCCATAGCGGGTCCCGATGCTTTTTTGCCCATCTCCGGGTGTGGGGGAAAAAGCAATCGCATGCCCTACAGGCCTTCTGGCCGGGGCATGCGCTTTTATTCTTTTGAGATGATGCTAGAATCGCAGGGCGAGACCGACGCCCGAGGGGGTGGGACCGAAGGTGAGTTCGGCCATGGGGCTGACGAGGGGTTCGGGAATCGGAAGGCCGGCCTCGTTGCAGAGGCGGGTCGCTTTGCGCATGTTGCCGTTGCCGACACAGAGGAGGACGACGCCGGTGGTGCCCACGGCGAAGCCGGTGAGCATGGCGATGCCGCCGATCTGGACCTGTGTTCCTAAATCTGCCCACATGTTGTTAACAGCCTCCTCGCCAAAAGGGGCCGCGAAGATAGTTCCGACGACACCCGCGAGGAGATACACGCCGCCATAGCAGAGGCCGGCGGCGGCGAGGGTGTAACCGCCCGAGGTGAGGCCGATGCCCCAGCCGCGTTCCTTGCGGTACTTGTCCCAGGCGGCGACCATTTCGGGCCCGCCGACCTGGTTCAGGATAGCCTCGGTGGTTTCCCGGTCCAGTTTCTCGCCTTGCAGGGCCAGGACCGTTCCTTTCTTTTTCAGGTCACCCTGGTACCACTGAGGGGCATACTGGGCGAAGGCGGAGGCAGCCCAAAGGAGGGCGGACAGCAGGACGAGGTATTTTTTCATAGTATGGGGGTTTTTATCCCTCCTTATCCTCTTTGACAGCTTTGTTGTAGCAGTCGCGGCAGAGAGGCTCGTAGGTGTCCTTTTCACCCAGGACGACCAGCTTCTTGCTGTCGGAGAGGCGGTGGGAATGGTTCGCAAGGGAGCCGCAGCGGACGCAGATGGCATGGACCTTCTGGACGTCCTCGGCGATGGCCATCAGGCCGGGCATGGGGCCGAAGGGCTTGCCCAGGAAATCCGTGTCCAGGCCGGCGATGATGACGCGGATGCCGCGTCCGGCGAGTTCCTGGCAGACGCCGATGATGCTGTCATCGAAGAACTGGGCCTCGTCGATGCCGACGACCTCCACGTCCGGCTCGATCTGGAGCATCCGGGCGGGAGTCTTGATGGGGGTGCAGGAAATGCTGTGGGAATCGTGCGAGACGACGTCCAGGTCGGAATAACGTTTGTCGACGGTAGGCTTGAATGTGGCTATTTTCTGCTTCGCGAACTGGGCTCTTTTCAGCCTCCGGATCAATTCCTCCGTCTTGCCGGAGAACATCGAGCCGCATATGACTTCGATGCTGCCCGTTTTTTTTGTGTTTTCCAAAAACATTTCCTTAACTTTGCTAGGTTGACTTTTGCAAAGATAGTCATTTATGGAGAATAATAGAACAGAAATCTTGCGGGAAATCGAGTCCGAACTCGCCTCGCTCAAGCGCCAGGTCCTCGCTCTCGAGGAGAAGGTGGAAGCCCTCCGTCAGGCACCCGTCCAGGAGGAAACGCCCGTGGAAGAATCGGACTTCACCGACATGGAAATCGGCGTCTCCGACCCGATCTCCGAGCCCGTCAAAGAGCAGGTTGTCGAACCCGTCATCGAGGATCTTCCTGAGCCTGAGCCCGAACCGGTACCCGCATCGGCAGAACCTGAGCCGGTGCCTGCGCCCGCAGAACCCGAACCGGCTCCCGCCCCCGTCGCGCCCAAACCGGTGGTCCCGAGGCCGGAAACGGAGCGGCTGCCCTGGCGCCTGGACAAGCCGGGCGTGGCGGTCAAGAACATCCGCAGCGGCATCTCGCTGTATGACCGGGCCCTGTTCATCGGCACCCTGTTCAAGGAAGACTACGCCCTGTACGACAAGACCATCAGCGAGCTGAACGGACTTGCCAACCTGGACGAAGCGGTGGACTACCTCCTGGAGCGCTTCCCGGACTGGAACCTCAAGTCCGACATCGTCTATAACTTCATGATGGCCATCCGCAAGAAACTGGGCTGATGGCGGGAAAGCTTTTCATCGTCCCGACTCCGGTCGGCAATCTCGACGACATGACCTTCCGGGCCGTCCAGGTCCTGAAGGAAGCCGACCTCATCCTGGCGGAGGACACGCGCACGAGTTCGGTCCTCCTCAAGCATTACGACATCCACAAGCCGCTCCAGTCGCATCATAAATTCAATGAGCACCAGACGGTGCAGATGGTCAAGGAGCGCATCCTGGGCGGTCTGAACGTCGCCCTCGTCAGCGACGCCGGCACGCCCGGCATCTCCGATCCGGGCTTCCTCCTCGCCCGTACCTGCGCGGAAGAAGGCATCGAGGTCCAGACGCTTCCGGGCGCCACGGCCTGCATCCCGGCCATCGTCTCCTCCGGCCTCCCGTGCGACCGGTTTGCTTTCGAAGGATTCCTCCCGCAGAAGAAAGGCCGGCAGACGTTCCTCACTTCCTTGGAAGGGGAAACCCGTACGATGGTCTTCTACGAATCACCGTACCGGCTCGTGAAGACGCTGGAGCAGATGATTGAACATTTCGGCCCGGAACGTCGCTGCTCCGTCGCCCGCGAAATATCCAAGCTCCACGAGGAGCACAAGAGAGGCACCCTCCAGGAAGTCGCCGCCTGGTTCCGGGAGCATGAACCCAAAGGCGAGATTGTTTTAGTCGTCGCCGGCGCGGAGCCGGTGAAACCTGTCAAACAGAAGCGTTATGGAAGAGGGGAAGAGACAGAAGACACCGAAGAAACCGAGTAGCAGTTTCACCACGGGCGCCATCGCCCTCGTTTTTCTCATCATCGGATTCGAAGTCGCCTTGTTCGTCCACAAGGCGGCGGTGACGCGTCTGGTCGCCGACCGCGACCGGCCGGACACCGTCTATGTCGTGGAACGTCCCAAGCCGCGGGCGGAAACGGAAGATGAGGAGGAAATGGAAACCGTCATCGTCCGGAAACCCTCGGAACACAGCCCTGAGGCCGTCCGAGTGCGGGAAAAGGCCGCCCGCAGGCCGGTGGAGACCTTCCGGTTCAATCCCAACACCGTCTCCCTGGAAGACCTGATGCGCCTGGGCTTTTCCGAAAAGCAGGCGCAGTCCATCCTGAACTACCGGTCAAAGGGAGGCCGATTCCGCCGCCCCGCCGATTTCGCCAAGTCTTTTGTGGTGGCCGATTCGGTCTTCGACCGTCTCGAGCCTTATATCGACATTCCCCGCATCGACATCAACCGGGCCGACAGCGCCGCATTCGAGACATTGCCCGGCATCGGCCCCTATTTCGCGGCCAAAATGGTCTCTTATCGGGCATCCCTCCGCGGTTATTCCACGCCGGAGCAACTGATGGACATCTACCATTTCGACCAAGAGAAATACGACGGCTTGAAAGACCTCATCACCTGCTCGAGACCTGCCCCCTATCCCCTCTGGACGCTCCCCGAGGCCGATTTGGCCCGCCACCCCTACATCTCAAAAGACGAAGCGCACTCCATCGTCCTCTACCGCACCCACCAGCCGCGGGAGACATGGACGCTGGAAGGGTTGAAAAAAGCCGGGGTGCTTTCGGAAGATCACTATACGAAACTTTCCCGCTGCGCTATCGAGACGCCATAGCGAGCCAGTCCGCCACCCAAAGGACCCACGCATCCACGTTGTCTTTGAGGACGGACGGATAGGGGCTGTCGATGATGACATCCGGGATGATGCCCGTGGCATCGATGCCGCTATCCGGAACCCCCAAGGTCCTGCATACCGGGATGTTGAACCTATAATCCCTTTTGGAGAACTCGAAAGTCATGGGATTCATATAGTCATGGCATCCGAGACTGGGATCTTTGCCGAAAACCAGGACTCGGTCGCTCATGCTCCGCAGGTCGAGCACCAGCGACTCAGCGTTGCTGGCGGTATGATTGTCGATGATGACGGCCGCATTCCGAGGTACCGGAGAAACACGGTCATAATGGATGGCTCTGTCCTGAAACAGAACGGGATACTCCTCCTCTGAGCGTTCGCATATATCCAGTCTATCCAACAACTGCTTATCTTTCGGTGCCGCCTTCCGGAGCAACTTGATATTGGTCGACGTGTTCCTGAGTTCGCACCCCGGGTGATATCCGTCGTGATCGAACAGCAATTCCAGGAAAGGCCGGGAAGTCTGGTCTGCACCGCCGTGATTGCCGCGCAGGTCGAGGATCAGGTTCTCGCATCCGGATTTCCGGAACGCCCGTACGGCTTTTTTTGTCCAACGAACCCTTTTTGAAGACCAGGCGCAACTGGTGTATCGAATCAAGAAAGTGTTTTCATCCACCCGGCAGAAGGTATCGGACGGATGATAGTTCATCAGGGCCGAGTAATCCTTCGGCCCGGGCATGTACTTGTCCTGCGCCCCGCAGGCATCGTGCAGATGATAATCCTTGAACCAGGCGAGATAACAACCGAAAGCCTCTTCGAAAGAAGTCGTTCCTTCGGCGAGCATACTTCGCAAAGAATCCTTGACAGCAACATAAGCGGCGCCGGTCGATTCCGTCACCTTATCACCAAATCCTGCATAATTCTTTTCAACGGTGCGTACCCCCAAATCGAAATCCTCCACCTGGGCAAAGGCCTGGATGGAGGACAGTAAGGTAAGGAAAATCAGGATCTTTTTCACTCGCTACAGATTAAACCGGACGGTATTGTCATAATCGTTCCAGTTGCGGAGATCCAGGGTGATGTTCTTCTGGTCGTAGACGTTGCTGTACTGGGTGTCCTCGACCATGCCGTTGTCCCAGACCAGGTCCTTCCAGTGAACGAGCGCGAGGCATTCCTGTGCCTGTTCCTTGGTCAGGATGCCGTGGTGTTCCTCCAGATAGGCCTTGGCGGTCTCGTAGCGCCACCAGCTCTTGCTGTGCGGATTGCCCACGGCGGGATCCGGCTCCGTGGTATAGTACTTCTCGGAAAGGAGATGATTGGTGACAAGCATGGCGTTCTCCCCTTCCGCCTTCCGGACGATCATCGTCTTCCAGCCGTCCTCCTTGTCGAATTCCACAACGGCGCAGTCGCCGTTGGCGTCCGCCACCATGTAATGATAGCCCGAGCCGACGGTGGCGTCATGCCGGACATCCACGGTTTCCAGCAGGTCCAGCGCTTCCTGGACGGTCGCGCAGCGGTCCAGCCACAGGCGCATGATGATGGTGGTGCCCACGTTCGGCTTGGGAGTGTCCTGCTGGGAAGCCTGATTGGGCAGGGCCATGATGGAGGTGCACAGTCCCTTCTCATTGATGCCGTCCACGGGCGCGTACACCGCGGCCAGGCAGCTCAGGCGGGCCATGAACTTCTCCGGAAGCTTCTCCAGGGAATACCCGAAATGCGACATGTCGCTTACGCCGATGGAAGCGTATCCCTTCTTGGGTCGGGAAATCGTCACCATCGTCGGGTTCTTGAAATAGTCGTAGTTGCGGCCGAAGAAGAAGCCGTTCCCGTCGGCCTTCGCGACCTGGAAGGACGTGCAGTTGATGGTGCCCAACTCTCCGTCCTCGTCCGCCACCTGGGCGCTCTTCATCTTGAAGGGAATGCCCTTGCCGACGCGTCCGATGACATAGTCCAGCAGGTCCGCGTTGGTATCGACCTCCTTCCGGATGAGGTCGTCCAGGTCATACTTGGCCTTGTATTCCATTTGGTACAGATAGGGGTTCCCGTCGACCGACTTGACGGTATTGAGGGTTCCGATCTCGCCTCTCCAGACGTAGGCGACAACGAGACAGAGGGCGGCAAGGATGCCGACAATCCAAAGCAGTATTTTCTTCATGGCCGTGTTATTTATTCCACCAATCCGGTGGCGTCGTTCCAGGAGACATTGGACTTGTAGAAACCGTCCAGGAATTCAGTGCCGTGCCAGCTGTCCCGCTTGTAATCCGGGAAGGCGGGCAGGTACATCGAAAGACCACAAACGTGGTCAAGATACATTCCCCCACTATTTATCATGAAAGAAGGTGTATGACGCTCGAAAACAACCACTTTGTCCAAAGCGGCCTGCAAAGTAGCCAAATCACTTTCCGTGGCACCGGCTTCCCGAACAATATCCTTGAGGTCGAAGAAAACGTTGTAATACTTGGAGCCAATCCGTCGATCGTAATACTGAACATTCTTTCCGTCCAAGTTAAGGATTCCAGAACGATAACGGTCGAAGAGTGTGCGACAAACAGAAGCGAGGTCATCCAAAGCAGAGCAGTCTACCAATGTGACCGTTGCCCCATAGGTTTTATCGTTCACATATCGATTATACTAGTCCAAACAGATAGCCTGAAGGTTGGGCTCTTCCGATTGCCATAAATGAGACAGAAGACGATTGTAGCGGAAACCCTCAGCGGGAATCTCACATGGCGAGAAAATAAGGTATGAACAGACGTCCTTTAGTGCCCACGCTACCTCCACTGTACCCATCAAACAAGAATCG
>Ga0265298_10004847_pt1 | contig 17059 bp, 11 predicted proteins | sample AusTroGonzalo_MG_3_FD_193486 | JGI IMG/M metagenome (GOLD analysis project Ga0265298, IMG submission 193486) | Bovine rumen microbial communities from tropical cattle in Woodstock, Queensland, Australia - Gonzalo_01 | ecosystem: Host-associated > Mammals > Digestive system > Stomach > Rumen ... | reverse complement strand
CGGGTCGGTGTAGGTCTCGGTGAAGCCGTTGACGTAATCCACGCGGCTGTCAAGGTCCTTGACCCATGCAATACAATACTCGTTGAAGAGTTTGAGGTCACCTGTCTCGTTGAAGGCAATCATCTTCTCGATAGCCAGGCGTTGCGCATCGTTTTCCGCATACTTGAGCGCCTCTTTGAGCCAATAAACGACATGCTCAAGTGCTTCGCCGTAGAGACCGCCCACTTTATAGACGCGCTCTTCAATCTCGCCTTTCTCGTTCTTGACGAGCTGCGAGTTAAGACCTATCCACAGCGGTTCGGGCGAGTTGTCCTTGTGTGCAGCGTACCACGCTTCGGCTTCGGCTTGGGTCACTCCTTCGCCGTAGTAGTTGCCGGCAGAGCATGCGACGAGGTCCACTCCATCCTGCGCAGTCATGCGCTTGGCCATAACGTTCGGGTCGAACATAACGGGCAGGATTTCTGCGTCGTATGTCACACCAGCTTTCTCACATGCAGCTACGAACCAATCCTGCGTGAATTCCGGCAGGAACTTGTCTTCCGAATAATGATGGTGAATACCGTTGGAGAACCACACACGCTTGATATAACGCTCGAAAGCCGCAAACTCCTCCGTATTCTTGTCGTACGGATAATTGAGATACAATGCTTCGCATGCACGGCGGATGCGGAGGTTGTAACGTCCGTTCTGGTCAAAGAGGATGTCACGTCCCCAAAGGGCAGCCTCGGAAAGGCAATAAACGAGTGATTTCTGTTGCAGTGTCAACTGGTCAAACTCCGGTACATCGTAGCGGAGAATCTCCAAATCATAGAATTTATCCACGTTGTATTCGAATGCTTTCTGTTGTTTTGGCTGGCAAGCACCCAAAACAAGTGAAAAAGTAACAATGTACAAAGTACAAAAGTATTTATTTTTTTTCATTAGATACGCTCTAAAACAGTTCTTACTAACTCTTTGATACGCGGCTTGTAGTCGGTGTTGGCGGCTTCGATCTTACGTTGTGCGATGACGCAGCAAACGGTCATGGCACGGTGCCCCATGTGGAGGGCGAGGCCGGCGATACACGAACCTTCCATTTCGTAGTTGGTGATGCGCTGTCCTTCATAGCGGAAAGCGGTTATCTTGTCATTGATATCCGGCACGGCGAGACCTACGCGGAGTACACGTCCCTGCGGGCCGTAGAAACCGTTGGCAGCGATGGTGCAGCCGCGCATCATATCGTCCTTGGCAATACGGTCCACCAGTTCGGGATTAGCAGCCACCACATAAGGTACTGCGGCTTTCTTGGGATAACCAATGAAATCCACGAAGGCTTTCTCAAAACCGAGGTCGGCAATCTTGTCGCGGTCCTCATAGAACGCCAGCACGCCGTCGAAACCGACGGACTTCTGCGAAACGAGGAAGGTGCCCAGAGGAATATCCTCCTGCATACCTCCGCAAGTCCCGATACGAACGATGTCGAGGCAACGTTTGTTCTCTTTCTCGGTGCGGGTAGCGAAATCGATGTTTGCGAGCGCGTCAATCTCGTTCATGACGATGTCGCAGTTGTCGGTACCGATGCCGGTAGAAATACACGATATACGTTTGCCGTTGAATTTACCGGTGATGGTATGGAACTCACGGGATTGTACATCACACTCGATGGAGCCTTCGTCGAAGAAGGATGCCACCATGTTTACACGGTCCTGGTCACCGACAAGAATGACCTTGTCCGCCAGGAACTCAGGTTTGAGATGAAGATGGAATGCAGAACCATCGGCATTGATGATTAACTGCGAAGCCGGGAAAGTTTTCATAGTATTTTACATTTTGTTATTTTCTCATTTAACATGTTCTCATTTAAGCTTCTCCGCCGGAGAAAGTGAGCGGAAGGGTGGAGCCGGGAACGGGTCCGCCGATGGGCTGAATGGTGCCGAACTTCTGCTCGTACTGACCGATATTGTTCTGCAGTGCACCGAGAATCTTCTTTGCCTGATCCGGCGTGACTACTATGCGTGCCACTACGTTCGCCTGCGGAACGCCGGGCATTAATTGAGCGAAGTCCAGAACGAACTCTGTCGGGGTATGTGCGATAAGTGCCAAGTTGGCGAAAACGCCCTGCTGCTTGTCAGGGGCGATGTTGATTTTCAATTCTTTCTGTTCCATAAAGCTATTTACAATTTTAATAGTTACAATTTGGTCATTTTACCATTTGGTTTGTTTGCGCGGGATGGCAAGCATCCATAGGTTGGTAAGCGGCAACATGATATCGAACCAGAGGATGGAGCCCATGTTGAACCGTTTTTGGTCCATCCGCCGTGCCGACACGTTTAAGATAGCCGTCAGCAATATCCATCGGACGAGGAAAAGTCCTGCGGCAGAGCCGACTATGATGATCCGGAGCATATTGTCCATGTCCGGGTTGAAGGACGTCCATCCGTTTATAGCCAGATCGAGCAAGGGCATACCGTATCCGATGATCACTGCCAGCGTCAGGGCATAGAGCAAGCCGCGCGTCACGGGTTCAATCGTCAGGCGGACTTTGGTAGCGCTCTTGTAAGCGGGTGAGACGGATACATGGCGTCGTTTCTGCAACCACCACTCCTTGAAGGAGCGCTTGGTGTGCGACCATGTATAACTATCCGGATTGAGCGCTACGGCTGTGTTGGTAGGGGTGGCTACGCTATTGACGAACAAGTCGTCATCGCCTGCGCGGTTGTTCATCAAATGGGAGAAACCGCCGGATTCGAAGAAGAGACGCTTGCGATAGGCGAGGTTACGTCCTACGCCCATGTAAGGATGTCCGCAGAGGGCGGCGCCGAGGTAATGAAGGCCGTTGAAGAGGGTGTCGTAGCGAACGAGGCGGTTGATATGACCTTTCTCCACGAAATATGCGCCATAGCCGAGGACGATATCGATCGGTTGACGGAAACCGGCCATCATTTCCGAAATCCAATGGCTGCTCTCGGGTACGCAGTCGGCATCGGTAAGCAGCAGGTAGTCGTATCTGGCGGCTTTGGCTGCGAGGGTGAGCGCCAGTTTTTTGGTGGAACCGACATGCGCGTCCACGGGCACGAACGTGAAGCGCAGGCGCGGGTCGTGAATCATATAGTTATCTATGACTGCACGTGTGGCGTCCTGCGAACCGTCATCCACTACAATCACCTCGTATGTCGGATAGTCCTGCGTGAGCAGTGCCTGCAGGTAATTGGACAAGTTGTCCGATTCGTTGTGTGCGCACAAAATGACAGACACCCCTTCGGATACCGGTGACGGCTCATTGGCTGCAGGCGTCTTTTTGCTCTTGCGCAGGCGCCTTGCGGGTGCAGCCAGATAGCGGCTCAGCCAATAAATCTGCACCAGGAATACTCCGAGCAACGCCCCGAGCACGATATAATCCACTATGGAAAAAGCATTCAGCATTTCAGTTCTCAGAGATTATTTCTCAAATTTGATCTTATAAACGTGTGTGCTGCTGCCGTCCTCCGCTTTGACGGTGATAACCCACGGTTTGCCGTTCACTTCACCGGGCACCACAGTCATCTCCCGGTCATCCAGTTTGCGACCGTTGAATTTGGCTTTCTCCCCTTTGATATTGGTGAGTGTACCAATGCCGCGACAGGCGGCTATCTGGACCGTCTGGTTATCGCCGTTTGCCAGTTTGCAGGTTTGCACCTTGTCCGTGTCCGGATTGAATTCCTTCCACTCCTTGCCGTTGACAAGCAGTTTGTCTATTCGGGACGAGTAAATCATCTGCACGTCATCCACATAGAGGGCATTGCCGTTGTATAGACCGTCGTTGGCACGGAATGCGGGATAGTTGCCGGCGGAGAATATGACGTTGCACATGGTGGGACGGCCGTTGTCCTTGTAGAGGACGGGCACTTTGATCAGCGTCCATTCGTCGTACTTGGCGCGGGCGCGATACCAGCCTTCCGCCACTTGTCTGGCCGGTTGTACGGTGCCGCACTCGTTACCATCGGTAGCTTGGCGGATATCGCTCTCTTCGTTGATACGCTCGGTGGTGGTGCAACCGCCTACTTTGTTCTTGTATTCATTGCTTTTCGCCGTGCCGGACCATGCGTAATAGAGCAGGTGAAAATCCTCCTTGTCCGTAGCGGGACCGGTTCGTTTGATCCACACCGCCATGGTGTCCGGACGGTATTTCCACTCGATACCACCTTCGGTGCCGGCCGAAGCGCTCTTGACCGACAACCCCTTGAGGTACTGCCAGGGTTGGCCGAGACTGATATAGCCTGGTCCGACGGCGGTAATGCCCAGTTTAGGTGCTCCCACCTCTTTGTCGGCCACATAGGCACACTGGCCTGTGCGCCCCGGGCGCGGGTACATAAAGGTGAATTTAAGACCTATCTGCAGTACGTTTGAGCCGTGCCAGTCCTTGAGTTGAGGGTCTTTGTTGAATTCCGCCGACCAGTCCTCAAAATGCGGGTCGGGCAACTGCTGCGCCTTCCCTGTATGCGAAAATGCCAGCAGGCATAAGATAACTATAACCGTTTTTTTCATTGCCATTGAACTTGTTTGTGGTTCGTCAACCAATTTTGCGTGCAAAATTACAAATAATTTTTGACATATGCAAGCCTGCACCCATTTTTTGTCAAAAAAAAACCGCCCGGCAAGCCGAGCGGGTGAGGTTCGAAGCCCCCAAGCGATGTAAGTAGAAATCGAAAATACTTCTTCGAACCTCTTTGTGTCAGTTTTGTAGCAGTTGTGCGGCAAAACCGCCTCCTGCCGCCATGCGTATATGCAATGTGTCGGTGTTGCACACCGTATATTCCTTTATCTCGTACGCGTACGGACGCGTTTGCCAGTCCGCCTCTTCGGCGTCTGTCCAGAGGGTAAGTTGGTATTCACCGTCCGGGAGCATGGCCAGCGGCACATCCACGGTGCGCTCCTCTTCGTCCGTAATACCGCCTATATACCAGTTCCCAGAACCTCGTTCCTGACGGGCAAAAATGCAGAAATCGCCTATTTTGCCGTCCACCAGGACGGAACGCTCCCAGTCGCAGGGCACCGCTTCGATGAAACGGAACGCATCCGGGTGTTTCACATAGTTCTCCGGCAGGTCGCACGCCATCTGCAGCGGCGAATAGAGGCAGACGAAGAGACCGAGCTGGTTCATCAGCGTCGCGTGGACGCGTGTCTGCGGCATGACGGGGTTCTCAAAGCTGAACACGCCGGGAGTGTAATCGACCGGTCCCGCCATGATTCGTGTGAAGGGCAGTACGGTGACGTGCTCGCAAGGGCTGCCTCCGTCCGCGCTCCATGCGTTCCACTCCTGCCCGCGCACACCCTCCTGCGTCATGAGGTTGGGGTAGGTGCGTTGCAGGCCGGTCGGCATGACTGGCTCGTGGTTGTCAATCGCGATATGATACTTGGCCGCCGTCTCAATCACTTTGCGGTAATGGCGCACACCGGACTGTCCTTTATTCCACTGCAGTCCGTCTTTGGTGCGGATGATGGGGGAAACATAGCCCGTTTTGATAGCATGTATCCCATGCGCAGCGTGGTAGCGGTAGATGGTGTCGATGTCTTTCTCATAACCCGCCGCGTTGCCGCCGGTCTCGTTATGTCCGACAATCTGCACACCCAGGTCTTGCGCCAACGCACTGAGGTAATCCATGTCCCAGTCCGAATAAGGCTCCGTGAAGGAGAAGTTCTCCCATGTCTCCCAGCCTTGGTTCCATCCTTCGGCAAGCACCGCCTGGATGCCATGTGCTTTGGCGAAACGCAGATAACGCTCCATGTTGGCAGTCGTGGCCCCATGTTTTGGCCCCTGCTCCCAGGTCATGGATTTCATATGCATGCCCCACCATATTCCCATGAATTTCATGGGTTTGATCCAAGACGGGTCTTTGATGGCGCAAGGTTCGTTAAGGTTGAGCATGATACGCGAGGCGGTCATTTCGGCCAGCGTGTTGGTTAGTATCACCATTCGCCACGGTGTGGCAAACGGAATGGTGACATACGCTTTGGCTTCCATATCTTGGTTGTTGTGCCGCCACGGGGTGAGGTAAAGGCGCAGCATGCCGTCCTGCATGTAGAGGTTCTGTGCCGGATAGTCAAACAGAGCCGCCTCATGAACGAACGCATATCCGCCATCCGCCAGTTCCAAGGTGACCGGTGAACAGAGTGTGTCTTTTTTCTGAGAAAGCGGCGCTTTGGTCCACAGCCCTTCATAATACTCCGTCCGCCATGGGATAGACCATGCTTCATGGTCACCGACAAAGCGGTACGCGGTCAACTCGTCGGTGATGACCATGGGTTGCATCTCCTGCTCGGGGAAGATATAACGGAAGGCGAAACCGTCGTTGAAACAACGGAACTCAATATCCATCTTTATGCCCGAGAGATGCTTGAGCTGCACCGTCATGGCATTGTGGCAGTCCGTAATCATACGTTCTTCGCCCCACACCGTTTCCCAGGTCCCGCTATGGGAATGACTGCTTATGGAAAGCTTCTTGAAATCCCGGAAGAGCTGCGCTTTTTCCGTTTCCAGTCCCATTGGCGACCAATCTATAGCTGTCAGTCCGTTGCGTGCTACATGGTACTGCGGGGCTCCGTCGGGAGTCAGCCGGAAAGACACAACCAGCGTGTCGTCCGGAGACGAAACGGATGAACCGGCACAGCCGGCAAGCAGCAATGCGAGCGGGATGAGGAACAAGAGTCGTTTCATAAGCAAATCTGAAAATTTTGGATGCAAAATTACGCATAATGCGTGACGTACGCAAAAAATATAAATAAAATCAAGAAAAAATATTAAAAAATGACGTACAATTTTGTCATATCATTTTTTTTGTTTACCTTTGCGCACCAAATGCAAAAGCCTATGAATGCTCTCTTGGATGTGCCCGTTGATAATACGGTGGATGTATTAGAAAAATATAGATTGTTCGATATCCCGATTATCTACGTTTTGCAGGTGCTACTGCTTCTCCTTCTGATCGTGTGCGTGGTTACGATCGTGCTTCTTCTGGTTCGTCAAAAAGCACTCCGCGAGGCACGCCAGACCATCGAGGCGAACAACGATGCACTGCGTGTGGCTAATGAGATAAAGGAAAATGTGGTAGGCTCATTTCTTGCACAAATATCGAACTACCTCAAGGACGTACAGCAGTACCAGGATGATGTCAAAGACCATGTGGTGCACCGCCGTCTTAACGAACTCATGACGGTGCCGAAGAATGCAGATGCACGGCAGCAGCGCAAGCGGTTGGACAAAGGTATAGACGAGCTGACTTTATATCTTTTCCCTACTTTTATTAAGGATTTCAATGCGCTCATGCCGAAGGACGAACCGATGGAAATAAAAAAAGACGAGTTACTCAACCCGCCTATGCGCATTTTTGCGCTAATCCGTTTGGGAATTACGCATAATGAAGTGATTGCCGAGATATTAGATTACAGCATCAATACCGTCTATACCTACAAGACCCGAATAATAAACCGCTCGGGTATGAAACCCGAGCAGTTCTATGAAGCGCTGATGAAGATTTCGTCCATACCGCGCTGATATTTTTCTTTGTTAATTACTCTTGCGGCAGGGCGTCCAGTCCGGCAGTAAGCGCAAAGAGGGTGACGTTCCAGTTGATGGTCACCTCGTTTGAGGCGTAACTAGGCTGGTAGTCCAGATAACTCTCATCCGGCGCTACATCCTTCGGATACTTTACCCCGTCCGTTGCTGCGTCTTGTCTGGCCGGGTTCGGTCCGCCGGCAAGGAAACCGGGGAGTGTGCCTTTGGCGTGCGAATAAGACAGACGATGGTGCGGATGGCAGGTCGGGTGTGCACCGAAGCCGGTGACATAGCAGAAACCGGTAGCATTCTGACCGAGGACATAATTGAGACAACGCTCTGCGTTGATTCGGTACTGCTCCTCGCCGGTCAGACGATAGGCGTACAGACATTCCACACCGCGCCAGCAGCAACCTTCCGAGTTACAGCCCCAGAAGAAATCCGACTCGCGGTTTCCGTAAGGCGAGCGATGAACGGAGAGCCGTTCTCCTTCGTCTATGTAGGACAGCAAGTGGTCGAAGAACTGTAATCCATCCGGGATAACAAATCCGTCTTTGGTTGCTTCGGGATGCATGATCCACTCCAGTGTAGCCAGTTCGGCGACATTGCCCCATGTGGCTGGCGTGAATTCGGACGGCATACAACGGATGGCGGATTGCTTATAGTCCTCCTCACCGGTCAGCAGATAGAGTTCTGTGGCTGCCCAGTAGAACTCATCCGTCACGTTGAAATCGTCGTACGCGCCGGTGGTGATGGCCGGTTGGAATTGTTCATTCATCTTCGGCTGGTCGTAGTAGACCGCAGGGTTCGCCTGTGCCCATGCATACGCACGTTTGGCGGCATCGGCAGCCTCTGCGCAGAACGCTGCGTCGTACGGTGCGTAGATGCGGGCTGCAAGCGCCATGGTAGCGGCAAAATCCAATGCCGCAGCGGTGGTCTTGAGTACGACGTAACGCGGCTTCTTGCACTCGTCAGGACGGATGAAACCTTCGAAATCGGGTTCCGTCAGTTTATGGTACACACCGCCGTCCAGGTCCTGCATGGTCATCATCCAGCGGATGTTATACATCGCCTCGGCAAGCATGTCCGGATAAAGGCCGCCGGACTCCGGAATATTCAGGTGCAGGGTGTCAAAATACGCCTTGTTCATCTCATAGGCCATGAACCATACGCCCATTGTATAGCCGCTATTGACGATATACTTGTTGTAGTCTCCGGCATCGTACCATCCGCCCGGCGACGAGATAACCGTCCCTTCGGGACGCTCCGCCGTGGCGGCAGAAGCGTGCACCAGTACCTGGTCATCGGGATGGCCGGCAGGACGGGCATAGCCTTCGGCGTAGGGTTCCTCGGTCGCCATGGATGCCCGCTGGTGGTAGTAGGCACGGAGTGCGGCACGCGTGAGTTCCTTGTAGGGGTGCTCGCGGATGGTAAAATCCGCTTTGCCGAACGGCACGCAGAGCGTATAAGTGCCCGGAGCGGTCAAGTCCGAGAAATCAACCAATTGGCGGGGTTTGCCGGAAACGGAGTTATACATCGTCTCGGAGGACATGCCGGTCCAGACGGTATTGCCTGCGGCATCCATGATACACACCTCCGTGGCGGGAGCGAAAACCTCATCCACCACCAGCGTAGCTGTTTTCTCCTGTGCCGGACGGAATCCAACCTGATTCAGACGTACGGGACCGTTATCCGGATTACTATACGCGCATCCCATGAGGGCTAATACGCTTGCCAAAACAATTATTTTTCCTTTCATTGGTTACCTTTCGTTTTATTTCTTGAGCGGGAATTTGTATGCCAGCAACGCCATGATAGAGGCAATCGAAGCGGGGAAGAGGCTGAACAACGCCCATACCATGGTGCGTACCGACTGTTCGTCCGTAATGACAACAATCGTCTCACCGGTCACCATGTCCGTATGCGATACCAAGCCGGCAAAGCCCAAGAGGAAAGCTACCAGACCGCCGGAGATAGCGCCGCCTAATTTCTGCGCCATCGTTCCCGAAGAGAAAATCAGGCCGGTGGAAGAGGTACCGTTCTTCTCGGTCGCATAGTCCGCCACGTCGGCGTACATCGACCAAAGCAGCGGAGAGTACAGACCGGCACCCACGGACGTGAGGACCGATACGAGTACCATAAGCCATATATACGATGCATCCATCGGGACGAAGAAATATCCCACGGAGAAGACGCAGCAGATGATAGACGCCCATACGAAAGCCATGCGTTTGGAGCCTACCCAGCGGGTGAACGCCGGACTGATGGCACCGAAAATCATACAGGTCACTTCGCTGAACGCCATGAAAACAGTGTAGTTGATAATGAATTTGCCAACGGTCACATCGCCGCCGAGGCAGTAGGTGATCATGTATCCCGCTACCGCGTAACGGAAGCCGTTGAAGAAATTGGTACAGATGGCCACGAGGGTCATGTATATCCACGGCTTGTTGCGGAACAGGTCCACATACTGCTTGAAGCTGAATTTCTCTGCGCGAATCGGTTTGTGACGCTCGCGTGTAAGCAGACCGCAGGTCATGGTCATCAGCGCGGCTATCAATCCAAAGCCGGCACCGATGACAGCGTACTGATATTGCGCAGTACCGCCGACCCATTTCTGCACGTAGGGGAACGAGATAAGCGTGATAAAGCCCATCGCATACGCACCTACCATACGGAAGGCCGAGAACCGGTTACGTTCGTCGCCGTCCTCTGTCATTACGTTCAGCAGGGAGCCGTAGGGCACATTGACCATCGTATAGCACACCATCATCAGCAGGTAGAATCCGTACGCCCAAATGCGCTTGCCCATCGGGCCGAACTCGGGCGTGAACAGCAGCAAGGCGAAAATGATACCGAAGGGGATAGAGCCGAAGATAAGCCACGGACGGTAGGTGCCCCAACGGGACTGTGTGCGGTCGGCAATGGACCCCATCAACGGGTCGGTCACCACATCGAACAGACGGGCGATAATCATCAGTAACGCCGCATCGGCAAAGGTGAGGCCGAACACGTTGGTGAAGAACAGAGGGAACGCTACGGACATAATTTTCCAGGTGATGCCGCCGGAAGCGGCATCACCCAGAGCATATCCGATTTTTTCTCGTAAAGGAATCATTATTTGAATGTGATTTTGTTAATAAACAATCCCCATCCTACTACCGACATAGAATATTGATTGGCAATCGTTGATTTCATATCCTCTGTAAGCGTGAATGTATACGGGTTGGGTGTTTCGGATGTAACATCAAATCCGTCAATCAACGTAGTCCATGTAGCAGTAATCAGTTGCATCTTATGATAAACGTTGGGAGCTCCGTTTTCAATATATCCTTCATGACCTTCGGGCAATTCCTCGTAGTAAATGTAGATCGTCGAACCTACGGGAACATCTGCCATCACGGAGGATTCTACTCGTACGCGGTCTGCATCCCAAAGGATATATTGCGGACCGTTCCAGAGGGTAGTCTCTGCGGATACGATAGTTGTCACTTCGGTTACCATACCTCCTGCGGAGAGGAAGAATACCTTTGAGCCATCTTCATTCGTGATAGAAAGTGTATGCTCACCTACAGCTGCCTCCGGAGCGATGAGAGTGATGGAGGTGGAGGTCTTGGTTATGTCAGTAATGACAGTCTCATCTACCTTCACCGAAGCAACATTCTCCAACTTAGCACCGGTAATCACCCATTCCTGACCCGGCACAAACGTCTCATATCCGGCTAATGCGACCGATGCATTGTGCACTTCGATGGCATCCGCTCCGTAGAGATTGTCTTTGGCATCCTTCAGACGAAGATAGTATTTGCCATCCGCCAAATCGGGCAATGTGAAACTCAAGGAAGCATCATCCGCCGTTGAAACATCGATGGTACATACGATTTCTTTCGCATACAGGTCTTTCGAGAGAATAATCTTAACGACCTGCGTGAGGTTCGTTCCGCTGATGGTAGAGATAGTATTAGGAACAAAATGTCTTCCTGCTGCAGGCGCACCGGAATACGGATCGGTAGCAGCCGGACGAACCGTCAGATCACCCGTGCGGGTGGTACGTTTGCCGGCAGTTGTTACAGCCTCTATCAAAAGGTCGTACGTACCGGTAGGGAAGTTCATGTTGATATGGGTTCCCGTATATACCAGCGTATTGTCCAGATACCAGTTAACAGTGGTGTACGCAGACGGTGTAACGATGACAGAGTCCACATAAGGTGCCGGGTTGTAAACCGTACCATGTATCTTTCCGTCCGTTGTCTCATACGGAACGAGAATACGAGGCTGGTCATCCGCCGACTGCGTGTCAAACGGCGCCTTATTCTCACAGCCGGCAAGAACGAAAGTAGCAGTTAAAGCGGCTATAAGCCAAAATTTATTTGTTTTCATATCTTTCAACTTTTAACTTTAAACATTCAACCTTACTTTACATCCCACCAGAGACGGGCATTCCAACTATAGCCACCCGTTACGCGGTTCTTAGCCTCCTGATATGCCTCTTTGCTGTAGGTCTCTTCCTTAACCGGGTAGCACAGACGTACCGGAATTGTTCCGTCGCCGTCAATCAGCGGGTACTTGGTGCCCGTAGGCGGATTCAACGCGGGGAAGTCCGAACGGCGTCTGTTCGCCCATGCCTCAGCCGGGTTGTGGAAATGGAGAATCCACGCCTGGGTGTTAATCTGGGCTTTCTGCTGGGCGGCTGAAGCGCCGAAGGCGATAGCCGGTTGAGCGATATAGGCTGCATATTCAGCGTCCGTCACAACGGAGCAACCGTATTTGTCCGCCAGGAAATCCATGGCGGCACGGATACCGGACTCGTAGAACTGCTTGGCGTTGTCACCCGTCCAACCCAACATAGCGGCTTCCGCACGCAGGAAACAAACCTCGGCATACGTCATGATAACGCCCGGGTTGTCCGACTTGAGGAAGTTGTTTGCCAACTTGGGGCATACCCAGTGGGGGTTACCACCCGGGTTATAATCCGAGTGAGCCGTTTGCACTTCTGCTACCACTTTGGCCATATCACTTCCCGGTCTGTCGGTATAGGAAGGCCAGATGTCATACCAGTAGAAGCCCGGTGCAATCGTTTGAATAATCTCATCGGACGGATACGCCGCCTGGGTGGAAATGACGGCGTCCGTTACATCATAACGGCCGTCACCCGTTGACAAGGTCATATAATCGTCAATATAGAAGCGGCAGATACGCGTAGCACGCGGGTCCTGGTTGTCATACAACTGCTTCCAGAATGTCTCGCAGATATAGGTCGGGTTCTTGGCCGGGTCGTTGCCATAGAAATACTTCGCCATGGCGTTGCCACGGAAGTCTCTATACGCCTCCTGACCGAAACTGTAGCTGACAGCCATGTGCTGTACGCAAGCGTCATCCGCACTGCTGACCATCACGCCCGCCGGGTCGTTCAGCGCTGCGACGAACTCCTGCTTGGCCAAATCCGGCAGTACGTCCGAGATACGCATGGCGTAGCGCAGACGGAGCGAGTTGGCAAAAATCTTCCACTTCTCGATATTTCCGTTGAACATCGGGTCGCTGAGGATGCCCTCTGCGTTGGCATTAAACAGGGCAGATGCCTCTTTCAGTTCCGTGAAGAAGTACTTGTACAGGTCTTCCTGCGTGTCATACTTCGGTTGGAAATTACCATTGATATACCCCATACCGGCTTCTGTGAACGGTACGTCGCCATAGAAATCCGTCAGCAGGGAACCTACATATACACGGAAGATACGCAGCGCTGCATTCATGTTCGCTTTAGCAGGGTCCGATTTGGTCTGCTCAATAGCATCTGTCAGGTTGCGGATAGCACCCGGATAGAGGTTATTCCACGGACGAGCCATTTCGTTGTCATCCGCATGGTGCAGTCCACCATAGTTGGTTGTATTCCAGCAACCCATGAGGTGCTGGGTAAAAGCGTAGCAGTACAGACGGTGTACATCCACATAGTTCATGTCACCAAAAATCTGCAATTCGGCATACGTCAACTGAGAGGTCGGGTTGACGCGATCCGCCTTCGTCGGGTCGGTATTGATTTCCTCGTAAACTGCGTCCGAGCAAGAAACGAGAACAGCCGCGAGGGCGAATACGAAAAATAGTTTCTTTTTCATAATGGTAGTCATTTTACGAGGTTAGAACTTGATATTGAAATTCAGACCGTAGCTGCGGCGGCTCGGGAGCGAACCGTATTCCAGACCGAGGCCGGAGGTGTTGTATTGTGCATCGGGGTCGATATCCTTGATGTTTTTCCAAACAATGAACGGGTTACGGGCTACGAAGCTGATACCTACATGCTTCACAATGCCTTTCTTGTCCAGCCACTCTTTCGGGAAGGTCAGACCGAGTGTCAACTCACGGCACTTGATATAGGAGTTGTCATAGATGAACAGCTCCGGCGATTTACGCGATACTTCCATCCAGTAGTCCTCCGGATTGATGTATATATCGTTCTCACGATAGGTACCGTCGCCATTGTCAATCACACCGTCTACCAGGTAACCACCCACTTGCGAACCACCTACGGCACGCCATGTGTTGATATCCGTCACGCCGGCTGCTCTACGAGCCTCTTCGGATGCGTACCACTCGGCACGGCCGACCAGAGTCTCTTTCGCTTTACCGCTTTCAAACGATGCACGCTCGGACATCGAGAAGATGTCTGCACCCACTTTCACGTCGAACAACGCGGTAAGGGTAACCATCTTATAACGCAGCGTAGTGCTCAAACCACCGGTCCAATCCCATTGGGCGTTACCCAGCACTTTGTTCTCCTTGGTGTAGGTCGGCAGACCGGTTGTGCCATCCACGATAACGCGTCCGTCGGCATTGCGTGCCAGTGCCGGACCGCAGATAGCGCCGTACTGCTCACCCTCGCGAGCGGATACATACACGTTACACCAGGTCGCTTTCGCCAACTCCAACTCGGATGTTCCTTCGGTAAGGGACAGCACTTTGTTGTTGTTCTTCGACCAGTTGATATTCAAATCCCAGGAGAAGTCCTTCACTTGTACCAGACGGGCACCGAAGGTGACTTCGAAACCTTGGTTGAGGATGGCACCTGCGTTAATCATACGGTAGTCATAACCGCTGGTAGGCGAAGCCGCCATACCGATAATCTGGTCACGCGAAACCTGGTGGTAGAACGTGAAGTCGAGGCTGATACGCTGGTTGCACCATTTGGTCTCAAAACCGGTCTCCCACGAACGGGTGCGAGTCGGACGAAGGTTCGCATTCGGCATCGTATTACCGTAGATATAACCGATGGTATAGCCCGAGTAGCCGAACTGCGATTTGGTGTAGCGGAGCCCCAACTGGTACGGGTCGGTGTCGCTACCTACCTCTGCCCAACTGAGACGTACCTTACCATACGGCAGCACTTTGCGGTTGGATTTGATAAGCTCTGAGAATACCCACGAACCGCTGACAGACGGATATACGTAGAGGTTCTTGCCGCTGGCGAGCGCCGAAGACTTGTCACCACGTACCGTAGCATCCAGGTAAATCATGTGACGCCAACCGAGGTTAGCTGAACCGAACACAGATACGATACGTTTGTTGTAGGTGCTCTCCTCTACCGACTGGTCCTCAAAACTCGACATAGCCACCACCTCGCGGATACCCATGTCGGTACCGGTGTTGACAATCGTCGTGTTGTGCACGTTATATACGTTCGCACCTGCGGTGGCGGTGAAGTCGAAATCACCCCAGCTGTCGGTATAGATACCCAGGAACTCGGCGTTCAGCATGCGGTTGTTGAAGAAGCTGTTCTGCAGGCGGCCGGATTCGTAACCCGGAGTGGTCGGATATCTGAAGTCCGAGAACTCGAAGCGGTTCAACTCGGCACCTACCGTAGCTTGAATCTTCAACTGCGGAATGATGTTATACACGATCTTACCGTTCATACGGAGCAGATCCTTGTAGGACTGGTTCTTGTTCTTGTAAATATCCCAATAGGGGTTCACGTTGTACATGTCGCGTCCGTTCCAGTTCTGGTACTCGCCTTCTGCCGTCTGGTAGTTCTTGAGCCATGACTGGTCATACGTTGTGGAAAGCGTCATGAGGTTCTTTCCTACGTTGGAGCGGTCGTCACCCAGTGCCGGACGGTTCTTCACATCCTCATGGGTGTAGTTCACGTTGAAGTCCAGGTCTACCGGACCGAGAGAGGTGTTGGCACGCAACGTCAGCGTGTTACGGCTCATGCTCGAGTTCGGAAGAATATCCTTGTTACGCATGTCCGTGTAGGAGAAGCGGATACCGGTCTTGCCGGTGTTCATCGATACAACCGCCGTGTTGGTGGCTGTCAGACCGAGTTGGAAGAAGTTCGCCGTGTTGTTCGGAACGATGTTGAACGGACGCTCTTCGCCGTCGAAATACTTCAGCATCAATCCACCGTCCGCTTTCGGACCCCACGATTTGTTCGTGTTGGCGATAGCGTCATAGGTGTACTGTCCGTTCGAACCCATACCGTACACTTGCTGTACGTTGTCCCACTGGCTCAACTGGCTGTCGAAGGTGAGCGTTCCGTTGTACTCAACGCCCCACTTGGCATCGCCTGTGTTGGCTTTCTTCGTGGTGATGAGAATCACACCGTGGCTGGCACGGCTACCATACAGAGCGGCTGCGGCCGGACCTTTCAGTACGGACATCGACTCGATGTCGTCCGGGTTGATAGCGGAAATTCCGTCACCAAGGTCAAAACCGCCTTCTGTTCCTGCCGAACCGAAATTGGTGTTGTCCATCGGCACACCGTCAATCACGTAGAGCGGCTGGTTGTTACCGGTCATCTCGGTTGCACCACGCAGCACGACGCGCGTCGAACCCGATGCACCGCCTGCCGTTCCTTGTACTACCAGACCGGCTACACGACCGGCAAGCGAGTTGGCTACGTTGGTCTCCTTGGCTTTGGTCAGTTCTTCACCTTTCACCTCGCCTACCTCGTAACCCAAGGCCTTGCGGTCACGCTTGATACCCATAGCTGTGACTACCACCTCGGACAGCACTTCCGTGTTCTCCGACATCGTCACGTTGATGGTGTTGCCCGTCACTTTGATTGTCTGAGCGGTGTATCCCATGTAGGAGAACTCCAGTTCATCACCGATGTTCGCCTCAATGGAGAAATTACCGTCAAAATCGGTAATCGTACCGACGGTGGTTCCTTTAACGAGTACACTCGCGCCGATCAGCGGACCGTCCGCATCCTCGACCGTACCCGTTACCACGTTCTGTGCCCATGCCATGCTCGACCATCCGATGAGGATAGCTGCCAGGCATAGCACATGTCTGAAATAGATCTTCATGATAGTTGGGATTGTTTGTTAATAATGATTGGTATTGTTGTTTGTCTTGTTTTCCGGAGCTTTGCGTGTGGACTGCGGCGCAGAGTCGTAAATGGACTGCAACGTGTAGCTCGGGTCGTTGTTCTCCCAGCTGTCCACCATTGCGCGAACGGCCTGTTCGCCGCTGCCGATATACTTGCCCGTGCGGTGGTCAATCACGCCGAAACCGTCGTTGCCGGCCTTGCTGTTACCGTTATCCCAGTAGAGTGCCGGG
>Ga0265298_10004846_pt1 | contig 17061 bp, 12 predicted proteins | sample AusTroGonzalo_MG_3_FD_193486 | JGI IMG/M metagenome (GOLD analysis project Ga0265298, IMG submission 193486) | Bovine rumen microbial communities from tropical cattle in Woodstock, Queensland, Australia - Gonzalo_01 | ecosystem: Host-associated > Mammals > Digestive system > Stomach > Rumen ... | reverse complement strand
AGGCCAAATTAAATAAATCATCCGGAACCGGCGGAATTATCAATGTTGCCGATACCGGTGTGTCTAATACCCTTAAAGGCCAATCGATTTTGAATTTAAGCGGGTTAAAATCAAGTATCGAGAACAAAAACAGAATGTTCATATTGAATCAATCTCAAAACAACTATAACGTAAAAACGACAGACGGTTCGGGCGGAGTTATCAATGTTTCGGATACAAGTGCCACCTCTTCGTTTAATACCACAACCGAAACAAACATTGAAAATTCCGACATCAACTCGTTGTCTGATTTTACTATTTATACTAAGGACACTACCTCTGTTGAAGATGATGAATCAAACGGCGGCGGCGGATTTATAGCGTATGTGGCAGGAAAGGCCAACAACAGCTATACATCTAACGCCAATATTAATATTAAAAATTCGAACATAAAAGCCGGTGATATAAAAATGCAGGCGAGTTCAGGTATTGGCACAAAAGATTTGAAAGAAGTTACCTACACCGGTAATGCCGGAGGGTTTGTTGCTTTTGAAATTATTGAGGTTACCAACACAATTACCGATACCAGTGAGATAAACTTTAAGAATTCGGTATTGGAAGCAACGCATAATGCAATTCTTGAAACTTCCTCCTCTAATTACTTTAGGCAAAAGATTGAATCCGGCGCTTACGGATTGGCTTCCAAGGCCTCCGGAATATCGCATTTGAATGTAACAACCAACAATAAAATTGCAATGGATGATAAATCGGCAATCTTGGCCAATAATGAACTTGAAATTGATTTCAATTCCGGAAATAATTTATTATCAAGTGTTAAATCGGATGTCGGTAACTTTGCGGGTGATCCGGTAGCAAAATCGTATATTGATTTCAAAGTTAACAATACACTTGAAAACAGTGGTTCACTCACTGCCGGTAATATGCTCGATATTAATTTTATGCCGGGTTCAAACAATTATTTGACTCAGTTTTCCGAATCAATAAGTACAGCTGCAATTGCGTCCACAACAGAAGATGGTAAATTAACCAAAATCGTTAATAACATAATTGACAACAAAGCCAATGCCGATATAACTTCGGGAAAAGATATAGATATCAGCTATTCAGGCGGCGGCGGTCAATTGAATTCTACCATTCATTGGATAACCAAAAGCGTCTGGGGCATTATTAATAATTCCGGAACATCGGTAAACATAGACCTTCATAACAATCATAGTTTGAATAACAACGGTAAAATCACCGCCGGCGCAAGCAATTCAAAATATATGAAAATCAACCAAGACGGCACAATTGATAAAACGACGCTTCAGGGCTTTTATGACGGCGATTATATTTTGACTGACGGCGAGTTTATCGACGGTGCGAAGCTAAAAGAACAAATACTTGCTGAAATAGATACCGAGTTGGAAAATGTTAATAATGATATTGATGAATACAGCCATGCACTGGAAAATGCCGATACGATACTTGCTTCTCTTGCCGAACAGAAAGCAGATACGCAAGCCGTAATCAATGAACTCAATTCGCTTATTAAAAACGGTGCGGTTTTGCTTGAATCCAAAACAGGCGGAAGCGGAATATATGAAGGAATAAGCGCATTTGACCAAAAAATACAACATGATATGGGATGCATCAGATATACCAATAATGATCCCAGGGCAAGCAGTAAAATAACGCAGACCCAATATAATACAATGATGAAAGATTATGTTGTGGCTCTCGGCGAAAATGAAAATCTGACAATAGCAGACTTCTTAAACGCATCGGATTACGGCTTCTCAAATGCCCAAAAGACAAATATCGTAAACGGATACAACGACGTTACAAGCAGACTTTCAACTACGGCACACGGCTTTACCAAATATATCGGTAAGGAGGACGGCGTGACCTACATCGCGGCCATAAACCCGACAGGCACGGGAACCGCGCAATCTTGCGATAATATCATTGATTTAAACAACAAAATTGAAAATATAAATAATCAAATTCAAAATGTTGAGTATGTAAAAGCTAACGGCGATGAAATAATCACAGGATTAGTAACCGAAAGAACAAAAATTTTAAACGAATATAATACTGTATGGGATACACCTGCAAGTGACTACAATTATTCAAGCGGCGATTATTCTATCGTATTTAATGATATTCGCGGTTCAAAAGATGCCAGAATAACCATAAACGGTTTAACAAACGGTAATATTACCGGTACCGGAACCATCAATATGACCAAATCCGGTTTGCTGGTAGATAATTATTCAACGCGCACATTGGTATTTAATAATATTAATACCGATACCAAAACCGCGACAAATAACTTTATGGTTAACGGCAAGAGCCAAGCGGAATTTGCCGATAAATCTCAAGCCATAAGCGGACAGAAGGTTTATGATTATTTCTATCCGATGACGATTCTCGGAAAAAGTAATAAGCCTTCTTTTGATAGTCTTCCGACCACAGGGGTTCACTTTGTTACAAACAGCACAGGTATTGTCGGAACAACTATTAACAACTATTATGACAATAATCATCCGCTGGCCGATACGTTTGATATTCCGAACCCGACAGTTGCCCCGGATATTACAATTAACGGTGATATCAATACAGATGCCTTAAATATTTCAAACGAAAGCGGAGACATTTCAATCACGGCTGAGGAAATGGTAACCACCGACTTAAATCTGTCGGCAATCAACGGACAAATCGATATCAATGTTCATAATGATAAAGATAAAGATAACGCTAAGGTTACCGTTCGCCCTGATGATATGATTTTTGCAGCCAACGGCATAAACATTGATGCTGATACTGTTGATATAACAAATAGCGGAAAGACTAATATGAAAACCGGCTATTCGGTCAGAGGAATTACCATTACCGATGATATGCTGAAAGAAGAAAACTTGGTGGTTGATCCGACAACCGGTGAAAAGAACTTGATTAATTTAAGCGATAATCAATTGGAATCATTTGTTCGTGATGAATACAGGCAGGGAAATATCAAAGCAATTTATAAAGATGGTCAGATATACCTTTATAACTTACCTGAGCTTAAAGCCGATAACGGTATCACCATTACGGCAAAAAGCGGTAAAGTTGCACCGGATGCGATGATATCAACCGGCAATCAGTCTATAACCATTAATAACCAAACAAACAAACCGCTGATAGTCGGAGATATCAAGAATACATCCGTTGACGGTAAATATAACGTTGCCGGCGGTGCTTTAAAGATAACAAATGCCGGAACGCATGAGGTGGCACGTCCAAAGATTGACATTACCTCAAACGGCAAAGTTTCCGTAAACGGAGCACTTATAAACGGTATTGACGGCAAGACCGGCGAAGCGACGGAAAACGGTCAATTAAGCATAAATGCTCAAAACGGCATTGATATAGCCAAACACCAAACCTACGATTCAATCACCGCCGGCGGCACGATTGATATTGCCAACAACCAAAGCGGAATTCTGAATATTTCCGGCAGCATTACCAACAAAAAAGGCAATACCAAACTGTATGGTGCTGACGGAATTGCAATCCACTCAAGAATACACAATATCGACGGAGATGTTACAATGACCGCTCCGAATGGTGATTTGCTGTTGGCAAACGGCTCGCAAGTTCATGTTGATAAAGGCAATTTATCTCTATCTCAACAAGATGTACAGGGTAACTTGACGATGGACGGTCAAGTATTGCTGCGTGACGGAGATTTAGCAACCGACAGCTTCGGAAACGAAACCGATAATGGTCTTATCTTCGGCAAAGAGTTCATTGATGAAAATGATATGGAAGATTTATCCTCTTTATACAATAATGAGCCGGAAGTTGAATATATCGTCAGTGAAAACATGGAGTTCGGCTACGATGTATCCAAAGACAAAGGTTTGCGCTCAAATGCAAAAATCTTAAGAATGGATCGCAGAGGTGCTACCATTGTCAACGAAGGCGGTTTGAAAGCCGGCGATAAAATCAGTGTTTCATTGCATTTTGAGGATGTTGATGTCAATGTTCAATGTCAAGTGAGTAAAGTTGAAGGCAATTTGGCACAAATCAAGTTTAAGAACTTGGCGAAAGATGTAGCAAACAAAATCACTTACCGCTACATGAGATTGGCGAATAGGTAATGTGATTTTTACTTTTGACTATCCCAATGTCGGTAGATTTCGGCGAGAATTGCACCGGAAATGTTGTGCCATACCGAAAAAATCGCTCCCGGCACGGTTGCCATGGCGAGTGTCGGAAAAGCGGTGCCGGCCAAACTTGTCGCTAAGCCGGAGTTTTGCATACCTATTTCCACCGAAAATGCCTTAATCTTTGCCGGTTCCATTTTCAGCATCTTGCCGAGCGTAAATCCGCATAAGTAGCCCAAAAGATTATGCAATACGACAACACTCAACACCAAAAATCTGCAAGTATAAATTTTGTCGGCATTGTGCGAGACCACCGTGGCCACAATCATACAAATCGCCACCACCGAAACGACCGGTAACAAATCCACCAATTTTTGCGTGATGCTTGCAAAGAACCGATTGATAATAAAACCGAGCACAATCGGGATTAAAATCACATTGATTATGGCGATGAGCATACTCATCATATTCACTTCAACCGTTGTGTGCAACAAAAGGTAGGTCACGAGCGGTGTTAATATCGGAGCCAATGTTGTGTTGACACTGGTTATAGAAACCGAAAGAGCAATATCTCCTTTGGCAAAATAGGTGATTACATTGCTGGCGGTACCTCCGGGGCAAGTTCCGACCAAAATGACACCGGCGGTTAAGGCGGCATCAAGCCCAAACAAACGGCTTAAGAAAAAAGCCAAGAGCGGCATAATCGTATATTGGGCAAAAACACCGCAGAGTATATCTTTCGGGCGTTTGAATACCAAAACAAAACTTTCCGGCTTCAAGGTCAAGCCCATACCGAACATGACCACCATCAACAGATAATTTATCCACGAGGTTGAAATCCACAATGCGCTTTGAGGAACAAAAAGGGAGATCAAGGCAACGACCAATACAATCAATGCCATATATTTAACAAAAAAGTTTTGAATAGTTTTCATTATTTTCACCTCATTTTGAGGGCAATGTTACGGCAATTTTGGTTAAAAAAGGCATAAATTAACCTTAAAATTTTATAGTTATGTTCATTGTACTGAGTACTGCCAAAGAATAGATAAACAGTCGATTATTACTATGAGCTGGCAGTCTTTATTGATTAGCCAGTTCAATAACGTGCTGATGTATTTTATCCCTTCAAAATATAATATGTGCCTTTGGTCGAGCCTTGTTTCTCGAGCAGGTCTTTCTTGACGATATTTTGCACGGTCTTTTTGACGGTCTCGCTATTTTTGCCTAAAGCTTCTGCCATTTCGGAAACAGACCAATTTGTTTTATCTTCAAAAAGGTCTAATATGGCTTGCTCGGCTTTGCTTATTCTTGTTGTGTCCGCTTTTAAAGCCTTTGCAATTTTATCTTCTAAATGGCGCTTTTGCTTGGCAAGCGAGGTAATAAAGAACGTCAGCCACGGCTCATAATTAACCTTATCGGCCCATATCGTCTTTTGGGTGCCGCGTAAAGCTCTGTAATATGCGTCTTTGCTTGCTTCAATGATAGATTCCATTGAAGCATAAGGCATATAATTATAGCCGTTTTGCAGCATAAGCATTGTCGTTAAAGCGCGTGAAAGCCTGCCGTTGCCGTCTGTAAAAGGGTGTATTGATAAAAAATGCACAACAAATACGCCGATTGTGATAATCGGGTGAAAGTAGCCGTCCTTAAAATTGATATTAGTCCAGTCTACCAGCTCTTGCATTAAGCGCGGCGTATCAAAAGGCGTTGCCGTTTCAAAAATTGTGCCGATTTCATTGCCGTTGGCATCAAATGCCGCCACGCGATTGGAATCCTTTTTATATTCGCCGCGATGACGCTCATCTTTGTCTGAATACGAAAGCAAGATTTTATGCAACTGCCTGATATAGTTCTCGGATAAGTTAATCTCTTTATAATTCTCAAAAATCGTTGAGAGCAAATCTGCATAGCCGGCGACTTCTTGCTCATCACGCGTTTGAAAAGATTTTTTGCTGATGTGATTAAAGACAGTTTCAACCTCAGTATCATTTAGCTTATTGCCCTCAATACGATTTGATGAGCCGATAGATTCAATCGTCGCAATGCGTCTCATCGCCTTTAATTGCTCAGGCTTAATCTTTATACCGCCGCTGTTAAACGCCCCGTTAAAAGCATCGATTTCTGCTATTTTCTTAAGCATATCCGGCGTAATTGTAATATCTGTCATATTCGGCATTTTAATATCCTTTGCTAATATAACTGACCGATTGCCCTTTAGTTATTTTGTGAATTATACTCAATGAAATCATTCAACGCTTTTCCATCTTCAGTACGCCAATAATATTTACCATTACAAGCTCCACCACCGACAAACTCACCTGCAGTAGAAGGCGATGTAAATTCTAAATCTTTTGTTGTTACATCGTTCACAATATATTTTGCATAACTATCCCGCAATTTTTTCACAGAATCCCGATTACTATAAATTTTACTGTCAATGCGTGAACCAGATAATACAATGTAACGATTGCCATCCAAAACCATCATTTTAGCATCTGTTGAATCACGTAAAAACTTGAATATCTGGTCAGTATTAACCGTATATTTTCCTTTGTAATGGATAGTTTTCTTTTTATTGGCATCGCAAACAATAGAAGCTTTATCAATATCATCTGGAACATTTAATTCTGCATCTTCTATTAGTTGTGCACAACGAGTTAAATGTTTTAATGCGTCCGCTGGCTTTATATTAAAAAACTCACGACCTTTGCGAATTCGTTTATCAGCTAAATCAGTTAAAATTTCATGTAAGTGCTTTTCAAGTTCATTATATTTTGATGTTTTGATTGTAGCATATATTTCAAATGGTAAAGGGACAGCTGTGTTATCTAATTCTTTTGAACGAACATCAACTTCGCGAGAGCTTTTTCCTATTTTTATCCAATCTTCCCTAAAACTTGGATTTGTTAAAATATAAACATATCCTTTTTCTTTCGTCATGGCAAAATCCTTTCATTTTGTTTTATTACCGAAATGTTACCGAATAATTCCCGAAAAGTCAAGAAAAATTACCGAATATCTACATTATTTAAGTCCGGTCGCCGGATGTTCTTTATGTCATAAAAGTGACCATTCATTACCGAAAAAGTATCGGTGGCAGACCGAGAAATATAAGTAAAATATTGGGTTAGAGTGGTGTCAGATAACAGATACATTTGCGCTTTAAGGTATGCGTATTTGTCATATAAGCACCAATCCACCACCAAACAAAAAATCCGCTTAAAGCATTTGGCCTTAGGCGGATTTTTCTAAATTCAATAGCAATGATTTCTCAACCAAAGCAGTAAACTGTGCGAATTCTTCAAGAAAGATAAACTTTCGGAAGCAATTTTTTTGCTCAAACTTTTTTCCACATGTTTCTGATAGGAGAGAAACTCTTTTTCAAACTCCATAGACCTCTCCATATCTCCGGTAAAATGAAAATCCGGTGTGTATGCCGCAAAAATCGGAGCAAAAGCAATCAGTTGCTTGGTGTCTCGACGGGCGGCAATTACCAACTGCCGGTCGGGCCAAATCGATGTCAACTCAAACGGATCGGAGTTACACCAGTGGTCAAAAGCCGCTTCATCACGTTGCTGAATAATGATTTTTTCGGCACTGAAAAAGTCAACATTCAGATTGCAGTATTTACCGGCTTCAGAGTTTAAGCGTTCGCCCTCAAGGGCAAAAAATCTGTCAACATTGTGATACAGCCGCATACAGTTGTAATAATCAAAGATTTCGCACCCTTTGACTTCTTTAGGGTAGATTACTTCACGGACAAACCATTTTTCTTTTACGATTTTGTTCGTCATTGTCGTGATTTCCGGAGTAAACCAAAGATTAGAGACCGCGTTATCCTTTTGGAATTTGTCGGTTGCTGAAATACAAGTTTTTTGTTTCATAAATATATTTGTTTAGTTAATAATCGTTATTATAATTAATTTTTCGCGCGCATTATTGAGCAAAAAACGTTAAAGGTCAAGATATTTATGTTCTAAGGTATAAAATAAAAAAAGCAGGGTTTTATACCTGCTTTGGATAAGATGATGTAAGTGTAATAAAAAACAATCCAACAATCGCCGGCCAGAATAACCCGGCCAAATAGTACACCCGATTGTACGAAACTACCTCTAAAAACGGATTTTTGTAAGCCCGTTCTATGATTTTTACATCTTTTTCTATACCTGCCATAGCCTGATAGCCGGCAAATTTATCAGATGTAAAAACGGTTGCAACACTTGCCTTTGTATCCTCAATATTATATTTGACGGGAAATGACGGCAACACTGCATCAGTAACTTCAGTTATGAAATACTTTACAGAATCTACGCTGACATAATATCGGTTTGTTTCGGTATCGTGACAAATGAAATCATAACCGATGATTTCAGGATTTACTTTTCCGCGTATAAGAGGAACAGAGATACTGTACACGGTGGCACCTACAACGATTGCAAGTTGTAAGATGCACAAGATAGTTATAAATTTTCTCATAATTTTTATGTTTTAAGGAGACTTTGCCTCCGGTTAATAATATGCAATATTATAGTTTTGTAAGGTGATTATAGAAAATTGTACAAAATTTGTCAATAGTTTATTTATAAATTCAGAGAATAAATATATTCTTTTAGTTTCTGTTTATGATTTCTAAAGATGCTGATTTGTATGACGATGCGAAAAAAGCTTCAGTAAAAAACGTAGTCTTACAGCGCCCACCAAACAAAAAAATCCGCTTAAAGCATTTGGCCTTAAACGGATTTTTCTAAATTCAATAGCAATGATTTCTCAACCAAAGCAGTAAACTGTGCGAATTCTTCAAGAAAGATAAACTTTCGGAAGCATTTTTTTTGCCTAAACTTTTTTCCACACATTTCTGAAAATCAGTATTTTATTACATACCTCTTATGAACAGTAGACGCTTGCATTATATAAAAAATTTTTTATACTATATGATACTACAAGCAAAAGAATAAAGGAGTTTATAACATGAAAATACAAGCAGTAAAATTTAGAACAGACGGATTTATGACACAGCCTTTCGCTTTTGGCGGCGAAGACGGTACGGATAAGTTTGATGCCGATATAAAATATCGTTCCGGTTTGCAGAATTATGTAATAGATACTGGAACGGAGGTAATTTTGGTAGATACGGGCTTGCCGGCCGGAACGCCTGAAGAAGCACCCGATGAAAACACGATGATTTATACAGGTAAGGACATTAAATCATATATGGAAGCGCTGAAAGATTTGGGCTACAAACCGGAACAAGTCAGCAAGATTTTGATTACGCATAAGCACGCTGACCATACCGGCGAATTAAAGAGTTTCCCGAATGCCAAAATATATGTGAATGCCGAAGAATGTGATGCCGATGAAATCAAAAACATCCCGAATATTATTCCGGTTTATTTTACCGACGGAGCCTATCATAACTTCCCTGAAAGTCAGAAGATAGCAGACGGCGTTTATTACATTAAGGCTAAAGGACATACCAAAGGTAACAGTTTAATTATTGCCGAAGATGATGGTTTGTTCTATATGTTTGAAGGTGATATAACTTATATTGATGAAGCTCTTTATGCCAATAAAATATCGGTGGTTTATGAGGATAAAGCCGCGGCCCGCGAGACCTTAAACAGAGTTCGTGAATTTGTCAGCCATAATCCGACCGTTTATTTGGGAACACACACGCCATCCGGTTATGAGAATTTGGAAGAAAAACGTATTGTAGATTTGAATAATCCGCCGAAAACATTGCCGGTGGGGGAGATTGTATTCAAAACCAAAACAGGCAAATATATCTGCTCTGTTTGCGGCTATGTTTATGACCCTCAAGAAAACGACGGTGTGGCTTTTGAGGATTTGCCTGAAGATTGGAAATGTCCGCGTTGCAGACAGCCGAAAACCAAGTTCAATGCGGCTTAAAGAAAGGCAAATACAACAAAATCAAGCCGAGTTAGACGCTAATGCTTTTTGCTTTCAGACGCTTGCGAGAAATATATATTGACAAAATTTTTATTTTCTTTATACTGTGAAGCATACTGAAAATAATTATATGTTCAACAATTTAAATACCGATTTTTATGGAAGATCTGCTCAAATTCGGATTGGTAAATCGTGCTTTTACCGCCGAACAGGTTATGGATTTGCTCTATGGTGAGTTGAAATACAGTAGCCATACTGCTGTCAAAACAAATCAAAGAGAAACATTTTGTGAGTGGCTTGTGCATCCGCGAAGCTACAATGACTGGAGAATTATTCCGGTGGAACAACGCAAGGAGATTATCGCTCTGATTATGGAAACAATTAAGAATGATTACAATGATTTTGACTGTTTTCATATTCGTATCCTATGTCTGTTGCACTTTTTGCTTGATGATGAGGAAAATGAAGTTGAATGCTTTGCCGATTACCCACGGGGAGCTTCTACCAGTACGAAACGCAAATACTATGCCTTCTTGTCGCCTACGCAGGAAAGAATTGCCCCGTTTGAGATGTTTCTTTGGTTCCAGGCCGGTCTCAAGAAAACACAAGAGGAGCGCAGATTATTTCGCATGCTCCGGAAGAAATTTCTCGGATGTGATAACGTCAGATCGCGCAAGTTGCTTAAAGAGCTGGCAGAAAAGAAAATTGCAGAATTTGAGGCCAAGTACAAAAGTGCTACGCGTAACGTCAGGTACAATGAATCTCTCATCAAAAAACGCTATTGCGAGGAAAGAGAAGCTATCAAAAAGGGACATTTCACAAAGGCCAAACGAGAGTTACTTTTGAAACAGCTGCAGAGAAAGGATAGCAGTGCCCGTATTCGCTTTTGGTATTGGCAAGGTGAACAAATGCAATGTGTGCTTGTCATTAATTTTTTGAACGGGTATCTTGATTCTCTTAAGTTGTCAGGTCAATAATTTTATTACACCCCGATAGAGTAAGTCTGTCGGGGTGTTTTTTTTACATAATCGTTTATGAGTATTTTATGCGGTTAAAGGCAGGCAAGGCTTCTCAATAAATCGGCTATTATTTCGTTCACTTTAGGGTCTTTAATGTGTTCCAAATAGTATAGAATTTCCTTTTCGTTAATGTGATTTTCATCGGGATGAAATTTTATATCGTTAGCCAGATAATCCATACAGTAGCGACAAGGTAATTGGTTTAAAGGAATTTTGGCTCTTTTCTTTTTGTTCTTCTCAATCATAATATGTTCCTTTTAAATATTAAGTTGAATAAATATATTATTACAACTAATAAAATATATGTCAATAATTTTTTATATTGTTGCGTGTGGTTATTTTTTCCCGATTTTGCGGCAATAAAAAAACAAACCATACGTTACGGCTCAACCGAAGGCATATGGTTTGTGTGATTGATTGGCTTATGAAGCGTTTATAACAATTCTTTTATGTCTGCAACAATTTGTTCGGTCGTCATGCCTAACTTTTTGAGCAGTTCCTGCGGATTGTAACGGTCATAAAATTCTTTATGCAAACCGTAGCTTCTGACTTTCATATTTTTATCACTGTAGAAGGCAGCGATTTTTTGCCCGAACCCGCCGTCAAGAATACCATCTTCCAAAGTAATTACCAGTTGATGATTGCTCTGCAAATCCTTGAGCAGGTTTTCATCAATTCCTGAAGCGTAACGCGGATTTATAAGACTTGGTTTGAAACCGAATTCTTTTTCAACTGCAGATGCCAATTCTTCGCCGCGTTGATAAAAGTCACCCAGTGCCAAAATCGCCACTTTTTCACCTTTTTGTTCAAGCTTAAAGGTATTTATATTATCGTAGCTCTTATCAGCCGGACGCGAGGTTACCGCATTACCCGGAATTATAATCATTACCGGATGGTCTTTTTGTTCTACCGACCAATTAAGCATATTGAGATATTCTTCTTTGGAGGTAGGAGCAAGCATTACCAAATTAGGAATATTGGCAAAAGCGGAAATTGCAAAAATCCCCAAGTGGGTAACATCAGTCAACCCGTCATACGATGAATAATTAAGCAAAATAGTTACCGGATTATTGTTTATGCACACATCTTGCGAAATTTGGTCATAGGTACGTTGCATAAAGGTTGCGTTGGTAACAATCAGCGGTTTTCCACCGGCCTTGGCTATACCCGATGCCATGGCAACCGCGTGTTCTTCGGCAATGCCCACATCAACGTATTGATTGCCGAGTTTTTGCCGCATTTCAGGCGATAAACCGCCGGTCATCGGCATAGCCGGAGTGATAACCACAAAATCTTTGTCTTGTTTGGCCTTATTCATAATATATTCGGCAGTTAAAGAAGTGTATGTTTCCGGCGGAAAAGATATTTTCCATTGACCGCTTTCTCTGTCAAACGGCATACACCAGTGCCACATTTCGCGATTTTCTTCGGCAAATTTGAACCCTTTTCCTTTTTGAGTGTTAATGTGAACGACAATAGGGTGATTTATATCTTTTACTTTTTGCAACACTTTAATCATTGCTTGAATATCGTTGCCGTTTTCTTCGTATATGTAGTCAAGCCCCAATGATTTGAAAAAGTTATCGGCGGCGGCGCCTTTGGTTTTGCGCAAGTTTGCCAAATGGTGATATATGCCGCAGTGTCCTTCGGCAATACATTGTTCGTTATCGTTAACAATGATAATAAGGTTTGAATTCAATTCCGAACCGACAAAATCCAAAGCTTCCAAAGCTTCTCCGCCGGTTAAAGATCCGTCACCGATTAAGGCAATAACATTTTCTTTACCGCCTTTCAAATCGCGTGCTTTGGCCAAGCCGGAAGCCAAAGAAACGGAGGTTGAAGTATGGCCGACATTAAACCAATCGTGCTCGCTTTCTTCCGGATTGGTATAGCCGGAATCTTCTTTGAAGCACTCGTCTTTAATGTATCCGTTTTTGCGTCCGGTGAGCATTTTGTGCGCATAACTTTGGTGCGACACGTCAAAAACAAATTTATCTTTAGGGGAATTAAACACGTAGTGCAGGGCAATCGTGGTTTCCACAATGCCGAAATTAGGTCCGCAGTGTCCGCCTATTTTGGTCAGACGATTAAACAAAGCTTCGCGAATATCTCCGGCCAAAGTCACTAATTGTTCGGCATTTAATTTTTTTACATCGGCAGGTGAATTGATGGTTTTTAGAATTTCGTACATATTATATTTCCTTTATGTTGTTGCCTGTCGTGCTCTCTATCTTTTACCATACAGCCACGAAATGCATATTGTTGCTATCATTTTACATTAACTTTGATAATGAATTATAAGTCAAGAAAAATGTTCAATTTTTTCATTTTTGATTGACAGTGCAGTGTTTTTTTTGAATATAATACTGACAAACGAGCTTTAACAGGGGGATGAAATGAGTTTGGGAATACCTGAGATAATTTTGATTTTAGTGGTTGTTTTGGTGTTGTTCGGCGGCAAGAGAATACCGGAATTGGCTCGCGGTTTGGGTAAAGCACAGGCCGAATATAAAAAGGCTAAAGACGCCATTGAAAAAGAGGCTCAAGAGTTTAAGGAAGATGTAAAAAAGGCCGCTAAAAAGAAAAAAACTCCGGCTAAAAAGACAGTGAAAAAAGCCGCTAACAAGAAAACTGCCGTAAAAAAGACATCCCCGAAATCTGCTAAAAAATAATGCCTGAAAAACAAAATAATATTATAGAGCATCTGGAAGGTTTGCGTTTAGTTCTGATAAAAAGCCTTGTTGCTTTGGCAATCGGGATAGTGCCGATGTTTTTTTTAGCACCGTATATTATGGATGCCTTGATTAAGGTAATGTTGCAAAATAATGCGATTACGCTTAACTTCTTTTCCCCGTTGGAAGTGTTTATTTTGCAAATTAAAACGGCATTGTTGGCGGATATTTTGGTTTGTTTTCCGTATATTGCCAAGCAAGTGTGGAATTTTGTGTTACCGGCTTTGTATGATAATGAGCGGAAGTTTATCAAATCAATAATTTTGAGTTCAAGCTGTCTTTTTATCATAGGCGTGCTGTTTTGCCTGTTTTTAATTTTACCGTTGGTTATTCGTTTCGGGATGAGCTTTGCAACCGATAATATCAGGGCTTTATTGGGTATCGGAAATGTCTTATCGCTTGCCTTGTGGTTGTCGTTGATATTTGGAGTTATGTTCCAGTTTCCGCTCATTACATACGCCTTAATCAAATCGGATATTGTCAGCTATGAAACCATGAAAGATAAGCGCGTTTATGTGTTTGTGGGGATTTTGATTTTGTCGGGCTTATTAACGCCGCCGGATATTGTCAGTCAGTTGATGTTGAGCATACCGACGTATGCTTTGTTTGAGGCCGGTTTGATTTTGGGTAGGGCAAAGCACAAATAAAATATGCCGCGGCAATAAAAAAACACCCGAGAGGGTGTTTTTTTATAAGATTAAAACGGCATAAAATTACTGCAGTATTCTTGCGGCAACTTCGTCGGTAACATCTATCACATACGGAGTTCTTACCGAAATTACGCTATGAACAAAAATGGTGGAAACATTTTTCTCTTTGGCGATTTCATTAAGAGCCTTATTTATTCTGTCGGTTATATCACCTAACGACTTTTCATAATTTTCCAAAATTTCATCGCGTTTCATCCGCAGATTATTCATATACATATCCGAAAAATCTTCCTTAACTTTGGCATCTTTCAAAGACTTTATCTTCTTTTCGGCGGCCATTAATTCGTTATTGAGTTTGAGGATTTTTTCTTCCATCTGAACCTTTTCATCAACGGCGTTGATTTTGCGCAACACACCTTCCAAATTGTAAATATATATTTTTTTGTTTTCGGTAATTTGAGTTTCCATTGCCTTAATGGTTTGCTCGGAATTGATTTGTTGGTGTTCCCGTACATTGCCGACAAGATGATACAGATAACCGGCTATAATATACAGTACGATAATTAACAGCGTTTCAACTTTAATATGCATTTTATCCATTTAATGTCTCCTTACAAATATGGGGAAGAGTATACCCCTTCCCCGTTTACTGTCAAGGTATAAATTACCACGACCAGGTAACACCCAAACGATAAGCTAAATCGTCTGTATTACCGTATGCCGCACCGGCATTAAGCAAGAGATTATCCGTCAGATAATGGAAGCCGCCGAGTGCAACAGCCGTATGGCCGTCATACGCACCGGTACCGAGGGATACAGATGTATCGCCGCAATCTCTCGGGTTAGGTACCAACGCAGACATAGCTGCCAAAGAAGCCATACCGCTTCTGAAGTCATGTCTCAAGTCTTTAACATCTTTTTCAACACGATCAATATGATTGTCTAAATCTTTAACCGTACTATCCAATGTTCTGACTGCGCCTGACAAATCACGACTGCCCGAAACGTAATTGGTAGAAGCAAAGTCCATATCACCGATAGCATTACCGGCTTCTTCAAGACCTTTGGCCACAGAGCCGTCAGCTCCCTTAGTGGCATTGTTAATCCTTACGTTGGAGCTTGCAATCTCACGATTACCGATAGCGTTATCCAAGCTGACTAAATGATCTTCAACCGTTGTACCGTCAGCCAAGTTGGAATTGCCGTCAACCGTAGAGGCAATTCTCGTACTGTTGACAACGCCGTCTTTATACAAGCCGTGAATTTTGCCTAAAGTCTTATCAATGTTATTGATAGCCGTAGCAACATCTTTGGCATTGGTAGCCGCAGACGGAGTCGAACTGTTAGACAAGTTTCCGGTTCTGCTGTCGGCAAAGGATGAAATATCGCCGATATTTTCATCAATCTTAACCAAGTTTTGGTTTACGGTGTAGGTTGTTACAATATTACCTTTAGTTTCGGCAGACGGATCAAACGTACCGATGTTTGAAGCAATTTGGGTAATTGCGGAAGCAACGTCCTGATTGCTCAAAGAAGTAGTGTAATCGGCACCTTTTTCATTGGTCATTTGACTTCTGTCACCGATAGCTTCATCCAAAGAATTGATAGCCGTTTTTATGGTACCGTTTGAGGTATTGCCGGTTGTGGCAGTTACCGTATAAGTACCGTTTTGAGCTGAAGATATCAATGTTGCGGTGGTAGCTAAAGTAGCCGCATCACCTTGGCTGTTGTTGATTGTACCCGTTTCAATATCGGTTACATCTTTACCGCCAAGAGAGAATTTCTTGCCGTCTGCAATAGTCAAACCGTCGGAATTAGCGGTAACCGCATATTCTTTGGTACCGCTGTTATCGTAAGCACCCAAAGATGTAGCACCGTCAATTTTAGCCGTACCTTCGGTCACAATGTTGCCATTGGTATCAACCGAGAATTTATCATTAACGTCAATACCGCCGTCCAAAGAAGACAAACCGGCAACGTTCAAATTACCGTCAACATCCAAATCGCCGGCAATGTCAGCAGCAGAAGCTTTCAAACCGTCAGCGGTCAAGAGGTTATTGTCATCAACTTTGAAGCCTTCAGCGTCGACTAATTGCTTGTCAACGGTCAAAGCAGAATCACTACCGGTTAAAGTAGCACCGTTAATGTTGGCTGTACCTTCGGTAACAATGTTGCCGTTGGTATCAACCGAGAACTTATCGTTAACATCAATACCGCCGTCCAAAGAAGACAAACCGGTAACATCTAAAGCACCGCCCACGCTTGCATCGCCTGCAATATCAGCAGCAGCGGCTTTCAAACCGTCAGCGGTCAAGAGGTTATTATCATCAACTTTGAAGCCTTCGGCATCAACCAATTGCTTATCAACCGTCAAAGCAGAATCACTACCGGTCAAAGTAGCACCGTTAATGTTGGCTGTACCTTCGGTTACAATGTTGCCGTTGGTATCAACCGAGAATTTATCATTAACGTCAATACCACCGTCCAAAACAGCCAATCGTTTAACTTCTAATTCGGTATTAACGGTAACATGTGCATCGGTTCCGATGGTTTCTACTTTCAAAGCATATTTTGATGAAGAACCTTCCGGTGTATATTTTCCGAAGGAAGCATTACC
>Ga0265298_10004845_pt1 | contig 17063 bp, 14 predicted proteins | sample AusTroGonzalo_MG_3_FD_193486 | JGI IMG/M metagenome (GOLD analysis project Ga0265298, IMG submission 193486) | Bovine rumen microbial communities from tropical cattle in Woodstock, Queensland, Australia - Gonzalo_01 | ecosystem: Host-associated > Mammals > Digestive system > Stomach > Rumen ... | reverse complement strand
GAAGGCCAGTCCCGCATGAACGACGGCGACAAGGTGCTGGTGGTTGAATAGGAGATTTTGCTGAATGATTAAGGCCAGTATCTATAAACCGATTACCATGCTCATGGTCATCTTGACCGTGGTGGTTTTCGGTCTCTATACATATACCATGATGGTGGTGGACCTGATGCCGAAATTCGACGTCCCTGTGGTCACCGCGACCATCATTTACCAAGGCGCAAGCCCTGAAGAAATCGAATCGACGATTATCAAGCCCCTCGAAGACCAGGTGGAACTGGTGGACGGTATCGACTACGTGCAATCCATCTGTCTTGAGAACTACGGCATTATCGTCGCCATGTTCAACATGGGCATCAACGTCGACGTAGCCGCAAACGACGTTCGCTCCAAGATTGACCTTGCTTCGATTAACTTCCCCGACGCCGTGCAGCCACCGATTATCGCCAAGGTGGACATCAACGGCGCCGCCATCATGTCCATATCCTTTACCGGTCCCATGAACTCCACGGAACTCCGCCAAAAGGTGGAAGACGATATCGAGCCGCTTTTCACTTCCGTCTCGGGCGTGGCTAGCGTGGACCTCTTCGGCGGTACGACCCGCCAGATTTCCATCGAGCTCGACAAGGACAAGATGAAGGACAGGAACATCGACATCGCCACCATCATGGGGCTGTTCGGGCAATCGAACATCAACTACCCCGTCGGCGAAGTCATCGGCAAGCACAAGAATACAAGCGTACGTACCTCCGGTAAGTTCCAGACCCTCGAAGAAATCCAGAACATGGACATCCCGACCGCAACAGGAGTCATCAAGCTCTCCGAAATTGCCGTCGTAAAAGACACTATTGAGACCGTGACCTCGGCATCGCGCTTCAACGGAACGAACTCCGTCTCCCTCGATATCAAGAAACGTTCCGACGCGAACGTGGTGGACGTTTCCAAGAACGTGCTCAAGCGTATGGACGAAATCCAAAAGACGCTTCCCCCGGGCTTCGAACTCCACCTGGTTTACGACAAGTCCGAAGCCGTTAACGAATCCATCCAGAACGTTATCCAGAACATCCTCATCGCTATCGGTCTTACGGCAGGTCTCTTGCTCCTCTTCCTCGGCAAGTTCTCGACCATGCTTATCGCAGCCCTCACGATGCCGATTTCTGTGATTGGCGCCTTTACGCTCATGTACTTCGCAGGCTTCGGCATCAACATGATGTCCCTGATGGCTCTTTCGTCATCTGTAGGCTTGCTCGTGACAAACTCCATCGTGGTGCTCGAGAACATCAACGAAAAGCTAAAGCTCGGTCTCGATCCGAAGGAAGCCGCCTACAAGGGAACCTCCGAAATCATGGTTGCCATCATGGCATCGACGCTTACCAACGTGTGCGTGTTCGTGCCTATCGCCTTCATGAAGTCCATCGCCGGTATCTTCTTCCGCACCTTCGGCTTGACTATGGTGTTCGCCACCTTCGTTTCGCTCCTCGTAACGTTCACCTTGACCCCGCTCATGGCGGCCTACCTCTTCAAGGGCAAGAAAAAGGACGAATTCGGCAACATCATCGAAGGCAAGCCCACTATCGGCGAACGTATCTTCGGCATATTCCCCATGGTAATGAACGGCGTGCGTTTCGTTTACCTCAAGACGCTTTCGTTCTGCCTTTCCGTGCCGGGAGTCATCTTCCAGGTTGCTGCACTGATCGCTACAATTGTATTTGTCGGCGGCATGGCAAAGAACTTCCTGACTGTCGAAATCATGCCTAAGCAGGACCAGGGCATGATAAGCGTCAAACTCGAAATGCCCGTGGGTACCAACATCGAGACAACCGACAGCGTGGCTCGAATTATCGAAAGTCGATTGAAGGACGTCCCCGAGATTGTCCATTACAGCATGAACGTGGGTGGTTCGAATGGTTTCACCACAGTGAACCAGGCGACCATGCGCATAAGGCTCCTCAAGGACAGAGAAGGTCGTAAACGTAGCACAGACCAGATTGTCGACTCCCTACGTCCGTACCTCGCCGACATTCCGGATGCATTCATTTCCATCAAGTCGGCCTCCGCCTCCGAAATGAGCAACAACTCCACGGGTGACGTGGTGCTCGAAGTGAACGGTCTGCATGCGGACTCCGTCATCAAAGCATCTGAACTCATAATGGACCGCGTCAGGGACAAAATTGACGGAATCGTCGACGTCAAGACCAGCTACGAAGCCGGTAAGCCTGAAATCCGCCTTCTCCCGAACCGCCAGGCGCTTGCCGACTACGGCATGACGCTCCAGACTGTCGCCACCTTCAACTACATCGCAGTGAGCGGCTACGAAGCCGGCCAGTTCACCGACGACGGCGAAGAATACGACGTGTACGTGCGCATGATGGAAAAGGACCGCAAGAACCATGGCGACATTGAAGATTTGCCGATCCTTACACCTAAGGGCTACGTGAGCGCCCGAGACCTCTTCTTCATCGAAGACGGTGCCGGCCCGACGCGTATCGACCGCAAGCGCAAGCGCACCCGTGTCGACGTTTCGATGAACCTCCTGCCCGGACACACGACCGGTGAAATCATGGGCAAGGTGGGCCAATTGGCAGCCAGTATGAAGGACGAAATCCCTGAGGGCATCACCTTCAGCTTCGGTGGCCAGGCAGACATGCAAGACGACATGGTGGCGGAATTCAAGGCCGCAATCATCATGGCCATTCTCCTTACCTACATCCTGCTTGTCGCTCTCCTCGAAAGTTTCGCCCAGCCGTTCATTATTATGACGACCATCCCGATGGGCGCTATCGGCGTGCTGCTTTCGCTCATCCTCACCGGAAAGGCGCTTTCCATGATTGCCCTTATGGCTATCGTGATGCTTATCGGTGTGGTGGTGAACAACGCCATCTTGCTACTAGACGAATCCAACAGGCTATTGCGAAGCGGAAGCATGGGAAGACGTTCAGCCATGATGACTGCCGCAAAGACAAAGTTCCAGCCGATTGTGCTTGCGACGTTCGCTTCCGTGGTGGCACAGCTCCCGCTGGCATTCGCCGTCGGTGGTGACGTGGCCGCAATGACCCAGCCGATGGGTATCGCCTCGGTCGGCGGCCTCATCGTGTCCGCCATCCTGACCATGTACTTGGTGCCCACTTTCTTCTGGCTCCCGAACGCTCTCACGAACAAGGCCAAGAAGATGAAGAACAAGATTCAGACTAGGTTGCATTCAAAGGCATAACATCTTTGGAAATTTCAAAACAAGTCCCGCCCGCATCCCTGCCGGCGGGGCTTGTTTTTTTTCATGCCGTTTTGTAGTTTGCGGGGCATGACAAGCACATTATTCAGAGGGGAATCACGTGACGGGCACGTGATGCGCGTCGCCGTCGCCGACATCTACGACGAGCTGTTGCTCGAAAGAATCCGCGCGGAATCCGGATGCCGGATCATTCCCGTACAGAGAACCGAGGACGAAATCCGCAGGATGCTCCGCGCCGACGCACAAAGGAGTTCGGAGGCGCTGCTGCGCGAACTGGAAAGCGGGAAAAAACGAGACGCAGCGTCCGACTCGATGCCGGTCATCAGCCTCGTGGAATCCATCCTGGAAAGCGCACTACAACAGGGCGCGACGGACATCCATTTCGAGCCCGACTCGCAATCGTTCAAAGTCCGGTTCCGCAAAGACGGCCTGCTGCAAGACTACAGAACACTCCCAGCCTGGATAGCCGAACCTATTCTCATCCGCCTCAAGTTGCTTGCACAGGCCGACATTACCGAACGGCGTCTCCCCCACGACGGGAGTTTCACATTCCAGGGGGCGCATACCCAAGCGAATGTCCGACTGAGCACGCTCCCGGTACAGTACGGCGAGAAATGCGTCCTGCGCCTGCTGCCCACCAACGACGACGCGCAGACGCTCGACGACCTGGAATTCTCCCCGGCAATCCGCCAGGCCTTCCGCAACGCGTTCAGCGCCCCGCAAGGGCTCTTCCTCATCACCGGGCCCACGGGAAGCGGCAAGACGACCACCCTCTACGCGGGCCTGCGCGAAATAATCCACCGCGACATCAACGTCACCACGATAGAGGACCCGGTGGAATACACGCTGCACGGCGCAAACCAGGTCCAAGTCAACGAGAAATGCGGATTCACGTTCGCAGCAGCACTCCGTTCGATTTTGCGGCAAGACCCGGACGTCATCCTCATCGGCGAAATTCGCGACAGCGAAACTGCGCAGATTGCGCTGCGGGCGGCACAGACCGGACACCTTGTGCTCGCGACACTCCACACGAACAGCGCCCGCGCGGCAGAGACACGTCTGCAGGACCTCGGCATCGCCCCCAAGCTATTCCGCGAGTCGCTCATCGGCATCGTCGCCCAGCGCCTGCTGCGCAAGCGGGACCGGCAATCGGGAGTTTATAAAGGCCGTATCGCCGCCGTCGAGTACCTCCGCCCCGACGGCACCTATGTCGACAGGGACCTAAAAGAAAACGCCCTGCGACTCGTTCGCGAAGGCGTTACCGACATGGGCGAAATCGCCCGCGTATTCGGCTCGTAATTACTTTTTCTTGTTCTTGGCCTTGTGACCGGCAGAGTCCTTGACCGATGCCTTTTCCTTCGGCATCTTGTCCTTGGGAGCCTGGGACTTCGAAGCGGAGGAATGTCCGCCCTTGGCCGACTTGTCATGGGCGTTCGCGGGAGCGCCCGCATCCAGCGCCTGCGACGACGAGGAACGCGGGGCCATCAGCTGGCGCAGCGAATCCACGAGCAGGCTGTCCTTCTTGGGGAACATGTTCTGGTAAATCACGGCACGGCGCTTCGCCATGAACTGGCTCTCGCGCATGTTCGGGTGGTGCTTGCCCGGGCTTGCCAGCATGGCCGCAAGGTTGATGGCCTGGTCCACGCTGAGCTTGCTACAGCTCTTCTTGTAGTATGTGAGGCACGCCTCCTGGCACCCGAAAATGTCCTTGCCCCACTGGGCGTAGTTCAGATAAAGTTCCAGGATTCGGTCCTTGCCCAGTTCGCGTTCCATGAGCAACGCATACGCGAGTTCCTTGAACTTGCGTTCCCATGAACGTTCGCCGCTCAGGAAAAGGTTCTTCGCGAGCTGCTGCGTAATCGTGGATCCGCCGAACTTGGTCTTGCCCGACACGCGGTTCGCCTCGAGCGCTTCCGAGATGGCGTGGATATCAAAGCCCGGATGGAAGTAGAACCCAGCGTCTTCGCTCGCAATCACAGCCTTGCGCAAGTTGATATGAATGGAATCGAGCGGGACGTAAGTATGCTTGATTTCAAAACTGGGATTGGAATCCAGGAGCGCCTGCATGTACTTACTCATCTCCGGCTGGTCATCCTTCAGGGAAACTACACCGTCGTACAGGTCGTAGACGTAGACGAAGCCCTTGTACATAAAGTAAGAAGCGGCAATCGTGAACGCGGCGGAATAGAGGATGAGGATAAGGAGCGCCTGCCGGATGATGAAGTTGATCAGGCGATAAAGCCACTTGACAATGAAAGCAAAGACAATGACGACTTTAAAATTCTTGAAACGGATCCAAAGATCCTTGACCTTGGAAAAAAACTTCTTGACGCTTGCGATATTCACTTTCATTGGAGGTATAAATATAGATTATTTGCGACGGCCAAACCAATCGTTGATGTCTTCGCCTTCCTTCATGGCCGAAGAAAGGTTCTCCATGCCCGTTCCGAGGATGGTGCTGCGGATTCCCGCTTGGTCAAATACGCCCTGGATGTATTCCATGCCGTTCCGTCCAGCCTCGTCGTTGTCCAAACAAAGGACAACACTCTTGTTCTTGAACAGCGGGAGCCACTCCATCTTGAACGACCGGACACCGGGAATGCCCACAGCGGGTACATTCCGCCCGATAAAGGTGAGCGTATCCACGACGCCTTCGCAAAGATACACCCAGCCGGGCTTTTCGTCTAAAGCCGACACGTTGTAAGGGAACGGGACCGTCCCGCGCAAGTTCAGTTCCTTCGGCACGATGGTCTTGTCGATGGCCCGCGCCTGGAAATAGAACGAGCGCATTTTGGTATCCAAATACGGAAAAATCAAAGGATGCTTGTAAAAGCGCAAGTTGCCGCGTTCGTTGAAGAGGCCCACGTACTGCAAGACCTCGAGGCTGTAAATCTCTCTGAGCCGACCGCTGATTTCTTCGTAATTGTCAATCGTGCGGATGCGCATTTTGTCCCAGACAGGCTTGTAGATGCGCCTTCGAGAAAGGTATGCGCCCGCAGGGGTGTACTCTATCGGCTTAAGCATCTTCAGGAAGGAGAAAATCAGGTTCCGGCGGTCTTCTTCCTTGATCAGGGGCTTTTGCGGAGGCTCAATTTCCGGTTCGCGTAACACCGGTTCACGGTTACGGGACAAGCTAGGCTTTTCCGAAGCGCCCCCCTCACCCGTCGATAATGCAGACTTGCGGACCGGCTTCGGCGAGCCCACCAAGAACGAGAATTCCGACTTCAGCCACTCAACGGCCTCCAAGAAAGACATGTTCTTGCACAATTGCACAAGCGAAATCACGTCGCCGCGAACATCGTCACAGACCCAGCAACGGAACGTCCCGCGTTCCTCGGAAAAAGAAACAGACGGAGTACGGTCGCCATGCGCATGACGCTGCGGAAAAAAGCAACGACAACGCCCATGGACAACATCGATGCCCAGGGCCTTCGCGACAGCCGTTATCGAAAGCGACTCCTTGAATTGTTTCAGTTCCTCGTTAGTCACAATTAAATTATAGTAACTATATTTACGCCATGCAAATTCTCGAAAACGAACCGATGTGCAAGCACACCTCCTTTAAAGTCGGAGGGCCGGTGCGCTACTTTGCAAAAGTCGAAACAGTCGAAGACCTGAAAGCAGCCATGACGCTTGCCCGCGAGAAAGACCTTCCCTACTTCATTCTGGGGAACGGCACGAACCTGCTCGTCTCGGACAAAGGTTACGACGGGGTCGTCATCACGCTCGCCGGGGAATTTTCAGAAATCGTAGATTTAAGGAACGGAGCATTCAAGGTCGGCGCAGCCGTTCCGCTCGGAAGGTTTGCACGCACCACGCTCAAGCAGGGCTTTGCTGGAATCCATAAACTCGCCGGCATCCCGGGAACCCTTGGGGGCGCCATCTACATGAACGCCGGAGCCTACGGGCAGGAAATCGGGAACTGTTGCACAATGGTAACCGTTCTCGACGATGACGGCAACACCCGCGACATAGCCACTGCCAACTGTGGCTTTGGATACAGACAAAGTATTTTTCAAAAGGACAAGACAACCATCCTTTCCGCGACATTCCAGTTACCAGCAGCAAGTGCTGAAGGCAAGACGGTCGCCGACCTCGAAGCCGAACTCGCCGAATGCATGGCCAAGCGCAAGGCAAGCCAACCGCTCAACATGCCCAATGCGGGTTCCACGTTCAAGCGACTGGAGGCCGGTGCCGCAGACACGCCAACACAGATTGCCCCTGGTTACTACATCGAACAAGCCGGCCTCAAGGGGCACCGTATCGGAGGCGCCGAAGTCAGCACGCTCCACGCGAACTTCATCGTGAACGCAGGCGGAGCGACAGCCTGCGACATCAAGGCATTAAGCGAATACGTACAAGAAAAAGTCGCCGAAAAATTCGGGATTCAGCTCAAGCGCGAAATAATATTGCTAGGGGAATTTTAGACGCGAGGCTTGTGAAAAATTCACGCACTTCGTGCGTCATTATAAGACGGCGAAGCTGTGATATTTTTTCCCTAGATTCTAATCTCTAGATTCTTTGATGGAGATTGCTTCAGGGCTATTCGCCCTTCGCAATGACAACCAAGGCGAATGCCACGCCAAAACGCTTGCGTTTCGGCATGGCTGAGCCGACGAGTCATGCGCCTGCGAATGACAAATCCTACTTCCTACTTTCCACTCTCTTCCACCGGATCAAATCGGTTCAAGATCCGCGTAATCACGGCATACACCGCACCGCCAATCAGGCCGCCGGTCAAGTCGGCGACAAGATCCAACACGCTGCTGTCGCGGCCTTCGGTAAATCTCTGGTGGAATTCGTCTGTGCATCCGTAAGCAAGAGCAAGCGCCGCCACAACGAGCACGCGCAGCCACTGTCGCTTGGACCATTCAGCGCGAGTCCACAGCATGGCGTAACAGCCGGTAAGCGTCGCATATTCGCAAAAGTGCGCCAGCTTGTCCCAAATATGCGGGAATTCTTCCAGCTGTTCCATCGTCATCGACGAGAGTTTGAAAATGACCGCCATGCAAAGAATACAGGGAACGGCGCGGAAAAAAGGATACTTGCTAAATAGCGACTCAAACATCTTGGCGACAAATGTAGAATAATTAACGAGAGAAGGCCTTCGAAGCATTTTTATTAAAGCGGGTATAGCCCGCCTTTTTTCTACATTTACGTCCATGAAAGCGATTACCTTGAAAGCCGGACGCGAGAAGTCCGCATTACGTTACCACCCGTGGATCTTTAGCGGAGCTGTCGACGAAGTCGTCGGCGACCCGGAACTTGGCGACACCGTCGAAGTGTACAGTTACCGGAGCGATTTTCTGGGTCTTGCGGCGTACTCGCCCAAGTCCCAGATTCGCGGGCGCTTCTGGACGTTCGGCGAAAAGGCAAACATCGACCGTGAATTTTTCAGCGACATTCTGGACCGCGCCATCGCCGCCCGCAAGAGCCGCGGCTTTGACATCGAAGACAAGGAAAGCGCATTCCGCCTGATCAACGCCGAGAACGACGGCATTCCGGGCTGCATCATCGACAAGTACGCCGACATCTATTCCGTCGAAATCCTCGCCGCCGGCGCCGAAGTCCACCGCAAGGACATCTATGAACTCCTCGCCGAGAAGACGCACTGTCGCGGCATCTACGAGCGCTGTGACTCCGAAGTGCGTCGCAAGGAAGGTCTCCCCCTCCGTACGGGAGTCGTGTTCGGCGAAGTTCCTGACGAGCCCGTCATCATCAACGAGAACGGCATCCTCTTCCCCATCGACGTGAAGAACGGCCACAAGACCGGCTACTACCTCGACCAGCGCGATGCCCGCCGCCGTATCGGCGAACTTTCCAAGGACAAGAAGGTGCTGAACTGCTTCTGCTATACCGGCGGATTTGGCCTGTACGCCCTCCGTGGCGACTGCGAGAAGGTTTACCAGGTGGATGTATCCAAGGATGCACTCAAGCTCGCGAAAGAAGGCATCATGCGCAACAAGCTCTGCACTGCACATGCCACGCACGTGGAAGCCGACGTTTTCCAGTACCTGCGTAAGTGCCGCGACAAGGCGGAAACGTTCGACCTCATCGTGCTGGACCCGCCCAAGTTCGTCGAAAGCAAGGACAACTTGCAGAAGGGTGCCCGCGGTTACAAAGACATCAACCTGCTCGCGATGAAGCTGCTGGCCGAAGGCGGCATGCTTGCGACCTTCAGCTGCTCCGGGCTCATGGAGATGGACCTGTTCCAAAAGATTATCGCGGATGCCGCCGCCGATGCCCATCGGCGCGTTCAAATCATTGAACGCTTCGGCCAGCCCGCCGACCACCCCGTGAACACAGCCTTCCCCGAAGGCCAGTACCTCAAGGGATTGCTCGTACAAGTCGTATAATAAATCCGAGAGAAGCCCGATACGGCTGTCGACTCGATTTTTTTTGAAAAGGTGGAAAAAAACACCTTTTTTTTTATTTTCTCTAAAATCCGCATAAATTAAGATATATTACAGAAGACGTTTTTCTAAAGGAAGTCATATTTAATGAAAGTCTCATCCTTCTTATATTTTGCCAATTTTTGGTTAAAAACAGTTCTTTTCAAGAAAAAAGACCCAATCCTTGGAACTGTAATCCTGACCGACCGATGCAATTTGAAATGCAAGCACTGTTCCGTCAACAATATCACGGCAATAATGCATCCTTACCCCCAAATCAAAAAAGAGATGCAGACTTTGTATAAAATGGGTGTAAGGATTCTATTCTTCTGCGGAGGCGAAACGTTCCTATGGAGAGACGGTGAATTGACCGTTAGAGATTTGGTCATCGAAGCCAAGAGAATGGGCTTCATGATTGTCAATGTAGTCACTAATGGAACCCAACCGATTGATTTGCCCGAAGCCGACTTGATCCTCCTGAGCCTTGATGGCGACAGGGAACATCACAACGCCATAAGGGGTGATACCTTCGACACCATCATGGGAAATGTCAAGAACGCCACCGCAGACAACATCTGCTTCTACATGGCCATCAACCAGATCAACAAGGATGCCGTACGGGATGTATGCATGATAGCCAAAGAGACGGAGCACGTCAGGGCGGTATCGTTCAATTTCCACACACCTTATCCCGACACAAGGAATCTACTACTATCCACCGAAGAAAAGAAAGCGATTGCGGGAACCATTTCGCAGATGATGGACGAAGGCGCCCCGATATTCAACCTCAAGAGCGCGCTCCCATATCTGATAAACAACTCATTCCCAACACCATGCCATCAGTGTCTGGTCATAGAAAACGGCAAGATTTCGGTATGCGGGAGATGCATCGACGTTCCCGGCCTCTGCGACGAATGCGGTTATTTCTTCGTAGCGGAGTACACGCTTCTTTTCAAGGGAAATCTAAAAATTGCCACTGAAGCGTTAAGGACATACCTAAAGTACGTATAGAAAAGAGAATACTGCTGGATGAGCTTAATTACAACTTTTACTAGGGCTTGGCTTACCAGGTCATTCAAACCTTTCTTATTTAAAAATGACTATGACAAATCTCTACCCTTTAGAGATTGTGAAAAGCTAGGCCTCTACGTCCACATTCCTTTTTGCAAGAGTGTCTGTACATTTTGCCCCTATTGCAAGACGGTATACAACCCAAAGCAATGTGACCGGTATATTGACGCTCTGGTAAAGGAAATCCACAAGGTCGGCAGCCAATGCGAACACAAGAAAGAAACGACTAGCCTGTATTTTGGCGGTGGGACGCCCGCTCTAATCGCAGATAGAATTGACGAAATCATCGAAGCCATCAACGAACATTTCATTATCACAGAAGGAATCGGCGTCGAGCTCCATCCAGACAACGTAAACGTCGAAACTCTAAAAAAACTTAAAGCCGCCGGCGTTACGAAAATCAGTATCGGGATCCAATCATTTCTAGAGAAATATCAAACCATATTAGGCCGAAAAAAGGTCGATGCGCAAAAGCTAAAAGAAGCCTTAAGCGCCGTTGAATTCGAAACCGTATCCATGGACCTTATATTCGCCCTCCCCGACCAAACCTACGAAGACATCAAAGCGGATGTAGACACCGCATTTACAAGCGGAGCCAACCATGTGGCTATTTATCCGTTCATAGACTTTTCCTTTACCAAAAGTAAAGTTAAAGCGATGCCCAAGAAGCAAAAAAAGAAATTGCTAGACCAGATTACGGACTATTTTAATCAGAAAGGATACCACCGCAGTTCCATTTGGACATTCTCGAACAAAAAAAAAGCCAAGTATTCTTCCATGACAAGAGACAACTTCCTTGGTTTCGGATGTTCGGCGACCTCCCTACTTAAGGCGCAATTCAAGATAAATACTTTCTCAGTAGACGAATACTGCAACCGGCTTGATAGCGACGAACTGCCGACATCATTGACCATAAGGTTCTCGCCAAGACAGCGGATGGTGTATTATCTTTTCTGGACGCTTTACAGTATGCAGCTGGACGAAAGGAAATTCGAAGAATTCTTCGGAGTCCCACTAAAGAAGATGTACGGTATTGATTTCTGGTTAGCACAGAAGCTCGGATTCCTGACAAAAGAAAACGGTATATATTCCGTCACCAAGAAAGGAGCGTTCTACTACCATTATTACGAACAGTTCTACACTCTTTCATACATAGACAAAATGTGGGGAATCATGAGAAAAGAAGCATTCCCCGAGCGCATCGAGTTCTAGCATAATCCCCGACACAATCGGGGATTGTCTTTACTTCTTAAATCGCTTCACGTCCACGTGTTTGCCATCGGTGACGGCCACATGGTATAGGCCCGGAGCCAGGGAGCGCACATCCATCGCCGCACCGTGCGCAACAAACTGCCGCATCACTTCGCGACCTTGCAAGTCGAGGATTCGGACAGAAGCGCCATCCTTGAAGGCACTTCCAATTTCCACGAACAAACGACCAGCGACATAATGGGCCGTAGTCCCGTACACATTCGCTATCGAGCTGAGCACAGGAATCGTCGACTTGCCGGTATCAGCTGCAGACGTATCTTTTTTTGTCGTATCCTTCGGAGTCGGCACTTTTTCGGTCGAATCCTTTGGCGTCGGATTCTTCTCTGTCGTATCCTTTTTCGACGTCGAATCCTTTTTCGTCGTATCCGTCGGTACCTTCCCCGTCGTATCCTTCGCAGGAATTTCTTCGTCGGGCTTGAGCAAGCGCCATACCTGGTACCAGGGCCAGTCATCGTCCCAGCTTTGCACCACTCGTTCGCCGTCGGTCGTTGCGCGCAGGTAATGCCCGCTATTCTGCATTTTCATACGAACAACGGAGCCTTCGTAACCGGACTGCTTTTCCATGCCGATTTTCTGGTGGGCACCGCCGTTCCACTTGTACAGCCCAGCCGTCACGCCCGCATCCGTCTTCTCGTTCGGGATTTCCACCACCACGTCACCGAAGTTGATGCGGTATGCCGAACCCGAAAGCGGCGTAACCGTCGCAATCGCATTGTCGCCCTTGCAGTCGCCGAGTGCAAGTTTGTCTTCAGCCGTCTTGACCATGCAGGTACCGAAGTTCATCGACATGATGCGCACCGTATCGGGCTTCGCAGGTTTCGCCTGCCATACGCGCACCCAGTCCGCTTCGAAATACGCGGGCTTGTCCGCCGTGATTTCAATGTCATCGCCCGCCCAGCCACCAATGGCAAGGTTCACAATGATATACTGCGCCGAGAGCTGCTTGATTTCAGTCGGTCGATTGTAACTGGCAAACTTCTTGTCGTCGAAATAGAAACTGAGCGTCGATTCGTCCCACTCCACAGCGTAGTTGTGGAAGCCGGCTGAACGGTCCGTATTGTCGTCCTTGTGTCCACCAAAAGAAGCCTCGTGGTCCCATGCGGAACCGTGGCTGCTGTACCAGCTCGGATCGGTGTAATGCAAGTAATAATGATGCTGCTTTCGCGAAGCCGGGATTTCTAGAATGTCGATTTCCGGAGGCCAACCATCTTGCAACGTCCAGAAGGCAGGCCACGTTCCCTTTTGCCACGGAGCCTTGAAGCGCCCTTCGATATAGCCGTACTTCACTTCGAAATGATTCTTGGTGTCAATCGCGCCCGAGGTGTAGTCGACCGGGATTTCCTTGTTGTTGAATTTGGCCTTGGACCTATCCCCTGTAGCCTTGGGATGCTTTTTCTTTTCGCCCTTAAGCTTGAGCGTACCGTCGGAAACAATTACGTTTTCTTCGGCACAGTAGGCGCGATGGTTGTGCGTCGGGCCCCAGTTGTACGTCGGGTTCCACTTTGTCTTGTTGAGACTCGTTCCGTCAAAGTTATCCTCGAACACGAGTTCCCAGCCGCTAAAATTCGACGGCGGTTCCGCAAAGGAAACACCTGCGGTCAAGAACGCCAACATCGTAACATTCAAAAATTTCATATCAAATATTCCTCATCCAACTCCACAAAGCGGCAACCCTCATAGCCCATAGCTTATGGCTCACCGCTCACACCTATTATTCCTTCACGCAACGGACCGACAATCCGTCAATCTTTTTCACCGTGTTAATGACGATGTTGTCGTTGCTGCAATCCAAGCTCATCTGGAAAGCCAATGTATCCGCAGCACCGTCCTCCGCTTGCGTCGAAGACCACATGAGCGCAGAACACCCGTGGAACGAGAACCCGTCCTGGACATTGGTGAAGAATCTCTTGCCGGCAGGCAACGCCGTAAAGCCGAAGTCATCCGTACCACTGCCATCGTTTTCCCAGCCACTCACGGACTTGAGCTTGCTAGAGCCAGTCCAGAGGATCTCGTTCACGGAATCCGCGCCGACCGCAGACAACAGTGCCGTCCAGTCTTCGTTCGTGGGCAGGCGCCAGCCTTCGGGGCAAATTCTCTGCGCCACTTTCCACGTGTAGAGGCGACCCGCCGATTCGCAGTTCTCGGGCTTATCCCAGTAGCACCAGTCGTTCTTGACAGAGCTCGCAGCGCCTTCAATGTCGAAGTAGTTCAGGTTCTCGGCCATCCACACCTGTCCACCGATAGTCGTCGTCTTGTAGACATTCCCGTCGCGCGGGTCCGTCATAGAGCCATAGGCGAAGTCTGGATTGTCATGCGTTCCCCTGGGGTCGTAGAAATGCCATACACCCACGCTATCGGGATCATGGCGGGCCGTATCGATACCGTTAATGCCGTCGGGGAAAAGGATGGCAAGAATAGAATCCAAAGAAGCGGAAGAATCGACGCCTGAAGAAGATTCCGCTTCACCGACAAGCGCCGCTTCGCTAGAAAGGGCCTCTGTGCTCGGAGCCTCAGGTTCACTCGAGGAAACTCCTTCACTAAAAATTTCTTCGCTGGAAGAAGACAACGCGCCCTGTGATTCAGGGACCTCATTCACGTCTGGAATTTTTTCGTCTGGAGCCTGCATTCTCAATGGTTGCTGAGCCGTCATGTCGGTCGCATCCAAGCCGCCCAGTCCATCATCCGAGCTACCAGGATTGCCACTATCGCTGCTACATGCAGAAAAAACGGCAACGAACAAAATTGCAGTTCCAAAGGGAAGCCTGTTCTTTAACGTCATGATCAACTCCACCTATAAATCTTTTGTATAATCTATGTTTTTTCAAAGAAAAACGCAATAGACAGAACGGCGGTCTATCAAAAAACAAGCCGTGATTTAGGCGCCTAAACCACGGTCATTTGTCAATCTCACGCTAGTTTGAATATGTCGGCTATCGCCTGGTTGCGCGAGGCAGTTCGGAGGCGTGCTTTTCTTGCCAAATGGCTTCGAGTTGAGCACGTTCGGCCTCGGTCGCCCAATCGGAATCCGGGAATTCCTGCACGATGATGCGGTAACGGGTCGCAGCAGAATGGAAATCACGCAGTTCACGATAGATGTTGCCCATCTGCAACATCGCGAAATAGCGTTCCTCGGGTTCAAGTTCCAAATCCAGGAGTTCCTTGTACATCTGCAGCGCCGGTTCCAGATTACCAGCCTTGAAAAGCATGTTGGCGACCTCAATCGTCGGGCCACCGTCGGCTACAGGAGCAGCCTTCTTCTTCGGGGCCTTTTCCTTGGGCTCCTTCTCCACCTTGGCTTCCACCTTTTCTTGCACGGGAGCAGCAGGCTTTTCGGCCTCGGGCTTGGTTTCGACAACATCGCCACGCAATTCGGCAAGACGGCTTTCAGCGGTAGCGCGGAATACAGCACTCGGGGAAGCCTTTTTCAGATAAGCGTTCAGATACTTCTTTTCGAGTTCCGTACGCTTACTTTTTTCGTAAACAAGAGCGAGGAAGTAATTGGCGTCGTTGCCGCGTTCCTTAAAAGTGAGGCCCTTTTTCAGGTTGTACTCAGCCTTGTCGTATTCGCCCAATTCAAAGCGAGTCAGACCGGCATAGAAATACGCACCCGGGTCACCAGGACGTTTGGCCAGAATTTCTCTCCAGACAGGAACGACTTCCTTGTACTGGCCGGCATTGAACAAAGCCTTTCCTTTTTCGAACAACTCATCGACGCTAGACTTCGCGGGAACCGCCGGTTCCTCCGGTTCGGCCATGACTTCCTTTACAGGTTCCGGCTTTGCCTTCACGGACTGCGAAGCGGGTTCCTCGACCGGTGTTTCCACCTTTTTCTCGGCCACCTTCGGCTGTTCAACCACAGATTCTTCCGAAGCTGCTGCAGGAGATTCCGCCACGGGATTATTTTTCGGATCTTTCGCTCGTTCGGCGTCGGCCTTGGGTTTCTGGCCCAGCGCTTCGTAGACCTTGGCGGCACCTTCGTAAGCCTCGCTCATCGAGGGATTGTAGCGGTAAGCCAAACGGAAATTGGCAAGAGCGCCGCTGTAGTCCTTCATCTTCATGCGGACTTGCGCTGCCAGATAGTATGCTTCGGAATTTCTGGGATCGTCAGCCAGGATGGCGCGGTATTCTCCGAGGGCCTTTTCATATTCGCCCTTCGCCTCGAAGCGAGCACCTTGTTCTACACGCGGGTCGGCAGCAAAAGACGAGGAAAAACCAATCAGTACAGCAAAAGTAACTACGGAAACTGATGCGAAAAAACTTTTAACCATGTACGGAAATTTAAAAAAAGAGAACAGAAGTCCGGAACACACCACTGCACAAAATAGACTCTAAACCGAAAACTCGGTTCAAGCGCAGCCGAAGAGCGATTCATTTTGAAGCGGCCCCGAAAGTAGGTGTTTCATTTTGATACACATGTATTGGTCATTATCGTTTAAATCGACAGAATAGGCCTCCAGGCCAACGCAACAAGAGCAAAATTCCTGCCAGCACGCCCCAAAAAGTGGGAAACAACGCAAAAAAAAGGAGTAATTCAAGAAAAAAACGCCTTTTGGCATGGAATTTGCTTCAAGGGGGTCGAAACAAGAAACGCCCCCTTGGGGCAAAAGTTTTAACAATGGGCAATAATGACGCCCGCAAAAATGAGGTAAAATAAAATGATCAAGCCTTTAGCAGATCGAATCGTTGTCAAGCCGGCCGAAGCCGAAAAGAAGACCTCCTCGGGTCTCTTCATTCCGGATAACGCCAAGGAAAAGCCCATGCAGGGCAAGGTCGTGGCCGTGGGCCCGGGCCGCAAGAACGATAAAGGCGAACTCGTCGCTATGGAAGTCAAGGTCGGGGACGAAGTTTTGTACGGCAAGTACAGCGGCACCGAAGTCACCGTCGACGGCGAAACCTACCTCATCGTGAAGGAATCGGACGTTATCGCTACGCTCTAATTCCACAACAAAAAGTTTTAAATAAAAAGGAATACAACAATGGCAAAGCAACTCAAGTTTGATGTGGCGGCTCGCGAATCCCTCATGAAGGGCGTGGACAAGCTCGCCAACGCTGTCAAGGTAACTCTCGGCCCCAAGGGCCGTAACGTGATGATCGCCCGCTCC
>Ga0265298_10004844_pt1 | contig 17063 bp, 12 predicted proteins | sample AusTroGonzalo_MG_3_FD_193486 | JGI IMG/M metagenome (GOLD analysis project Ga0265298, IMG submission 193486) | Bovine rumen microbial communities from tropical cattle in Woodstock, Queensland, Australia - Gonzalo_01 | ecosystem: Host-associated > Mammals > Digestive system > Stomach > Rumen ... | reverse complement strand
AGTGACGAAGGTAACGGCCGAAAAGACTTCCGTGGGAGAAGATACACACTGCATCGGCGGCGGAACCGATTATAAACGCATCGGCAAAGTCACCATCGGCCGGAAAGAGGGTCCCGTCATCGAAAGCCCGTTTGTTTATGTTCCATAATGACCATGAAAGCTGACATAATCATCAAGAACGCCAACATTTTCACGGCGGACAAAAAACAGCCCCAGGCTACGGCCCTGGCGGTAAAGGACGGCAAATTCATTTATGTGGGCGACGAGGCCGGCCTTTCGGCCTACAAGGGCGAAGTCATCGACTTGGGCGGGAAATTCATGATGCCCGGCATCATCGACAGTCACGTCCATATAACCACCGGCGTCGGATTTGAATACACCGATCTGGGCGTGCCTGTCATGTGTTCCACCAAAAAGGAAAGCTTGGACTTCATGGCGGATTATATTCAGAAAAATCCGGGTCTGAAGCGTTACCGTTTCATGATGGAACGGACCTGCCTGAACGGGGAAGATCTCTCGAAGGAAGAGCTGGACGCGATATGCCCGGACGCGGAGATGCTGGTTCTGGAGGGCGAAGTACACAGCAACTGGGTCAATTCGAAGATTCTGGCGGCACACGGCATTACCGATGAGACGCCGGATTCCGTCCCGGGGCTGGCCTATTTCGTGCGCAAGGATGGGCACCTGACAGGAAACTCGTACGAGACCGCCAGCTGGCCCATGCTCTTCGACAGCGTAAAAGACCTGACGGACGAACAGATCGGCACGGCCATCCTGCGCTGGCTCGACAGCTCCATAAAGTATGGCGTGAACGGTGTCTTTGATGCCGGTTTCCCCGAGCAGAACGAAACGAATGAGCGGTGCTACGCATTTCTGCGTGAGCTGGACAAGCAAGGGAAACTGCCGGTCTATGTGGACGGATGCTATGTGCTTACGCAGCCCCGGAAGATGAGGGAGGCCCTGGAGGGCGTGAAGCGCTTCAGGGAGGAGTTTAACACCGAGCACATGAAAGTTCACACGCTGAAGATCTTCATGGACGGCACCCTGAAGATTGAAACGGCGGCCATGGTAACGCCCTATGTGGACACCGGTGTTCGGGGTGCTACAGCGTTTAATGCCAAGCAGGTAGCGGAAATTCTGAAAGAACTCAATGAGGCCGGGCTGGATCTTCACGTGCACACCGTGGGCGAGGCCGCGTCCCGCGTGGTGCTGGACGGCGTGGAAATGGCCCGGAAGGCGTTGGGAGACAAATACCGCGTGAAGGTTACCTGCGCCCATCTGTGGGTCCAGGACGACGCCGATCTGGACCGTTTTGCCAAACTGGGCGTTACGGCCAATTTCACCCCCTGGTGGCACAGCGGCAACGTGGGCGGCAACCCTATCGAGTACTGGCCCACTTTTATCGGCGAGAAACGCGCCCATAACATGTTCCGTTGCAAGACGGCCTGGGACAGCGGCGCGCTGGTGACCTGGTCCAGCGACGAGGTTTTTTACGGCGACTTCAGGAACTGGAGCCCCTATCTGGCCATGGAAATCGGCATGACGCGCTGGATCAATGAGAAGACCCGGTTCGACGAATACAGCAGGACCGTTGCTCCTTTCCCTCCCGCGAGTGAGAGAATGACCATTGAACAGATGATGCTGGGCTATACCATCAACGGCGCCAGGCAGCTGGGTATCGAGGCGAAGAAAGGTTCCATCGAGGCCGGCAAGGACGCAGACTTCCTGGTGTTCGACAACGACCTGCTCACCGCTGAGCATACGGGTTTCAGTTACAACAAGCCCACTGATGTTTACATGGGCGGAAAGAGAGTGAATTAAATTAACACATTGATATACAATACTATGGACATAGTAATTCCTACCGACTATTCCAAGAAGGCTAACTGGTACCAGATTCCCCAGATTACCAAGAAAGTTGATACGTTCTACATCTACGCGACGGAATACATTATGGGGAGCTTCGAGGAAGGTGCTCCCGACTACGCGACGCTCGACAACGCCGAGATGCTGGAAGGGGTGAAGGTTGAATACCGGGACCACGCATCCGCTTTCGCAGAGGCCACCAATGTATTCCTGCCGTATTACAGACAATCCGGCTTGAAGTTCGCCGGGGAAGTCTTTAAAAAGACCGGAAACGCCGACGGAGCGTTTATGGGCATGCCACTCAATGATATTATCGCTGCGTTGGACTACTATTTTGAGCATTGCAACGGCGGTCGCCCGTTCATCCTCGCGGGACACAGCCAGGGCTCGGCCATGGCATTGTTGCTGTTGAGGACGTACTTTAAGGATCATCCAGAGTACTATGCGCGCATGGTTGCGGCGTACACTATCGGCTACTCCGTCACAGACGAATACCTTGCAGCCAACCCGCACCTGAAGTTCGCCACCGGCGAGTGCGACACCGGCGTCATCATCGCCTGGAACACGGAGGGTCCCAAGAACGTGGAGACCAACGCCCACAACTTGGTGGTACTGCCTCACACGCGGAGCATCAACCCCCTCAACTGGAAGCTTGACGAAACCTACGCTCCGGCGAGCATGAACCTGGGCTCTATCGAGCTGGATGAGGTAACCGGCGAGCCTGAAATCAGGGATGTCGGTGCGGATGCACAGATCAACCTCGCCCGCGGTGTGGTCGTGACGAATGCCAAAGTTCCTCCGGTGCCCGAGGATGTCGCTCAGGCTTCCGCTGCATTCTTCGGAGCGGATGGCCGCCACGCCTACGACTATATGTACTACTACAACAACATCAAGGAGAACGCGAACAAGCGTGTCAGCGCTTATCTAAGCAAAAAATAACCAATAAGAAGATTACTCCATGGATTTGCAGGAGATTAGAGAGACGCTGAAACAGATGTACGGCGGCGAGAACAAGCCGATTGTCGACGGTAACTATGACAAGTCGCTGGCCGTCAAGTGCATCAATGGTACTTTCGTCGGCCGGAAGACAGAGGAAATCACTGTATTCAGGGGTATCCCGTATGTCGGCAAGCAACCCGTCGGGGACCTTCGCTGGAAAGCGCCGGTGGATGTTGTTCCGGATAACGGCGTCTATGAGGCCTATTACAATGCGAAGAGTGCCTATGGCAACGGACAGTTGGAAACGGGTTCCCTTTACTATATGGATGAGGACTGCCTGTATCTCAACGTATTCCGTTCCGATGACGCATCTGCCCGGAAGAAGCCGGTTATGGTATGGATCCACGGCGGTGCCTTTGAGGCCGGCGGAACCATCGACCCGATGTTCGACTGCGTCAATCTCGTGAAAGAGAATCCCGATGTCATCGTTGTTACCATTGCCTACAGGCTGGGTGTGATGGGCTTCCTGCACCTGTCACACCTGCCCGGCGGCAAAGACTTCCCGGACGCACAGAACCTGGGGCTTCTGGACCAGGTGAAGGCGCTGAAGTGGATACATGAGAACATCGCTGCCTTCGGCGGCGACCCGGATAACGTGACCATCTGGGGTGAGTCTGCCGGAGCTGGAAGTTGTACCATGCTCCCGCTGGTTCCGGGCTCCCAGCAGTATTTCCATCGCCTCATTGCCGAAAGCGGTTCCGTCAATCTGACCCGGTCTCCGGAAGAAGCTGCCCAGTGGACGGATAGGCTGATGGAAGTGCTCGCTTGCCATACGGTTGACGACCTCTTGAAGGTGGATGGCGAAAAGCTCCTGGAGGCAGCGTCAGCGGTGCTCTTCTTGCACCAGTTCCCGGAAAGAGACGGAAGGATCCTGCCCGCAGACCCCTTCGAGGCTTATGCCAACGGAGCGGCCAAGAATATTGAGATTCTTGTAGGTTGCAACAAGGACGAAATGGACTTCTTCGTGTCCAGCTTCGGGCTGGAAGGTTGGGATAAGTGGATTGCTGAGCGCAAGAAAGAGAAATATGCCCTGTTGCCAGCTGAAGAGAAAGCGCTGGTCGAAAGCTACAAGAAAGACGTGAAGGGGGACTACTACGAGCCCGACAGCCGTCTCTTCAGCCAGGTCTGGTTTAATGCGCCGATCATCAAGCTGTCTGAGTGCCAGACGAAGGGAGGCGGCAAGTGTTACACCTACTACTTCACGCCGGAGTCGCCTGACCCTATCATGAAATGCGGCCATGCCATAGAGCTTGTGATCGTATTCAATCATCCGGAAATGACCGCAGAAACAGGAAGGGCATTTGACGAGACCTTCTGCAAGACCATGCGCAAGATGTGGGTGCAGTTCGCCAAGACAGGCTGTCCATCCAAAGACTGGCCGCTCTATGACCTCAAAGACAAGAAGGTGATGGTGCTGGACGAGTTTGACATCCACCCGGCAAAGGAATCCGAGGTGAAGATCGTGGATTGGGACAGAACCTATTTCCTGACCAAGTATTATGTGATCTAATTAAATCAAAATAAAATGGAAACTAAGGTTAAATGCAACAATGGTACGTTTGCCGGCAAGAAGACTGACGAGTTAATTATCTGGAAGGGCATCCCCTACGCAACTCAGCCTGTGGGGAAGCTTCGTTGGAAGAAACCCCTTCCTGCCGCAGACGATAATGGCGTGTATGACGCGACAAAGCCCGGCCACGTTCCCATCGGACCCCTGAACGACTCGGAGGGAACGGCGGAGTTCGGTGAGGACTGCCTCGTGTTGAACATCTATTGCAATACTCGCTGCGCCGACACCAAGAAGCCGGTGATGGTGTGGATTCACGGCGGCGGATTCTGCGCTGAATCTCAAGCGTCGCCCCTCTACGACCTCACCAACATCGCCAAACAGTACCCTGACATCCTGTTCGTGTCCATCGACTACCGGCTCGGCTTTATGGGCTTTATGAACTTCGAGCGGGTTCCGGGCGGAGAGAACTTCAAGGAAGCTGGCAACCTGGGTCTGCTTGACCAGCTTGAGGCCCTCAGGTGGGTACAGAAAAACATCGCCGGGTTCGGCGGCGATCCGGACAACGTGACCATTTTCGGCGAGTCGGCAGGCTCGGCAAGCGTCACGTTCCTCCCGCTGATTGACGGAAGCGAGGGGCTGTTCAAGAGATGCATCGCACAAAGCGCCAACATCGCCTACTGCGACACGATGGAGCACGGCATCCACGTCACGCAGAACTTCCTCACCGCAGCGGGCTGCCAGACGATGGACGAGCTGATGGCACTTACTACCGAGCAGCTTGTAGAAGCCTATCAGACGGCATACGCCATTGACAAGAACAGCCTTCTGGGAGGTGCCAACTTCCCGCTCCTGGACGGCGTCACGCTGCCCGAGGACCGTGCCGTTATGTACGGGATGTGGGGAGACCAGAAGAGGGCCAAGCTTGATTTGATGATTGGGTCTAACCTGGACGAAATCAGGTACTTCGTTCCACTCGAGGGAGGTGAAGAAAACTTCTTAAATACGCTCAAGTGGATTGCGAAGCGGGATCGCCCGCAGCTCAACGACCAGGAGAAGGCTATGTACGACGAGTTTATGGCTACGCTCGCAAACGAAAGCGAGGGGAGCAGGTTGGAGCAATACTGCAACGACATCAACTTCCGCGCCGGTAACACCAATATGGCCATCAGGCACGCTGCCGCCGGCGGCAACACTTATATGTATTTCGTCAATAAGCCGGTGACAACCCCCGAACTTGGCGCGATACACGCAGCTGAGCTTCCTTACCTGTTCGACAATAGTATGCTGGACCCGATGGGGAGCGGAAAGATCGTTTCAGACGAAGACTGCGAATTCCGCCACGTCGTAAAGGAGATGTGGACCAATTTCGCCCGGACGGGCAACCCCTCTACCGACAAATTCGAGTGGAAGAAGTTCTCCGGTGACGACCGCCAGACGATGGTCTTCGACGATGTCATCGGTATGCAGAAGGATATTTTCGGAAGACGTGAGGACCTGATGATGTCCTGGGCCGAACGCCTTGGGAACGGCTCGTCCAAGAGAGTCTGCTAACGAGGGGGTGGTAAAGTGGACATTGTAAGCGATCATTCAACATACAAGCTCCCGGAAAGTTATTCCTTCAAATCCATTTGGCGGATCACTTTCCCCATCCTGGTAGCTCTGGTAATGGAGGAGCTGCTGGGGATGACCGACACGGCCTTCCTGGGCCGTGTCGGTGAGATTGAGTTGGGCGCTTCGGCCATCGCCGGCGTCTATTTCACTATTCTGTATATGCTGGGATTTGGCTTCTCCATCGGCGTCCAGATCATCATCGGCCGGCGCAACGGGGAGGCTTGCGAGAGCGGAACAGGCTTCGGTGCCATCGGACGTGTTTTCTGGCAGGGCATCTGGTTCCTGACGGCCCTGGCTTTCTTGACGATGGCCCTTTCGTATGTTCTGTCGCCGCCCCTTCTTCGGGGGATCCTGCGGTCGGAGAATATTCTTGAGGCTTCCGTCGTCTATGTGAACTGGCGTATCCCGGGGCTGCTCTTTGCCTTCTTGACAGCGCTGTTCCGTGCTTTTTATGTAGGGACCTGTGAAACGAAGAGCCTTACCTGGAATTCCATCGTGCTGGTGGCCAGCAATATCTTTTTAGACTGGGTACTCATCTTCGGTCACCTGGGTGCGCCGGCGATGGGCATCAAGGGAGCCGCATTGGCATCGACCATCGCGGAGGGCATTTCTCTCCTCTTCTTTGTCGTGTGGGCCTTCTTTACGGCCGATAAGAAATACGGCCTGCAGACGATGGTCAAACCCGTGTGGCAGGAGTTCAAGCATATATTCTCCACCGCCTCCTGGGTAATGCTGGAGTATGTGCTGAATATCTCCGTGTGGCTGCTTTTCTTCCTTTTCATCGAGCATTTGGGCGAGGAACAGCTGGCTATCGCCAACATTGTGCGAAGTATCTCCGAGGTACCGTTCGTTTTTTCGGCGGCCTTTGCCTCTACGGCGGCAACGCTGGTGAGCAACATCATCGGCGAAGGCCATCCCGATGGCGTATTTCCGATTATCCGGCGCGTGATCATTCTCTGTACCGTGACGATGCTGCCGCTGCTGGCTGTCTTTGCCATTTTCCCGCACCAGATCATCAGCCTGTTTACCGATATTCCTTCCCTGATCCAGGGTTCCGTTCCCACGCTATGGGTGATGTGCGCGGCGATGCTGCTTACCCTGCCGTGGAATGTGTATCTTCAGTCCGTTGCGGGAACGGGTGATACGCGTGTCTGCCTCCGCATTGACGCGGTGGCCCTTTGCATCTATGCCGTATATTGCACCATCATTATCGGCATCCTTCATTCGGACATAGCTCTGTGCTGGACGGCCGATGGCATCTATTCGCTTTGTGTCTGGATCCAGGGCGCCGTATATATCCACAGGAAAAAGTGGCTCAACAAGACGATTTGATTATGACAGATATTGGCAATACGTTTTTCTTTTCCTGGGAAGTCACCTTGATGGAGTGGCTCCAGGCTAACCTCGGCGACGTGGGGATCTCGATTATGTCATTCTTCTCCCTGTTCGGAGAGGAACTTCCGCTCATACTGATCGTGGGCTTCCTGTATTGGAGCTATGACAAGAAACTGGGCAGAACAGTGGGTCTGATTGCCATTATGGGGCTGATCTGGAACACGATGATCAAGAACATCCTCATTCGTCGCAGGCCCTATTTCGACCACGAGCATATTGACATACTGCGTGTCGTGGAGCCGGAGGCGGACATCTACGACATTTCGGCCCAGGGCTATTCCTGCCCCAGCGCCCATTCGACCAACGTGGTGACGGTGTTCGGCTCGCTGGCCATCAACCTACGCAAACGCTGGTTTACGGTGCTTGCGATATTGATTATCCTGCTCACAGGCTTTTCACGCATCGTGGTCGGCGCTCACTATCCCACGGACGTAATGGCGGGGTGGATGCTGGGTTTGATCAGCGTGCTGGTCGTTCAGCTGCTGCAAAAGCGGGTAACGAACACGCTCACGCTGTACGGCATCCTCCTGATCACAACGATTCCCGGCTTTTTCTACTGCACCAGTGCGGATTATTTCACCGCGATGGGGCTGTTGATCGGTTTTATGGGCGCCACGCTCCTCGACGATTATTGCGTGCACTTTGAAAATACGCGCAAGCCCTTGCTGATGGCCGCCCGCTTGCTGGGAGGACTGTTGGTCTATCTGGTGGTGAACACCGCGCTCAAGCTGCCGTTCTCCGAGGAATTTCTGTCCGATGGCAGCACCGCCGCGCTGATGGTGCGGTGTGCACGTTATGCCATCATCGCCTTCATTGACTTCGGCGTCTATCCGATGCTGTTCAAGTTAGAAAAGAAATGAGACGCAAAAGACTTCATCCCGTTTCTAGGCGCTTGCTGTGGATGCTTGTCGTTCTCTGTGGAACGATGGTGTTCTCGGCCTGTCCGTCGATTCCGGAGCCCGATGGACACGGCAAGAAGGCCCTTCTGATCATTCTTGACGGTTGGGGCGTAGGGGATAAGAGCAGGGGAGACGTGATAGCGCAGACCGCCACTCCCTATATCGACTACCTGAGCGCCCACTATCCGCACGCCGAGCTGCAGGCTTCGGGCGCGTACGTGGGCCTGCCCGACGGGCAGATGGGAAATTCCGAGACGGGGCACCTCAATATCGGCGCCGGGCGCGTCGTTTACCAGGATCTGGTGAAGATCAACCGCGCCATTGCCGACAACTCCATCCTGGAGAACCCGGAAATCAAGGCGGCTTACAGCTATGCCCAGACGAGCGGCAAGCGCCTGCACCTGATGGGCCTCACGTCCACCGGCGGCGTCCACTCTTCGCTGGACCACCTCCTGAAACTCCTGGACATCGCGCAGGCGTACGGCATCTCGAATTGCTACGTGCATTGCTTTATGGACGGCCGCGACACGGATCCCCGCTCGGGCAAGGGCTTCGTCGCAACCGTGCAGAAACATTTGGATGAAACGGGCACAGGCGCGATAGCCTCTGTCATCGGCCGCTATTACGCGATGGACCGCGACAAGCACTGGGACCGCATCAAGCTGGCCTACGATCTGCTTGTAAACGGCCAGGGGCGCGTGGTGAACGATATGGTGGAAGGCGTGCAGTCGTGCTACGACACGCATACGGAGGAGCACAAGAACACCGACGAGTTTATGGAGCCGCTCGTCAACGGCCAAGTCGATGGGCGTATCCAGGAAGGCGACGTGGTGATCTTCTTCAACTTCCGCAGCGACCGCGCCAAAGAGCTGACCATCGTGCTCACGCAGCAGGATATGGAGGAGCAGGGGATGAAGACCATCCCGAACCTCCAGTATTACTGTATGACGCCCTACGACGATACCTTCACGGGCGTGCACATCCTCTTCCCCAAGGAGAACGTGCAGAACACCCTCGGCGAATACATCGCCAGCAAGGGTTTGAAGCAGCTGCACGTCGCAGAGACGGAGAAATATGCGCACGTGACCTTCTTCATCAATGGCGGGCGGGAAGAGCCCTACGAGGGGGAAGACCGCATCCTGGTGAACTCTCCTCAGGTGGCCACCTACGACCTGAAGCCGGAAATGTCGGCCATCGAGGTGAAGGACAAGCTGGTCGAGGCGCTCAAAACCCAGAAATACGACTGGATCGTGGTGAATTTCGCCAACGCCGATATGGTGGGCCATACAGGCGTTTACACGGCCATCGGAACGGCCGTCAAGACGATTGACGAGTGCCTGGACGAGGTTGTGGAAACGGCCCGGAAGATGGGCTATGAGACCATCATCACCGCCGACCACGGCAACGCGGACCACGCCCTCAATGCCGACGGATCGCCCAACACGGCCCACTCTGTCAACCCGGTTCCTTTCATCTATGTGACCGACAACAAGAAAGCGACGGTACAGGACGGGGCCCTGTGCGACGTGGCCCCTTCCGTCCTCTGCATAATGGGCCTGGACCAACCCGTGGAAATGACGGGCAAGTGTTTAATTAGCAAATAGATCAAGATGTTCGAAAGCTTTTACAACAACCTGATAGCCGAGGACCGTTACCGGATGATCCTGGACGGCCTGCAAGTGACACTCGTCATCACGCTCTGCGCAGCCATTCTGGGCACGCTGCTGGGCGGCCTGATCTGCTGGATGCGCATGAGCCGCAGAAAGTGGCTGCAGAAAACAGCCCAGGTGTATATCGACATCATGCGCGGTACGCCCGTGCTGGTGGTGCTCATGCTGATGTACTATGTGATCATGGCGCCAATGGATGCAACGGGTATCGTGGTGGCCATCGTCACTTTCGGCATGAACTCGGCGGCCTATATCGGCGAGATGCTGCGCACCGCCATCCAGGGCATCGACCGGGGGCAGACCGAGGCGGGCCTGGCGCTGGGCTACACCTCGCGGCAGACATTTCTCCGGATTGTGTTCCCACAGGTGGTCAAGGCGGTCATGCCTGTTTATCAGGGTGAGATCATCAGCCTGCTGAAAGGCACGAGCATCGTGGGCTACATCGCTGTGGCCGACATGACCCGGGCATCCGACCTGATCCGCTCCCGCACCTTCGACGCTTTCTTCCCCCTTATCGTGACGGCCATCATCTATTTCTTCATGGCCTGGCTCATCGGGCGCCTGTTGACGTCGCTGGTGAATCGGGAGCGCAAGAAAGCCATCGCAGCGGCCGTGATGCTATTGATCGGAGGAACGGTGTGCTACCTGCCGGTCCTGCTCTCTTCTGGTGAGAAAGCCGCCGTGGCGGATGCTCCTGCCGTCTTCCAGGCCTTGGAAGGGAAACGCGTAGGCGTTGTCATTGGCAGCATTCAGGACATAGCGGTCACCGAAATGGCTCCGAAAGCCAACATCCAGCGCGTGGCCACCTTCACCGACATGATGGCTGCCTTGGAGGCCGGCAAGGTGGATATAGCCGGAAGTGAAAGCTTGACGATTCTATTCAACAAAGATCTCAAGGAGAAGGTAGATACGGTGGCCACCGGGTTGCCCCCCATCCCCATAGCTGCCTGCTTCCGATTGGGAGACACGGAACTACAGCAGGATTTCAACCAATTCCTCGCCGAGATAAAAAGCGACGGAACCTATCAGGAAATCATGCATCGGTGGGGGGATGCCGAAGACCCCGCAGCAGTGTCTTTCCCGCAGAATCGCGGCACAGGACGCACCCTCCGCGTGGCCACCTTCCCGGCCATGCCTCCGTTCAACTTCGTCAGTGCCGGAAAACCGTCGGGCCTGGAGCCGAACCTGCTGACAGAGTGGGCCAGGAGGCGGGGATGGAAGCTGGAATACCTCATTATGGACTTTGCCTCGCAGATTCCTGCCGTGCAGACGGGCAAGGCCGATTTGGCCATGGGTCTCATCAGCATCACTGAGGAACGGCAGAAACAAGTGCTCTTCTCTGACGGATATATTGATTCACATATTCTGCTTTTTACCCGGAAAGGGGAGTCAGCGATTCTCACAGATCCTTCCCAGCCGGCAGCAGAAGCCGCAGGCGAGCACCGCAAGTGGCCGTGGGCTGTTGCTCTGCTTGTCGTAATCGGATGCGGGGCATGGATATTCCTTCAACATAGGTCCGTCTCGAGGAAATCGGACGCCGCCCGGCGCTCGACGCAACCTGCTGACGCACCCGTCATCCGTATCTCCCATCTGAAAAAGAGTTATGATAAGCTCGAAGTACTGCGCGACATCAATGCCGATGTACATCGTGGCGAGGTCATCTCCATCATCGGCCCTTCCGGAACGGGCAAGAGTACCTTATTGCGATGCCTGAACCTGCTGGAACACCCTACCGGCGGAAGCATCTTCGTCGATGGCCAGATTATTCTTTCCAAGGGTTATCCGGTCCATATCATGCGCCAGAAAATGGGCATGGTGTTCCAGAACTTCAACCTCTTCGGACATAAGACCGTGCTGGAAAACGTGATGATGGCGCCCTGTCAGTTGCGTCACGATGATCCGGAGAAAGCGCGTGAGGAAGGGCTTGCGCTCCTGCGCAAAGTGGGGCTGGCCGAGAAGGCCGACGTCTATCCCGCGAACCTCTCTGGCGGTCAGAAACAACGCGTGGCCATCGCCCGCGCCCTGGCCATGAAGCCGGAGATCCTTCTCTTTGACGAACCTACGTCGGCCCTCGACCCTACGATGGTGGGCGAGGTGCTCAGCGTCATCCGCCAGCTGGCCGACGAAGGCATGACCATGCTGATCGTCACCCATGAGATGAAGTTTGCCTACGACGTGAGTACGCGCATCTTCTTCATGTACGGCGGTTTTATCCACGAGGACGGCTCGCCCCAACAGGTCTTCGAGGCGCCTGTCCACAGTGCCACCCTGTCCTTCATCCATCGCATCCGCAGGGAAGTGTTCGAGATCAATGGTCCCGACTTCGACTTTTTGGGAATGCGGTCCACCATCAAAGGCTTCTGCTACAAATATGGCATCACCGCGAAGCAGGATACGGCGCTGAAGCTGTGCGACAAGATGCTCAACGACGTGATGGCCGCCTACCGCCCCATCACCGTCCGGATCAACCACAGCGAACAGTGGGGCCTCAGCGCCTTGGACTTCATGGTGGAGAAAATGGAAAAGACGCCCCTGAGCGAGGAACAGCGCAACGAACTGTCCGGGTTATGCCAGGAGGTCGTGGAAGAGCCCACCAAACGGGGTTTCCGTGTGAGACTGATGATATAGCCGGAATTATTCCAGCGGAATCTCCGGGTGCGGCACCGACAGGGGCAGCCCTTCCTGCGAGGCGTAGAACATATAGAGGACCACGGGTTTCGTGCCTCTGTTCTCGCCGTGGTGGACGGTGTTCACCATCTCCACGATGGCTTCGCCCTCATGCACGGTGGTTTCCTTGCCGTCTTCGCAGATGATGGTCAATTCACCTTGCACCAGGATACCGTAGTTCATCACGGGGTGGTGGTGCCAGCCCAGCTTCTGCCCGGCAGGGATCTCGTATTTCACGGCCACCAGTTCAGGACGGCCCTGCAGATAGTCGGGCATTTCCACGCCGTCCCAGCTCTGGCTGGTACGAATCAGTTCAGTGGACTGCACCGTTGTCGGAGCCGGTTCCTCTTTCGGGGCATTCGGCTTCCCGCAGGCTGCCACGACAGCCATCATGCCGCAGATAATGACACCCCTCAGCCAAAGTTTCTGTTGTTTCATTGCCAAAATATTTAAACGTCTACGTATATACAAATATACAAATAATTAAGCGAGAGGCACTTCCCGGCCTCAGAAAATCGATTTTGCGTTATGAAACCGTCTTTTTGAATGTGATATTTTGGAAGAAAGAAGGGATTGGGTAAGATGTGTTTTGTAATGACTGCTGGTTGTAGTCATATCGTTTTGCTGAAGATCTCAGCAACAGGCCCGTAGGAGGGATGGCTGGAAGCAGGCAGTGTTATTTTGCGAGGCGCTCTAGCTGGCGGCAGTAGAAGAATGCTTCGAGGCTGATTTTCTTGATGCGGTTGAGTTTATTCAGGCTCTCGTCTTCAATGAGGGCGGCGGCCAGCTCGGTGTCCATTTCGGGGCTGTAGTGCTTGACTTCAGTAGCGCCGGTCTGGAGGAGGCGGACCAGGTAGGCCACTTTGGCAGCGTCGCGGATGGCGACGTCGGCGTTGTAGGATTCGGGGATGATGAAGGAGTTGACGCGGCGGGCACCGTCGGCATAGTAGCTGAATTCGGTGCGGTCCAAGGCGCCGCGCAGGCAGATATTCATGGCGCACTGATAGGTGTCATTCAGGACATCGGCCTGGGTGAGATGATCAAGATTCCTATAGCCCAGTTCGATGGGGACGATTTCGTCGTAGGTTTTCCGGACGGCGGAGAGGTCGTCGATGCGGTTCAGTATGGAACTGATGTCATAGAGTTGTTTCATGATTTCCATGAAGAAGGGGTCTTCGTGCTTGAAGAACGGGATGCCGGTGGTATGAGGGGCGAAGGCGGTGAGCTTGTCGCCCAGCATATCAGCCAGGCTGGGGCACGGGACCGTGACGGGATCGCCGTCCTGGACGAGCAGCGGACTGTCGATGGGTAGGTTCACGACCTGATTGTAGCGAATGTCTTCGTAGAGGACATCCAGCAGGATTTTGTCTGTGGGATGGCCGGAGGGGTACGAGACGGCATAGTGGTATTCGGCGTGAGACTTGGGAACGCCGGTGCGGGAAATGCGTTCAATCTCCTCGGCGTCGGTGAAGCCGTACTCCTGACCGAACTTGCCCAGATACTGCCTGATGTCGGTGCCCGGAGGGCAGACGATGTCCACGTCGATGGAGAGTCGCCGGGAGGTATCCAGGTGGAGCATCAGAGCCGTACCGCCTTTGAAGATGAAGGGGCAGCCGGAACGGACGAGGGATTCCAGCAGGGAGAGGGCGCGGATGGCTTTCTCTACAAGGGGTGTATCAAGTATTCCGGGGATATTCTGCTTTGCCTGCTGAATCCATTCCAGGCTTCGGCTTCTGGGATCAATCATGGTTGGTGTTGGTTGTACGGTCTATCAGATGCTGTATTTTGTCCAGGCATCCGCGTCGCTGAGCGTAGCGGAGCAGGCGCGGGCGTGAAATGTCGTAAGTGGTGAAGGCTTCCCGGTATACCCGGCTGAGTTCGCCGCCTTGCAGGAAGTCGAATTCCGGGTTGAGGACGATGTCTACCAGCATTTTCTCCATCTGCGGGACGGGGATGCCTTCAAACCTGTCCAGCGGGGATTCGGTGGTGAGGGTATGCAGGACGATGGAGCCGGAGGTGCTGCCAAACTTGAAGAACTCCTCCCGGGTGGGATTGGGAAGAACCGGCAGCCCTGGATATTTCTCCCGGAGGGCGTCCGGGAAGGACTCTTGAAGAAAGCGCTCTACGTCCACGATGACCATATTGATATTTGGCACGTGGAGCATGAAGGGGATGACGCTGGAAGCGTCCCAGATGCAGAAATCGACCAACGGGTAGCGTTGCCGGAGGTATGCGCCCATTTCCTGGGTCTGTGGCTTCAGGGTAAGAAAGTACCGTGGCTTTGATGCTGTGCTGAGCTGGTATGCACCCCATCCCGCCCTGGTGAGACGGCCGGATGCGACCAGGCGCTCCAACTGCTTCTGCAGACTGGTCAGAGACGTCTCCCCGGAAGCAGAGAGCCAGGTGGCAAGGTCCTTCTTTTTGAAGGGCCCCTGCTGCAGGGTTGCATACTGTATGATCCGTTCCGTTGTGGTCATCGTTCGCATAATCACGGGACAAAAATAAGACATTTTTGGCAGCAAACAAAAATTTCTGCCGGAAAAGTCTCACTTTTGCGGTTCCACTTTGTTTCTATCGGCAAATCTATCTCGCTCAGACACTTGTCTTCAGCAGCATGTCGACGTTCTTCTTCCGAGTAGGCACCGTCACCCAGGTCATCTAGAAGTCATGAATTGCCGTTAACACTGTTCGCTAAACGAGCGTTAACCGAACATAATCAAAAAGATGTAGAGAGTGGCATTTAATTGCTCAGATTTGTTCGTAAACTCATCCGGATATCAACGTTCATAAATAGTGGTTTTACGGATTGACTATCAGCGTTCGATGGAGATGACTAGATAAGACAACTTTCGCAATCCGCTTTCGGATTACGAGAGTTCGGGAACTTGCAAAGGCATAATGTCGCAGGCACGCGCAAACCACAAGACCTGCCGATTCGGTCATCCGACCACCGACACCATCCTCATCAGCATCCACGTCAATGCTGCCGGTTCCGATGGGAAGTGGCACACTGCGACTGGGTGGAGTGCCTATACTTTCCCTGGACATACTGAGTCCGACAGCCTGGCGGATTGCCTGTATCGGGCGGCGGAGAAGTATTTGCCGGGGCGTAAGCTCCGGACGGATTACTCCGATGGTGATCCGGATCTGGAGGAGCCTTTCTACATTCTCAAGCACACGTATTGTCCGGCGGTGCTCACCGAGAATGGTTTTATGGATTCACGGGAGTCGTTGAGGTTTCTGGAGAGTCCGGAGGGGAAGAAGGCAATCGTGGCGCTGCATGTGGCGGGGATCATCGAATATCTGGAGTCGTCGTAACGTCATACCAAGCGCAACCGTCTCGTCATGCCCGGCTCCGACCGGGCATCTCTTCTGCGCCTTGACCCCTTTGTGTAGACAGTCTCGGATATCCCGGAGGCCTGACAGAAGACGAATTGATAGCCACCCATAAGGTCTTCCCTCAGAAACTGGTCGAGAACGACGACATCAAAATCGTGACACGTTAACCCTTCTATACAGTTTCCTCGTTCGGTGTGGAAGCGCTTCGGGCTGGTCCAAGGCCCACCCGAAGCCCTTCCACATCTGTTTTCACCCCAAACCCTCAAGGGTGACCCCGCACCGCCCCGGCGCTGCGGAGCCCTCGGCAGAACCGCCATCTCCAAAGCTTCACATTTCATAATACAAATCAGCAAAAAAACGTATCTTTATCCGTCACCCTGCAACATTTTTGCTTCGCACCCGGTCTAATAAGTGTTGAAACATTTAATAATTATTACCCATGTACGAACTTTTCCGGTTTCTTTCCAAACTGATTCCTGCGGCGGTCATCCTGCTGCCCATCCTGTTCTACTACCTTCACAAGCGCAACATTCTCAATACCAAAAGGGAGATTCTCCTCAAGGAGATTGAGAATGGCAATATCGTCGATCCCGAGATGCTCGCCAAGTCCCTGACCAACCCGGTCAACGAAGGTCAGCGGCTTCAATCCTGCCTCCGTTGCGGAATCATCTCCACCATCGCCGGCATAGCTATAGCTGTCGCTACGATCATTTATTGTTCAACCATGAAAGGAATGCTTGACGGAACAAATCCCGACGTGGATCAGATGGCCGCCATCTTACTTGTAGTGGCCCTTGTTCTGATTGTTGCAGTCATTGTGCTCGGTGTGGGAATCGCATTCCTGGTATCCTATTTCAATCAAAAGAAACGGATGAATAAGACGGCGTAACGGCCGATGACCCGGGAGCAATTCATAGCCGAAATCTCCATCTTGCAGGAGCCCCTCAGGAGGTTCCTGCTCGGCATGTGTCACGGAGACGCCTTCACGGCTGATGATATTGCCCAGGAAACTTTACTGAAAGCTTACCTCCATTACGGAACATTCCAGGGGCGTTCCTCCTTTAGCACCTGGCTCTTGAGAATCGGATACAGTTGCTTCTGCAATTA
>Ga0265298_10004843_pt1 | contig 17064 bp, 15 predicted proteins | sample AusTroGonzalo_MG_3_FD_193486 | JGI IMG/M metagenome (GOLD analysis project Ga0265298, IMG submission 193486) | Bovine rumen microbial communities from tropical cattle in Woodstock, Queensland, Australia - Gonzalo_01 | ecosystem: Host-associated > Mammals > Digestive system > Stomach > Rumen ... | reverse complement strand
AGTAGCGGCGGGTGTTATACGAAGCCACCATTATCTGTTTGTCGGCTTGTCCCCACGCATTGATGGTGTAATTGGTGTTTCCGGCCTGCACACCGTTTATTTGGCACGAAGACAGATAGGCTTGGTATGCCCATTCGTGTACGGTGCCACGGGTTGCACACACTTCGATAAGCACCTTGCGTGTTCTTATGCTTTCGTTACTATTGTTGATATACAGAGTAATATTGGGCTTGTTGTTTAGACTGGATTGAGGATAGATATAGTAATTTATGTTGCAGTTGGCAATGGATGTGCTGCCGGATGTTGAGTTTCCCATACCGAAACGTGTTGTGGAAATAACCTGCCCTGTTACGGTGTCCACAACCGATACACGGACGGAGAAAGTGTTTCCCACTTCGCCCCAAATGTCAATATAATTGTTTACATTATGCTCATAGTTCGTTGTTACCAAAAAAGTACGTATAGAGGTGTCGTTTGAAGAAAACTCCTTGCTCAGATGCAGTGGCATTGCGCCATCGTTGCCTGCCGAAATTACTATCAGAGAACCCTCGGTGTAGTAGTTGTTTATAAGGTAGTCGCAGTTTTGGTCTATGGCGGCGGTGCCGTCGTGCGGACCAACCTGACTGCCCCAGCTGAGGTTTATCACACATGGTTTGCCAATCGAATCGGCATAGTTGAGTATGTATGTTATTCCGTCGAATAAACGGCTTGAGTTGCCGCTTGCGGAAACAAATACCAAGTCGCTTTCGGGAGCCATGCCTTTGTATTGTTTTGTCGTGTCGCAGTTGGCTCCGCCGCCACCGGCAATACCTGCCACGTGCGAGCCGTGGGTTTGGTCGTTGTGGCTGTACAGTGCGGCAAGAATTTGAGCACGTGTTTTCATCTCGTTGCCGTAGCTGTATCCCGAAGGCGGAGTGCCGTTGTTGTTTTGGTCCCACACTCTTACCACACGGTATTTTGTTTCTGTGGAGTCAAAGAAATTGCGGTGGGTGTAGTCAAATCCTATGTCCACAATACCAACCACAACATCCTTTCCGCAATAGCCTTTGGGTAACGAAACGTTGTTGCCTCTTCCGGCCTGTGCCCAGTCGGCATGGGTGTAGTAGCGTGCCGAGTCCATCTGTGTTTGGGCTCTGTCGCCAATGTCGATATAGTCGGCAATGTTGGATTCAACAAAGGCAACAAAATTGTCCACAGGAATGGAAAAACTGTTGAATTTGCTTTTTTGAGTGCCGTTTCTGGATATGCCGAATTGTTCCAACAAAGGTGTTTTGTCGGCGTTAATGCTCATAAGAGCTATTACGTTCCACTGGCCGTTGATTTGTACAAAATCATATTTCTCGGCCAAATCTTCCTTGCCCTGTTTAAGGTCAAGATACAGGAACGATGACATTCCCGAAAGGCCGTTAACCGAAAACTCAATTTTAGATTTTTCCCCTTCAGCCTTGCTGTAATCCAAGTCTTTGTTTTGTGCAACGGCTGAGCAAGTCGCTGCGGCAAACAAAATAGCCAATAGTTTTTTTCTCATATTCATAAAAATTGTAAGTTTAACATTTTTTTCTATTTTAAGAATTTTGCAAAGATACGATTTTTTTTCCGTATTTTTTAATTTCGTTTGCCCCAACCTTTGTCGAGAAACAAAACAATGGTGTTTTATATTGATATTCAGTAAGATGGAGCGAGATTGCGTAAGAATGAAGAAAAAGGTTTGACGGTTGTCCCGTCGCATTATCTTTTTCCGCATTTTGGGCATATCCCTTTTATAATATAGTTGCCGTATCGGGCTTCGAATCCTTCTGGGAGATATACATTGGGAATAGGGGTTTCCAAGCAGTAGGTTTTTTTGCAGTTTTCGCAAAAGAAATGCAGGTGCAGGTCGTTGTCGGCATCGTCGGTATGGTTGTGGCACAGTTCGTAACGCACACCGTTTTCCGCTCCATCTATAACGTGTATAAGATGATGGTTGCGGAATACCGACAAGGTGCGGAACACCCCCGATTTGTCGATGGAGGCCACACGTCCTTCTATCTCCTTTAGTGAAAGCGGATGTTCGGCTTCGCACAAAACGGCAAGTACCAACAAACGGTTAGCTGTTGGCTTAACGCCATGCTGTTCAAGCATTTCCACGTATTTCTGCTGTTGCATGATTGTTGTATTTTCAATGCAAAATTACGAAATAAAAAGCGTAGAATCCATCATCATTTGTGGTTATTTTTTTAACATGCGCATGGCGTTGAGAATGGCAAGCACTGTAACTCCCACGTCGGCGAAAACGGCCATCCAAAGATGGGCAATGCCCACAATGGCAAATAGTAGCACCAAAATTTTCACCGTTATGGCAAAGCATACGTTTTCTGTGGCTATGCGTACAGTCTGACGTGCTATCTGCATGGCCAATGGTATTTTTGCAAGACTGTCGTCCATCACTACCACATCGGCGGCCTCGATAGCCGCGTCGGAGCCAAGTGCCCCCATAGCTATGCCTACATCGGCCAAAGCCAGCACGGGAGCGTCGTTTATACCGTCGCCGACGAAAGCCGAATAACCATCTTTGCCGCGTTCCGCAATTATCTTTTGCATGTGCTCTACCTTGTCGGCGGGAAGCAGTCCTGCACAATATTCGTCTATTCCAAGTTGCGAGGCCACAGCCAAGCCAGTCTCTTCGTTGTCGCCGGTGAGCATAAGGGTGCGTCGCACACCTGTTTTGTACAAGTCGGCAATGGCCTGTGCGGCGTCGCTTTTCACTTTGTCCGAAACCACAATATGTCCCGCATAGCGGTTGTTGATACATACATGCACCACTGTACCGTGCGTGGTATTGTGGTTGTATTCCACACCGATTGCGTCCATCATTTTGGCGTTGCCCACGCACACTGTGTCGCCGTTCACCACGGCCCGTATGCCTTGTCCGGCAATCTCTTGCGTGTCGGTTACCGTGCAGTCGGGACACTCCTCGTGCCATGCGTTTTTCAGTGAAACGGCTATCGGGTGGGTGCTGTAGTTCTCCACGTGCGAGGCAAGGTGCAGAAGTTCTGTGGCCCCAATTTCGTTGGGGTGTACCGAAACCACCTCGAACTCGCCGCGAGTTAGGGTTCCGGTTTTGTCGAAAACTACAGTATCAAGTTTGGACAAGGCATCCATATAGTTGGAGCCTTTTACAAGAATGCCATGGCGTGAAGCCTTGCCTATGCCGCCGAAAAATGCAAGAGGTACCGAAATTACCAAGGCACACGGACAAGACACTATAAGAAACATAAGGGCACGGTAAAGCCATGTGGCGAAATTTATTGCGAAACTGCCCGAAAGCAAGGGCGGGACAAATGCCACAAGCACGGCGGCAGCTACAACAACAGGGGTGTATATCCTTGCAAAACGGGTGATGAAAGTCTCGCTACGCGATTTGTTCTGCTGTGCGTTTTCTACAAGGTCGAGGATTTTGGATACTGTAGAGTCGGCAAAAGCCTTGGTAACACGCACTTTAATTGTGCCGGAGATGTTTATGCTTCCCGAAAGTACGATGTCGCCTTCGGCAATGGAGCGTGGCAGGCTTTCGCCTGTTAGTGCCGCAGTGTTTAGCGATGAAGCTCCCTCAACTACGGTCCCGTCCATAGGCACTTTTTCGCCAGCTTTTACAAGTATTAGTTCTCCTACCGTCACCTCTTCGGGGGACACGGAGAGTTCTGCTCCGTCGCGTATCACGTTGGCGTGGTCGGGACGAATGTCCATAAGATGTGCTATGGAGCGTCGGTTTTTGTCCTCGGCGTAATCTTCGAACATATCGCCAATCTGGAAAAACAGCATTATGAATACGGCCTCGGGGAACTGAGTTTCAGCCTGAGGGAGGAAACCTATCATCAAAGCCCCTATTGTGGCGATGGACATCAATAAATCCTCGTTGAAAGGCTCTCCTTCCATAATTCCTTCCACCGATTCGGCAAGTATGTCGTAGCTTATCAGCAGATAGGGGACAAGGTACACAAGAAGTAACTGCCATATCGGCAAAGTGGTTGTTTTTTCGATGGTTACGGCGCCGGCAAGTAGCAGTGCCGTTGCTATTGTTCGCAAAAGTTTTTTGTTCATGGTTTTTATTTTTTTTGCAAAATTAGCAACTTTTTGCCGCAACCGAGTTGCATTTATGAGTAGATTTTTAAGTTCGGATTTTTATGCGTTTCAGTTTAACGGTTCCCAAACAGCCTTTGGCTTTGTACCTATTGAACAATTTAGGGTTAAAAATCAATGTCAGGCTGTCTCCCTCAAGAAACGGATGGTAGTCAATGCTCTGATATTCAAGGTATCTGTTTGGGAAACTCTCGGGTTTCCATTTGATGTTTTTAACCGAATCGGCAAAAGTGTATTTAATGTTGTCCAAATGGAATTTTGTAGTTCCCATATAGGGAGCCGACACTTCGAAATGTACGCTGAAATCGTTGCTGTAAAGCACAAAACACCCGTCGTTATCGCTGTAGGTATTCATGCCTATCCAGTCTTCGGTCCAGCCGCGTATCAAGGCGTTGCTTACAGGGCGACCATTGTCGTCGATAATACGTCCTGATAAGGCTATATTGTTGTAACCCACCATATTGTAATAGTTGGGGGGCATGTTCGACAATTCTTTGGAGATAGGCAGGCTCATAAGCGTAGCCACTTCATACGCAGCGGGTTTCATTATTTTTGAAGGATTGATAAGGGCTGTGTATTTTCCCTCGAAATTTACTTCGTTGGGGTTATCCATATACTCCCACCAGCCAAATCCTGCCGCACCCATGCTACGGGCTATGGCAAACGACTGTAGCATAAACTGCTGTTGCTCTTCGTAGCTCACGCTGTCGTTGTCGGCGGGTAGCGAAATTTCTCCCACCATCCAAGGTTTTGTAGTGCAATTGTTGCTGTACCAATACATTTCGCTGGCAACCCTTAATGGGTGGTATGTGTGCATTTCTACAAAATCCACGGGCAGCATTATCGGATCCCATTCAAACACCTCTATGGGTTCGGAAAAACCGATGGTAAACAACTGATTTGGCGCGTTTTCACACATCAGCTTGCGCCAAGAACTTACAATCTTGTAAGCTTCGATTTTGTTGCGGTCGGGAACTTCGTCAAAATATAATGGCTCGTTGAAAAAATCGTATGCCCAAATGGCGGGGGTGTTGGCAAAATGTCTCAACATTCCCGCAACAAATTCCATCGAAGTGATGTCAAACGGAGGGTTGAGCAACATCATTACGCGCAAATTTGCCTGTGCCGCAGTATCTATCATATTGCCAATAGCCTGATAAACAGCCGCAGTGTCGGAATTATAGCTCATTTTGAGACAGATACGCAAACAGTTGAAACCCATGTCAGAAATTTTCTTGAAATCATCGGCCATGCTATTGCTGTAGTAATGTCCTGACGGAGAAACTTTTACTATGCTGTCGCTGTTGTCAATGTAATTCCTGTAATTGAGCATTAAGGGGAACCACTCATTTCCGTCGAGCATAAAACGCTTGTTTTCAACATACACAAAACCATCGCGCTTGGTATCGCGTTTTTCAAATAATTCCAACGCATTGTCGTTGCGGTTGCACGAAATAATACTCATTCCAGCCAAAACTAATCCGATTAAAAAAGTCCGTTTCATTTTTGATAAATATACTGTATTGTTATAAAAAAACATTTTCGTTGCAACCACGATTTTATTGTGTAATATCTTGGGTAATAGGTGATTGGCAGATGTTGCAGATATTCTCCACAATGTCGGAGGCAATGAGTGATAATCCTTTTTGTACAAAAGCCCTGTCGCCGGCTTTTCCGTGCAGGAACACCCCGTAGATGGCCGCCATTTCGGGTTTTATGCCCTGAGCCATAAGACCCGCGATGATTCCCGTAAGCACGTCGCCGCTTCCTGCTGTGGCCATGCCCGCATTGCCGGTGGTATTGAAAAACACTTTGCCGTCGGGTAAGGATACACTTGTGTGAGCTCCTTTGAAAATAATGGTAACTTTATGATACTGTGATATTTGTCTTTGTATTTCCAACCTTTCGAACCCATTCTCCCAAGGCCCCACCAAGCGTTCAAGCTCTTTGTGATGCGGTGTAAGTATGCTGTTTTCGGGGAGTTTTTCTAACAAGCTCTTATCCAATGCTATACAGTTGATTGCGTCGGCATCTATCACCACAGGCTTTGTGTATTTTTCAAAAAGATTTCCGATGGCCGCTACGGTTTTGCCCGAAGTGCCTATTCCCGGACCTATGGCCACAGTGTTATAACGACTTAAATCTTCCGGCGGTGCAGAAAAAACTTGTTCGTCATTGTCGATTGATACTATAGCCTCGGGAAAAGCTGTCTGCATACAAACAACGCCATTCTTGGGTACATGAGCGGTAACAAGTCCCGCCCCTGTACGCAGGCAAGCCTTTGCCGAAAGTATTGCCGCCCCCATTTTGCCGTAGCTTCCCGCAATAAGCAGACAATGCCCGTAAGTACCTTTGTGTGAGAATTTTGGCCTTTGGAGTAGTATTTCCGGTATGGCAATGTCGTCGGTGAGGTGATATGGGGTGTACTCGTTGTCTGTGAATTGTGGCGAAAGTCCTATTGGCAGAACTACGAAATCCCCTACAAAACGGTAGTTTTCAGCAAAAAGGAATGATAATTTCGCGAATTGGAAAGTCAGTGTTATGTCGGCTTCGAATATTGTTCCGTCGGGTGGGGTAGGGGTGTCGGCAAAAAGTCCCGAAGGAATGTCTATGGCTATGTGTGTGGAACGTCTGTGATTGTTCATTGTCGTCAGGACATCGGCATACCATCCTTTTGCCGGACGGCTCAATCCGGTACCGAAAACAGCGTCTATTAGTATGTCCGTGCTTTGGGGGATATAAAAGGTTTTTTGTGGAGTTATAGTATTGATTTTTACGTCATTACAATTATTCAGCCTTTCAAGGTTGGTTTTGAAGTCATCGCTACTTTTGTCCGAATGCAGTATAAATACTTCGACATGTCTCTCGTTGCTCAACATACGTGCCAAAGCAAGGCCGTCGCCACCGTTGTTGCCTGTGCCACAAACTATTACAACATTTTTTTTGTCGGGCGTATTTTCGGCAATCCATTTGTAACAGGCGAAAGCGGCACCTTCCATGAGGTCGATGGATGATATTGGCTCATGTTCTATGGTAAATGCGTCGGCACGGCGTATCTGTCCGGCTGTCAGTATTTTCTGCATGTGTTATGTTTTTTTCTGAAAAGTCGTTACCCTATGTATGGAAATTGTGTTGGGACATTCCCAAGGCAATCTATTCGAACTGTATAACTGCTTTGGCCCCTACTTCTATGCCCATAAGTTCTTCCGCAGAGTTGTGCAGAAGGGCAAGTTCCAAATATCCTGTTGCCGAAACTGTGAGTACAAGCCCAGTTTCGCCATAATCTTCGGAGTCAAAATAAGAACCCGAGATTTGCAGTTTTTTCCGAACAAGGGAACCAACAGTAATGCGCATCTTCCTGCCATTCAGAATTTTGACAAAATCATCGTATAGAATGTTCAAATAAGCGTTGCCGTAGGAGTCCACGTACATAATTTGCACTTCCATACTGTCTTCGTGTGTGAGCGGGCTGAGTCGTGTGTATGGTGCCAAATTTTGGCGGACAAATCCTATTTCGTCCATAGGCGCGCCGTTTGCTATTTGTGCGGCAACAAAACAGAACAAGTTGTATGCCGGGAAATTGAAAAAACTCGAATCCTGATACATGGAAATTTGCACGATTTTCACCTCTTTGTCCCAAAACACAGGTCCCGTAATTCCGTTGTCGGCACAAATGTAATATTGTTTGTCGTATTCGATGACAACATAGGGGCGTTCTTTGGTCTCGTGAGAGTCCACGTCGATAATATGGATGGTCCCTTCCGGAAATCCGAGACAGGCGTTACGCACTATAAAGGCGGTTTTCAAACGGTTGTACGGTTCAATGTTGTGGGTAATGTCAATCACTTGCACGTCGGGAATCATAGAATACAGCCGCCCTTTCACCATGCCGGCGAAAAAATCGGATGTGCCCCAGTCTGTGGTCAGCGTTACTAACTTCATTTATTCGTTGATTTTTAAAAGTTTAAACATCAAGAACCATACAAAATATAGTGTCCGTATGTTTTGCAAATTTACATAAAAAAAAACAATTTTTCGACGGTTTTGTGCAAATGTTTTTCAGATTGTTAGCACTCAGTGTTTTGTGATATAAAAAAACGGGAAGTGTTTTTATAGGCACTTCCCGTAAGAAAAATGAGTTCAAAAATTTGATGTTATCCGTTCAGGGCCTCGGCACCGCTTACTATTTCGATAATTTCGTTTGTAATTGCTGTCTGACGGGCTTTGTTGTATGTCAGTTTCAGCTCTTTAAGCAGTTCCGTGGCGTTGTCGGTGGCTTTCTGCATGGCCGTCATGCGAGCGCCGTGTTCCGAAGCCAACGAGTCAAGGATTACCCTATAGAATTGCGAACGCAACGATAAGGGTATCATCTCTTTCAGGATTTCCATTTTGCTGGGTTCGAAAATGTAGTCGCTTTGCACCTTGTTTTCGTCCTTTTTGGCATTGTCGGGCATTACGGGAAGGAATTGTTCTGTGGTGAGTATCTGTGTAAGCGAGTTTTTGAACTTGTTGTACACAATCTCAACTTTGTCGTATTCCTTTTCGCAGAAGCGATTCATAATATCCTCGGCAATTTCTGCCACATCGTCGAAAGCTGGTTTGTCCAACACCTCGTCATAGGAACTTTTCACTAAAGTAGTGTGCTTGGCAAAGTGTTCAGTGGCGCGTTTGCCTATTGTAATAAGGCTAAGTTCCACGTCGGCTTGTTTACGGTAGTGCTGAATGCGTTGGTTTGCCTCTTTTATGACGTTGGAGTTGAATGCTCCGCAAAGACCTTTGTTGGAGGAAACCACTACCATCAGCACTTTCTTTGCCTCTCGTATTGTGTGATAAGGTGTGTCCACACCGTCTTCCACGTTTATGTCGCGTATTATCTCCGACAGTTTTTTGTCGTAAGGACGCATGGCAAGTATGGCGTTCTGAGCTCTGCGGAATTTAGCAGCCGACACCATCTTCATGGCCGAGGTAATTTGCTGTGTGGAGTTTACCGATGCTATGCGGGTTCGAACTTCTTTCAGATTTTCCATTGTTCAGACCTTGTTAGGTGAAATCCAGTTATTTTGCATTTTTTTTCGACAGGTCGGCGGCCACTTCGCGAAGTACCTTGGTATCCTCGTCAAGGAGTTTGCCGGCACGGAGGTTGTCCAATACCGAAGCATGGTTCTGACGGAGGAAGAACAGATATTCTGTCTCAAAGTCGCGTACTCTGTCGGTAGGTATTCCCGAAAGAAGTCCGTTGGTACCGCAGTAGATGATGGCCACTTGGTCTTCCACTTTCATAGGTGTGTATTGCGGTTGTTTCAGAATTTCCACGTTGCGGGCACCTTTGTCGAGCACTGCCTGAGTGGCGGCGTCGAGGTCGGAGCCGAATTTCGAGAAAGCCTCCAGTTCGCGGAACTGGGCTTGGTCGAGTTTCAGCGTACCTGCAGTTTTCTTCATGGACTTAATCTGAGCTTTACCTCCCACACGCGACACTGAAATACCTACGTTGATAGCCGGACGTACACCTGAGTTGAACAGGCTGGTTTCCAGATATATCTGACCGTCGGTAATGGAGATTACGTTGGTGGGGATATATGCCGAAACGTCGCCGGCTTGGGTTTCGATAATAGGCAGGGCTGTGAGCGATCCACCACCTTTTACCTTGCCTTTCAGCGATTCCGGCAGGTCGTTCATGGTAGCGGCGATGCTGTCGTTGTTGATTATCTTTGCAGCTCTTTCGAGCAGTCTTGAGTGCAGGTAGAACACGTCTCCCGGGTAAGCCTCACGTCCCGGCGGACGACGGAGCAGCAGCGACACTTCGCGGTAAGCCACGGCTTGTTTGCTGAGGTCGTCGTAGATAACGAGGGCATGACGTCCTGTATCGCGGAAATATTCACCTATAGCGGCACCGGTGAACGGTGCGTAGAACTGCATGGCTGCGGGGTCGGAGGCTGTTGCCACAACAACTACGGTGTATGCCATAGCGCCTTTTTCCTCGAGGGTTTTAACGATATTGGCAACAGTGGAGCCTTTCTGGCCGCAAGCAACGTAGATACAGTAAACAGGGTTGCCTGCATCGTAGAAGCTCTTTTGGTTGATGATTGTATCGATGGCGATAGCCGTTTTTCCGGTCTGACGGTCGCCTATGATAAGCTCGCGCTGTCCTCTTCCGATAGGAATCATGGAGTCGATAGCCTTGATGCCAGTTTGTAGCGGTTCTTCCACCGGCTGACGGAAGATAACGCCGGGGGCTTTGCGTTCCAGAGGCATTTCGAAAGTCTCGCCTTCGATTGGGCCTTTGCCATCTACGGTCTCACCAATGGTGTTGATAACACGACCAATCATGGCTTCGCTCACCTTTACGGAGGCAATGCGTTTGGTACGTTTAACGGTGTCGCCTTCGTTGATGTCGTCGGCTTCGGCCAAAAGCACAATACCCACGTTGTCTTCTTCGAGGTTTTGCACAATGCCTTGTGTTCCGTTCTCGAACTCGACCAATTCACTTGATTGAGCGTTGTTTAATCCATACACGCGTGCAATGCCGTCGCCGACAGTAAGCACGGTGCCAACTTCTTCCAGTTCCACGTTGAGATCAACGTCGGCAAGTTGTTTCTTAAGTATCGCCGATACTTCGGCAGGTTTGATTTCAGCCATATATTTCTATTGTATTATTTACTAAATTGCTTTCTCGTATGTGTTTTTGCTGAATTCTTTCAGCAGTTTGTTTATTTGTGTGCGAATACGTGCGTCGTACATGCTATTGTCGAAGCTTACGCAAAATCCGCCAAGCATGGTGTCGTCGGTGATGGCGTTCATTTCCACAGTTTTGTGGGTGTAGTTGCCTATAATTTTTGCGATTTCGGCCTTGGCTTCGTCATCGACTTCCACTGCAGTGCGCAGTTCCGAAAGCACTATGCCTTTGCTCTGCCGGTAAAGGTCGAGGTATGCCTCCGAAATTCCGCGCAGACTTACAGCACGGCGTTTGCGTACAACAAAGTTTAGGAAAGTCATTGTAAGATGGCTGACCTTCTCCTCGAAGAGGTCGCGGATTATGCCGAGTTTTTTAGCCTCTTTTATCACCGGATTGCTGAAAAGCACGTTCAGAATGTGGTTCTCTGTGCACACCTGATTGACAAGTTTCATATCTTCACAGGTCTTATCAACCTCGCCGGTGTCCGTTGCCAGCAAAAACAGTGCTTTGGCGTAGTTTACATTGATTCTGTAATTTTCCACAAGTGTGTATTTACGTTATAGTTTTATTATATTGTATCCGTAACATCTTGCCCGTTGTCATTGATTTACAGTGGTTTACCAATCGAAATCACCTGCTTTGTGCCAATGTCGGCCAATAAATGTTTCGGCCTGCAAAGTTACAATTTATTTTTCAATTGACCAACATTTTTTGCTTTTTTTATTTCAATAAAAATGGCTGTTGTCATAAAGTGCCAATTTACAAATGTTTAGGGAAGAAAATTTCAGACCTTTTGTGTACGAACATCATTTATTTGTTTTGAGTGGATTTTGGGGGTATTAGTTTCTGCGAAAAAATGTGTACTTTTGCATCTTGTATTTGAAACAAATAAACAAGACAATCTATTGATTCGATGAAAGTTACAATAATATCCATTGGCGACGAGCTGCTTATCGGGCAGGTGGTGAACACCAATGCCGCATGGATGGCCGAACGCCTGACGGACAACAATTTCGACGTTGCGCAGGTGCTTACCATCTCCGACAAAGCCGACGCCATCACCTCCGCCCTCGACGGCGCATTGCAAAACACCGACATAGTGCTTATTACCGGCGGTCTCGGTCCCACCAAGGACGACATCACCAAACACACTCTCTGCCAGTACTTTGGCGCCACACTGCGCGAGGACGAGGCAAGTCTGCGCAATATCGAACAACGTTTCAAGGTGCTGGGCTACGAGCTTACGCCGATAAACCGCATGCAGGCGCTTGTGCCCGACAACTGCGAGGTGCTGCTCAACAAAATGGGCACGGCTCCCGGAATGTGGTTCGAGCAAAACGGCAAAATCATTGTCTCAATGCCCGGTGTGCCCGACGAGATGCAATACCTTATGGGTGAGCTCGTTATTCCGCGTCTCAACCGCATGTTCAACGACTGCGCCATTGTTCGCAAAAACATCATTTTCCAAGGCATAGGCGAGTCGTTCCTCTCCGACTTGGTGGAGGAATGGGAGCTGGCGCTGCCCGAAAACGCAAAGGTGGCCTACCTGCCGAGCGCCGGTATGATTAAAATGCGACTCACCATTTTCGGCTCCGACAAAGCCTCGGCCGAACGCACCCTGCAATGCGAAAAGGAAAAACTGCTCTCCATCGCCGGACAGTATGCCGCAGGCGAGGACTGCGAAAATATGGAGGAATGCGTGGTCAAACTGATGTGCGCCAAAGGCAAAACCCTGACTTCGGCCGAGAGCTGCACTGGAGGCACCATAGCAAGTCGCATTACCCGTCTTGCAGGTGCTTCGCAGTATTTCAAAGGCGGTTTTGTTGTCTATTCCAACGAATTGAAAGAAAGTATTTTAGGTGTAAGCCACGACACTCTCGAAAAACACGGCGCCGTGAGCAGGGAGATCGTTACCGAGATGGCTGAAAACGCCCGTCGCAGAGCCAACGCCGACTATGCCGTGGCTACCACCGGAATAGCAGGACCTTCGGGCGGCACTCCCGACAAACCCGTAGGCACGGTGTGGATTGGCGTGGCATCGGCAAACAAAACCGTTACACGTATGTTGAGCCTCGGCAACAACCGCAGTCGCACTGTAGAACGCACTGTAAATAACGTATTTATGGATCTTATAAAGCTTGTAAACGAAGAATGTGGCAAATAATCTCCAACCCCCGTGTGGTGTCCATTTTTATGTTGGTTTGCTCCAACTGTTTTATGACCTACGCTTGGTACGGACACCTTAAAAACATGTCTAATCGCGCATGGTACGTGGCGGCCATAGTCAGCTGGCTGATAGCCTTTTTCGAATATATGATTCAGGTGCCGGCCAACCGCATAGGCTCCACGGTTTACACTTTGCCGCAACTTAAAATCATTCAGGAAGTGGTGTCGCTGTCGGTGTTCATTCCCTTCTCCATGATTGTGATGAACCAGCCCTTCAAGCTCAACTACCTGTGGGCCTGCCTGTGTATGCTCGGAGCAGTGTATTTCATTTTCAGGGACTGAGATGGGGTGTTGAACTGTTGATTTTTGAGTGATCTGTGAAAAGTGAAAAGAATGTTGATTTGGGGTAACTAATTACAACTTTCAACTCAAGTTGGCATAGTGCAATAAAGACGAGAATTGTGCGTTATGGAAATAGGCAAAGACGCAGAAAAACCATATTGCACGATAAAAAAACCTAACAACACTCTAAAACAATGGCAGAGCAGGAACAATGGCACTGGCAGGAGCTGGCAACAGCATGGCGTGGCATAGGCATATACCACGTAACCCTCACCGTTACCTCGCGTCAGCCATTGCTGGGCACACTTGTCATACCCAACAACGACCCTGCTCAGGCAAGGGTGGAACGCACAGAATTGGGGGAGTCCTTAGTGGAGCTCATGCTACAAATTAAAGAGTACCGCCCTGAAATACGCATTCTCCAATTCTGCCTTATGCCTGACCATCTGCACACTGTGTTATATATAACCCACTCAATGCCTTGCAGCATAAAAGAGGTGGTACGTGGCTTCTGGCAAGGTGCCAAAAAATTAGGAAGAGCATATTCTTTGTCGGTTGGCCAGAATTCAATTCTGGCTAATGGACAGAGTTTAGAAGCCGATAGCAAACAAAAAGAAGCCAACAGACATAATACTGCCAGCCAGGCAAAAAAACTACGCGCCACAATCGGCCACGAATTTTATGACAGCCTCGACCCCGTCTTTAGCGAAATGCCCTTCATACGCCCCATGTCGCGGCGAGGACAGCTGAACAATATGATGCGCTACGTAAAACTCAATCCGCAGCGGCTGGCCACCAAGCGCCTTATGCCAGGCTTTTTCCGAGTGCAGAAAGGCATAGAAATAAATGGCCGGAACTACGACGGGGCGGGCAACACCGCTCTGCTCCTCGCCGAAAGTTTTACTCCTGTGCATGTGCGCCGCACTATGGTTTATGCTGCCGAACACAACAACCCCAATCCTCTACGCGACTATATGAACGGCTGCGTAACGGCCGCACGACAAGGCTCGGTGTTAGTATCGCCGTTTATCTCGCCACAAGAAAAACAAGTAATGGAAGTGCTTCTGAACGAGCAACTGCCGTTCATCTATCTGGCCGACAACGGTTTCCGTGATTATTACAAACCACAGGACAGACTTTTCGATGCCTGTGCCGCAGGGCGTGTGCTTATCCTCAGCCCATGGCAATACTACGCATCCAAGCGCCATATAAGCCGTGCCGAATGCAAGATGCTCAACACTTTGGCGGAAGTAATTGCGCAACAATTGTCGTAAATCTAATATATAACTCTCGAAAACTAGTTTGCGAACCAATTTATTTTGGAGCTGTACCACATATTTTCGTACTAACAACCCCAAAAATAGCAATCTTTACACTTGCCAAATTGCGGCGGATTTAGTAAATCCGCTGCAACAGCATTAAACTTTCCACTTTCAACTCAAGCCAAAAGAGTTATTTCTTGTTTAGCACCGCGGCTATGGCGCAGGCTTTCTCGGTATCGGAAGCCGATACAGAGCATTTTCCACCATTGATTTCGCCGTTCACCATAGGTGTGGACAAAACCCTTTCGCCCAAAGTCATGGCCAATCTTTCTCCGACTGTTTCGGCGGTGAGTTTACGGAACATCTCCGTTCCTTCTTTGTCGAAAACAAAATCCACCGACATTTGTCCGCGCCATTCAACGACACAGGCCGAATCGATATGACTTCCGTCGATAAGGGGACGGCCCTCGGCTTCACCATAAAGGAAAAGCAGCTCGCAGTAATCGCCTGTGAACTCGTCCTTTAGCCAGCAGTAATGGCCGGGCATTTCGTCTGCAAATTTCAAAGTCATCTGCCGCAGCACTTCGCCAAACGCTGCCGTGTCGGACACGGGCACCAACCTGCTACCAGACTGAGTATAGGCATCCTCATCGGCTCTTTCGCCAAGTTTATACTTGATGGAGTCTATAATATTGGCGTATGTTTCGCCCACAGCAAGCACACGCCAGAACTGGAAATCCTGCGCTTGGTAGCTCTGTCCGAAATACTCGTCGGGGTCCACATTGCAGTCTATCTTGTTTTCCGTTTGGATACGGCCTGTACATCCGGCAATTATTGCCGTAAAGACGAAAACTAAGGGGTAAAATATTTTCTTCATGGTATTTGTGATTATTAAACTTCCAAACATGGACGGCTTCCGCCCAATTCCTAATTCCTAACTAACAAAATGGCGTCGGCCAGGATTTCTTCGTGGTCGAAAGCCAAGGGTGGCAGGCTGTCCAGGCTGAACCAGCCTATTTCCGCGGCATCGTCGTCGGCGTAAGGGGCAACGATGTTTTTGTCGACCAAGGTATAATATGCTGTGGTTATAACCCTTCCGCGCGGGTCGCGGTCCACTGTGGAATAGGTGCCTACTGGGTGTATGTCGGCCAACACAAGCGAGGTCTCCTCCTGCAGTTCGCGGCGGGCGCACTGCTCAAGGGTTTCGTCAATATTCAAAAAGCCGCCGGGGAAAGCCCAGCAGCCTTTGTATGGGTCGTTTTTGCGACGGATAAGCAGTATTTCTTTTTTGTCTGCGGAAAGCACTACTACATCGGCAGTTACGGCAGGACGCGGATATTGGTACTCGTACATACCACGGCTATTTGGAATGGTGTCTTCCATGCTTGTGGTGTTGGCGCGGATTGCGGTGTAGAAAATTTATTGGACACTGGAATTTTTCGAAATAAAACGAGTCCAATTTGGTCTTTTGGGTGCTGTCGAGCATGGCGCGCGACTCCTCGAATTGAGCCAAGATATTGTCCAAAAGGTCGCGTTGGTAGCACACAACTTGGTCTTTGGTCGCTTCCAAAACCGAGTCGTTGTCCTTGTTAATTGTCAGCACAAGTAGCTGGGCCTGACATTTGCGCATGGAGTCGATCACAGGTTTGGACAGGTCCTTGTATTTTTCTTTTACAGCGATGAAATCCTCGCGTTTCTGGCCTGTCAGTTCCAGTTTGTCGGAAAGCCTCTCGTGTTTAGGTCTGTTGCTAAGTAGCATATATATGGTAGCTATATTGCTAATTATCAGCAATGTAATCACTAAACAAAATATCCTTTTCAGTCTTTTATTCATAGTATTGTTTTTATTGAAGTATTTCGGTGAAATAATTGGTGGATTCGCTTATGTAGCCGTTATCATCGATTCCGGCAAGGGTGTCGGGGCTGTCCATAGTTATAATCAATATGTTGGTAACAATTATGGCGAGTATTACCGACATCATCAAACGGATGGTGATTTTTTGCCGTTGCATATCGGCTTTGCGTTTTTGTTCGATTTTTCCGCAAGTATCGGAGAACGATAGTGTTAAGGCACCCGCCAATGAGCGGTCGCGATCTATGGTCTCTTGCAGGAAATTGTCAAACAGGGTGTCGTTGTTTGTCATGATTGTTCCTTTCGTTGATTATATGTCTGTACCTATTTTTTTTCTTATGTTCTGTTTTGCTCTGAAAATGAGCTGTTCCACGGCAGGTAATGCCACACCCATAATTTCGGCAATTTCCTTTTGCGGCATCTTTTCGTAGAAGAACATGGTAAACACCATATTTTGTCGTTTTGGCAGTGCTGCGATAGCTTTGTGCAGTTGTTCTATTTTTTCGTCCTTTTCTTCGGTGTCGTCGGGCTTATCGGCCTTTTGCAGCAGCGACACTTCCATTCTTGCGAAGATGTTGTGTACTCGTTTGTAACGTAGCAGGTTGTACGATTTGTTCATGGTTATGCGATGCAGCCATGTGGACAGTTTT
>Ga0265298_10004842_pt1 | contig 17064 bp, 14 predicted proteins | sample AusTroGonzalo_MG_3_FD_193486 | JGI IMG/M metagenome (GOLD analysis project Ga0265298, IMG submission 193486) | Bovine rumen microbial communities from tropical cattle in Woodstock, Queensland, Australia - Gonzalo_01 | ecosystem: Host-associated > Mammals > Digestive system > Stomach > Rumen ... | reverse complement strand
TCGTTTTTTTTCGGTGTGATTACACAATTATTGCATTATGTGCGCGTTAATAAAAATAAAACAATAGATGTTGAACTACAGTATAGACAGTTACCGTGAGTCCCGCTACATGGAACATCGTGATGCGATGGGCGCATTCCAACATTTCGTGAAGCGTATTTTTGATGTGGTGTTCTCATTTTTGGGTCTGATAGTCTTTTCCCCGCTGATTCTGGTGTTCTCTCTGATCCTGTCTTTCAGTGACGGCCCCGTTATCTTCCGCCAGGAGCGCATAGGCTACAAAGGGCGTCCCTTCACCATCTACAAGTTCCGCACCATGCGTGTAGACGCAGAGTCTCACGGCATGATCCCGCGCCACGAGGAGGAGCGCAACCTGTATCTGACCCCATTCGGTGGATTCCTTCGTGCTCACCACCTTGACGAGCTGCCTCAGCTGTGGAACGTGCTCAAGGGCGACATGTCGTTCGTTGGTCCCCGTCCCGAGCGCCAGTACTTCATTGACCAGATCAACCGCGAGACCGACGATTACCGCTACATCTACCTCATGCGTCCCGGCGTAACCTCATACGCCACCATCTACAACGGCTACACGGACACAATGGAGAAGATGCTCAAGCGCCTTGAGTACGACCTTGAGTACCTGGACCGCCGCACCGTGTTCACCGACCTGTGGATCATGCTTAAAACCTTCTTCTCAGTGTTCAGCGGCAAGAAGTTCTAAAAACGACGAAACAAAGATATGAAACGCCCGATTCCATTCCTTTTGCTTTTGTGCCTTAGCGTGTTGTGTAAGGCGCAGATGTCAGACGAGAGCATCATACAGTACGTATCCGAACAGCGTTCGCGTGGAGCGTCGCAGGAAGAGATAGTCCGTGACCTTGGCCGTCGCGGCGTCACTCCGTTCCAGCTGGAGCGTCTCCGTGACCGTATGTCCAAGCAGCAGTCTACAGGCGTTATCGGTGACGTCCTCCCCACGGAGCAGTCTCGCAGCCGCCTCCCGGGCCAGGCATCCAACGAGCTGGAGTCCTACAGCTCCGGCTCGTCCTCGTCAGGCAGCTCCCTGTCCGAAGCCTCATCCTTCCTGTTCACGGAGCCATCGGGCACCTCCACGTCCCGCCCCTCCGTCAGCACCGGTACCGAGATCTACGGTCACAGCCTGTTCAGCAGCCGCGACCTCACCTTCGCTCCGAGCACCAACCTGGCCACCCCCCGCAACTACCGTCTGGGTCCCGGCGATGAAGTCATCATCGACATCTGGGGCGCCTCTCAGAGCACCGTTCGTGAAGTCATCTCCCCCGACGGCAACATCATGGTCCAGGGCCTTGGTCCCGTATACCTCAACGGGCGCACCGTCAGTGAGGCAGACACCTACATCAAGAAAGTCTTCAGCCAGATATATTCCGGCCTGTCCGACTCGGACTCCAACTCCAGCATCCGTCTGTCGTTGGGCCAGAACCGCTCCATCCAGGTCAACGTCATGGGTGAAGTCATAACCCCCGGCACCTACCAGGTCTCGTCGTTCTCCACGGTGTTCAACGCCATCTACCTTGCCGGCGGCCTTAACGGCACCGGCTCGCTGAGAAGCATCAAGCTGTACCGCGGCAACCGCAGGATCGCCGAGATAGACATGTACGACTACATCCTCAACGGGCGACTCCCTGAAGACATCCGCCTTGAGGACAACGACGTAGTCATGGTATCCCCCCACAGCATCCTGGTAGGCATCAGCGGCCGTGTCCGTCGCCCCATGCTTTACGAGATGAAGAGCGGCGAGACCCTGTCCACCCTCATAGACTACGCCGGCGGCCTTCGTTCCGACGCGTACCGCAAGGACATCCGTGTAATGCGTATGGGCGACTACGAACGCGAGATCCACACCGTATCCTCCGAATCGTGTCCGTCATTCGAGCTCAAGGACGGTGACCGCGTATACGTAGACTCCATCCTCCAGACCGTCGACAATATGGCCGAAGTACGCGGTTCAGTATACCGTGCCGGCAAGTTCCGCATAGGTGCTGAGATCCGTACCGTCCGTGACCTGGTCACGGTAGCCGGAGGCCTTAAGGAAGACGCCTTTGCGTCGCGTGCCCTTCTGAGCCGCACCAATCCCGACAAGACGCGCACCAACCTTGCGCTTGACATCAAGGGCATCATGGACGGCAGCGTAGCCGACGAGCCGCTCCGTTCCGACGACATCCTTTACATCCCGAGCCATTTCGACATGGGTGACGTCAAGAGCCTGAACATCTACGGCGAGGTAGTGTTCCCCGGCCGTTACCGCTATGCCGACAACACCAGCATCGAAGACCTTATCTTCCAGGCCGGCGGTCTGCGTGATGACGCCTCGCTGTCCCGTGTCGACGTAGTGCGTCGCAGCAGTGACAAAGACGCCGTGTCCAAGACCGACATACTGTCAGAGACCTTCACGTTCAGTATCTCAGAAGACCTTAAGATCCAGTCGGAAGGCTTCCGTCTGATGCCTTACGACGAGGTCTATGTCCGTCGCAGTCCCGGTTATGCCGCCAACCGCCACATCATCATAGACGGCGAGGTAACCTTCCCGGGCTACTACTCGATGACCACCAACGCGGAGCGTTTGAGTGACCTCATCAGCCGTGCGGGCGGTTTCAGCAGCGAGGCCTATCCTGAGGGTGCCCGTCTTGAGCGCCGCATGACAGACGACGAGCGTGCCCGTCAGCGTGCCCTGGCCAAGAATCTGGCCTCAAGTGACTCACTTCTTTTGGCCGAAGTCATGTCCGACCTGTCCGCCTCTACGACCTTTGACGTAGGCATCAACCTTCGTGAGGCCATAGACAAGCCCGGCAGCTCATCAGACATCATCCTCCGTGACGGTGACCGCCTCGTCATCCCGTCGTTCACTAACACGGTCAGGATCAACGGTGAGGTGATGTATTCCAACACCACTCCCTACGTAAAGGGCAAGAACCTGGGCTACTACATAGACAAGGCGGGCGGCTACTCGCAGAAGGCCAAGAAGAACAAGGCCTATGTGGTATACATGAACGGTTCTGTAGCCAAGGCCCGTCGTCATTCCTCGAAACTCCTTCAGCCGGGCTGTGAGATAATCGTGCCGTCCAAGGTTGAGCGTGACGGTCTGAGTACGGCTGAGATCCTGAGTCTGGGTTCCACCTCCGCATCCCTAGCCACCGTCGTGCTGGCTCTTTTGAACCTTTTGAAATAACAGCTATGGAAAAAGATAAATTAATGCCGCAGATCAGTCTTGTCAAACTGATAATGCAGCTTTGGAGCAGGAAATGGACTATAATTATTGTGGCATTCCTTAGTGGAGTACTTGGTTATCTATTGGCTCTTGACATACCCAAAAAGTATAGGACGGTTGTTACTTTGGCTCCGGAATCAACAGAATCAGAACTGGGGGCAACGGCATCATCAATTTCATCCATGCTGGGAATGACAATAGGTGCACCTGGCAGTGATGCCATTTATCCGGAACTCTACCCGGATATAATTAATACTACCCCGTTCTCTGTTGAGATGCTTAATATTCCTGTGAGTACTATTGACGGATCATATAGTGGTGACTTGTATCATTATTTGAAAGATAACCAGAAATCACCGTGGTGGAGTAAGTTGAAATCCAAGTTAAAGGCAATCTTTGCCAGTAAGGATACGGGTGTTTCAGATGTCCTTGACCCATACTGTCTTACCAGACGCCAGATGATTCTCTTAGATTCATATCATAAGAAAGTGACCTGTGAGGTTGATGTTAAAACGAGCGTTATTACTTTGGTATCAGTCATGCAGGATAAACAGGTAGCATGTGTTGTCGCAGACAGCCTGTGTGTAAAGCTTCAGGAATATGTTACAGCATACAAAACCAATAAAGCCAAGAATGATCTGGAGACGATAAAGAAATTATATGATGAGGCCCGGGACGATTATATGTATGCCCAGCAGCAATATGCTTCTTTCATGGACAAAAATGCCAATCTGGTTCGTGCAAGTGCAAAAGCAGAGGCCGTCAGACTTGAGAACGAGCAGAATATGACGTTTATGGTATATCAGGAAATGTCATCACAGTTAGCTGCTGCAAGAGCCAAGTTGCAGGAACAGACTCCGGCATTCACTGTCTTGGAACCTGCCCGTCTTGCTGAATGGCATTTTGCGCCAAAGAAATCAATTATAGCCATTGTTTTTGCTTTTCTCGGTGGGGTTGGCGCATGTATATGGTTTCTCTATAAGATGAATGGTGCAGAAATAATGGGTTGGTTCAAAAGTGAAGAAGAATTATGAAAAAAGTAATGCTCGTGTTCGGTACTCGTCCTGAGGCCATCAAGATGGCTCCTCTTGTACGTGAGTTCAAGAAATATCCTGATATTTTTGATACTATAGTATGTGTTACCGGTCAACATAGGGAAATGCTTGATCAGGTTCTTGATATTTTTGATATCAATCCGGAGTATGACCTTAATATCATGCAGCAGGGGCAGGATCTGTATGATATAACATCCAAGGTCCTGTATGGTATGCGTGATGTGCTTGATGAAGCCAAACCTGATGTAGTTTTGGTTCATGGTGATACTACTACATCTACATCAGCTGCTCTTGCAGCATTCTACAGGCAGATTCCGGTAGGACATGTGGAGGCTGGCCTAAGAACACATAATATCTACAGTCCATGGCCGGAGGAGATGAACCGCCAGATAACAGGAAGGATTGCTTCATTCAATTTTTCACCTACACCTCTCAGCCGTAAGAATCTTCTTGATGAGAATGTTGATGATGATAAGATAACTGTGACAGGAAACACCGTTATTGATGCCCTTCATATTGTAGTTGACCGTATAAAGAATGATAAGGGACTGTCTGAAGAGTTGCAGTCTTTGCTGTTGTCATCGGGATATGATACAAACCGTCTGAATGACGGCCGACGCATGGTGCTTATAACCGGACACCGCAGAGAAAACTTTGGAGACGGTTTCATTAATATATGTAATGCCATAAAGGACCTTTCAGCCAAATATCCTGATGTTGATTTCATTTATCCCATGCATCTGAATCCTAATGTCAGGAAGCCTATACATCAGGTGTTTGGAGATAATCTGAATGAATTCAGGAATATGTTTTTTATTGAGCCGCTTGAGTATCTTTCATTTGTATTCCTTATGGAGAAGAGCTACCTGGTTCTTACAGACAGCGGTGGCATACAGGAGGAGGCTCCGGGGCTTGGTAAGCCTGTATTGGTAATGCGTAATACCACAGAGCGTCCTGAGGCTCTTGAGTCAGGAACTGTCAAGCTTGTGGGAACAGATTATGAAAAGATTGTATCCAATGTCTCAAGATTAGTTGATGATTCCTCTTTCTATGCTGAGATGAGTAATGCCGTGAACCCATACGGTGACGGACACGCATCGGAGCGTATAGTTTCTTTTTTGAAGTCTCATCTATAGAGACTATTATAAAAGCAGATGGGTTGTTGAGTGCTTATGATAGTATATTTTATCCCGATACTGCTTTGTCTTGCGACAGCATTCTTTAAGGAATTGTCGGATAATCGCAAGTGGTACATCTGTTTTGGGGTGTGTCTATGCCTTTTCTATTGTTTCGGATATATGACCGGAACAGACTGGAGACAATATGAAGATTGGTATAACAGTATTGACTTCAACCGACTTTTCTTTGATTATTATGCAGAACCAGGGTATTATCTCTATATGTTGCTGTTCAGGTCTTTAGGAATAGGATTCTGGCCTTATCTTCTATTTACAAAGACAGTTGTTTTCATTATCATATATAAAACCATATTTGACTATTGCAGGGAAAGCGGATATTTGACTTTGATGTATTTTTTACCGTGGTTCGGGATGTATCTTTTGATAGATAATCCCTTGCGCAATTGCATAGCAATAGCAATTTTTATAGTGTCCGTAAGATTCGTAATTGAGCATAAGTTCTGGAAATTCCTGCTATGCATGCTTCTGGCTGGTTCTTTCCATTTTTCGGCATTTGTCATTTTATTGTTATATCCATTTCTCAATCATGACTTAAAAAAATGGATTTATGTATTACTGTTTTTCCTGATTAATATTGTTTTTGCTGATAGGGATTTGTTTATCAACATATTAACATCATTATTCGGAAAAATACCTTATGTCCAGGATAAATTGGTGACATATTTGTTGCTGGACTCAGAGTTTGCACAGGGTAAACTGTTCTCTTTCGGTATGTTGTGGCAGATAGGTCTTTTTATTCTGCTGATATGCTATAAGGATAGGATAACCGGTTATCTGGAAGGTCCTAAGGGATTAATCGTTTTTAATTCTGCAATGATATATATGTTGCTCCTCAGGTTGGCCATGACAATTGAGATCTTTATCCGAATCCAGTTGTATTTTTCTGTCTTTTTAGCCATAGCCGTAGGTCTTGTCTTGCTTTCTTTTGAATATAAATCAAGATTTATCTATATTGGTGTCGTTTTGATGGTATCATGTTATACATGTTATGGCAAAGCTACCGGTTCATCAAGATATGTTCCGTACACTAATGTGGTCGGATATGCTGTTAAAGGCAATTTCCCTTCTTATTCAGAACGTTTCTTTTATAATTACAGGTACAGTCCATATAAGTCACGAGACAAAAAAGAGTAAAACAGATGAAGCAGTTTTCACTTGAAGAATTAAAAACGTTTCAACTTGAAATGTTGAATAAGATAGCCGGGTATTGTGACAGTAACAATCTCACATATTTCCTGGCGTATGGTACGTTATTGGGTGCGGTCAGACATAAAGGATATATTCCATGGGATGATGATATAGATATCATTATGCCACGAAGCGATTATAATATTTTTCTGAAACAGTTTAACGGGCAGGTACCGAATCTGGTTGTTGCCGCCCCTGAAATTGATCCGGAATATTATGCTCCTTATGCAAATGTCTATGATAACAGAACTTTATTGATAGAAGAGATCGTGTCACATGGAAAGCTTGAGTTGGGAGTTAAGATTGATGTCTTTCCGCTTGATTTTGTTCCATCTGATGAAAAACTTTTTGACGAAATGTGGAGGTACTCATTATCAGATAAAAGAAGATTGTTTGCTAAAACAAAAAAACTATCGTTTTGTCATGGAATGGAACGCTTGAAACTTGCATTGAGAAAGATACAGTACTCATTTATAAGTCTGAAAAAGATACAGGAAAGGCATCTGAAACTTGTTAATGACCCCAAATACAAAAGCGATGGACCTGTCACTGATGTTATCGTGCTGCCGTGGGTACGCAAGGCGACTATGCTGCAGGATTATTTTTTTCCTGTAAGGAAACTGTCATTTGAGGGGTATGAGTTTAATGTTCCAAATGATTATGACAAGGTGTTGCGTACATTATATGGCGATTATATGAAATTTCCTCCCGAAAGTGAGAGAAATGCAAAGCACTGTTTTAAGGCATACTGGAAATAATGAAATACAATAGAAGTGCATTCCTGAAATCTTTTTTGTGGAAACTGCTTGAAAAAGGCGGTGTCCATATGGTGACACTCGTAGTTTCCATACTTTTGGCACGATGGCTTTATCCGGATGATTACGGAATCATAGCACTGATCATTATTTTCATAGCACTTGCCGAAGTTATTTCTGACGGAGGCTTCAATACGGCTTTGATACAGAAAAAAGATGCTGATAAAACAGATTTCTCCACTATCTTTTATGTTTCTCTGGGTGTCTCTGTCATTCTGTATCTGATTCTGTTTTTTTCGGCTCCGCTTATTTCAGCTTTCTATAGAATGGAGTCTCTGACAAAAGTCATCAGAATCTTAAGTCTGTCACTTCCTTTCTATGCATTCAATTCCATCCAGAGAGCTTATGTGGCTAAAGAGATGCTTTTTGACAAGCAACTGGTATGCAGTCTTATTGCTGCTGTCCTGTCAGGACTGATTGGTTGCTTGATGGCATTGAAAGGGTTGGGAGTATGGGCTCTTGTGGCTCAGAAACTGTCAAATCAGGTCTTTATTTCATTGACCATGTGGTTTGCTGTAAAATGGAGACCTATATTCTGTTTCTCTATATTAAGCTTCAAATCATTGTTTGGATTCGGATGGAAGATTTTTTTGACTAATTTCATCGTTACGCTTTTCGTCAAGATCCGTCATCTGGTTATAGGTAAGATGTTCTCACCTTCAAATCTGGCTTATTTTGAGCGTGGAGACCAGTTCCCATCTTTTATAAGTGACAATATGATTGCAGCCATACAGTCCGTACTGTTACCCACTTTGTCAGAACAGCAGGATGAGAGGAGTCGTGTTAAATCCATGATGCGCCGGTCTACCAAATCAATAGCATTGGTTATCTGTCCTTTGATGGTAGGGCTTATAGTGACAGCCAAACCTCTTACTGTTTTGCTGCTTACAGAAAAATGGCTGCCTATTGTGCCGTTTATTCAGATAATGTGCATTTCAAATATATTCAAGCCGTTGACAATATCAAACGCTGAGGCTATTAAGGCTATGGGTTACAGTGACATTACCCTTAAACTGGAATTGTTCAAGAAGGTAATAGATATCATTATTCTTGTGGTCAGTTGCTGCTTTGGACTGAAAGCAATTGCCTGCGGTGTTGCCTTATATAATTTTCTATGTATCTTTATAAATCTTTATCCGAACATAAAACTGCTTGATTATAAGATATCAGAACAGATCATGGATGTTCTTCCTTCATATCTGACTGCAGCTGTTATGGGACTCTCAATTTATTGGATTGGTTTATTGGATTTACAACCTATACTGATACTTCTGGTTCAGGTATTTGCGGGAGGAATGGTTTACCTTGCCGTGAACTATTTGTTTAAAGTGGAGAGTTTTATGTATTATTGTAACTGGTTTTTCAAAAAGAATTCTTGATATGGCGGAGAATCGAATCCTTTTTCTTGCACCTGCATCTATTCCTGTGAATGTTGCGGAGGCTATTGTAAATGTCAAACTACTTAAATTACTTGTTTCAAAGGGATATAAGATTGATTTGATTTCAAAAAAAGCCAAATGGGAACATTATCCGCTCACACAGGAAGAGGAACTGCAGCATTCGCTGGAGTCTGTGACTGTAATAGAACTTGATAATAAGATCAGTTTTAAGACTGCATGGCTTCATCTAAGGGCATGGATTCGGTTTGGAGTGGTGTTTAAAGGTGTTCATTGGGCTTTTGTGGCATCCAAGGTGGCATCCGGTTTGATTAAAAAGAACAGATATTCATGCGTTATTACAAAAAACTATCCAAGTGAGCTTGCAGGATATTGGCTTAAAAGGAAATATGCTTTGCCGTGGGTTGCAACCTGGAATGATCCATATCCCCATGAAAGATTTCCTGAACCTTATGGAAAGGGACCGGATTGTGTCTTGCCGTTATTCAAGCGTCCAATCATTAAACTGATGTCATTGTATCCCGATGCTCACATCTTTCCGTCAGCCAGATTGAGAGATTATATGCAGGGATATTTGAAGGCAAAGGCTGAAACTTTATATGTAGTACCACATATTGTTGAGTCAAGCGGACAACCCCGTGTCAATACCGATGATGGAGTACTGAAAATATGTTATATGGGTAATCTTGACGGGCCACGCCAACCATGGACGATGATTGAGGCTATCAAGTGTTTTGTTGAAGATAATAAGCATGTTCCGTTTAAGGTCGATTTTATAGGTACTGCACCACAAACGGCAGAATCAGTTGTTTCCCGGGAAGGTTTATCTGAGTATATCAGGTTCTTCCGTCCTGTATCATATAATGAGAGCCTTAAGTTATTATTGCAATATGACGTTACATTGATAATTGAGGCACCATGCCAGGAAGGAATCTTTCTGCCTTCCAAGGTTAGCGATGCTATGGCCGCAGGTATTGTTATGTTCGCCGTCAGTCCTTCTGCCGGTGTTCTGAATGATTTGTTCAAGAACGGCATAATAGGCTATTTTGCAGATGTTACCAATCCTGAATCAATCAAGTCTGAGTTAGAGCGTTTAGTAGGTGATTTTTCTAAAGGGGCATTGTATAATACTGCTATTCCTGTTGATTATACTCCAAAAGCCGTTGGAGATATGTATGATATGATAATCTCAAATGTTTCAGTATGAACGTTGCTGTAAGTGTTATTATACCAACATATAAACCTCAGACATATCTTTACAAGTGCCTGGACTCTTTGTGTTGTCAAACTTTGCCAAAAGAGTATTTTGAGGTGATTCTGGTCTTGAATGGCTGTAAAGAGCCATATCTGGAACAGATAAACAAATATGCTTCTTGTCATACTGATCTTCCGTTACGTCTTATACAGACGGATCAGGGGGGAGTGAGTAATGCAAGAAACATTGCTATTACCGCTTCACAGGGTGATTATATTACATTCATCGATGATGATGATTATGTGTCACCTTCTTTTTTGGAGGAGCTTCTGGCCATATCAGATGAGAATGTTGTGGGCTTATGCTATCCTTATTTGTTTAATGATGGAGAGGAAGAGGTACAGTTGCCTAGTAATATAACTAAGCAATATGAAAAAAAAGCATCCATGGGAAAAGTCAAGAGCTCAAAGGTTCGCAGATATTTCAGCAATCCTTGGGCCAAACTGTTTCATCGCTCGATAATAGGTGACCGTAGGTTTGATACCCGTTTCTCAGTCGGTGAAGACAGCCAGTTCATGTATTTGATTTCAGATAGAATTAAGTTTGTCGCTTTTACATCACGAAATGCCGTATATTTCAGAAGGTTCAGAGATGGGAGTGCAACCACGAGTAAATATTCTTTGGGCGAAATAATAAGAAACTGTTGGTTAAGATTCAGGATCAATACATCGATTTATTTCTCATCTTTATTTAGAAGAAGTCTTAAAAGATATCTGTACTCGGTTTTTGGCTTAATTAAGATCGTAATGAACCGAATGTTTAGAGGTACTATAACAAACAGGTGAAAACGGTAATGCCTGATTCGGGCTTTCATATATGTTGTTCTAAAATAGTAAAAATATTAGAGGTGACAAATTGATAAAAGGGTTATCTTTGCAAAAAAATATAGAACAATTTACATTGCAAGATGAAAGCTAATTTCATAGGTTTAGGTTATATAGGCCTTCCTACTGCTATAATAGCTGCAAAACACGGTATTGAAATAGCCGGAACAGATATTAATCCGGAAATCGTCAAAGTTACAAATGAGGGTCGTCTGCATATTGTGGAGCCCGATATGGATAAGATGCTGAAGGAGGTTGTTGCCAACGGTAGTTTGAAGGCATATACCAAGCCGCAACTTTCAGATGCCTATTTCATCGTAGTCCCGACTCCGTTCAAGGGTAACCATGAACCTGACATATCTTTTGTTGAGGCAGCGACAAGAAGCGTTCTGCCTATTCTTAAGGATGGTGATCTTTTTGTGATAGAATCAACCTCACCGGTGGGGACAACAGAGAAGATGCGTGATTTGATTTTCTCGGAACGTCCGGAATTGAAGGGAAGGATATATATGGCATATTGCCCGGAGCGTGTGTTGCCCGGTAATGTGTCATATGAGTTGATTCACAATGACCGTGTCATAGGCGGTATCAATCCTGAATCTACAGAGAAGGCAAAAGAGTTTTACTCCAAGTTCGTGCAGGGTACACTTCATTCCACTGACAGTCGTACTGCTGAGATGTGCAAGCTGACGGAGAATGCATCGCGTGATGTCCAGATAGCATTTGCCAATGAACTGTCACTGATTTGTGCCAAGGCTGGAATAAATGTATGGAAACTAATAGAGCTTGCCAACAAGCATCCGCGTGTAAATATTCTGCAGCCCGGATGCGGAGTGGGAGGTCACTGCATAGCTGTAGATCCGTATTTCATCACTGCTGATTTTCCTGATGAGTCCAAACTGATAGCTCAGGCTCGTGAAACAAATAACTTCAAGGCAGAGTGGTGCGCCGGGCAGATTCTGGCACAGATAATGAAATTTGAGAAAGTCAATGGCCGTAAACCTGTGACAGCGCTTATGGGACTTGCTTTCAAGCCGAATATTGATGACCTTAGAGAGAGTCCTGCAATGGAGATTGCATGTAAGGTTTCAGAATCGGTTGCTTCTGACTCGCTGATGATTGTTGAGCCGAATATCAGTTCACATCCCCGATTTGCTTTGACAAATTTTAAGGATGCATATGAAAAGGCTGACATCGTGGCGTTTCTTGTAAACCATAAGGGGTTTGGTGCATTGAATTATCGCGATGATGTTGAGGTCATTGATTTCTGTGGCGTATTCAGGCTTCCTTTTATCAGTTAATGCAATAGTTTTCAACAATCACAACAAAGGTTGTATGTTTTCGTTATGAAAATAGAGACCAATTGTTGATAACGATGAAGATACTAATCGTTTCATTCTATTTTGAACCAGAGATTGGTGCTGCTCCAGCCCGTATCTCCAATCTGGTGCGGAGTCTTAGAGAGAATGGTGAGCAGGTTGATGTGCTGACTTGCCTTCCAAACTATCCTGAAGGCCGGATTTTTGACGGATATCGGGGGCATTTCTCGGTTAAGGAGAATAGGGACGGAATAGATGTATATCGTTACTGGACATACGCAACAGTATCCAAAGGCGTTGTCAAGCGTGTGCTGTCCATGACATCGTATGCCGTTACTATGTGGACATTTGGTTTCAGGCGTAAAAAGATTCGCAGTTATGACAGGGTGATAATACAATCTCCGCCTATTATGGTCTCTGCGGCTGCCGTATGTCTGTTCAAACGTATTTATGGAAGGAAAGTCATTCTGAATGTATCGGATCTTTGGCCCGGTTCCGCTGTAGAACTTGGCTTTATGAAAGCCGACAGTTTCTCATATCGTTTTACTTTACGGCTGGAAAGATACATTTACAGACACGCTGATGCTGTGATGGGGCAATCGGATGAGATACTTGATCGTGTGCGCTCCATTGTGCCAAACAAACGTACGTTCCTATACAGGAATCTGTCTAAGATTTCTTCAAAAGATTCGGTAAAGAAGAATGTGTCTTCGTCACCAAGGCGCTTGAAAGTGGTTTATGCCGGTCTTCTTGGTGTCCCGCAGGATGTCCTGTCTATTGTAAGGAATGTTGATTTTGAATCTGCCGGTGCTGAATTCCATATTTATGGTGGCGGAAATCAGGCCGATGACATAAAGAATGAAATAGCCGGTGGGCGGAGAAACGTTTTTTATCATGGCGTACTACCCAAGGAAAAAATGGATGTCGTTCTAAACGATTATGACGTTTCATTGATAGCTCTTGCCAAGTCTATAACGGGTGCCGTACCATCAAAGATATTTGATACTTTGCCACATGGCATGCCGATTCTTTTTTGTGGAAAAGGTGAAGGTGCAAGCATTGTCAGAAAGTATGGTTTGGGACTTGTTTCTGAGCCATCGGATTACGGAATGATTGAAGAAAAGGTGCGTGAATTTGCAGATATGGATAGAGATACGTTTGATGCATATTCAGACAGATGCCTGGAGGCTTCACGAAACAGTTTCAATTATTATTCCCAGTTTAACCTGTTCACTGATTTTTTGGCCAAGGTTGAATAATAAATTCAGTTGCGGATTTATCCTAAGGCTTATTTTTGACTATATTATTATTAGAGTATTTAAAATAAAAAAGATGAAGAAAGTATTATTTACAGCAGCTCTGGCTCTCGTAGCAGTAGTAGCCAGCGCACAGGAGCCAAACTTCCCGATGATGGGTGGCGGTTTTGGCGGTTTCGGTGGCTTTGGCGGTTTTGGTGGCGGCCAGCAGACCGATGTTAAGTTTGACGAGTATGTAGCTGCCCCTGAGGGTTATGACCAGGAGCGTGCCGGTGTTAAGAAGGGCACTGTAAAGCTTATCGAGTATCAGTCAGAGTCAGTAGGCACAACACGTAAGGCTAACGTTTATCTTCCTGCCAGTTATGACGGCAAGAAGAAGTTCAGCGTTCTCTATCTGCTCCACGGCATAGGTGGTGACGAGTGGGAATGGATGAATGACGGTGGTGTACCTAACATCATTATGGATAACCTTTATGCTGATGGCAAGGTGGCCGATATGATCGTGGTTATGCCTAACGGACGTGCTGCCAAGAATGACTCACGTGAGGGTGGTATGGGTTCAGCCGCTGCTTTTGGTGAGTTTGACAAGGACCTTATCGGTAGCCTTATCCCTTACATCGAGAAGAACTTCAGCGTATATACTGACAAGGATCACCGCGCTATCGCCGGCCTTTCAATGGGTGGCGGCCAGTCTCTGAACTTTGGTCTGGGCAACATGGACAAGTTCGCTTATGTAGGCGGTTTCTCATCAGCTCCCAATACAGCACGTGCAGCACAGCTCATTCCTGATGTTGAGAAGGTTAAGAAGGAGAACAAACTCCTGTGGATGGTATGCGGTGGTGCCGACGGTCTGATTGGCAACAGCACACAGCTCAAGGCTTTCTGCGACGAGAACGGAATCCCCTGCACCCTGATCAACTATCCTAACGAAGGTCACAACTTCACTGTTTGGAAGTATGGTCTCTACAACTTCGCCCAGCTGATTTTCAAATAAAATCCGTTTTAGAAATCAGAACAGATGAGGGTGACTGATAATTTCAGTCACCCTCATTTGTTCTTGAAGTATATAAAGTGGATTGTTTATTTGTGCAGAATATTTAGCCCTTCAATATCTTTGATCAGGTCACGTGTGAATTCATCGGCACCTGTGGCATTAAGATGTGTGCCGTTAACAAAGAACTGATCTTTGTGGTTGTATTTTGGGCTGTTTGCATAATTAAGCAAAAAAACACCTTCCTGATTGCATAATGGCTTAATGGAATCAAGAACGGCATCATCCTGCCCGTACCACATAGGCGAAACAACTATAATGGTTTTTATATCTTGAGTTTTAGCCAGAAAATTTCTGAAATATTTCAGCTTCATGGAATCGTAATCATATCCTTCATTTGAGTCATAAGGTATATAGTCTTTCTTTATCTTCATGGTATCTAATGGCTGATCTATTGGGCGAAAACCTCTTATGCCGGAACCAAAAGACAGATTAAAGAAATATGAAATAATGTTTTTGAAAAAGGATGAATTGTGTCTATATAATCCAGATGTTAATTTATATGGTTCAATTCTATCAAAATCCTGAAATAGACTGTTAATGCCATCCTTGTTGCGATAGTTCTTTAAGAATGTCAAACCTTTATGTATATCTTTTTCTCCTTTCAGATAGTCGTATTCTGGAGTTAGTTCATAGATAACAAGTTTAGGGGTTTGGCGCTCCAACAACAAAAGGAGCCTACCGTAATTCAAGACTATGCCACAACCGGATTCTCCGCAGTTATAACAGGATAGTCCCAATGAATCCATCATCATCTGTGCGTTATAATGACTCTCAGCTCTGGATGAGCCGAATATGAGTATATCATCTGAAACTTGATTGCAGATATAGTTGTTCCGTCCTGTTCCTCCTATTTCAATCCTGCTCTCAATTTTATCAAAAGCCAATCCCCATATTATATCCACGACAATCAATATGGTGAGGAAGATGGCTGTTCTATATATGAACTTTTTCATACTAATCAGAAATTTGCATATATGAATTGGTCAGAGCTTAGTACTCCCATAGAGAGTATCATTATCATGAGCAGTAAGTATGTTGCCCATCTGATGAGCAGGCGTTTGCTATCCAGTAGTTTGAATCTGTTGGGGAAGAATTCATCACGCAAGTCTTTTGCAAAAAGTAACACGATGCCGATGATTGAAAAAGGCAGGTTGGGTATCAGGTCAATGTAGACTGTCATTGGTAGTGAAGGATCAAAAATCCTTCCTATCACATTGCAGGCATCAGCGAGGGTGGGCATGCGGAAGAATATCCACGCAAAATTAACCAACATAAATGTTATTATAATTCGCACTGTTTTGCCAAACAATCCGGAATTACATTTCTGGAGTCCTGACATCCTTTCAAATATCTGGCAGATACCATGTATGCACCCCCATACAATGAACGTCCAGTTTGCCCCATGCCATATACCGCTGACGGCAAATGTGACGAATATGTTCCAGTAGTTGCGGCTCTTGGAACATCTGCTTCCACCTAAAGGGATATAGATGTAGTCCTTGAGCCATGTTGATAGTGAGATGTGCCAACGATGCCAGAAATCCGTGATGCTTGTTGCAAAATAGGGACGGCGGAAGTTTTCAGTCAGTTCAAATCCAAGCATCTTTCCAACGCCGATGGCCATTAATGAATAACCTGCAAAATCGGCATAAATCTGTATGGTATATAGAATGCTTGCAGTGAGGCAGGAAAGACCTGTATAATTGTCATAGTCAGGCAGCACCAGATCCACATAGAGAGCAAGTCGATCAGCTACCACTACTTTCATGAACATACCCCATAGCAGCATTTTCAAGCCCTCAACAGCTTTACTGTAGTCAAAGTAAGGACGTAGTCTTTTTAGTTGGGGAATAACCAGCGAGGCTTTGTTGATGGGGCCGGACAGGATGCTCGGGAAGAATGAGATGAACAGGGCATATGTCAGGAAATCGGTTTCAGGTTCCTGCCGTTTGTAGTATACATCCCATAGGTAACCCAGTGACTGGAATGTAAAGAAGGATATACCCACGGGGATGGCCCAGTTCAGGCCAGGCAGACCGAATTTCAATCCCACAGCTGATAAGAGAGTCGTAATGCTATCATTTATGAAATTGAAGTATTTGAAGAACAGCAGCGGCAGAAGTGTAAATATGACGCTTAGCGTTATGAAACGTTTGGGATGCCGACTGTCATTTACCTTTAAGGCCGAATAGTACGTTATGACTGTAACTGCCAGCAGAATAAGGGTGTAAACGGGTTTCCATTGAATGTATAGCAGATAGCTGACGCTTAGCAAAAATAGATTCCTGACTTTCGTGTATCGTGCCGGAATGACATAATATAACAGAAAGATGAGCGGAAACAGTATGATGAATTTTATGGAATTAAAAAACATAGATTTAAATGCTTATGTCTTGCTAATTACATCCTAAGCATCTTAAGGAAGTCACGTTCCGTCCGGGGCGTGGCTTCTTCTTTTCCC
>Ga0265298_10004841_pt1 | contig 17068 bp, 29 predicted proteins | sample AusTroGonzalo_MG_3_FD_193486 | JGI IMG/M metagenome (GOLD analysis project Ga0265298, IMG submission 193486) | Bovine rumen microbial communities from tropical cattle in Woodstock, Queensland, Australia - Gonzalo_01 | ecosystem: Host-associated > Mammals > Digestive system > Stomach > Rumen ... | reverse complement strand
ACAGAAATGGAAAAACTTGAAAACTATCTGAAAGATCATGGTTTTCAGTACGAAAGAATAATAGATGAAGGTATTTCCTACGGTGAAATAAAAATAGGTTGTCGAAACCAGATAATAGTGTATAGAAATAAAAAGCGTGACTGGGACGCTATCTGCCAGCCTGGAAGTTATGGGTACGAACAGGGACTTTTGGAAGTGATGGGATCCAGGGTTGTTCGTCCCAGTGACGGGGACAGCGTGTGCGGGCATCTTACGGCACAGCAAGTCTTCGACAGATTGGAGGGGGACAAATGACACGTGAAGAACGAATCAATGAGCTGGTTCTGTTAAGGTTGAATATCAATGAATGGACACGCGGGTTCCAGAGAAGATCCTGATCCGGTGTGTTGTGATCATTTTACAACGGAAGACAGACAAGTTGAATTATATGAGGTGTACAGATGACTGTTGCGGAGCTTTTAAGCATAAAAACGCGTGGGATTTTTGTTGATGACGGGCAAGTGATCTTCCACGGGGATCTGATTGCCCTGGATGGGATGACCGGAAGAAGCCTGTTTGATACACGAAGAAGCAAGAAGGAAACTATCACGAAGTATTCTTCCGGGGAAATCATTTCCTTGTGGGCCGATGTCAGGTGGTGCAAAAGTCCCTTCGGGGACTATATCATGCCTGTGATGAAGTGTTATGTGGCACATGACAGCTGGAAGAAACAGGAGGTGGAACAATGACGAACGAAAAGGCAATCGAAGTGATCAAAGAAAACTGCTATCGGATGAATCCGCTGGATCTGGACGGAACGGTGCAGATCAACAAGGCACTGGATAAGGCTGTGGATGCGCTGAAAAGGCGGGCCGGGAACTGGATCATCGTTGAAGAAGATGTTGAATGGTTTGAAGGTATAAAGGGAACCGTCATTCAATGCGTGAATTGTAAATTCATTCATACAATTCCACATGGTTCGAAGATTTATGATTTTTGTCCGAAATGTGGGCGGCAAATGGGGGTGATTCTGATGGTTCGAAATAAAGATCTATGCCGAAAATGTATCTATCACGGAAAAATTGGACATTCGCGGGAAGCGGAGAAACAGGAAGTCTGTTGTATGTATAGCACAAAGGCATATCAGTCCGCGATAGCCAGGGACGGATCAGATAAACGCGGAAACGATCCGAACAAGTGTGATCTGTTTGAAGAAGGCGATCCGGCCCGCGTAAATCCGAAGGGAAAAGCACAATATAAGGAGGTGAAGACCGATGGAAGACAAAGAATTCATCAATCAGATGAAATACCTGATTGAAAATTATTCGGATCCGAATCCGGAATATGAAGCTGGATTCGTCCAGGGCGTGTTTTACGCCTACAATTTCAAGCTGCATGGGAAAACATATGCTGATGAACGGTTGAAGGCCCACAGTGACGGAAGGAAGATGTCAGAAGGGTGTGCGTGTGAAGGAAGGGATGGTGGTTGCTGATGGCTTTGGAAATCAAAACAGTCGGGGATCTGATCAATCATTATGAGGAACGCGCACAGAAAATCGCGGACAGTTTCGAAATACGGTCAAAATTCGGATACAGTCAACATGATGCGTATAAACTGGCCATGATAAAAGAATTCCTGAATTTTCTGTATGGCCTGGATGAAACAGAAGAGATTCGGAGGATGAAACGATCATCAGAACTGGCATGGATGCGCGTTCGAAGGTATGTGGAAGGTGCAATGAATGAAATTTCCAGACATTTGCCGGAAGATCTGGAAGAAGATCCTGATGAAGAGGGGGTGGAAGAATGAAAATGAAGACTATTTCTGATCTGATTCACCATTATGTGCTGAAGGCTGAAAACATCCGCCGAAATCTTCCGAATCGTGAAAAATGGGGGCATGGCCCGTGGGATAAACACGAAATGGCGAAGGATCTGGAATTCGCAGAAGCATTGCAGTCCATTCTTCCTTATTATCCGGACGGAAAGCTGATCGCACAGGAACCGGTGGATGACATCTGGCATGATGCGGATGATCCGCCGACAAATGACCGGTTCATTCTTCTTCGTTTCGGCGGACTGGAAATGCCGATGGTGGGAAGATATGAAGGACATCCGGAAATCGGCGGGAACTACTTCATCGGATGTCGTGAGGAACCGGCAATTATGGACAATTTGATCGTGACGATGTGGACGGATCTTCCGGGATACAAAACGGAGGTGGTCACAGATGAATAAAGACTTGGATGAAGTGATTCTGTTCTTCCAGGAATTATGTGATGAATGTGTCGCAAGATATGATGTCAGGAATCCGAAGGCCAGAAAAACGATTCAGATCTTCCAAAAAGGCATTAAGGCGTTGAAGATCATGAATAAAAGTCAGCTACTGGAAATGAACGCAACGATTTCAACAGATATTTATAAGGAAATCGGAGTGGATGAAAAGCTGGTTGAAGGTATGGTGAAGTCGCAGATGATCGATCAGATCGCAAAGAAACTCGTTGATCAACTGCCTATCCGAAAGTATGACGAATTGGAATTCAATCAAACAAGGTTCCGGGCGCAAATGCTGGTGTGGTTTACGAATGACAAGGGGGTGGAAGAATGATCTGGTGGTATGTGCTGGCGTTCTTCGGTGGCATGGTATGTGGATTCATGATGATGGCTTTGATGGCCGGATCGAAGAACAATGACCGGGAGTTTGTCCGGATGTATAAGGACAAAGAAACTGACAAAGTGGTTTATATTAAACATTCGCTGGGTGTCGATTTGGAAGTTCGTGATGCAGCGGAACTTGAAACACTTTATGCTGATGACAAACCGATTATGTATGTGGAAAAGCAGCGGGAACAGATGGGAACAGATGAAAAATGAATGTGGAACCGTGGGAAGCCTTATAAATAAAGGGCGGGAACACATGGAACAGATGGAACAGTTCCCTATTACTTGAATATTAGGGGAAAATAAGTAAAAAACTATATACTATGTACTTTTATATATATTTATAAAAATATATAAATATAGGGACACTTTATCTGTTCCATCTGTTCCCACTTCCCGAAATCCCGCATAAAATAAGGGCTTGCGGCGGTGGAAGATGACCGGTTCATCTGTTCCCCATCTTCCACCTATCTGTTCCCGGCCTTTATTTACAAGGGTTTATTTTGAAAAGTCTTGAACTTACTGGGGGTGTGACATGGAAATCGAAGAAATCATTGAAAAATCAATAAATCGGTTTATCATTCGCCTTCGGATGGAAGGGATCCTGAAGTCGGATCAGAAATCGGTCATCGAAAAGACGGAAGAACTGCTGAAGAAATATGAACAGTTCAAACTGTCAGATCAGCCAGCAACACAGAAGATGCTTGCGAAGGTGGACGATGCGCTGAAGTCGATTCAGTCGGATCCATACTATCGGATCATTCCGATGTTCTTTTTCGATCATGTCAGCCGTGAAGATATAGCATTTCATTTCGGAGTGACAGAACGAACAATCACCAGGCACAAATCGCGCCTGATCGAAAATCTGTCCGTGATCCTGTTCAGCGATGATGTGCTGATGGATATATTTTGTTGAATATGGGACACACTTCCTTCGTGGGGGTGTGTCCCTTTTCTGTCCCTTCGTGTGCCTTGAGGTCATCAAAATTCGTTTGTACAATTAAGGGTGTAAAAGTTTATTTTCAGGAGGTGATCGGACATGAAGCGAAATTGGTCAAAATGGTTTAAGGCGGCGGGAATCCGTGCAGTGAAAACTATTGCACAGGTGGCTGTTTCCATGCTGACAGTCGGTCAGGCATTTGTGGACATAAACTGGGGATTGGTTTTATCAGTTTCTGGTGTTGCCGGTGTCATTTCACTTCTGACATCCATCGCCGGTCTTCCGGAATTGGAGGATGATATAAATGAGTGACACAATAATTGTGGCAATCTGTTCTTTGCTGGGAACGATGGCGGGATCCTTCGGCGGAATGAAGCTGATGACGTACCGGATCGAACAGCTGGAAAAGAAAGTCGATAAACACAACGGATTCGCAGAACGGATCCCGGTTATAGAAGAGCAGCTGAAAGTGGCAAATCATCGAATTGATGATCTTGAACATAAGGTTGGGTGATTATCATGTCAAGAATGTTTGAAAAATACACAGATCAGAATCCGCCGATTCAGTGTTTTATGCCGGATTCGACATGGTACAAAGGCAGCACTGCAGCATTTACACCGAAGGGGATTCTGTGGCATGACACGGGCGCGGACAATCCGTGGCTGAAGCGTTATGTGCAGCCAGCAGACAATGATCCGAAGCGTGATGAATTGCTTCAGCTGATCGGAAAAAACACATATGGCAATGACTGGGAACATACAGAGAAACAGGCCGGTCTGAATTGCTGGGTTGGAAAGCTGCAGAATGGTCAGGTCACAACACTTCAAGCCGGGCCGTGGACAAAAAGGCCCTGGGGATGTGGATCACAAAGAAGAAACAATGTTGATTATTCCCTGAATGACACGCACATCCAGTGGGAGATCTGCCAGGACGCGAAGACAGACAAAGCATATTTTGCGGATGTTTATGAAGAATCCGTTCAGCTGTCTGCCTATCTGTGCAAGAAATTCAACATTGATCCGAATGGAACTATCACATACAAAGGAATCAAGGTTCCGACAATCGTGTGTCACTGGGATTCATACAATCTGGGATGTGGATCCGGTCACGGTGACATTTATGACTGGACTGTCATGTATGACTATCTTGGGATTTCCAGGAAGTCTGTGAACATCAATGATCCGTATAATAACGCCATCAATCTTCGGATAAGGTCAGACATCACGAAGGCGATGAAAGATCCGGAGCCGACACACAAGGACGGATGGTGCAAGGTCGATGGGAAGTGGTATTTCTACCAGAACGGGCAGATGCTGAAATCTTCCTGGGTGACTTATAAAGGGGATCGTTATTACATGGGAGCTGACGGCGCAATGGTGACCGGTTGGCAGACCATCGAAAAACTTGATTATTATTTCTATTCAGGCGGCGCAATGGCTGTCGATGAATGGATTGACGGATGGTTCCTTGACATGGATGGTCACAAGACCGGAAACAAGGGATCCTGGAAGACGGACAAGACCGGGAAGTGGTGGCAAGCCGGTTCCTGGTATCCGAAAAACAGATATGTCCGCATAGATGAAAAAGAATATCAATTCAATTCGAAAGGATATCTGATTGAAAAATAAGGGGATGATCTGATGGGTAAAGGCAGACCATCGAAATATCACAGTCATATCGAACCACATCTGTCGGAAATTGCAGAGATGGCAACACGAATGACGGAAGCCCAGATTGCTGAAAGTCTGGGGGTTTCTTACACACAGTTCCGTGAAATGAAAAAGAAATATCCGCCATTATCCGACAGTTTGAAAAAAGGACGGAAAACGGTTGTTGAACGCGGACGAAGTGCGCTGATCAAGAAGGCCGAAGGGTTCGAATATGAAGAGAAGAAGCGGATCATCGTCAAAGGGAAGGTGATCCGCGAAGAGATCACAACAAAATATTGTCCGCCGGATGTGGCGGCAATCAATCTGCTGCTGAAGAACTACGATCCGGAGAACTGGGCAAATGATCCGCAGATGCTGAAGATCAGGAAAGAAGAACTGGAACTGGCGCGCGAAAAGATGGAACGGTCTGAATATGTTTAATCTGGATACATTCTACAAAACACAGGAATGGGAAAAGCTGCTGGCAGTGCTGAAGATTGAACGTGTCAATGATGACGGTGAACTGATCTGCTGGCATTGTGGGAAACCGATCACTAAAGCATATGATGCAATCGGTCATCACACAATCTTCCTGACGGAAGAGAACGTCAACGATCCTGAAATTTCCCTGAATCCTGATCTGATCCAGTTCGTACATCACGCCTGTCACAATAAGATTCACAATAAGTTCGGACATAAGCGGAAGGAAATCTTCCTGGTCTACGGGCCGCCGCTGTCAGGCAAGCACGAATGGGTTGAATCGAATCTGGTTGATGGGGAACTGGTGATCAACATTGATGATATATGGATGGCGGTTTCCGGCTGTCCCAGATATAAAAAGCCCGGAAGATTGAATGCTGTGGTCTTCCAGCTGCATCGTCAGCTGATGGATGCGGCACGCACACGGCTGGGCAAGTGGGATGTGTGCTACATTGTCGGCGGATATCCGCTGATCAGCGAACGGGAACGGATCCTGAAAGACTTCGGCGCACGGGAAATTTTTCTGAACACCGACAAGGCCGTATGTATGGCACGGGCAGAGGAATTGAAGCTGGATGATTACGTAGCGCACATCGAAGAGTGGTTCCGCCGATACAGACCGGCCCCCCATGCGTGATGAAATTTTCATCGCGGAAGGACTGTCGGGATGGAGGTTACTTTTGCAAAAAGTAAAAAATTCAAATTTTTCAAATCAAATTTTTGAAAATTTCAGTTAATTTTTGAGAAGTTCCGGGAGATTTGACAAAAAATGACGCGAAAAGAAGAGCTTTTGAACGTGGTCGGGAATGATCCCGTCCTGATCCGCCTGGTGGATGACATGGTTTATCTGGAAAACGAACTGGATCATCTGCGTCCGCTGCCGAAAATCAAGGTGGATCCGCAGAATCCGGCCCGCCAGAAGGCCACGCCAGCATCAAAGCAATACAAAGAATATCTGCAGCAATACACGAATGTGGTCAAAATTATTGCACGAAAGACCGGTGCGGACATGGCGGATGAAGAATCACCACTGCGGGCATGGATGATGAACCACAACGAAACGGAAACAAGGTGATTGTGTGCTGATCAAGGAACGAACAATCTGGACACCGGACAATTCCTACTTCCTGGAATACCGGGGGCGGGCCGAATCCGGTGAAATCGTGATCGGACAGGAACTGGCGATTGAACTGGACAATCTGGCAGAAGATCTGCTGAATGACCGGTATGATTTCAATCGGGAAGCGGCACTTCTGCGGATGGACTTCATGGAAAACTGTGTCCGGTTGACAAAATCACCGTATTACAACAAGCCCATGATCCTGATGTTGTGGCAGAAGGCGTGGATTGAAGCACTTTATTCCTTCAAAATGGCGGAAGAATCCGTGAATCGTGGGTTCTGGATTGACCGGTTTCAGAAAACGCTGCTGCTGATTGCCCGAAAGAATACGAAGTCCGAAACTTCTTCCGGACTGGCAGAATCTGAATTTATTGTGGGGAATCCCGGATCTGACATTGTGGCATCCAGCAACGATGACCCACAGGCCAGCATCGTGTTTGACGCAATCGACACGATGCGGAAACTGATTGATCCGCGAAACCAGGACACAAAGCGAAATCAGCGGTTCATCTTGAACAAAGTGACTGACACCAAAGTCATGAAGCTATCGTCCAAAACGGAGAACAAGGAAGGAAGAAACATTGACTTCGCCATTGTGGACGAAACGCACGAAATGAAAACAAATGAAATCGGAAAGTCGATTGAACAGTCACAATCACTGAAAGACAATCCGAAATTCATCAACATCACAACGGAAGGCTTCGTGACGGACGGATATCTGGACGAAGAACTGAAAAAGGCCCGTGATGTGATCAATCGGGTGGATCCGGATGATCCCGCTGCCGAACGATTTCTTCCATGGCTATACACACAGGATTCGGAACTGGAAGTGTGGACGGGAAATCGTGAAAACCGGCTGTGGATGAAGTCAAATCCCACGCTGGGAGTGATAAAGAAATGGGGTTATCTGGAACAACAGGTGGCATCCGCACGAAAAAGCAAGTCGGATCGGATCTTCGTTCTTTCCAAAGACTTCAATATCAAGCAGAATTCAGCTGTCGCATGGCTGAATCTGGAAGATTATGAATATGAATGCCGGTTCGATCCGGAAGAATTCCGGGGCTGCATTGCCCTTGGCGCAGTCGATCTGGCAGAAACAACGGATCTTGTGTCCGCGAAAGTCATGGTGATGCGTCCTGATGATTCCAGGAAATACATCATCAGCCATTATTTCATCCCGGAATCAAAGATGGAAAGTGAAAATGATGAAGTCAGTGGCGCACATTATAAGGACTGGGCCGAAGCTGGTCTGATGACGATCACGGACGGGGCCGATGTCGATCTGTCCCGCGTGGCAGACTGGTTTTATCAGCTTTACACCGAACACGGAATCCGCCTGTGGCGTTGTGGATATGATCAGAAGTTCAGCAAGGACTGGATTGCCCGCATGGATTATTACGGGTGGAGCAAAACTGGCGGTGATGACACGGATCTGGTGATGATCAACCAGAACGCGCAGACATTGCACAATGCAATAAAACTGTGTGAATCCGATTTCCAGCACAAACAGATCTGGTACAACAATCATTCCGTGGACAAGTGGTGTTTCGGGAATGCCGGACTGAAAGTGGATTCAAAGGGAATGTCCCTGATCGTAAAGATGGAAACAAAAAAGCGAATTGACGGGGCTGTTTGCCTGGCGATTTTATATGAAACATTCAGACGGTATCGCACAGAATACCGCAATCTGGTGGAGGGATGAAATGTCTTGGTTAAGTAATCTATTTAGAAAAGGCCCGAAAGATGCAAAATTCGCGCCTGGAATGAATGGTTTTGCACCGATTTTCACGCAGTTCGGAACAAATGTGTATGCTTCGGACGTAGTGCAGCAGTGCATCAAGTGCATCGTGGACGAACTGAAGAAGCTGAATCCGCTGCACATCCGGCAGAAGGGCAACGATCCTACGCCGGTCAAAGGGAACATTCAGGACATTCTGGAATGCCCGAACGCTGTGATGACCACTTCGGAGCTGATCGAAAAGACCATGTGGCTTTTGCTGCTGAATTATAACGCATTCATCATCCCCACTTTTATCAGTTGGGTGGATGACGAAGGTGAAGAACGCCGAAGATATACTGGTCTGTATCCCATCAATCCGATCCAGGTGGACTTTATCGAAGAAGTCCCGACAGGAAGACTGTTCGCGAAGTTTTGGTTCAGGGATGGCACATCCACGGTGTATCCATACGCGGATGTGATACATCTGAAATATAACTATTCGATCAACGAATACATGGGTGGAAATGAGTTCGGCCAGCCAGATCACCGGGGCCTGATGCAGACGGTGGAACTGAACAAAAAGCTGCTGGATGGTGTGGCGAAGGCGATGAATGCCAGCTACAACGTCAATGCAGTTGTGAAATATGCGACACTTCTGGATGAAGCGAAGATGACGGCAAACATCCGGAAACTGGAACAACGGATGGAAAATGGTGAATCTGGGATCCTTCCGCTGGATCTGAAAGCCGATTTCATCCCGATCCAGAAGTCAATCGAACTGGTGGACAAGGACACGCTGGAATTCGTTGACAGCAAGATCCTTCGGAACTGGGGTGTTCCGCTTTCCATCTTGACCGGTGACTACACTGTCGAACAATACAACAGTTTCTTTCAGAAATGCCTGGAACCGATCATCGTCAGCTTCAGCCAGGCCCTGACGAAGAAGTTGTTTACCAGAAGGGAAATATCGTTCGGAAACAAAATCAAACTGTATCCAAAAGAATTGATTTTTATGTCGATGGATCAGACCATTGAAATGATTAAACAGCTGTCACCCACGGGCGCACTGTTTGAGAATGAAAAACGGTCTGCACTGGGAATGATGCCGCTTCCGGAGCTGGAAGGTAAACGATATATGTCATTGAACTGGATTGATGCCGCGAATGCTGCACAGTATCAGGTCGGCAAGCCGGATGAAGTGAATCTGGATATTGTTGACAAAACGGAGGAATAAAAGATGGTATTCAGTCGAAACTGTGCAATTATTGAAAACATCCTGGGCGCAGAAAATGTCCTGGAAGATCCGCAGAGCAGCACGGAAGAAATCCTTCAGGCGATTCTGTATGAACAGGCATACACAAAGGATCCCACAAGCCGGATCGAAGAAATCCTGATCGCGATCCTGAATGGAACTGAATGTGAAATCACGGATCCACGAAGTGAGAATGAAGAAATCCTTCTGTATGTCCTGAATAAATCGATCTATGAGGGAACGCCGACAAGCTACATGGCCACACTTCTGCAGCTGTGGTCGAAACAGGAAGCGGATCCGGAAAGATTCCGGTTCCCGTTCAAGATTGAAGAAGGTCATCCGGTTGAAATGTCAGTTGTGGAGGATGAAAGCAGTGGTGAATGATACACAGCAGCACCTTGAATGGGTGCATTGTCCGGAATGCGGAAAGACATTGTTTCAGACGGAACCGAATGCAGTGGTCAAAGGAATCCACATCAAATGCAGAGGTTGCCGAAGAATTGTAAAAATCAATAAACCAGAGCCTTGAGCCGATGACACGCGATGAAAAGCGTGTGCATCGGCTTTTATTTTTCAGGAGGTCAAGAAGATGGAGTTTGAAAAACGATTTTACACCTTCAGTCCCACAGTCGAAAAGCGTGAAGACGGCACGGCCCGTCTGTATGGGTATCCGATTGTTTTCAACAGTCCGGCAGACATCGGCGGGATGTTTCGGGAAATCATCATGCCGGGTGCGCTTGATGGCGCGGATCTGAAGGATGTCCCGCTGCTGGTCAATCACAATGACCGCATGATTCCGGTTGCACGAAGCAGAAGGAACAACGGGAACAGCACCATGATCCTGATGGCTGATGAAAAGGGCCTTCGATTCGAAGCCACACTGGACATCGCCAGGAACGCAACGGCAGCGGAACTGTATTCCGCAGTTGAACGCGGGGACATTGACGGAATGTCTTTTGCATTTCGGGTGAAGAAGGAAAACGAACGCTGGGAAGGTCTGGAAACCGATTATCCCACACGTTTTATAAACCGGTTCACTTCGATTCATGAGATTTCGGCGGTGACATATCCCGCATATGACGCATCAGATATCAATGCCAGAAGCAAGGATGCGCTGGATAGCGCACGGGCGGCACTGGATAGTGAACGCCAGCAGAAGGCATCAGGCACAGTGGACACTGCAGATATAAACATGGCCCGGCTTCGGGCAAAAATCAAAATCATGTAATCAAAACAGGAGGAAAAAAACAATGAAAGAGATCTATAAGAACAAGATCGATGCCCTGAAACTTCAGAAGAAACAGGAGCAGATGAAGGTTGATTCTGCGAAGACCGAAGAAGAGCTTCGCAGCATCGTTGATTCTGTGAAGAACATTGATGCACAGATCGCAACGATCACAGAGATCGCAGACGCTGATGATGCAGAGGAAAGAGCAAAGAAGACACCGGACAATGACGCATATTTCCAGGCACAGCCGCCTGTTCAGGGAACTGAAATGCGGAATGTCGGATCCTTCAAGGCAGAACAGAGAAGCGAAGAGGGCGAATCTCTGGAATACCGCAAGGCATTCCGTGATTACGTCATGAAGGGAACACCGATTCCGGTTGAATTCCGTCAGACCACTTCCACAGAGGACACGGGCGCGGCAATTCCGATGACCATTATGAATGATGTCATCAACACCGTTCGGAAGCGTTACGGAAATCTGTACGCAAAGGTTCGCAAGCTGTCTGTTCAGGGCGGTGTGGAATATCCCATCGGCGCACTGAAGGCATCCTTCAAGTGGATCAGCGAAAGCACCGTTTCGCCGCGTCAGAAGATGGATAAGCTGGGCAAGATCATGTTCGGATATCACACAGCTGAAATCCGCGTATCCCAGACTTTCCTTGCAAATCTGCTGACACTTTCCAGCTTTGAAACACGCATTGCTGAAGCAATCGCAATCGCTTACCTGGAAGCTATGGACTACGGCATCGTGAACGGTTCTGGTGATGGCTGCATGACCGGTATTCTGAACGATCCGCGTGTAACCAACACGATCACCATGACTGCAGCTGACATCGCAGACTGGAAGAAGTGGCGCAGCAAGTTCTTTGCAAAACTGCCCCTGGGTTACAGATCCGGTGAATTCATTTTCGCCGCTGGAACTGTTGACGCATATCTGGAAACCATGTCCGACAGCAACGGAAATCCCATCTTCCGCCAGGCAACAGGTCTGGAAGTGAACGATGGAGATTCCAGAAATCCGAATGGACGTTTCTTCGGACGCAACATCAGCCTGGTTGAAGATGACATCATCCCGGCGTTTGACGATGCTTCCCAGAACGATGTCATCGGTATCTTCTGGCAGCCGAATGAGTACGCCATCAATGAGAATTTCGGATTCACCATGATTCGCTATTTTGACCGCGAAACAAATGAATGGGTGGACAAAGCCCTTGTGGTAGTTGACGGAAAGGTTCTTAATCCGACAGGCATCTACAAGATCGTAAAGGGTTAATTGAAGGGGGTGCTGAATATGGAATTGACTGTTTCTGCGCTTCGCAACACTTATAAGATCCTGGGCGGAACCGAAACTGACATCACAGATGTGATGACCATTCCGGAGGCCCTGAACAAAGTCAACACCAAACTGGCAGCATTCGTGACATCTGTTTCTGCCGGACTGCTTCCGGCAGCCGCCACAGATGGTCAGGTTCTGACTGTATCTGGTGGCAAGTAGGTATCCGCTGCCATTCCTTCACAGCTTCCGGCAGTGTCTGCGCCTGGTGATGTGGGCAAAGTCCTGAAGGTTGATGCAGAAGGCAAGTGGGCCGCCGGAACTGATGAAATCCAGGCGTAAGAAAATCAATAGGAGGATAAAAGAATGATTAACACACAGAAAATCGTTCCCATTCAGAGAACGGATCTTTTGACACTGCTCGGAACCGTTCTGAACATCGCAAATATCAGCGCAGAGAAGCTGACCGGTGTGAACGGCAAGTATGAAGTAAAGACAAACAGCAAGGTTTACATCGCTGATGCGCCTGTGAAGTCCCTGGACATCGACAAGACCGCATCCAGCCTGACCGCAAACACCACCTATTTCGTAGCAGACTACGATTTCACTGGTGTGACTGTGGATGGAACAAAGGTTTCCGCCACTGTTGATGCAGATGCTGCCACATTTTACAAGGCAGTTCTGGCCGATGGATCTGTCACTGTGAGCAAGGTGGGATTCTAATCCGGAGGTGAACGCGCATGAAACTTGTAATCAAAAAAGAGTTTCGCGACAAGTTCACCGGGGAGCTTTACAAGGTCGATGATGTGAAGGAATTCACAAAGGACAGAGCAGAACAGATTCTGGCTGATCCGCGCGGCCTTGTGGAAGCTGCACCGGAAGAGCCGACAGAGCCGAAACCGAAAAAACCGGCAGCAAAGAAGCCGGTGGCAAAAAAGGCGAAGAAGTAGGGAGGACACGGGCAATGGCTACACTTGCACAAGTAAAATCGGCACTTGGGATCACAGGCACGTTCCATGATGCCACACTTCAGGTCTATTTTGACGAAACTGTCGATTTCCTGAAGGAATCAGGTGTCGCGGATGCCGACATTTCAGCTGGCATCGTTGCCCGTGGTGTATCTGATCTGTGGAATTACGGAGCTGGTGACGGAAAGCTGTCCAGTTATTTCATGCAGCGGGCCGCACAGCTTGCATACAAGCGGGGGTGATCCGTATGTCGAAGAGATTCAATCCGAACGCACCATTCGACACGGCCTTCAAACTGTTGAAGCCGGTGTGGTCGAAATCAATGGGTGTTCCGAAAAAGACATTTCCGGATCCGGCTTCCGTGGAACAGGTCAGATTCTGCAGCTTCAAAACCTATGGTGGAACGGAAGGCTGGAACAATGACATTTACACCATCATTGACACGGCCCATGTTCAGACATGGTTTGATCCGGATATCACGGCAGATTGCCAGATATATCTGTGTAAAACCGGGGAAGTGTGGGATATCATTTCCCGCCCTGAAAACATCAACGGGCGTGATCAGTTCATGCAGTTCAAGATTCAGATTGTAAAGGGGAAGCCATAAATGGGAAGTAAAGGGAAAGATCTGAATATGGCACTTTCCGGTCTGGAAGAGTTGGCAGAACGTCTTCAGGACATAGGCGGTGACTTGAAAAAAGCAATGACCGATGTCCTGGACGATTTTGCCGACACGATCCAGGCGGACACGGAAAAGGCAATGCAGAATCAAAACCTTCCCGCAAAGGGTGAATATTCCCACGGTGCGACAAAACAATCAATCATTCACGATCCGAAGGTTTCCTGGCAAGGCCCTGTGGCATCAGTTGGTGTCGGCTTTGATAAGACAAAACCGGGTGCAGCGGGATGGTTGATCACTGGAACACCACGGCAAAAACCCGTGATGGAACTGCAGCGGATTTTCGGTGGATGGGCCGGAGGAAGAGCCGGTCACACCGGACAGAACAAATACATCAAGGATCTGGCATTTGACGCGAAGCAGATCATGCTGGATCACATCGAAGAAGCAATGGAAGGGAAGAAATAATGGATCAGGCACTGATGGCAATTCTTGAATCATTCAAATATCCGGTGTATCGCCAGGGATCCTTGTCAGATTCAGATCCGTATCCGGAAACATTCATCACATTCTGGTGTAATGCGTCCCCGGATCACAGTCATTATGACAATTCTGAATTCGGCACTGCCTGGGATTACGGTGTTTATGTGTATTCATCCATTCCTGAAAGATGTTACACCTTGACGGCAAACGTCCGGACGGTTTTGAAGGCTTCCGGATGGATTGTTCCTTCCCAGGGCTTTGATGTGACCAGTGATGAAGCATCACACATCGGACGGGGCCTTGAATGCTATTACCTGGACACGCCTGACGCGAAATCTGACACATAAATGAAACAAATGAGGAAATGGGCCTTGAAAGAGAAAATGGCCTTAAAAATCAAAATAGGAGGGCAAACAAATGGAATATTTCGAATATCGTGGAATTTCTGGACTGGTTGCAGCAGAAGTTCTGGTCGATGACGAATCCACTTTCCAGACTGGCGAAGTTTTCCAGCTGGCTGGTGTGGCAGAACTTGGAAAGAGTTCCAGCAGCACATCCGAATCGCACTGGTATGACAACATCCCGGCAATTATCGTGGTTACTGATGGCGTGGACACCGTAACAATCAATACTTCCGCCATTCCGCTTCCCGTGAAGGCGAAGATCACCGGTCAGAAGTATGACGCGACAAAGGGAATGCTTGTGGAAGGCCCGCGTAAGATCAAATATTATGCAATCGGCTACAAAACCCAGGCAACAAACGGCGATGAATATTATGTATGGCGGCTGAAAGGAACCTTCAACATCCCGGATGACAATCACAAGACGAAGGACGATTCCACTGACGCAAATGGTCAGGAACTGGTTTATACCGGTATCAAGACCACCCATGTGTTTGAAAACGGTGGAGAGGACGGCCCGGATCACGCATCTGCAGTGGTTATCAACACAGCCCTGGATCTGATCGCGAACAAAGCCGGATTCTTCGACAGCGTTCAGACACCTGACACGATCGAAGCAAAGAGCGAAACACCGTCTGTTTCTGTAGTTCCTTCCCGTGCAGAAGTTGAAGTTGGACAGAAGGTTCAGCTGACGGCCATCAAGGTTCCGTCTTCTGCAGCAGTTACCTGGAGCAGTAGCAACACAGGCTATGCGACAGTAAATGCAAGTACCGGCGAAGTTACCGGTGCTGGAGCTGGAACGGCAACGATCACGGCAACAATCACTGTCGGAACAGATACCTACACGGACACCTGTTCTGTCACTGTTTCCGCTGCTTCCGCGTAAACCATACGCGCTTCACTCACACGGGCCATCACAGGACACCTTCTTCCTGTGATGGCTTCCGTGAATATAGAAAGGGGATAAAAACATGGAACTTGAAATCACAGTTTATGACGATAATGATCAGGTTGTAAAAACTTGTAATGCGAACACAGTTGATCTTCGTTTCGGGCAGATTTCCGCCATCATGGAACTTCTGGACATCGAAAGCGTGAATGATTCGGTGGAACTGATGCGGATCGTGAACAAAGCATGGAAACAGCTGACACGGATCCTGACAAAGATTTTCCCGGAAATGGAAGAAGATGACTGGAATAATGTGAAGATTTCGGAACTTCTGCCTGTTGTGGTGCTGATCCTGAAATCTTCGATTGCTGAAATGATGAAAATTCCGAAATCAAAAAACGGGTGATGGGTTCCGATGACAAGGAACCCTTACATGAATCACTTTTTGCGATTTCTTACAATCTTTCAAAAGAGTTCCCGGCAATGTGTCCACCCATGATCGATGAAATGACGTTCGTGGATGTGATCAGCCTATATTCGAAGGTTCGAAAGTACCAGATCCGCGAAGAAGAACTGTCGGATCCGAACAGGGTGATCAGAATTCCCGCTGGGGATAAATGGTTTTAGGTGGTGACAAAATGGCAAACAACGAAGCTACTGTCAAACTGAATGCGGATATAAGCCAGCTACAATCCCAGATGCAGAAGGCATCCAGGACGATCAAGCTGGCAAATGCGGAGTTCAAGACGGCTGCTGCCGGAATGGATAAGTGGTCGGCCAGTGAAGAGGGCCTGAAGGCGAAACTGAAACAGCTGAACACTGTTCTGGGCGCACAGAAGACGCAGTTGTCACTTCTGGAACAGGAACTGGAAGATACGATCAAGCTGAACGGTGAAAATTCCGCTGCAGCCGACAAAATGCGTCTTCGGGTTGAGGGCCAGAAGGCTGCCATCGCAAACACCGAAAAACAGATCCGGAAATATGATCAGGAACTGGATGTGGTTACCGGTGATCTGGACAAGACCGGCAAGGAAATGGATGATGTCACGAAGTCCACAGACAAGGCTTCAGACGGATTCACGGTCATGAAAGGTGCGCTGGCTGATCTGGTGGCATCCGGAATCAAGCTGGCCATTTCCGGTTTCAAAGATCTGATCAATGTCGCAAAAGAAGCATATGAAGAATTTGATAAGGGCGCGGACGCGGTGATCAAAGCCACGGGAGCCACGGGAGAAGCTGCAGCGGAACTGACTGAAAGCTATAAAAACGTGGCGCACAACGTGGTCGGGGACATGGAATCCATCGGATCCGCGCTGGGTGAAGTGAACACGCGGTTCGGATTTACCGGATCCGAACTGGAAGAATGCACAGAACAGTTTATGAAGTTCGCTGACATCACCGGAAC
>Ga0265298_10004840_pt1 | contig 17074 bp, 2 predicted proteins | sample AusTroGonzalo_MG_3_FD_193486 | JGI IMG/M metagenome (GOLD analysis project Ga0265298, IMG submission 193486) | Bovine rumen microbial communities from tropical cattle in Woodstock, Queensland, Australia - Gonzalo_01 | ecosystem: Host-associated > Mammals > Digestive system > Stomach > Rumen ... | reverse complement strand
GTGTCCGTCCCGAACACGCCGCGGAACGTGTTGGTGTAGGGCACGCCGTGCAGCGTCACCAGGTTCCGGCCTTCCGACAGCTTCACCTGGTGCAGCGCGTACACCTCTTCCGACGCCAGCGGCGTCGTGCCGGACACCCACGGTTCCCGCCCCTCGTACGTCGCCCGGTAGTAGCGCATCTTGCCGCGGTCGAACTTCATCGCATCGCCGTCCGGCTCCGCGTAGTAGAAGTTCGAGATGCTGTTCCCCGCCTGCGCCCACGCCACGTCCGCCCCCTCCCGGAAGGTCGAGTCGTCGCGGTAGATCAGGCTGTAGCCGCGGCTCGCCCGGTGCGTGTTGGAATTGAGCCGCGCGTCCCAGTAGAGCGCCGGCGTTTTGCGCGTCCCGTTCGTGTTCTCCGGCGTGAAGACCCAGCTGTTCGACGCGACGTTGAGTTCGGTTTGGAGTTCGCTCCACGCGCGCATGACGCTCTGCGTCACCATGAACTTGATCGTGTCGCCGATGGCGTACACGGGGTACTTGCTTTCGTTCCCGGCCTTGTCGAGGCCGACCACCGCGAAGATGTAGTTTTCGCCCGGTTCGAGGTCCTTCAGGGTGATGAATTGCGTGGCGGCGTTGGTGAGGTTCGCGTACGCGGTCGTGTCGTTGTCGTACGTGACGCTCCGCCATCCCGACGCATCCCGCGAGGACGGGTCGAGCGCGTCGAAGCTGCCGATGGGCGTCTTCACGTTGTCGTCGTCGAAGCTGGGCGCGTCGTAGCTTCCGCCCGGCGTGTAGGTCTTCATGTAGATCTTGTAACTCTTCCACGGCGAGTACTGCTTGGACCACTTGGTCGTGTGCGACGTGCCGTTGGTGTCCGGCCCCATGGTGACGCGCGCGTCCGACCAGTTGAGGTACATTTCGCTCGTCGGGTCGCCCACTCCGTCCTCGCTGGAGGAGCGGATCTTGGCGGTGGTGCGGCCCGTCCACGAGCTCTCGGCGCCGAGGCTCGTCGGCGGCGTGCAGTCGTACGCGGTGTAGAACGCCGCGGCCTTCCCGGCCAGGGTGTCGCCGGCGCGGTTGTTGTCGCGGTCCACGGCGAAGAGGTAGTTCGTGGTCAATCCCTGTTCCGTGGCGGTGAAGGTCATCGGCACGGTGTCGGAGGCCGTCAATCCCGTGATGGTGCCCACGAGGTTGTCGAGATAGATGACGTAATTGCCCGCCGGTTGCAGCGTGATGACGAGGTTGCTTTGCGTCCCCAACGGAAGCGCTGGGACCGAATAGGTCGTCATGAGCGTACCGTTGTCTCCGAAATCGATGGTTTGCGTGGTCGTGGACGAGGGAGTTCCGACCGGCTCGCCTTCGTAAAGGGCGTAGGTGACCTTGACGCCTCTTGAGCTCGCACTCGAAGCTCTCGCGTCCAGCTTCAAGTTGAAAGCCAAGCCGCTCTTCCCTTCCCAATCGGCTCCGCCCAAGCGGATGGTCTGGGAGATGTTGGTCCCCGCGGCCAGATAGGCTGCATACGCGCCTTCTGTGACACAGGAAGCGGTGGACTTGTAGGTGCCGGAGTAGCTGCCGGTATTCGGCGTCCACGGACTGGTCCCGCTCTTGAGGCCTTCGAAGCCGGGGTCGCCGAGGACGCCTTCGGACGCGGCCACGGGCCAAGTCGTTCCGTAGCCGGCGCGGGTCCTCGCGGCTGCATTGTTGACCGTGGCGAGAGACGTGGTGCCGCTCGTGTACACGCGGTATCCGCCGATGCCGGTCGCTTCCTTGTCGTTGGCGTTCGGCGTCCCGTCGGTGACGGGCGTGAAGCGGACGATGGAAACCGGTTTGTTCGTCCACGGCGCGGTGTTCTCGTCGACGGTGCCGGTGGGAACCGCCTGTCCATTGACGGTCACCGAAGCGATGTCCCCCGGCGCGGCCGTGTCGTTGTCGAAGACCTGGATGGTCGGCCCGGTGATGGTGGCGTGCATCTGGTCGCCGTCGCGGTCGCAGTCGGCGTCGTACGCTTCGATGGAAGCGGTCAGCGTCCGGCTGTCGGAAGTCTTCGGCAGGAAGTCGCCCACCATCCGGTAGGTGAAGTTCGTCCAGCTCCAGACGGTGCGCGTGGCCTTGGTGGACATCTTGGTGGAAGCGTCGCTGGTGCTCCGCGCCGTGTCATAGTGCAGGAAGGCGTTGGTCACGACCGTGGAGCCCGCGAGCAGCTTGAGCGTGGTGTTGGAGAGATTCACGTCCCCCGAGAGGACGGAGCTGGCGCTTTCCGTTGCCGCGCCCCCGCGCTTGAGGCCGGTGTTGTGCTGTCCGGTGGAGGTGCCGTTCGGGTCGGTGATGTCCGCGGTCATCGCCAGCTTCACGCCGCCGCCGTTGGACCCGCGCATTTCGCTGTCGTAGATCTTGAAGACCTGCGAACTCGGATCGGCCATCGTTCCCGCGGTCGCCAGGGTCAGCCGCTTCGTCCCGTTGGTCAGGTCGACGCTGCTGTCCGAGGTGCTCTGTCCCGAACCCGTGGTCAGGGCGTTCGTCGCGATGTCGAAGAGGTAGTTCTTGGGATTCCCGGTCCGCCACTTCGGCGCCTTGTCGTCCTGGTCGATGAGGACCAGGGTTCCGACCTTCCGCGTGGAGACGGACATGTTGTCGATGTTGTTCCCGCTCGCGTCCGCGCGGTCGGCGTCGAGGTCGGTCACCCCGGCCTGGACGACGTTGGTGGCCGCGGATGTTCCGAGGGCGGGGCCGTAGGTGGTCCACAGCTGGCCCATCGTCGTCTTCCAGACCGCCTCCGCGGCCGGGGAATTCGCGACACCCTGCGTCTTTTCGGCGGTGAAGATGCCGCTCCCCGTCGCCGCGTCGCCGTCCCAGATCGTGGTTCCGCCGAAGCTGAAATGGGTCAGCTTCCAGCCGGAGTAGTCGAAGAACCCGAGGTGCAGGCGCACTTCCGTGGCCCCGCTGGCCCCGTAGTTTTCGGCGATGACATGGTCGGAAAGGTGGTTGGTCCGGTCGTAGCCCGACCCCATCGCGTTTGCCGAGGCGAGCACCTTCTCGCCCATCCGCACGCCCAACGGCCCGCCGTAGGTCCAGGCGGGTTGCGGCGCCTGCTTGTCGTCGTCGTAGAGGGTGAAGTCCTGCGTCGCGCTCGCGGTCCGCCAGTCGTTCGTGCGGTCCACGTCGAAGTCCGCGACCGTCGCCTTGAGCTTGTACGCCGTGTCGATTGCGAAGTCGGTCTCCTTCAACACCCCGAGCGGGCCGGTGTTCATCGTCAGGGCCGCGCTCTCCGCGCCGTTGGCCAGGCCTTCGTTGAGGATGTTGTAGTAGCCGTTGGTGATGCCCGCCGTCCCGGCGGCGTTCAGGAACTCGTATTTCGGGTGCTGCGACTCTTCGATGTTGTCGCCACCCGCCGTCGCGGTGAACTCCGTCAGCCACAGGCCGCTCTTCCTCTTGTCGGGCGTGGTCACGTTCCCGTCCGCCGCGGTGAGGCTGTTCGTCCAGTTGCCGAGGCGCAGGTCCTTGTCGGTGATGGCCGTCCCGCGCGGGGAGCTCACCGTGCCGAGAATCGTCACGTCCTTGAAGTACGTCGTTCCGGCGCTGTTCGTCGCGCCCCACGCGTAAACCTTGAAGCGGACGGTCTCTCCGTCGTAGCCGATGGCGGGCTTGGCGAGCGAGAGGACGACCGTGATGTCCGATTCGTCGACATCGCCGTTCTCCTTGTACACGAGGTTGATGGTGTCTTCCGCCACTTTCGTCTCCGCCCCGTCCGCACCGGAGAAGATTTCGACGTTCTTGACGAGCACCCCCGCCGTGTTGACGGACTCGCAGAGGAGGCGGAACTGGACGTTGCCTCCGACCGCGCCGCCGGACAGGGCGACCGTGGAGCTTGCCCAATCGTTGCCGCCCGTGAGCGTGATGGTTTGCGCATCCGTCCAGCTCGTCCCGTTGGCGGAATACTGCACCTTGAGCGCCTTCGTGCTTCCCGAAACGACGTTGAAGGTCTTCGCCTGGAAGGTGATGCGCGAGCCGGAGGCGGCCAGGTTCACCGTCGGCGAGACCAGGGCCGGATAGGCCGAACCCGTCCCGCCCGTCAGCTGGTGCCCCTTCTGCGAGGCGTTCCAGCCGGCGCCGTCGGCGTAGCTCCACCCGTCCTTTTCCGTTTCCGCGCCGGCCAGGTCCGCATCCGGCGCTTGCGCCGCGGTGTGCTGGCCGATCTGCTGGACCGTCACGGTGAAGTTCGTCGCCCCCGTCGCCGACGCATGCGTCTCGAACGTCAGCGACTGGCTCCGCCATTCGGCCCCCTCCGCGCCCGTCACGTCGAAGGTGATGTATTTCGAATCCTGGTACGTGTCGTGCACAAGGCTCTTGAGGCGCCGCCCCTGCTTGTTGCGTTCGCCGTCGAACGCGGTGGCGCTTCCCCCCTGCCCCGCGGTCACGGCGGTGACCGACACGGCGGATTCGTTGATGCGTTCCGTCACCCCGTCGCCGTAATCGGTGGTTCCGGTGTTCGCGAGGCTCCAGCGGGCGATGCGACCGAACTCCACGTTGTTGGTGCCGCTGCCAGCCGGCGAGAAGGAGGAGATGGCCGGCGGCGTGCGGTCGTCGTCGATGAGCCGGACGCTGCCGAAGGCGACCAGGGCGTGCGCCTGGTCGCCCGCGCGGTTCAAATCCGCGTCCCAGGCGTCCAGCTGGATGAAGTTGGTCACGCCGTAGGCATTGCCCGCCAGCGCTTCGTCCACGGGTCCCCAGAGCGCCGTGACGATGGAGCTGTCGACCGCATCCCACTGCCAAGCGAGAACGGTATCGTTCGAGGACCCCCAGGCGTGGGTGGTGGCCGCCCGCGTGATGGAACTCTTGCCCTCGGCGAAGTTCGCCCAGTTGGTCGTCCACCCCGCCGCGACGAAGGCGGTGTTGGTCATCGTGTAGGTGACGCCGTTCGTCGTCCGGTTCGTCGTCTCCGTGTTGCCGTACTGGAGACCGCTTTCGTCGAACTTGTCGTACACGTTGAAGTAGAAGGAAAGTTTGTTGTGGTACAGGTCCCCGTCGTAGATCTGGTAGAGGATGTCCTGCGAGGTGCCCCCGTCCTTCGTGATGTCGAGCTTGTTCGCCATCCCGACCCACGTGCCGGCGGCCGCGTTGTTGGTGGTGACGACCAGCCCCGGATTGATGCTCATCGTTGCCCCTGCCCCGTCAACCGGCGTCACCGACTGCGTCCCCCACTTGCCGTTCGAGAAGACCGGCGGGGTGTTGTCGTTGTCGATGACGTGGATGGGAATGAGCTTGTTCGTCGACACGTTGCGCATCCTGGGCGGCGAGTCCGCGCAGAAACCGCTGCTCGTCCGGTCGGAATACTCGTCGGACCAGCTGCCGAATTTGTCGGAGTTGTACCAGGGGGTGCCGTCGGTCACCCCGTACGAATCCGCCGGCGGCCAGGGCTCCCAGCCCAGGTCGTTTCCGGCTTCGTCGTAGAGGCAGACGTCTTCCGCCGAAACCGTCAGGAAGAACTCGATGTCCGGGTCGTACTTCGGCAGCTGGAAGGCACTCGCCCTGAAGTTGGTGATGGAAAGCGCGCTGTTGCCGTCCGCCACCGTCTCGCTGATCTGGAACGGCTGGTCGTAGCCCCATTCGATGGTCCAGCCGGGATACTCCATCCCCTCGAGGTTGTTGGTCTGCCACGTCCATTCTTTCGAGACGGTGGCCCCGGTCGCGTCCACGATGGTGAGGGCCGCGGGCGCCGTGTCGTGTTCGCCGCGGGAGGTGTTCACCGCGATCAAGTCCCAGTTCGGGCTGACGCGCCCCTGGTCGGACACGATGTTGTAGGCGAAGTCGCCTTCCTTGCTCATCGTGTAGGTGATTCCCGCCTTCGTCACCTCCCCCGGATACGCGACGTCGTTGTGCCCGTACCACGGCGTGTCGTCCCCGGCCGTCGTCCCCACCCGCTTGCGCGCCTTGTTGGTCGCATAGACGCCGCTGTCGTCCTTCCACTGGATCATGAAGCCGAACGTGTGGCCCGCGCCGCATTCGCTGTCGAGGACCGACGTGTTGAGGTTGTAATTGTCCTGGTGCGCCTTGTAGGCCGCGTCCGTGCGGTAGCGGTCGAGCTCGGTTCCCACGTAGAGCGGGAACGGCTTCGGCCCTTCGTTGTCGAGCTTGCCGGCGACGTGGTAGCGCTGGACCGTGCAACCCGAAAGCTCGCCGGAGGTGTCGCGTGCGCGCACGCGCCACCAATAGTTGGATTCGCTCGTCGTGATCTTGTAGCTCGTCGTGTCCTTGGAAAGGTTCACGCGGTAGAGCACCGACCCGTTCTCCGAGCCGCCGCCCGTCGCGCCGAAGGAGGCGTCCGTCGCCACTTCGAGGAGATACCCGGTGACCTCGCCGTCGCTGTCGGAAGAGGCGTTCCAGCGCAGGGTCGGCGAGGCGTGGTCGTAGGTGTCGTCGGCCGGCGAGCAACCCGTCGGCGTCGTGGGCTTGGTGTTGCCGCTCATCCGGTCCTTGTTGAAGGGGATGTCCATCCAGAAATCGACGTCGTCGTCGGAAAGGTCCTCCGTCCAGGAGGAGTGGGAGGCGTCGTTGTCGAACTTGTCGACGCCGGCGGGCATGATGGAGGCGGAGTCGTACGCATGGTTCGAGTTGTCGCTCATCGCCCGCGTGCCGCTTCCGTCGTTGTTCCACGTGTTCGCCGTGTTGAGGAAGGTCGCGACCGTGAAACGCGCCTTCCGGACGGTGTCGCCCGTCAGTTCGTTGAGCTTGAGGTCGGCGCGGTTGACGCAGATTTCGACGCAGTCGGAACTGGTGCTGCCCGCCGCCTTCCACGCGCCGGTCGTCACGTTCGGCACGGTGACGGGGGCGTACCACTTCGTCCCGTCGGCCGCGAACATTTCGACCTGCCACTTGTCGGTGTCGTTGACGTAGTGGATGGCGAGTTGCCGCTCGGGATAGTGGACGTTGGCGTTCTCCCCGAAGTACCCGTCGCCGATGGAGAGCCCCGAATCGTCGCCGAGCGAGGTCAGCGCGCTCGACGTGCCGTTGGTCCTTGTGTCGATGCCCACGCCGATGTGCACCTTGTTCGCGGCGGTGATGTCCTTGAGCTTGAAGAGCATGTACACGTAGTCGGCGTCGGCCTTGACGCGGAATTCCTTCAAGCCCGCGTTCGGGGAATCGCTGTCGTTGGTCCGTTCGTCGTTCGGCTTGTCGGTCCAGATGAACTCGTTCAAGTCGCAGACGGAGGAGTTGTACACCGCGCTGGGCGTTCCCACCCAGTCGGTGGGGTCGCCGTCGATGTCCGGCATCGATTCGCTGCTGGTCGATGTCTGGACATTCAACGTGTAACCGTCGGAGTAGTACGAGTAGTTCTCCGAATAGAAGTAGTACTTGTAAGTTTTCGCCTGGAAGGAAAGGCCCGTGTCGGTGAAAGAGGTGCCGTTGCCGCGGTACACCACCGTCACGCCCACGCCAAGCGTGTCGCCGACGTTGTAGGTCATCCCGCCGACCGGTTCGATTTCGGCGGTGCTGGTGCTTTCGTAGCGGACGACCATCACGTCGCGGCTGTTCCACTTCGTCCAGCGGAGGGTGGCGCTGCGTTCTCCGCCCGAACACGTTCCGACCGTCGGGTTTTCCAGCGGGTTCACGACGATGTAGGGAGTCCCGCCGGTCGTGGTAACCGTCGTCCCGCCGCCGGTCACGCTCGCCCGCGTGCGGACTTTGGGATACCCGGCGTCACCGGTCGCCCGGTTGGTCATCTGGACGGGGTCGCTCAGCCAGTAGCTGATCGTGCCCGCGTCGTTGTTGTGATCCCAGGTGGCGGAGACCTTGTTGGTCCAGTCGGAAGCGCCGGGGCTGGCCTTGTAGGCGACCTCGAATTCCGCCTTCTGCCCGAGGCCGACCGGGCCGCTGTGGAAGCCCACCTGCACCGAGTCGCCGAGGTAGCAGGTGACATCGGTGGTGCTGTCCATGGCGATGCTCGTCGGCGCGACGGACCCGATGACCGCGTCCCAGTTGGTGCCGATGCGCAGCGAATCGAAGTACGCGCACCCGATCTCCTGGGTGCCGTCACCGGTGTCGTCGGCACCGGCGTTGAACTTGACGCCCGTGATGGTGCCGATGCCCGTGGCGCCCAGGAACTCCGCGTCCCACGCCGTCGGTTCCTTTTCCGGCAGGATGTCCGTCGTGCTGAACGCGTTCCAGGCCTTGACGTACAGGTTCGCCGTGCTGGAGCCCGTCCACACGACCTTGCCCACGACGAGGTACACGTTGTTGTGGTTTCCGACCCCCCCGTCCCCGTCCAGCGGGTCGAGGTCCTTGGTGGACCATCCCGTGTTGCTGCCCGCCACGACGCCCAGCGTCTTGTAATAGCTCGGGCTCCAGGCTTTTCCGAAGAAGGCCTTTTCGTCACTGCCGTTCAACAGGTTCAACCCGGCCCACTTCTTCGCGCCGTAATACTGGTATCCCATCACGAACGCGACGTACATCGTCTTGCCGTCCGCCCCGCCGTAGGCGGTCGCCAGCGCCCGGCTGGCGGACCCCTTGGTCCCGTCGCCGGTCGCGATGATCTGGAGGGCGTTGCCCGCAGGCGGCATGTAGTTGGTGATTTCCTTGCCGATGGCGATGGCGTTCTCCAGGGCGTTCGTCTTGACGGAGTACACCGTCGCCCCGCTCGCGGACCAGGCGCCGGAGAAGCCCTGCCCGCCGGTCCAGGCCCCGCCCGGACTCGTCATGTTCGTGTACGAAATCGTGTCGATGGCCAGGTCGCTGTCGTAACTGGACGTCCCGATGCTCGCGGGGGTGGAAACCGTCGCGTCGGAGTACTTGTCGCCGTTGTACGCGTACGCGGCGAAGTAGGTGGTGCTTCCCGCCGGAACCACCAGTTCCCAATCGCTCTTGCTCGCGCCCTTGTACACGACCTTCCCGGTCCCGATGGAGCTCCCGAGGTTGTAGGTCGTCCCGTCCGTCGGCGCGGTGAAGGAAGTCGTGGCGTTGCTGACGATGAGGATGGTGGTTTCGCTGGCCGTGACCGACCCGCGGATCATTTCGTTGCCGTCGGCTTCGACCGTAAACGCGCTCGGCGCGGCGGGCTTGACCGCTTCGCGCGCGAGGAGCGTCGTCCAGCTCGTCGCCACGCGCACTTCGTCGAAGTACACCGTGCCGATCGCGTCGGTGCCGTCGCTCGCGTTGTCCGCGCCCGCCTGCAGGACGATGCCGTCCAGGCTCGTCGCGGTGAAGCCGGACTGCGTCACGCTCCACGTGACGGACGACTCCGCCAGCGGGACCGTCGACCCGTTCCAGAACGCGACGGCCGATGCCGTCTTCGTCGAGAAGTCGTATTTGAGGATGACGAGGTGCTTCTGGGTGGTGTCGCCGTTGTACGGCTTCATTTCGTACGTGGTGCTGTGCGTCCGCGTCCCGTTGTTGTTGTCGATGCCGAGCCACGCGTTGTCGCTATCCTCCCACACGCGGCCCGCGACCACCTTCGTCGCCCCCGAAGACTGGAAGCCGATGCCGCACCACTTCTTCGCTCCGTTGTACTGGTAGCTGATCATGGCCGCCACGTAGAGCGTGCCGCTCGTCTTGGCGGCGAACTTCCTCGTCGCCGAGGAGCTGTACCCGTCCCCGGTCAGCGCCCACGAGATGCGGTTGCCGGTGTGGTTCGGATAGTTCGGGAAGTTCTGGAACTTCGGATCGGCCCCGTTCGTCGTCGTGACGGTCGGAGACACGGCGCCCGAAGGCACGCTCCACGCCCCGCTCCAGCCGTGTTCGCCGTTGAGCCCGTTCAGGCTCGTCCCGTTCGTGTAGCTGAACGTGTCCACGATCTCGCTGCTTCCGAAGGAGCCCGTCGAAACCGACTGCGACGCCGCCGCGGAGAAGACCGCCGAACCGATGTAGGTGAAGAGCCGGTAGTCATGCGTCGTGCCCGATGCCACGACGTGTTCGAAGGCGGTGTTGTTCGCGGTGCCGGTCCAGATCACCGTGCCGTTCCCGAAGGAGGTGCCCACGGCCGGGACGGTGCCCACGGTGGCGGGCGTGTCGCTGCCGCCGTACACGAGCACGATCCCCGTCGATCCGCCGCTCGTCGGCTTGGACATCGTGAGGCGAACCATCGTCTTGCCGTCTGCCGTCGCCGTCAGGGTCGGCGCGTTCGGAACGGTGTACGCGCTCTTCGTGCCGGATCCGGTCGCGTAGTAGTTCGCCGTCGCCCCCGAGCCGTTGTACGCGTATGCCTTGAAGTAGTAGAGCTTCCCGGCCTCGAGCCCGCTCACCGTCACGCTCGTGCCGTTGCCCGCGTAGACGACGTACCCCTTGCTGCCGATGCGGGTCCCCTTGGTCGGCCCCGTGTTGTCGGCCGTGTAGTTGCCTCCGTCGCTCGGCGCGGCGAACGAATCGGACGTGTAGATTTGCACCAGGGTGTTGGCGCCGTTCGCGCCCTTGGTGATGGTGAGGGTGAGCGAGTCGGTCGTCCGGTTGTTGCTACCGATGGCGAGCGTGGGCGCGCCCGTCGGCTCCGAGGCGAACGTCGTGCCGTTGGCCGACCCGTAAGCCGTCGTGTAGTACGCGACCGAGCAGAGGGTCGCCGTCGAGCTGCTCGTACCGTTGAAGGAATACGCGCGCACGTAATAGGTCGTCCCCGCCGAAAGCCCCGTCACCTGGAGCGACTTGGTGGCGTCCGTCCCCATGTACACCACGTAGCCCTGGTTGTTGATGCGCGTCCCGCTCCCGTAGGTCGTGCTCGCCGTGTACGTCGTCCGCGGATTCGACGGCCCCGTCATCGACTCCGCCGTGTACATGACGACCACCGTCCCCGCGGCCCCGGTCGCTCTCGTCACCGAGAAGGTCATCGTCGTGTCGGTTTTGCTGCTGACCGAAATCGTCGGCTTCGCCGAAGGCGCGTTCGCGGTCGTGCGGAACTGCACCGTCGGGAAGGAGGCCGTGTTGTAGTTGTACGTGCCGGAATGCCCGTTGAAGGCGTAGGCGGCGAACGTGTAGAGCGTGTCCGCCGAAAGCCCGCTGACGCCCGTGACGCTGCTCGCCGTGTTCGTGTAAACCGTGCGCACGCCGGAGGCGATTTCATCACCGCTGGAGAACGTCGTGCTCGCGGTGTAGTCCGTCCGGTCGGTGGGCGTTGCCGTCAAGGTGCTCGCGGCGGTACCGGCGACGAGGGTGTACGTGCCGTTGCCCTTCGTCCACGAGAAGTTGGCGCCGCTCGTGGTGATGGAAGACGCGGTGACGGCAAGCGCGCTCACTTGCGTCGGTTCCGATGCCGTCGTCGTCGCCGTCGCCGTCGCCGAGCCCGTCGTCAGGTAGTTGTAGGTCGCCGCCGTCCCGCTCACCCCGTTGTACGCCCACACCGTGTAGCTGTACGTCGTGTCAGCCGAAAGCCCCGTGTTGTTGTAGCTCGTCGCGCTCCCCACGTACACGATCGTCCCGCCCAGCCCCGAACCCGTCGAGTACGACGACCCGTCGCTCGGCGCCGTCGTCGAGGCGGAGGATCCGTTCTTGCGGACCACCACGTACCCGCTCGCACCCGACGCCGCCCCCCAGCTCAAATTGATTTGCGATGCGCTCGCCGCCGTCGCCGTCAGGCTCGGCGAACTCCACGTCGGCTCCGTCGAAAGCGTGTAGGCGCTCGTATTCCCAGGACTCGTCGTGTTGTAGTTGTATCCACTTGCCGTGCCGGAAGCGACGTATGCGTACGTATAAATCTTCACAAAGTACTGCGAACCGCTGTCCAAGCCCGAAATCGTGACGGAGGTTCCGCTGGCCGCCGTTCCGCCCGTCCCGTTGTAAACGATGTATTCACCCGTCCCAACCGACGTTCCCGCCGTGATCGCCTTGTCGCCGGTCACGCCGTCGTACTTCGTCCCGTCCGACGGCGTCCACGAGGGCGCACTGCCCTTCTTCATGACGATGAGCATCGCATTCCCGTTCGACCGCTTCCCGGTCACCACGAGGGAAGCCGCCGTCGCGCCGGTGAGCGTCACCGTCCCCGCCGTCGGCTCCGTCGCGAAGCTCCCGGCCTTCGTCGTGCTTCCCGCGCTGTTCTGCACCGTCCATTGGTAGTAGTACACCGTCCCCGCGGACAGGCTGCCGGAGGAAGGCATTGTCCCGGTCACCGTCCCCGCCGTCACGTTCGCCGCAAGCGAAGTCGGGTCGACCGTCGCGCTCGTCGTGTAGCTGCCGCTCGTCGTGCTGTATTTGAGCGTGATGGCCGCCGTCGTCGCTCCGCCGCCCATGTTGACCGTGATTGGCAGCGTCGCCGTCGTCGTCCCGATCGTCTTCGAACCTTCCGTGATGGTCGGCTTCTGCACGCCGGAAGCCGTCGTCACGTTCGCGGTCGTCCCGTACGCCGTCGCCGTCCCCGCGCTGTTCTTCGCCGCCACGCTCACCGTGTACGTCGTCGCGGCGGAAAGCCCCGTCACCGTCACCGTCGCCCCCCACTGGGCCGCGGTCCGCCACACCGCGGTCGCCCCCAGCGACCCGTCTGCCTGCACGTACTTCGTCGTGCTTCCCGTCACCACCTTGATGGCATATTGCACCGTGTTGACGTTGCTCCCCGTGGCAATGGCCACCGTGATGGACGAACTCGACCCCGAAGCAAGCGTCGGCGCCCCCGGCACAGCCGCCAGCGTGGTGAAACTACCCGTCGCCGTCACCGGGCTGCCCGAACCGTTGACCGAGTTGTAGGCGCTCCAGCGGTAGTAGTACGTCGCGCCAGGCGTCAGGCTCGAAAGGGCCGTGCTTACCGCCGTCGCGCTCGTTCCGGTCACGGGACTCCCCGTCACCGTCCCGGCCGTCCCGTAGCTCCCGCTCGTCGTGCTGTAGCCGAAGCTCACCGTCGTCGAATCGCCGCCCGCGTTCACGCTCGCCCCCACCGTCGCCGACGTCGCCGTGACGCTGCTCGCCCCGCTGTCCGTCACCGTCGGCTCGGAAATCGGAGCCGTCCACGTCACCACGATGTTGTTTCCGCTCGCCGCGATGGTGTAATCACCCGCGCTCGTTCCGGTCGCCGGCGTGATGCTCTTTGTGATGCCGCTGCACGTCGCCGCCGCCCCGCCCGAGTAAATCGTCCAGCTCTTGCTCGTCCCCGTCTTCGTCCATCCGCTCGCGTCGAAGGCAATCGTGCCGCCCGTGATGTTCGCCGCCCCCGTGCCGCTGAACGTGTTCGCCGTGCTGACTTTCAAGGTGCCGCTCGCCATCGTAATGCTCTTGACGCTCTTGGCCGACCCGCCCGATTCCAGCGTGCCTCCGCTCACCGTCACCGCGCTCGAGGCGAGGCTGCCGGTCAGCTTCAGCGTGCCCGCGCTCACCGTCGTGTTGCCGGTGTACGTGCTCGTCCCGCTCAAGGTCAATTTCCCGGCGCCCTGCTTCGTGACAGGCCCGGGACCGCTGATGACTTTCGAATACGTGATGTCCGCCCCGCTCCCGTAGTTGAACACCACCGCCGCACTGTTGACGTTGGTCACCGTAATCGGTTCGGCAACCGTTCCCGTCGTGCCGCCCGCGCCGATCTGCAACGTCCCGGCGTTCACTTTGATTCCGGCCGTGCGGGAATCCGCCCCGGAAATGACCATCGTTCCGGTGCCCGCCTTCGTGAGGGTGTAACTTCCGCTCATCGCACCGAACGTCAGGGTGCTGGCGCTCACGGTAATGGTGGCATTGGCGCTGATGGAGGCCGACCGGCTCCCGAAATTCAACGCATTGCTTCCCGTGAACGTGAAGCTCTTCAGGCTGACGGCACCCGTGCCGCTCAGCGTCACGGCGCTTCCGGACGTGTTGTCCAAGGTCGTTCCCGTGGAACTCATCGAGAAAGCACCTGACCCCAATGCCGAAGCACTGTTCACGCAAATCTTGCCTCCGCTCATGGTCACCCCGCCGCTGAAGTCATTCGCTCCGCTCAGCAGTAATGTCCCCGCCCCCGATTTGGAGATTCCGCCCGTCCCGCTGACCTTGCCCGTCAATTGCACCTGTCGGCTAGCAGCAGAGGCGCTCGGCACCGTCAACGTGTAACTGCCCAGGTTCAACGTCCCGGTCAGCTTGATTACGCCATTTGCTTGCGAGTTGGTGAAGGTGCTGTTCCCGCCCAGCGTCACCGCCGAACTGATGGTGTGCGTCTTGGTCGATGCGTTCGTAATACCCTCCTGTATCGTCAGCGTGTTTCCGCTCAACGTGTGAGAGGTTGTCGCACTCGCCGTGTAGGTCAGAGATTTGACTGTCGTGTTCGCCGGAAGGGTCTGGGCCGTCTGGTAGTTGTTGTCGATGCGGATGTGGTGCGCCCCGAAGTTCGTCGCGTTGACCCACGGGAAGCCCTGGCTGTACCACCAAATCCACGCGTTTTGCGACCAGCTCGCCCCGCCACCGGAACTGTCGCGCCAATCTACTGTCTGATTGGCGTTCACGCTCGTGGGCCCCGCGTTCCCGTCGTAGTTGTAGAGGGAAAGGGTTGCGCCCGTGGTGTTCTGGTTCTTGACGAAAAGATACATGTTGCCGCTGCTGGCATCCAACCCGCTCGTGTACTTGCCGTACCAGGTGGCGTTGGACAGGTTGCTGTCACCCCAGTCACCGCTTCCCCATGCCGATGAGGTCACGATGATGGCCATGTACGAAGCATCGCCCCATCCATCGGAGGGCAAGCCAACGTAATACACTTTTGAACTGCCAATTTGCGTCATGGGATAGACGGTGCTCCAGGAACTTTTGCCGATGACCAGCGAAATGTTGGCCGTGGAAGAGAGGCCGTTGGCATCGAAATACAGCCGCCCCCCGGAGAAGCTCCACGCTTGAGCTTCCCGCGCGCCGCCGAACAAGACGCATGCGGCGACCGCCGCCGCCGCGGCCCACCGGCCGATGGTTCCGCCGCGCCGCCGCGTCTCCGCGCGGGTGTTTTTCCGGCTGTCATGCAGGGTGCAGGTTGCGTTTTCCATGGTTTCCTCCGTCGTTGCGGTGGTCTTGTCTGCGGCGAAATGGGAAATGGTGTTCACGTGGTTCATCTTTACCTCCGTGTCTTCTTTGGCCCCGCGTCCCCGCGGGAAAATCCTGTCGTTCTTGCGGTTCATGGCGCCACCCCTTCGTGTTTTTCCCGCGAGGGCGCTTTACGCCGGAGACCCGTCAGGCGTTTTGCCGCCCCCTGTCTGCGCGCCGCCCCGAACTCCCGGGCGACCGCCTCGCAGTGCCGGGAAAACCCCTCGAGCGTGCTCCCGCCTTCTTGCCAAAGCTTACGGCGGACTTCGTAGATTTCTTCGAGCATCGGGTCACGCATTTTGCACCTCCAACAATTGCGCCGGCGTCGCGATGGCCGGACATTTGAACCCTGCTTTCAAGACGATTTCCACCGTTTTGGGCAAAGTCACCGGATTGGCGATGTGCCGGCAATTCCAAGTCAGCAGGATGTCCGCCCCTCCCACGGCCGCCACGGCGATATGCACCGCGTCCGCTTGCTCGTTTTCCGGCAGGGCATGTGCCCGGATCAGGCAATCGGCCAAAGCCATCGCTTCCGTGCTGCGGTTCCAGGAGGGCAAATCGCGGATGGCGTCCTCCCTGCGCGACACGGCCTCGGCATTCCCCGCCGAGATTTCGGCCCGGACGAGATACGACACGACAGGCCGGACCTTGTCCCGCATGGCATCCCACCACCGGCGTGTTGCGGCTTGTTTCAGGGCCACCTGCGGATCCGGTGACGTCCGCCCCGTGAGATAGCTCACGAAGCTCGTTTCGAGATACACGACGGGTTTCTGGACGGCCTTCGTCATGCCACGCCCTCCCCTCCCGCATTGCCTTTGCGCATCCCCCCGCCCGGAAGCAGGACTCCCGGGGAACGCAACTGGACTGGAACGGCAAACGGCATGAAACGACTCCGGACCCGACAATGCGCGGGTCCATGGAGTAATCTATACAGGCGGCGTTTCGCAGGCAAGCCCTATTGTTATATTTTCCCCATACCCCCTTTTCCGGCTCCGGCCCCTCCCCGTCGCATCGCCCCGCCGTCCGGTCGCACGGACGGATGGCTTGCCCTCCCTCATGGACCGGCCCGCGGGAAAAGCGCCCCCGGGTGCGCCTCCGTTCCCCGCCTTTTCGACCCCTTGGCTCCTCCCGCCGGGAAAACGATTTTTTACATTTTCCGCATTCGCCGCAAAACTGCCTCATGGCACCAAGCACATTTTTATCAGTTTCAATGCGAAAACTTTTGGAAAATTCAAAACAATGAGCCATGCCATTTGGCAAGGTTCCATGAAATTCAACTTTTTCAGAAACTGAAGAAAGCGGAATCCGTCCTCATTTTCATTGTCCGCAACGCGGTTTTCATGATTTTCAATGTTTTCCTCGAGCTTTGCAAGCGGAACTCCCCGCTTCCCGTCAATTTTTGTTCCTTCTGCCCATCTCACCCCGTGATTCACAACTCATGACACATCATGTCCTTCTTGTCCGCGAAGCGGTTTTCTTTGTTTTCTTGTAGATTTCCCCGCCCATTCCCGCCCATCCGTGTCCATTCGTGGTTTTTCCCCATTTTCCAACACGACTGGAGCGGTTTTCGAAAACATGTGGACGCAAGGCTGGGGGGTGCGACATTCTTGTCGCGCCCAAACTGATTGGCGCGGCTGAAAGCCGCACCTCCCAAGGAATCGGCTACATTATTCTGAAAACCACTCTAGGGACGCTCCTCCCCCCTGTTCCGCGTCAAATCATTCCGCGGCACCGCAGGACCGACTGCCTGCTTCCCCCTGAAACAACAATTGCATTTCTGAAATCGTTGCAACTTCGAATTTCACACTCTTTCCCTCCCCGCTGCTTCATTTTTTCAATATATCTTCCTTGCCAGAAACTACCTCCAAGCACTCCGAACCTGTTCCCCGGATTTCTTCCCCCCACCCAAGGCCGCCCCCACCGCCGGAGCACGTCCCGGATAACCGTCCGCATTTCCGCCAACCTCCGATTGCCGGACGAACCGCTTCCGGACCAACCCCCTCCCACCCGCCCCCGTCTTTCCCCCGCTTTCCGCCTTGCATGGTTTCAAGATTAAGGAAAATACATTGATTTTTAAGATGTTTTCTTGACATTGAAATCCGGTTTCACTCTCTCCACCCGCCCCGCGAAACATCCTTCCCCCATTGCATTCCATCCCTCCACA
>Ga0265298_10004839_pt1 | contig 17075 bp, 14 predicted proteins | sample AusTroGonzalo_MG_3_FD_193486 | JGI IMG/M metagenome (GOLD analysis project Ga0265298, IMG submission 193486) | Bovine rumen microbial communities from tropical cattle in Woodstock, Queensland, Australia - Gonzalo_01 | ecosystem: Host-associated > Mammals > Digestive system > Stomach > Rumen ... | reverse complement strand
GCAGTTAAAGCACTGAGGAATAACAGAGCGCATTGCACTGGATTTTTCTCTTACGTTGCTGCGCATTTCACAAGAATTATTACAATCATTCCGCAGAGCTGGACTCCGGTATATTTATCCGCTATAATGGATTCACAACAATAATGGAGGCGATTTTATGTTTAGAATACCCGAACTTGCAATGCCGAGGACTCGTACTGTCACGACAATCTGCAACGGTAAGAAAGAGGTATGGGACGATTATGAAGAAGCGAAGGATTTCTTTCTCAGGCAGATGATGACTACCGAGGGCGAGGAGCGTGACCGAGCAGAGTGTATTTACATTCAGCTCATACATGGGTTGGAGGAGTGTTCGGACGAGGATGAATAATCAAAAGAGCGAGTTGTCAAAATAGCAGCTCGCTTTTACTATGTCGCCTGTGACAAAATCTGTATTAATAGAAGTATTCGTTTAATCAGCGTAAAATCGGGAATTGGTGTTGCTTTTTCGACATGATTGTGGTATAATATAGTAAAATCTCTTGCTTTGGGGAGGACAATATGATAAATCATAACAAAATAGTTTCTATTATCGAAAGCTACAAGCAGTACTTCCCTAAACATTGGGAAGATGAAAAATACAAGTGGGAAGCAGTCAAGCATTTTCAGGACAACTGGGATATTGAAGCTGAGAATTTTGGTGCGATGTTTAAGAAAGCAACAGACAAGACATTCAATCTTCTCGCTTCCGGTTATGCGTATCCAAGAGGTATGATCCTTGAATTTGCGAAAGCTGATGATTCCGCTGTCCGTGAAATGTTCCGCAGACTTTACGATGAAAGTCTTGACCTTTCAGACAGAGTAACCGAGTTTATGAATACTGCTGAGGAACTGCGAAACAAGTACAATGACGGTACTTGGAAACAGCATTATCAGAATACCAATTATGTCAGCACCTATCTATGGCTGATGTATCCGGATAAGTATTACATCTATAAGTATGAGCTGTATCGTGCGGTAGCAAAAGAACTTGATGACAGCTATCTGCCCAAAAAGAACGGTGCCGCTGAAACGATGGTCGGCGGATTTAAGATGTATGATGAGATATGTGAGATACTTAACCAAGATACAGAACTCAGAGAAATGCTCGAATCTGCACTGACGGATAGTTGCTATAAGGACAGTCAGCTTAGAACAATGACTGTTGACTTCGGATTTTATCTTGCAAGATTTTATATAGATTCTGAAGAAAAATGGTTCCCATCAATGGAAGAATACACGCCAGGTTTTTCCGTGGAGGACTGGCTTGATCTGCTGAACAATGATGATGTTTTTGATGAAAGTAGCTTGATCGTAATTCAAAGGTTCTATGAAATCGGCGGTCAGGCAACCTGTTCAGAATTGGCACAGAAATATGGAAATACTGCTATGCATTACAGCGGCATCGTTTCTGGATTAGCAAAACGTATCCACAAGAAAACAAATTGCCCTGTGATTAAAAATGAACTCAGTGAGAATTCTAAGTGGTGGCCTATCCTTTTTGTGGGGAAAGATGCCAAAAAGCAGCAGACGGGAGCTTATGTGTGGAAACTGAGAGACGAATTGAAAGCTGCACTTGACATTAAGCTCGCTGACATTCAAACAGATCCCCCAATCACCCGTTGCTGGTTTGTCGGTGCATATAGCGATTCCGATGCTACACATCAGGACGAGGAATATATTGCACAGGGCATCTGGCAAAACGGATATACCAATAAGTTCCTCGACACCGTTAATAGCATCAAGGTCGGAGACAAAATCGCAATAAAGACATCTTACACAAAGAAAAAAGGACTCCCTTTTGATAATCACGGTGAAACGATCTCCGTGATGAATATCAAGATCGTTGGCACTGTAACCGCAAACCATATGGATGGAAGAACGGTTGATGTGGATTGGGATACGTCTTTTCAGCCTAAAGAATGGTATTTCTATACTTTCAGAAACACCATCACTTTGCCGAAAGCAGATGACTGGCGTACCAGAGCATTATTGGATTTTGTATTCCATGATGTACCACAGGATTATGCCAAATTCCAAAAAGATACCGAAAAGACAGGCAGCGAAGATTTGAGTGTTTCCAACTCTGAGTTTCTGAAATACTTTGCTCCCTTGATTCAGGCATTAAAAGACCTCGGCGGCAGTGCAACAAGAAAAGAAGCTCATGAAAAAGTGATTGAGCTTATGGATATCACTGAGGAAGAGCTTAGTGTTACTTATGAAAAGACAGGAGCCAGCCGAGTATTGAATCAGATTGACTTTGCCCGTAACGATCTTGCTCATGAGGGATTTATCAGCAGCGGAACTAAGGGCGTATGGGCTCTTACCGAGCTTGGAATGAACACCGAAATGACAATGGAGCTTGCAGGTCTTATCCACATGAAATGGGTAAAGATCAATACTGCCAAGCGTAAGGGTGAGCCTATTCCCGAAATTGATCTTTCAAAATACTATAAAAAGAAGATTGATCATAAATATACAAAGAAAGACTTCTTGAATGACGTTTTCATCACAGAACCCGAATATGATAAACTCCGTTCACTTGTCCTCAGGAAGAAAAATATAATCTTGCAGGGTGCGCCCGGCGTCGGAAAGACATTCTCAGCAAAGCGTCTGGCATATTCTATCATCGGTGAGAAGAACGAGAGCCGTATCTGTATGGTGCAGTTCCACCAGAACTATTCCTATGAAGATTTCATCATGGGATACCGCCCGAATGATAGCGGCGGATTTGAGCTGCAAAGCGGCGTGTTCTATAATTTCTGTATCAGATGTCAGGAAAATCCCGACAAACCGTATTTCTTCATCATCGATGAGATCAACAGAGGCAACCTCAGTAAGATATTCGGTGAACTGCTGATGCTGATCGAGACCGACAAGCGTGGTGAAAAGCATAAGCTGAATCTTGTCTATGAAAGCAAACCATTCTTCATTCCTGAAAACCTGCACATCATCGGCATGATGAACACCGCCGACCGCAGTCTCGCCATGATCGACTATGCCCTCCGCAGACGTTTTAGCTTCTATACGATGCAGCCTGCTTTTGAAAATGCGGACAAGAACGGCTTTGGCGATTATACGCAGGACATTCAGTGCAAGCTGTATCATGCAGTCATAGCAAGAATCAAGGAGTTGAATAATGCCATTCGCAAGGACAGCACACTCGGCAAGGGCTTTGAGATCGGTCACAGCTATTTTGCGCCCGAAGAAACCTCGATCATTGATGACGAGTGGGTACATAATGTTGTTGAATATGAGATCATTCCGCTGATCGAAGAATACTGGTTCGATAATAATAAAATGCTCAGTGAATGGACGAAAACACTGTATCAGGCAATAGGTGAGGACTATGACAGTTGATAAGGGCATTTTTATCCAGAACATCTATTATATGCTGTCTTATGCCTTTCAGATATTGAAGCAAGAGGACTACCAGAATGTCGCTGGGGAAAAGTTCGACAAGATACATGACCTCTTTGCGGCGATATTGGAAAAAGGTGTCTCTCGCCAGTTGAAACAGGGCTTATATCGTGAATATGTCCCGATGCAGGAGAATCTTTCTATCATGCGTGGAAAGCTGAATATGAACAGTACGATGCGGTTAAAAGTTCAGCAAAAACAGAAACTATCCTGCGAATTTGACGAGTTTTCCGAGGACAACCTCTATAATCAGATACTGAAAGTCACGATACACAGGCTTATCCGTGCCGAGGACGTCGCACCTGAAAGAAAGCAGGCACTCAAAAAGCTGATTGTATTTTTCGGGAATGTCAAACTGATACAGCCCGATCATATTGCGTGGAAAAGGCTCATCTATCAGCGGAATAACCGAAATTATGAGCTGTTGCTGAATATATGCTATCTTGTGCTGAACGGTATGCTCCAGACCACCGAGGACGGAAGCTATAAGCTCCTTTCTTTCTCAGATGAACACATGGAAAGGCTTTATGAGAAATTCATATTGGAGTATTACAAGCAGCATCACCCCGAGTTGAATCCGAAATCTGCTCAGGTGAAGTGGAATTTGACCGAACAGCCTGATGAAACAATGATTCAGTTCCTTCCTACAATGCAGACGGACATTACTTTGCAGAAAGGCGATAAGACACTCATCATTGATGCCAAGTATTATGGCAAGTCAATGTCGCAGAACTACACCAAGGAAACCTTGCGTTCTGCTCATCTGTATCAGATATTTGCTTATGTGAAGAATATGGATACTACAAATACGGGCAATGTGTCGGGACTTCTGCTCTATGCTAAGACCGAGGACGAGATGTTTCCGGATGGTGAGCCGTTTGTGATTAGTGGAAATAGTATCGGGGCGAGGACGTTGGATCTGAATCAAGAATTTAAGGTGATTTCGCAGCGGTTGGATAGCATTTCAGATGATTTTTGATTAAAGGAGTGACATTATGCTTTATTTTAAACAGGAACTGATTTCTTGCGCAAAACAAATCATTCAAGCGAAAGAAACGCAAGATGATTGTAAAGTTCTTAAGGATTTTTGCGATATTGAGCAAAACCTCAAAGCTTATTACAGCACAGGAGTTTATAATCAACAAGAAGCAATTAGCCTTGATAATAGATTAAGAAAGGATTATCCATTAATTGAAAAGCTGTATAGCTTGCCTTCAAATAATCGAAGAGGTTTTGGCAATAATAAATCCAAAAACCTGCCGCCAGAGATAAACAATCTTGATGTAGATCAATATGGGATTCTGATAACTGTTCTATTAAAGAAGAAAATCATTAATAATATTGAGGACTCGCTTGAATAGTATTGATTCTAAACAAAAGCTTTGCAGTAGATTCGTTTTGAATCGTCACAAAACAAGCAGGGTAACAAACACGTAACTAACAAAACAGCATACAAACGTTGATATCACGACGATGCACTTTATCAAAGAGATAATTTCATCCCTACTGGGAGAATTCAAAGAATTACAAGTACCTTTGCTATGCAGAGGTACTTTTCTTTTTGCGGGAATAATCCTCCTACAACTTCCCACCTACCGGAAGTTGACTTTCCGCGTTATTTGTGATAGAATTATAAAGCGGCGCAGTAACGCGCCATGCACGCTTTTACGACAAATACAAGGAGGACAAATATGAATACAAGAAAGCTAACAGCAGCAGTAATAGCGCTGGTATCAGCAGTATGCACTCTCGTTTCATGCGGCAGCGCAAAGAGCTCGTCGTCCGAGGGTACGACCACTTCCCAGAATACAAGCACTACCGCTGACAACTCCGCTGATAAGACCACAGGCAGCACAGCTGCATCTACCGCAGCCACCACCACTGCCGCTGCTTCCACAACAACCGTTACCACTCAGGCACAGAGCACCGAAGCCTCCACAGAGGCAGGCACCAAAGACGCCAGCAGCGCTCCTTACAGCGAGGACGTAAAGAAAATGATAGCCGCCATAAACGACAAGGACGTAATGGGCTATTTCAACTATATGTATCCTTCTGACATGGCAAAAACACTTATTGCTTCTCAGGGCAAGACCTTGGAGGAGCTCAAAACGGAAATGACCGACGACGAGGATGCATTCCCCATCGAGCTGGTGAGCGTAACAGAAGAGGAAAACTTATCTGACAAGGTCAGTGAGCTGGGACTCGCTCTCACAGAGCTAAAGTATATGCTCGAAAAGTACAAGGAGACCGGCTCTATGCCTACCGAAACAGAGGAGGAGCTGAAATCCGAGTACGACATATCCGAAGCCTACCTTATCGAAGTGACCGTAAAGCCTGCCAACGACGAGAAAAAAGAGGAAGAATTCATCGCCTACAAGCTTAAAGGCGAGGGCTGGAAGTTCGATACCACGATGACTGCAATGCTGACATACGTGAACAAATCAAAGGCCTTATCCCTTAATGCAGCAGCTTCAACCCTTGAAAAGGCTCTCAACAGTGCCTTGACCGACCTCGATGTAAAGGGTGTTGACATATCCGGAAAATACATAATCAGCTCGGAAAGCAGTCTTGAAGCGAACATTCCTGCTAAATTTGACAAAAACGAGCTTATTAAGCTCACAAAGAATTATTTCGATAAGCTGGACGATTATAAATATTTTGCAGTTGTTGAGGGCGGCTCCTGTACATATGTCGCCTGCCAGAAAAAGGACGATGCCAAGTATACCGGAACCTATCCTGCCAACCACTATTACGGCGAGGGCGGTATGGGCAAGAGCTTTGACAACTCCCCCTCCTTCGAGGAGCTTTACAACACCTGCCAGAACGCTCTTAAATAACATAAAAGGCACCCGGTACATACCGGGTGCCTTTTATGTTTAATATGGAAGCTTGAATTCCTTGACACGCCAGATGCCGTCGCTGCTGATAGCCACGGTAAAATCGTCTGTACGGGTATAGGCTGCGCTGCCGTCGATGTCGGTGCCATCGTAGTAATTCTCAACACTGAATTTTATCTCGTCCTTGCTCCTGGACTGTACTGCGGTGACCTTGGAGGTGGAATAGAATATATTCATTCCTCTTGCGCCGTCGAGGGCGTACACTCTGCCGTTGCTGTCCATGTAATTATCGGAGAGCTGGTCGGGGTAATCCTCGCTGAAAACCTTATGGTAGTCGTTGAGGACGTCGGCGAAGGAATTTATTCCAGCGCTGGTAACGAGTCCGTATCTCCAGCCGTACTGGTTCTCAACGTAGCTGCTGTTGTCCACATTGTAGGGACAGCCCACAGTGTAGTCCCATTCAGTCTGGCAGGCTGACTTAAAAAGTGCCTGAGCAGCTGCAATAAGATTGCGGTCGTCCTGTTTTTCGATGTCTCCGTCGAACTTCAGAGCGCCGTCGCTGGTATAGGAGAACTCTCCGCTGCCGAGGGGATCAGCCTGTCTTGTGGGATCTGCTGCCTCGCCGGAGGTCTCTTCAGCAGGAGCCTCTGTTGTTGTCTCTGCTTCTGTTGTGTCAGCGTTTTCGTCCGACTCTGTTGGTGCAAGAGGATCCGGCTGGTTTGTGGATACCTCTGCGGCGACATTAGTGCCGCCCGACTTGCCGTCTGAACTGCTGCTCGCTTTTCCGCAGCCGGCAGAAAGAGCTCCCGCTGCCACGATTACTGCTGCCAATACTGCGATATTTCTGTTCTTCATATTTATTCCTCCTGATCGTCATTATCATCGAGCACAAAATCTATAAGACCGTCGCTCACATTCACTGCCGAGCATATCACCTGTACCGTCATGCCGAGGGTATAGGTCACTCCGCTGAATTTTTCTGTAAGTGATACCGGTTCAGAGTAATCATACTCCCCCTCCGGCAGGGTACGTATATGCACAAGTCCCTCAACAGTGTTGGGGAGCTCAGCATAGAAGCCAAACTCGGTAACACTGGAGATTCTGGCGGTAAAGCTCTCGCCGATGTGGGACTTCATAAGCTCTGCCTTGTAGCAGTCCTCGCACTCTCTTTCTATGGAGAGGGCACGCAGCTCAGCGTTTGAGGAGCGCTCCGAGGCGCTGTTCACAAAGCCGCTGTAACGCTTATCCAGCCATTCGCTGCCGTAGCCGGCAAGAATATCGGTGATTATGCGGTGTATGGCAAGGTCCGGATAGCGGCGTATAGGCGAGGTAAAATGGGCGTAGTCCTCCAGCACGAGCCCGAAATGTCCCAGCGGTTCGGGAGAATACTTTGCCTTTGCCATAGAGCGGAGTACCAGAAGGTTTACCGCCTCGAACTTATCTGTTCCCCTTGCACTTTCCAGTATGGAAGCCGCATGGGCAGGCTTGAACTCGGTGAAATGAGGGCATTCCAGCCCGAATTTTGGCAGTATCTCGTGAAGAGCCTCCACTTTTGCCTCCGGAGGTGCCTCGTGTACACGGTATACGAAGGGCGACTTCTTCTCTCTTGCAAGCTTTGCGGCGGCTTCATTGGCTGTGAGCATGAATTCCTCGATGATACGCTCCGCCTTGCCTCTTTCACGTGGTACTGCGCCGCAGCACACTCCGTCCACGCCGATAATGAGCTTGCTTTCGGTTGTCTCTATTTCCGGAGCGTGTCTGCGCTTGCGCTTGGCTATGAGCACGTCCGCGAGCTCGTCCATAAGGGGGATAGTCTCCAGCACACGGCTGTACTTTTCCCGGAGCTCTTCATCGCCGCCGTCCTCAAGGATACGGTTCACCTCAGTGTAAACGCCCTTGACACGGGAACGGATGACACTCTTGCAGAAGCGGTAGGAGAGCATATTTCCCTCCTTGTCCAGCTCCATGAATGCCGAAAGCGTTAGTCTATCCTCGCCGGGATTGAGGGAGCATATACCGTTGGAGAGCTCCTTGGGCAGCATGGGTATCACCTTATCAGCGTAGTATATACTGGTGCCGCGGAGGAGAGCCTCCTTGTCCAGCTCGCTGTTGCCCTTGACATAATGGGAAACATCGGCGATGTGGACTCCCAATGTATAGCCTTTTTTAGTACGCTCCACAGACACGGCATCGTCAAGGTCCTTCGACTCTGCACCGTCTATGGTGAAAATATCCATTCCTCTCAGGTCCTCGCGGTTGTTCAGGCAGTATTCCTGAACTCCGCCCTCTGAGATCTTCCGCGCCTCCTTCAGCACCTCCTCCGGAAATTCCATGGGAGCGCCGTGTATAGCCAGTATTGAAGCCGCGCAGGAAGAAGCCTGCTGTGCGCTGCCGAACACTGAGGTTATCTTCACCTTATGCTCTGCATGGCGGCGTCCGCGGAACACTATCTCAGCGAGCACCTTGTCGCCGTCGCTGAAAGGCACGCTCTGCTCCGCCCTTATTATCATATGGTTCTTTGCAGCGGTATCCGGCACAAGATATGGCTCACCGTCCACGAATTCTATACGTCCGGTAAGGGTCTGGCTGCCAAACTCGATTATGTCTACTATCTCGCCCTCAGGCTCACCTGTTCTTGAGGCGATAGCCGATATGAGCACCTTGTCGCCGGGCATTGCTCCCAGCATACACTTTCCCGGAATGAAATATTCCACGCCGCTCTCGGTCTCTGCAAAGCCGAAGGTCCTGCTGAGTCTTGTTATGCTGCCCGGATAGACGTCCAGCCGTGAGCACAGCCCCACCTTCATGCCCTTCCGCACAAGGAGCTTTCCCTCGCTGCGGAGCTCATCGAACGCCTTGACGAAGTTGTCCCTTCCGTTTTTCTTGGTACGGCATTTGTTCTCCAGCTGACTGATCTGCATGGTCTTTTTGTCGTGAGTACCGAGAAACGTTACTATCTTCTTCTTGTAGCTCTCAACGCTGCCGGGAGCCTTTTTTATCTGCGCTTTCTTTTTTGCTTTCTCTGCCATTTATACCTCCGATGTATATTGCAGGTGTTCCACGCTGTATCTATAAAAATTAATGCCCCATGACGTTTGTCACAGGGCGGTCAGCTTACTTGGAAAAGATAGGATAAAGGTTTATCGCAAGCACAAGCAGGAACATGATTATGCCAAGAGTTCTTGTGATCTTACTGAGGATAGCCTCTTTTGTTCTTCCCTCATTCTTTCCGTAGAAGGAATCTGAGCTTGCTCCGGTAAGAGCAGCCGACATACTGTCCTGTGATTTCTGATCCTGAGAAAGGCAAAGTAAAATGACCAGTGAACATACGATAAGGAGAACTACGCCTCCGATTATTTCAAGTGTTGACATATAACTACCTCCATAAAGCAGCAAACTGCCGTTCTGTTTCAATTAACTATATTATTATATCACAATATTCCGGGATTTGCAATAGTCTGAACAAAAAAAGCAGAAAATATTTTCTCCTCAAAATTGTGTGATTTGTACAATAAAGCTCCCCTCGGGCTGCTGTCCGCGGGGAGCTCTGTTCAGTGCTTATTTGCGCTTATTGTTTTTCTGCTTGTTGTTTTTCTTGGGTGTTTCAGCAGGCTTATCTGCTACTGCGTCGATAACTTCATCAATGATCTCGTCGATCTCTTCGTCATCATCATCATTGTCGTCATCGTCGTCATCATCATCGCCGCCCTTGGAAGCCTTTTTCTTGCCCTCAGCAAGTGCAAGTCTTTCTTCCTTCTTCTTCTTGCTGTTCTCATAGATAAGAGCGCTTACGAACGCAATGCCGAAGTAGATGAAGAATATGAATGCTTCCTTGAGAACAATGCCTCTTACAGAGTTCTTGATAAGGAGCTTTACGTCAACATCGCCGGAATTAACAGCGGGAACAAGTATGCTGTAAGCGTTTGCGAACTCAACGTTCTCGAAGTATTCATCGGCAGTCTTCTTGGAAATTTCAACTATATTTCCGACCTTAGTATTAAGAGCCGCGAGCTTTTCATCAAACTCAGCGATCTTAGCGTCGGAGGTATTGCCTGCCTTCTCAAGGGCAGCCTTTCTTGCGGTATAAATGCTGATCTCCTGCTTTGTCTCAGCAAGATCGTTTGCTACCTGTACCTCCTGATCAATGAGCTTGTCGTATGCAGCAGATGTCTTTGTCATCTCTGTACCCACATCATCTGTGCCTTCCTGCATAACAACGATAGTATCCTTCTTGTAGCTCTCCTTTGCAGCCTTTACAGCGGCAAGGCTTTCCTCGTACTTAGCCTTGTCACGGTTGAGCTTCTCGATCATGTAGGTGTAGTAGTTTATAGACTCCTGCTTATCCCTGGTGATATTGTTTGCCTGAAGGAATGCCTCTGTCTTTTCAAGATCGAGCTCCTCGATAGTCTTTACAGACTCATAGATGTCCTCAAAGGTATATCCGGCAGATGAACGGAAACGTGTAACGTCCTCATCAGCAAGATCCTTCGCATACTTTTCAAGAGTTGTAAGTGTAGCCTTGAAAAGGTCAACAGCCTCGGGGAAATCATAGTCCTTGTAGTTAAGTGTTGTAGCGGCAGCACCAAGTGACTGGTTGAAGCCGTACTGCTTATAGAAGTATGTGCGGTATTCAGAAAGAGTGGTATTCAGCACCTGAACAGCGTCAGCCTTGCTGAGACCTGTACCGACATACTTGAATGTTACCTTATACTGTGTGGGATAGTAGGATGTATCAAGAAGAGCCTGTGCAGCACTGAGGTTACCGTTGGTAGCCTGTCTCATAACGCCGCTGTAAGCAGTGATTCTGTCAATAGCGTCGGGAGGGATGATACCTGCGATAGAGATGTTTCTTCTTACGCTCTCTACCTTCTCAACGTCTATATCCAGCTCGTTGAGGGCATTCTTGATAATATCGGGGTTTTTAAGGGTATTAACATCAAAGGTCTTGCCATTGGGGTCGAGTCCCTTTTCGATACCGTCGTATGTAAAGCTTACAAGAGCGGTAAGCGGAGGCTTTACCTTCAAAGCGCTGTTTACATTAGTTGCCACAGTCATTGCGCCGAACATGACTGCAATGATTATCCATGGAAGAAAGTATTTCTTGAGCATCTTGAAGATACTCGAAATGGAAATAACGACTTCGTCCTTTTCTTCCTGTTCGCTTTTTATCGTAACGTTAACGTTACGCTCTTCTTTCTTAGCCATTTTTACCTCCGGTCAAATATACTGTATTTATCGCGGCATACAACGCCACTGAATAATTATAGCACTTTTGACACAGTCAGTCAACTTTTTTCGCTTAATTTCAAAATTTTCCAGTATTTAGCCAAATAATCCCGCACAGCCGCACTGAGATTCGCCAAATTGCACCATTTTGTCAGAAGAATCTGATGTTTCTGACGGATGTAAGCTCGTCTCCGCGGAAACGCAGACATATCTGGTGTATACCGTCCGGTATCTCAAGAGGAGCGGTATGCTCCTTCCAGTCAGCGGAGGCTCCCACCTCCACAACAGCGACAGGCGCTCCGTCCGCTGAAGTGCTCACCTCAAATGAGCCTTTTCCGCCGCGAGTCTCAATGCCTATGCCCTTCAGAGCACTGAAGCTGAAATAGCGGTATACCATAATGGTGCCGCCAGATATCTCTCCGATGTACCTGTCCTCGCCGGAATGGGTAACATTGGGAAAGCTGTCGGTGAATATCCTGTTAGAGCCGTGGGGCATTTTTCCGTTGGTGATATTACAGGCGATCACTGCCGGGTATGTGCCTTTTCCGGCGAGAGGTCCGCCGTTGAGACCGCAGGACGTCATCTCTGCCTGCTTTATAGTGCCGTCGGGAGCTATCTCGATGGGCTCTGCACACGCCTGACGGCTGTAATCCGATTTATGTGTCAGCCTGTGGTAGAAAACGTACCACTTACCGTTTATCTCTATGATACTGCCGTGGGTAGTGCCGGTCATATTCATCCTTGTATCATCGGTAACTCCGTTCACGCCCACATCACCGTTGGAAACGATAGTCCCGCGGAAAGCGAAGTCCCTGTCGGGATAATCGCTTACAGCGTAGCAGAGCTCGTGGTTCTTCTGGGAGGAATAGACGAAATAATACTTCTCCCCCACCTTACGCATGGAGCTTGCCTCGAAGAACTCATGTCCGCCGAAATCAGCTTCATATGGTATGAGGTGGCGCGGACCGCTCTTTACGGTGAGCATATCGTCCTCCAGCTCGACCACCGCCGGACCGTTGACATTATCCTCGGTGGAAAGTATCTCCTCCCGTGACTTGTCATAGCGCTTCATCACGTCAGCCATTTTAGCTTCGTCCGAGGCGAGGATGTCGTTGCTCTCTCCCTGATACTGGGTGCCGTAGTAAATGTATATCTTTCCGTTATCGTTGAAGGCACAGGGATCGAAGCACACGTACTTCTTCATAGGAGTGCCGTCCGGATAGTGTACACAGCCGAGGTACTCATATTCTCCGGCAGGGGTATCACAGACGGCAACGCGAATCGGCCCGTAGTAGCCGCCGTAGCCGTATTCTCCGGACATACAGTAATACAGATAGTATCTGCCGTCATTGCCGCGAACTACGTCCGGGGCGTACATATACGGTCTTTTTTCGTAGTCCGGATCCTGCTGGGCACGGTAGATGACTCCATCACAGCGCCAGTCGGAAAGATCGTCTACGGGAGCGGAATACACAGTATAGTCTCCCATGCAGAAGGTCCAGCCGCCCTCAAAGTCGTGGGAACCGTAGAGGTACACTCTGTCTCCGAAGATATGAGGCTCTCCGTCGGGGATACAGACATCAAGGGGCAGGAAAGGATTAAAAACCTGTTTTTTCATAAATTCACCTTTTATATTTCTTTATATAGCGGCATAAGCCGTATTTTATTGTCTCTCTTTAAGAGCAAGCTCAGGCAAGGTGGCCGTTGGCCTTAATAACGTCAACTACCTGATCCACATACTTGCGGCAGACACCCTCGTTCTCAGCCTCGACCATTACGCGGACTACCGGCTCGGTGCCGCTCTCACGGACGAGTATCCTTCCGGTAGAGCCGAGAGCCTCGGTAACGGACTTCACAACTGCCTGAACATCAGGATCGTTCTGAGCGGCAGTCTTATCCTTTACGCGGACATTCTCCAGCACCTGAGGGTATACTGTGAAGGGTGCAGCAAGCTCGCTGAGGGGCTTCTGCTTGGACATGATGACCTGCATCATCTTCAGGCTGGTAAGGATACCGTCGCCGGTGGAGGCATACTTCGAGAAGATGATGTGTCCGGACTGCTCTCCGCCGAGACAGCAGCCGTTCTCCTTCATATATTCATATACATACTTGTCGCCGACCTTTGTCTTGGCGTAATCCACGCCTATCTCGTCGAACGCCTTGAAAAGTCCGAAATTGGACATGATAGTAGCTACCACTGTGTTATTTACAAGCTTTCCGCGCTCCTTCATATATCTTCCGTAGATATAGAGGATGTGGTCACCGGTGATGACGTTGCCCTTTTCGTCAACGCAGAGGCAGCGGTCGGCATCGCCGTCGTAAGCGAAGCCTGCGTCGAGACCGTTCTCCACAACGAACTTCTGGAGCACCTCGATATGGGTGGAGCCTGCGTTGTTGTTTATATTAGTGCCTGTGGGCTCAGCGTTTATAACGTGAGTCTCAGCACCGAGAGCGTCAAAAACTGCCTTTGCGATATTCCAAGCCGCACCGTTAGCGCAGTCCAGACCTATCTTCATGCCGCGGAAGGAGTACATTCCCAGTGAGATAAGATAGCCGATATAGCGGTTCCTGCCGGAAACATAGTCCACAGTTCTGCCTATCTTGTCATCCTTGGCATACGGAAGCTCGCTCCATGACTGACCGAAGGCATTGAGCTTGCCGTCTATATAATCCTCGATGAGAGTGATAACGGACTCCTCCATTTTTTCACCGTTTTTATTTATGAGCTTGATTCCGTTGTCGTAATAGGGATTGTGGCTGGCGGAGATCATGATTCCGCAGTCGAAAGCGTCAACTCTCGAAATATAAGCCACTGAGGGGGTGGTGGTCACGTGGAGGAGGTATGCGTCTGCTCCGGAGGCAGTAAGGCCTCCCACCAGAGAATATTCGAACATATAGCTTGAACGGCGGGTATCCTTGCCGATGATGATACGGGGAGGAGTATCGTCTCCGCCGCGCCTTTTGACCTCACCGAAATACCAGCCGAGGAATCTTCCAACTTTAAATGCGTGGTCTGCTGTTAAATTCTCATTTGCGGTCCCTCTGAAACCGTCTGTTCCAAAATATCTGCCCACTGTATTATTTCTCCTTATAATGTTTCTTTTGCCGCAGCTCATCCTTTACACGCTGCGCGTATTTACATTATACCACTGCACGGCTTTCAAGTCAACATAAATAAAGCTCTCATTCAGCCAATTTTTGCGGACATTTGAGTAAGTGCAAACTAACATTTAGCGGGTTTCTTGTGGTTAACAAATTGTCAATCTGTGGCAGAGCAGGGGTATAATACTATTATGAAAGTATAAAGGAGGACGGCTATATCAAAACTGTCGAGATTTTTACCGATGGAGCGTGCAGCGGAAACCCCGGTCCCGGCGGATACGGCGTCGTTCTGCGCTTCGGCAGCACCGAAAAAGAACTCTCCGGCGGCGAAGCCTCTACCACCAACAACCGCATGGAGCTCATGGGAGTGATAACCGGTCTCTCCGCTCTGAAGGAACCGTGCAAGGTCATCCTCACTACCGACAGCAAATACGTGGTGGACAGCATCACCAAGGGATGGGTGTACGGCTGGAAGAAAAAGGGCTGGATAAAGTCCGATAAGAAGCCGGCTCTGAACGTCGATCTCTGGGAAAGGCTGCTGCCCCTGCTGGAAAAGCATGAGGTCACTTTTAACTGGGTGAAAGGTCATGCCGGTCATCCCGAAAACGAACGCTGCGACAGGCTTGCCGTGGAGCAGCGCGATATATACGCAAGATCATAGGAGGAATCCCCATTGGAAAAAAGATTTATTTACGCCGATAACGCCGCTACCACTCAGGTATCGGAGGAAGTACTGAACGCAATGCTCCCCTACTTCCGCACCGCTTACGGCAACGCTTCAAGCATTTACAAGCTGGGCAGAGACGCTCAGCGTGACGTGGAAAACGCAAGAGAAAAGGTGGCAAAGGCTCTCGGAGCCTCGCCCAACGAGATATTCTTCACAAGCTGCGGCTCGGAAGCCGATAACTGGGCTCTCAAGGGCGTAGCCGAAACTATGGAGAAAAAAGGCAAAAAGCACATCGTTACCTCAGTTTTCGAGCACCACGCTATTCTCCACACCTGCCAGTACCTTGAGAAAAAGGGGTTCGAGGTGACATATGTCCCCGTCAGCGACAAAGGTCTCGTTGATCCCGAGGAGGTAAGAAAAGCTATCCGCGAGGACACTGCCATTGTCTCTATAATGTACGCAAACAACGAGATAGGCACTATCCAGCCTATCGAGGAAATAGCCGCCGTCTGCCACGAAAAGGGCGTTATCTTCCACACCGACGCTGTTCAGGCTGTAGGACACGTTGACATCGACGTGAAAAAACAGGGCATTGATATGCTCTCCCTCTCCGGTCACAAGATACACGCTCAGAAGGGTATCGGCGCTCTTTACGTAAAGAAGGGAATTATCCTCCCAAATCTCATCCACGGCGGCGCTCAGGAACGCAATAAGCGTGCCGGCACGGAAAATGTCCCCGCTATCGTAGGTCTCGGCGTTGCTATCGAGACTGCGACCAAGAACATCCAGGAGAAGAATGTCTCCATTACCGCCAAGAGGAACCGCCTCATCGACGGCATCCTCAAAATTCCCTACACCCGCCTCAACGGCGACAGGGACAAGCGTCTCCCCGGAAATCTCAATATCTCCATTGAGGGCATCGAGGGCGAATCTCTCCTCCTCATGCTGGATATGAACGGCATCTGCGCTTCATCCGGCTCTGCCTGCACCTCCGGCTCACTTGATCCCTCTCACGTTCTGCTCTCTATCGGTCTGAAGCACGAGATAGCCCACGGCTCCCTCCGCCTCTCGATCGAGGACGACATCACCGACGAGGATGTGGACTATATCATAAACGTTCTCCCCGGTATCGTGGAGCGCCTGCGCTCTATGTCCCCCGTATGGGAGAAAATGATGAAGGGCGAGTCCTACGAGTGATCCCCAACGCAAATAAATCAACTTATAAATATAAAGGAGTAAAATAATGTTATACAGCGAAAAAGTTCTTGACCATTTCTCAAACCCCAGAAACGTCGGCGAAATAGAGGACGCTGACGGTATCGGCGAGGTAGGCAACGCTAAGTGCGGCGACATCATGAAGATGTACCTCAAAATAGACAAGGGCATCATCAGTGACGTTAAATTCAAGACCTACGGCTGCGGTGCCGCTGTGGCAACTTCCTCAATGGCTACCGAGCTCATCAAGGGCAAGCCCGTGGAGGACGCTCTCAAGCTCACAAATTCGGCAGTTGTGGAGGCTCTGGACGGTCTTCCGCCGGTAAAGATACACTGCTCAGTCCTTGCTGAACAGGCTATAAAGTCCGCTCTCTCGGACTACTACACCCGTCAGGGTATTGATCCCCTGCCCATCGTTGGCGAGATCAAGGAACCGGAAGAATAAAGAAACACCCCCGGAGCAATAGCTGCTCCGGGGATAATTTTTTCTCAATTCAGGACAAATAAAAAAAGTCCTTTCGTAGAAGAAAGGACTTTGGTATAGAGCCGGCATTGAAATAGTTTCCCGGGCCGTCGCCAGCCAAGTATCG
>Ga0265298_10004838_pt1 | contig 17075 bp, 15 predicted proteins | sample AusTroGonzalo_MG_3_FD_193486 | JGI IMG/M metagenome (GOLD analysis project Ga0265298, IMG submission 193486) | Bovine rumen microbial communities from tropical cattle in Woodstock, Queensland, Australia - Gonzalo_01 | ecosystem: Host-associated > Mammals > Digestive system > Stomach > Rumen ... | reverse complement strand
CGATCAGTGGCGTAGTCAGTTTGCCTTAGGAGAGATTCCTTTCTACTTTGTACAGATAGCCCCCTATCGCTACGACGATGACAACAACGCCATCAGCGGTGCCTTGCTGCGCGAACAGCAGCTCAAGGCCCAGCAGCTGATACCCAACAGCTCGCTGGTTTGCACCAACGACTTGGTATATCCCTACGAGTACAGTCAGATTCATCCCACCCAGAAACAGCAGGTAGGCGAGCGTCTGGCCTATACAGCCTTGGTTCGCGACTATGGTTTTGAGGGCATACTCTACCAGAGTTCAACCTTTAAGGACATGAACATCAAGGGCGATGCCATCTACATCCACTTAGACAACAACTACCACACCGACGCCCCATTCGAAGACATCCAAGGCTTTGAGATTGCAGGCGACGACAAGGTATTCTACCCCGCTCAGGCCCAGCACTTCTGGCAGCCTGGCGGCGGCTATTGGGACGAGGCCATCAAGGTATCATCGCCCCAGGTAAAAAAGCCCGTGGCTGTACGCTACTGCTTTAAAAATTTCCAGATAGGCAACGTAAAGAACGGCGCCAATCTGCCATTATTCCCATTCAGAACAGATAACTGGTAACGCTTATGACAGAGCATCCATTAGAAGTATTCCGATTCTGCCCTAAGTGCGGCAGTCAGGATTTTGAGATTCACAATGCATTGAGTCGCCATTGTGCCAATTGTGGGTTTACATTCTATCAGAACCCACGCGCATCAACAGCCGCTTTTATCCTGAACGATAAAGGCGAACTGCTAGTAGCCACACGAGGCAAGGAACCTGCCAAAGGCACCCTCGACCTGCCTGGCGGATTTGTAGATAACGACGAGAACGCCGAAGAGGGCATGGTGAGGGAAATCAAGGAAGAAACCGGACTCGACATCGATCCCGAAACCGTTGAGTACCAGTTCTCTATCCCCAACGTTTATCACTACTCGGGCATGGACATACACACACTCGACCTCTTCTTCCTGTGCCACGTAACAGGCGAGGCTGTAGTAAAAGCCGACGACGATGCCGCCGAACTGCAGTGGGTACCCCTCAGAGAGGTGTATGTAGAGCGTTTCGGACTGCGCTCCATACGCCAAGCCGTACACCGTTTCTTAGCACAGAATTGTTAATAAATCTGAAAATCCTCTATATAAATAAGGTGGAAGAGAGTTTTTTGCTTACTTTTGCAGCCCGAAAGAAATATAACGCGACAGAATATGCAAAAGAACTTAGTGATAGTGGAGTCACCCGCAAAGGCAAAGACTATTGAGAAATTCCTGGGAAAGGATTACAAGGTCATGTCGAGCTACGGACACATCCGCGACTTAAAGAAAAGAGAAATCAGCATCGACGAAAAGACGCTGGAACCAGAATACGAGATTCCCGAAGAGAAGGTTAGTCTGGTAGAGGATTTACGATCAAAAGCCGGCAAGGCAGAGACTGTATGGCTGGCATCCGATGAGGACCGCGAAGGAGAGGCCATCTCATGGCACCTTTGCGAAGTATTAGGATTAGACGAACAGAAGACTAACCGTATTGTATTCCACGAGATTACCGAATCGGCTATTCTCGATGCCATCGAGCATCCACGCCATATCAACATGGATTTGGTTAACGCGCAGCAGGCCCGCCGCGTGCTCGACCGTCTGGTAGGTTTCAAACTCTCACCAGTACTTTGGCGTAAGGTTAAGCCCGCCCTGTCGGCTGGTCGTGTACAGAGTGTTGCTGTACGACTGATTGTAGAGCGCGAGCGCGAGATACAGAATTTTAAGAGCGAGCCATATTATAGTGTCAGCGGTGTGTTTGCCGTTGTTAATCCCGATGGTTCGGCCTCGGAGGTTAAAGCCCAGCTGAGCAAGCGTTTCAGCACCGAGGATGAAGTGATGGAATTCCTGGAGAAGTGCAAAACAGCCACTTTCTATGCCGATGCCATCACCAAAAAGCCATCAAAGCGTACACCTGCGCCCCCATTCACTACATCTACCCTGCAACAGGAAGCAGCCCGCAAGCTCGGCTTCACCGTTAGTCAGACAATGATGGTGGCCCAGCACCTGTACGAGAGCGGACGTATTACTTACATGCGTACCGACTCTGTAAACCTGTCGCAACTTTGTTTGAACGCCAGCAAGAGCGAGATTGTAAACCTCTATGGCGAGAACTATAGCAAACTTCGCAAGTATCACACCAACTCAAAGGGTGCTCAGGAGGCGCACGAGGCCATCCGTCCATCATACATGAATATGACAGAGATTGAAGGCAGTGCCCAGGAGCGTAAACTCTATGATTTGATTTGGAAGCGTACCATCGCCAGTCAGATGGCCGATGCGGAGATTGAGAAGACCACTATAACCATCAAGAGCGATGGTATCGAGGAGGTATTCACAGCTCAGGGCGAGGTTATCAAGTTTGATGGTTTCCTGAAAGTATATCGTGAATCATCCGACGATGACGAGAACGGCGAGGATTACAGCCACTCACTGCCTGTTATCAAGAAAGGACAGGAGCTCACACGTCGCGAAATCCTTACCACCGAGCGTTTCAGTGCCGGTCCTCAGCGCTACACCGAGGCCAGTCTGGTACACAAGATGGAAGAGTTAGGTATCGGTCGTCCATCAACATACGCCCCAACCATCTCTACCATCCAGCAGCGCGAGTATGTGATGAAGGGTGATAAGAAAGGCGAAGAGCGTTTCTACTCTATCTACCAGCTGAAGGGTAAGCAGATTACCCAGAAAACCCGTAAGGAGATGGCTGGCTCAGAGCGCGGCAAGCTGTTGCCAACCGACATTGGTACTGTAGTAAACGACTTCCTGATGGAAAACTTCCCTGGCATCATGGACTATAACTTTACTGCCAAGGTAGAGCAGGACTTTGATAAGATTGCCGAGGGCGACGAGAAGTGGAAGGATATGATGAAACACTTCTACAAGGACTTTGAGCCAACGGTTGAGGAAACTCTTAACAGCCGTCAGAAGTTCAAGGCTGGTGAGCGCGAGTTGGGTAACGACCCCAAGACTGGTCGCCCAGTATTTGTAAAGATTGGCCGCTTCGGACCTGTAGTACAGATTGGCTCGTCAGAGGATAAGGACAAGCCTCAGTTTGCCCAGTTACCTAAGGAGCTGAGTATGGAAACAATCACCTTGGAAGAGGCTATGGAGCTGTTTAAGCTGCCACGCGACTTGGGTGAGTTCGAAGGTCTGCCCGTAAGCGTTGGTGCTGGTAGATTCGGTCCTTACGTTAAGCACGACCGCATGTTTGCATCGCTGCCAAAGGATGCCGATCCAATGGCTATCACACTCGACGAGGCCATTGTGCTCATCCAGGAGAAGCGCCGACAGGAAGCAGCCAAGCACATGAAGTTCTTCCTTGAGGATCCCAAGTTGGAGATTATGAACGGTATCTACGGTCCTTACCTGGCCTACGACGGACAGAACTATCGCCTGCCAAAGAACCTGCACGAGAACGCCAAGGATCTCACCTACGACGAGTGCATGAAGATTATCGAGCAGATGAAGAGCGAGGAGGGTGATAAGAAAACCGCCAAGCGAGGTGCAAGAAAAGGTGCTGGCAGAAAGGCCGCCACTAAGAAGACAACCACAAAAGCAGAGGCAGAGGCATGAAGCGCATCATTCTGATAGGCTATATGGGAGCCGGCAAAACCACCATCGGTAAGGCTCTCTCAAAGGAGTTAGGTGCCACCTTCTACGACCTCGACTGGTATATCGAGAGCCGCATGCGCAAAACAGTGGCACAGATATTTGCCGAACGTGGCGAAGAGGGGTTCCGAAAAATGGAGCACAGCATGCTGCACGAGGTGGCAGAGTTTGAGAATGTAATCATTAGCTGTGGCGGCGGCACGCCCTGCTTCTTTGACAATATGGACTATCTGAACCAGCAGGGACTGACGGTTTACCTGAAGGCCGATCCCGAGGTACTATACAACCACCTGCTGATGGGCAAGGTTGAGCGCCCGCTGATTAAAGGCAAAAGCCCCGAGGAGCTGATAACCTTTATCCGCCAGCAGCTGGAGAAGCGCGAGCCTTTCTACACTAAAGCCAAATATACGCTCGACGTGAGTCTGATGGACAACTACGAGAAAATCAAGATTAGCGTCGACAAGATAAAAGAACTATTAGATTTATAACATATTCATATCCGTTTAGAAAATGAAGAAATGGACGATTGAGGATTCAAAGGAGTTGTACAACATCAACGGTTGGGGCACTTCTTATTTTGGTATCAACGACAAGGGCGATGTTTACGTTACCCCCAGCAAGAACAGCACACAGATTGACTTGCGCGAGGTAATGGACGAACTGGCACTGCGTGATGTTACGCCACCAGTACTGTTGCGTTTCCCCGATATTCTTGATAATCGTATCGAGAAAACGTGGAGCTGCTTTAAAAAGGCATCCGAGGAGTACGACTACAAAGGCGAGAACTACGTGGTTTATCCCATCAAGGTAAACCAGATGCAGCCTGTGGTCGAGGAGATTATCTCGCACGGCCGCAAGTTCAACCTTGGCCTTGAGGCTGGTTCAAAACCCGAGTTGCATGCCGTTATCGCCATGCAATGCCAAAGCGACTCAATCATCATCTGTAACGGATATAAGGATCAGAGTTATATCGAACTGGCCCTGCTGGCACAGAAGATGGGCAAGCAGATCTTCATCGTAGTTGAGAAGATGAACGAGCTTGAGATTATCGCTCGCGAGGCTAAGAAGATGAATATCCGTCCAAACATCGGTATCCGCATCAAGCTGGCCTCAAGCGGCTCAGGCAAATGGGAAGAGAGCGGTGGCGACGCCAGCAAGTTCGGACTTACCAGTGCCGAGTTGCTCGAAGCACTCGACTTCCTGGAGAAGAAAGGACTGAACGACTGTCTGCGCCTCATCCACTTCCACATTGGTAGCCAGATTACCAAGATCCGCCGTATCCAGACAGCCCTTCGCGAGGCTTCGCAGTTCTACATCCAGCTGCACAAGATGGGCTACAACGTAGATTTTGTTGACTGTGGTGGCGGTCTGGGCGTTGACTACGACGGAACCCGTTCTCCATCCAGCGAGAGCTCAGTAAACTATTCAATTCAGGAGTACGTTAACGACTGTATCTACACCTTTGTAGAAGCAGCCAACAAGAACGGACTGCCTCACCCCAATATCATTACCGAGAGCGGTCGCTCATTGGCTGCCCACCACTCAGTGCTGGTTATCGATGTACTTGAGACAGCCTCACTGCCCGAGATGCCCGAGGAGTTCGAGCCAGATGCCAACAGCCACCAGCTGGTTAAGGACCTGTATGAGATTTGGGACAACCTGAGTCCACGTAATGTCCTGGAGGACTGGCACGATGCCGAGCAGATTCGCGAAGAAGTTCTCGACCTGTTCAGTCATGGTATCGTCGACCTGAGAACCCGTGCTGAGGTAGAGGCTATGTACTGGAGTGTATGCCACGAGATTCATGCCCTGGCCAAGAGTCTGAAGCATATTCCCGAGGAGCTCATGAAGATTGACAAGCTCCTGGCCGACAAGTACTTCTGTAACTTCTCATTGTTCCAGAGTCTGAGCGACTCATGGGCCATCGACCAGGTATTCCCCATCATGCCTATTCAGCGTTTGGACGAGCGTCCCACACGTAATGCTACCATTCAGGACATTACCTGCGACAGTGATGGTAAGATAGCCAACTTTACCACCAATCGCAACAACTCGCACTCGCTGCCTGTTCATGCACTCAAAAAGAACGAGCCTTACTACTTAGGTGTGTTCCTGGTAGGTGCTTATCAGGAAATCTTAGGCGATATGCACAACCTGTTCGGCGATACCAATGCCGTTCATATCTCTGAGAAAGACGGCACCTACCACATCGACCAGATTATCGATGGTGAGACCGTCGAAGAGGTTCTGGAATACGTGCAGTACAACCCCAAGAAGCTGGTTCGCCAGCTGGAGGTTTGGGTTGCCAAGAGCGTAAAGCAAGGAAAAATCAGTTTGGACGAGGGTAAGGAATTCCTCTCTAACTACCGCTCAGGACTCTACGGATATACCTATCTTGAGTAGGCAGTTTCTTCTCATGCCATCATCTATCAGATGATACAAGTCGTACTTCAATACACTAAATAACAATTCGACGTGCGTTACCAAAATCATCTTACACTGCCCAACGATGTGCAGGAAGTGCCCCAGCTCAATGCATTTGTAGATGAGGTGTGCGAGGCTGCAGGCCTCGACATGAGCACAACGATGAAGATTAACCTGGCCATCGAAGAGGCTGTGGTTAACGTCATGAACTATGCCTATCCCAATGGTAAGGGCGATGTGGATATCGATGCCCAGATAAACGATGAGCATCTGAAGTTTGTCATCAGCGACAGCGGTACCCCCTTCGACCCCACGGTCAAAGCCGAGGTCGATACTACGCTTTCAGCCGAACAGCGTAGTATCGGCGGATTAGGCATTCACCTGATACGACAAATAATGGATACCATTAACTACGAGCGTGTAGATAATAAGAATCTACTCACACTCAGCAAAAATATCACTAAAAAATAAATAGTTATGAAAACAACATTCAAAGAAGAAGAGAAAAATTTCGTGATGTACTTCGAAGGTCGTTTGGATACGGCTGCATCAGCAGAGGTTGAAAAGAGCATGGCTCCACTTTACGAATGCTCTGGTCACGATATCGTTCTTGATTGCACAGCACTCGAGTATATCTCATCAAGTGGTCTGCGCCTGTTTCTCGGTCTGCTCAAGGCCGCAAAGCCCAAAGGCAGCCATGTTTATCTGCGCAACATGAACGAGGATCTGCGCCAGGTGTTTGCCATGACTGGTTTTATTAATCTTTTTGAGTTTATCTAATGCGCCTGTCGCCACATTGCGAAGCGTTGCTGCAGGAGTTCATCGACCTGCGGCCACAACTGATACAGCTTGACAACAAGGTTTTCGAGCTGTTACAGACCACCATGCAGCAGCAGGGCATCGAACTTAACAGCATCGAGCACCGCATCAAGGGTGTTGAGTCGTTGGCTGGTAAGTTAGAGCGCAAAGGCGAGAAATATCACTCGCTAAGCGACATTACCGACCTGATTGGCCTGCGCATTGTTACCTTCTATACCGATGATGTGGATAAGGTAGCAGCCATTGTCAGTCAGTTGTTCGATATCGACTGGAGCAACTCTGTTGATAAGCGCAAGCTGCACGATTTCAACAGCTTTGGCTATAACTCGCTGCACTACATCTGCCAGCTGCACGAGGGTAGCATTCCCTTCGAGATACAGATACGTACAGCACTGCAGCACACGTGGTCGGCCATCGAGCACGACATCGGCTACAAGGGTGCCGTTAAACTGCCCCCACAGTATCGCCGACAGTTCAGTCGCCTGGCCGGTATGTTAGAGTTGGCCGATGATGAATTCAGTCGTCTGCGCACCACTATGACCGAATATCGCCGACAGATACAAACGCTGGTAAAATCAGGTAATCTGAGCGATGTAACGCTCTCTACCGACTCGTTCCGCAGCTATCTTGAGTTGCATCCATTCGAGCGTCTTAACCAGCGTATTGCCGCTGTCAACCAGGCCGAGCTGTTCCCCGCCTCGCTGATGCCTTTCCTGCGCGTTCTGGAGCATTTTGGCATGGAGTCGTTAGGCGATGTACAAGCCATGGTCGACGATTTGAGCGATACAGCCTATCAGCTGGCCCTGTCGCAGTTGGCTGTTACCGACCTTGATATCCTGTCTGAGTCGGTTGGTCTGCAGAACCTGTGCGTGGTTTACGCCTTGAAGCATGGCGGCGGTCGCGATGATGTGAAGATGATTTACGACACCCTGTACGGTGCCAACGAGAGTAACGCTATACTGGCCGATGCCATGATACGCCAATACAAGGCTATCGGACAAAAGCAGTAACACTCATACACATATTATAAAAAATGAAAGAGAAACTAACAATTGTAAAAGTAGGTGGCGCCGTGGTCGAAGACGAGGCCCAACTCAGTCAGCTGCTCAAGGATTTCAGTGCCATCGAGGGCAACAAAGTGCTCATTCATGGCGGTGGCCGTCGTGCCACTCAGGTAGCAGCAAGCCTGGGCATCGAGTCGAAGATGGTTGGCGGACGCCGCATTACTGATGCCGACATGCTAAGCGTGGTAACCATGGTTTACGGCGGCCTGGTTAACAAGAACCTGGTGGCCCGCCTGCAGGCTAATGGTGTAAACGCCTTGGGCCTTACTGGTGCCGATATGGATGTGATTCGCAGCCATAAGCGCCCCATTAAGGATGGTGTGGATTTTGGTTTTGTGGGCGATGTTGATCGTGCCGACGGTGAGATGCTGAGCCGACTGATTAAGGCAGGCATCACCCCCGTGATGGCCCCACTCACCCACGATGGTCAGGGACACATCCTGAACACCAATGCCGACACCATTGCCAGCGAAACAGCCAAAGCTTTAGCTCCCTATTACGATGTAACGCTCATCTACAGTTTCGAGAAGAAAGGCGTACTGCGCAATCCCGACGACGACGATTCGGTTATCCCCACCATCACCCGCGCCGATTTCGAGCAGTACAAGGCCGATGGCACCATCAGTGGTGGCATGCTGCCTAAGATCGAAAACGCCCTGAGCGCCATCGATGCTGGCGTTAGTCGGGTTATCATTACCCTGGCCACTGCCATCGATGGAGAGAGCGGCACAAAAATTTTCTAATTTTTTTTTGTTTTACTTGTAACTTTTGCCCCAGGTTATTCGTCATATAATAAGAGAGGATGAAAAAGATAAGTTTTAAAACTGACATCTTGCCGCTGAAGAACGAGCTCTACAGGCTTGCCCTCCGCATCACCCTCAACCCTGCAGAGGCAGAGGATGTAGTACAGGACACGATGATAAAGGTGTGGAATCGCCGCGAGGCATGGGACGACATCGAATCGATTGAAGCCTTTTGCCTTACCATCTGCCGCAACCTGGCACTCGACAGAATGCGACACTTGGAAAACCAGAACCAGAGTCTGGAAGAAGGCGACCACGACAAAGCCGACCAGAGCTACGCCTCGAACCCTGAAGAGCAGGCTATGCAGCGCGATCGCATCGAGCTGATACGCCAACTTATTAATGAACTGCCTGAGAAACAGCGAAGCGCTATGCAGTTGCGCGAATTCGAAGGCAAGAGTTATAAAGAAATAGCGTCGATTATGGCTGTCAGCGAAGAGCAGGTAAAGGTAAACATCTTCCGCGCTCGCCAAGCCATCCGACAAAAATATATTGAAACCGAGAAATATGGATTATAAGTATATCGAACAGTTACTGGAGCGCTACTGGCAGTGTGAAACCACACTACAGGAAGAGTCAATTCTGCGCACATTCTTCAGTCAGGAGGATGTACCAGCCAGTCTGATGCAGTACAAAGCGCTGTTTACTCTCGAGCAGGAGAAGCCTGAACTGGGCGATGACTTTGATGCCCGAATACTCGAAATGGTAGGCGAGAACACCGAAGCGCCAAAGGCCAAGATGGTAACTCTTACCACACGCCTCATGCCGTTGTTCCGTGCTGCAGCCGTGGTAGCCATCATCCTTACACTGGGTAACGCCGCACAGGCCCCTTGGGACCGCGGATGGGACGACCCGAAGGATGCATATGCTAAGTTCCACCAGCAGCATCAGGCCGACTCCGTTAACACCCTCGGCACTATACAGGCCGAGAATATGGCCGACACCGCTAAGGTAAGTGCCACGGATACGCCCGCCTTATACGAATAAGATATTTTTTTCTATGCTTTCTTTATAAATAAAACAAGTAAAACAATTAAGACGCCGAAAGCTGTGAAGCTCCGGTTTGTTTCTCTCAAATTTTCAGGAAATACTAACGCTGAAGTTAAAGGCTGCACAAACGTGCAGCCTTCTTCAATGTTATATGGTTTAAGCTCTCTTCATTCTCAGGTTAAGCTGGTAGATAGCTGGTATCAGTATGCACAGCGAGAAGAGCACAGCCAGCAGCACGCGCTGTTCGCCAAACACCTGCGCCATCGTTGGGTCGCCTGTACCATAGGCTGCCATCGATACGTTATACATGGCATAAGCCACCGAGTTGTTCACCCAATGCACTACAATACCAGGTACAATACTACCTGTGCGGTAATACATCCAACCTAACAGCAAGCCAGCTAAGAAAGCATGGGGCATCTGTGCAGGGTTAAAATGCGACAGACCGAACAATGCTGCCGATATGGCTATGCACAACCAGTGATTCTGGTTCCACTTAAGCAGCGCACACAGGATAGCACCACGAAACACCACCTCCTCAACCAGCGGTGCCAGCAGTCCTACAACCACGTAGCCTAAGCGATTCCCCATCAGTTCTTCCATTCCCTCCTGCATCAGGTTAGGCAATTCAGGCATTACCTCCTGCAGCCACATCGATGGTACCAGACAGCCTACCGAAGCCATTGCCGCCCAGAACAGCACCATCCAAGGGCGCGTAAGTATCCAGTTTCGGCTAACCACAGCCCACTTGGTGGCCAAGAAAAGTATCAAGCCTAGCACGTTAAATGCTATCAGCGTGCCAATCATAAATTCTGTATTCATTATGCCGCTATTACCCAACAACGCTGTCCAAATCAGCTGGGCTGCTGTAGATACCACTACCTGCAAGGCAGCAAACAGCACGGTATAAATAATCGCATTCTTCATTTCTGTGTCAATTTTGCTATTTTTTCAAATGTTTCTCTTATAAATACCTCGTCCTTCTTTATCTGTTTTTTCAGCTCATCAGCCGATGAGAAGTAACGCTCAAAGCGCACAAGGTGAGCAAAACTGATGGCAATCTGTTTACCATACAAGTCACCCTCATAGTCAAAGATATGTACCTCGAGTGTGCGTTGCTTACCATCAAAGGTAGGACGCTTGCCTATATTCATCATCGCCTGCATGGGCTCGCCACCTTCTATGCTGGCCCACACGGCATACACGCCGTCGGCAGGAATCAGCTTTTCAGCATTATCAGGCACCACATTAGCTGTAGGATAGCCCAACCCTGTGCCAATATGCTCGCCAGCCACCACGCGGCCAGTAAGTTTGTAATAGTGCTTCAGCATCTGTGAGACCTCAAAAGCCTTTCCTTCTTCGGTTATCAGATGTCTTATCAGCGATGAGCTTACAGGCACATCAAATCCCTTAAACCTCACCGATACGGCCTTAAACACACGCATACCAAGTGCCTTACCATATTCCACATAGTCGTCGAATGTTTCCATGCGACCACGACCAAACTGGTTATCGTAGCCTATACACAGCGCTTTTACATTCAGGCGCTCGTGCAGTATCTGAGCCATAAACTCACGCGCTGTGAGCTGTGCTATCTGCATATCAAAAGGCAGCACCACCAAGTAGTCGATGCCAAGTTCGCCAAGCAACTGTATCTTCTCGTCGAGTGTGGTAATCAGCTGCGCCTGGAAACCAGGCACAAACAGCTGTTGTGGCAACTTATCGAAGGTGATTACCATTGATTTGTAGCCATGCTGCTGTGCTTCGTCCATCATCTGCTTGATAACCTGGCGATGCCCAGCATGAACGCCATCAAACACGCCTATCGTAGCAGCGCACTCGGGCACTATCATCGTATCTTTTATATCGTAGAATATCTCCATATTAGGCTGCAAAGGTACTCAAAAATCCGCAATTTACCCCTGCCAATCAATCATTTTTAGTTATTTTCTCTTAATAATTTGGATATTTAAAGAAATTGCCGTACCTTTGCACTCGCTTTTCAAAGCAAAGGCATCGGACTTGTAGCTCAGTTGGTTAGAGCAACAGACTCATAATCTGGAGGTCCCTGGTTCAAGCCCAGGCTGGTCCACAAAAGAAAGCACTTACGATATGTTCGCAAGTGCTTTCTTCTTTTTTATTTCTTTTCCTGCTCGGCCAGCTTGGCTAAGTAGTACTCGCGAACGTCCTGCCACTTGTAATAGGGCCATGTGTCGGTTTTAAGCGGCATGTGGGCCTCGCGCTCGTTAAACAGTACCTTTACTAGGATATCGCCTGTTTTGCCTTTCTTGGGGCGATAGAAGATAAACTGCACGTTACTGCCTGTAGGGATGAGGTAGTAGGTGCGGAACGAGTTTTCGAGCTCGTCGAGGTTATCAACCTGTACAGCCGATCCATCCAGATCCAGCATACACAGCAGAGGCAACACAACGGTATCATGACCAAAACGCAGCGATACCTGTGTCTGGGTAACGGTATCGGCAGTCTCAATAATGTTCTTCAGCAGGTTCTTCTGGTTCCACTGCATCTTGCCGCCTGTTTGTGGAGCATTGCTGTAAAGCAGATACCAGTACAGGTTGTTGCTGCGCCACAAGTCGCGCAGTTCCTCAGGAGTAAACAGTTCCAACAGGGTGGCATCGCCATCATGACTCTGCATGTTCAGCGCCACATCGGCTATCTTGCTCATCAGCGAGCCTGTAGTTACATTCAGATATACCCAGTGCTGATCGTTAAACAGCTGCTGCATCAGGCGCTCAGGGTGCTTCAGACTGTCGCTCATGGCCTGCTGCTTCTGCATGGCACGCATCACGTTCATCTGTGGCATACCCATGCCGCGCTCCTGGCGTGATGGCGAGTAGTTCATATAGTGCATATCGGCCTTGCTGGCATCATTAAAGATACGGGCCGATGGATTAGCAGCCTGCAACTCCTCACACTCAGCCATCATAGAGATAATGGCACGGATAGAGGTGGTAGAAACCGAGTGGATAGGCAGATTAGGTTTCTTGAAAATCTCAGGGAAGTTCTGCGCCATACGCTTGGCAATACCATGGTGCTGACGCTGACCAGTAGCTGTCAGATCGCCCAGTCGGTCCTTAGTAGTCTTCTGCATCGAGTCGAGCTTAGCCAGCACCTTATCGCCCAACGGCGTAAGCTTGCCGGCATATTTGGCCTTGCGCAGAGTCTGTACAGGCATGGCATAATCGTTCTCCTCAAGCAGATAGCGGGCACCATGGCGACCATAGTGCGACAGATAGTAAGGCTCGTAGCCCTTGGGGGCAGGAGTAAGAGCCGTGCGTGGCAGATGATCGTAGTCGGTCATGTTACCAGCAGCCAAGAACTTGTCGGCAGCAATCTCTTCGAGCGCTGTCTTTCCTGAAAAACGTGCGATTTGTGCCTGAGCAGTCATCGTACTTGCCATCATCAGGCAAATAAAAATCTTTTTCATACAGTTGATAATAAAATGGTTGATAAATGATTATGTAATGTTTGTTATTTACGGATTGAGAGGCACAGCAGCGTCAGGTCGTCGTTAGGTTCTGCACCTGCACGATGGTTGTTAACCACTACCTGCAGACGGTGTATAACCTCCTCGGATGTCAGTTGCTCAGTACCCTGCATAGCCTCCAGCAGACGTTCGTCGCCCAAACGGTCCTGATGGTCGTTCTCGGCCTCATTCAGTCCGTCGGTATAAACCAACAGCTGTCGGTTGCGTATATCCTCTATAACCTCACCCTCAAAGGCCTTGCACTCCCACAAGCCCAATGGCTGGTTTGTACTACCCATCTCAAGGAACTTGCCATCCAGTATAGGCACATTATGACCGCAGTTACAGTACTCCAATCGGCCCTTAGGCAGGTCAACCATACCAATAAACATGGTTACAAACATGCTCTGGTCGTTGTCCTTTACCAGGAAGTTGTTCATCATCGTAGCAATCTCCCATGGCGAACGGTTCTGCTGGGCAATAATGCGGAACAGGTCGCGCGTAATCGCCATAAACATCGCAGCAGGAATACCCTTACCCGATACGTCGCCCACACAGAAGTAAAGGCGTTCGTTCTGTAGGAAGTAGTCGTACAGATCGCCACCAACCACCTTGGCTGGAGTCATCAGTGCATACAGGTCGATATCCTGGCGCTCAGGGAATGGTGGGAACACACGTGGAATCATACCCATCTGTATGTCGCTGGCCACCTTCAGCTCACTCTCGATAGAGGCTTTAACAGCTGTGGTGCGCTTCAGCTCACTGATGTAGTTAACCAACGAGTGCTGCATGTCGCTGAACGAATGCGTGAGTTTACCAATCTCGTCGATACGATTATCGCGTGGCAGCGTTTTGTCGAACTGTCCCGATGCAATCGTCTCGGCCTGCTGTGCCAGCGTGTTCAGTGGCTTCAGCTCGCGCTTGATGATACGGCTGAAGGCCAGACGCATCAGTATCAAGCCGGCGATAACGATAAAGATAACTATCTTATACAGACGCATGTAACCGCCAAAAATGTCACTCTCAGGACAAACCATAGCCACGCTCCAGCCTGTAATGCCAAGTGGCTTGTAGAACACGTAGCTCTCCTTGCCCTCGAACACCAGTTTGCGCACACCTGTTTCGCCACGCTGCATGGCATGTCCCAGGTTGGTAAGCGCTGTATCAGGATGCTCCAGTGTAGGCGTAAAAATGCTCTCGCGAAGCAGTTTGGTGGTATCGGGGTGCACAAAGAAAGTACCACTCTGACCAATCATAATGCAGTACGAGTTGGGATAGGGCTTTACTTCGGATATGGTTTTAGATATCCACTCCATCGAGATATCAGTAGAGAATGTGCCCACATAGCGGCCCTTCGAATCCTTCATTGGGCGGCAGTACGATGCAATAATCTCTTCGGCATAGACATCCTCTGGGTTGAAATCAGCAAACGGCTCAATCCACACTGGCTCATCCAGCAGTTTGGGAGCCTGATACCAGTCCATATAATGATAGTCGTAGGCGGGATTACCTTCCTGAGTGGTGTCAAATTTACCATCATCATTATAGGTATAGGCCGAGAAATAATGGCCCTTATCGGGAAAATAGTTGGGTTCGAAAGCTATCGAGCAGCCATTCAGATCAGGGTTGCAAGTCAGGATTCGACGCGAATACACAAACATCGAGTCGGCCACATCAAGATGTCGCAATGGCAACCACATAAAGTTATCGGATGCTATCTCTACACGCTGCATCAGCACGTTTACACGCTGCACCGTGTTATCCAGCACCTGAGCCGCACCGTTCAGCGCCTCCTCGCGCACAGCCTTACGCGACTCTACAAACAAGAAGCCAAGCGATCCCAGAAAAAATACCGAGGCCATCAGTACAATGATAATACTAAGGCGACGTGACAGGGAAGTTCGGATATAGTCTCTTGGATTCTTCATGTGGTATTAACGATCTAATAATTCTTTGTAAGTAATGTCGCGCTTCAGCATCCCATTCGAGCGCATCAGCATATTGGCCTTCTTCACCATATCGGGGCGCAAACGGAACTCGCGTTTCTTCGAGTCGCGGTCCACCTGCAGGCGCAATATCTCTTTCAGCATCAGGCGCTGCAGCGTGCGATTGGTTGTCACGTGGTTCTGCTTTATATATTTCATCACAATATCCAGCGTTTCCTCAGGGTGCTCGCTGGCCCACTCCCAACCCTTACGGCTGGCACGGGCAAACTTCTCTGCCTTGGCCTTATGTGTCTCGTAGTAGTCGCGACGCATATACAAGCCATCGTCCTGAATATTGTAACCATGGTCGCTAAAGCGATAAACATTATCCTTGGTAAATGTAAAGCCCATCTGCATCAGCTGGTAGTACTCGTTGTAGCTCATAGCCAGCGTAGCGTCGATAGCACCTTTTATAAACAAGTCGAAGTTCGATGTAAACTGTATCCACTGGTAATTCAGATGTTCCTTGCGACTCATGCAGATGGCCACCTGTCCGAATCCGGCATGCCAGATACCCACACGGGCACCCTTCTGCGTGAGCGGATTCTTACCACGGCGCGATACGATAACCGTAGAGTTGTTCATCGATGTTTGCAGGATGTTCACCAAAGGCACACCTTTGTCCATAATCTCCATCGCCAAGCAGAGTGGCAGCGTGGTGGCATGACTCTCAGCCTCCTGAATGCGATGCATAGCCGTTTCGGATACCGATGGGTGTACTATATCCACATCCAGACCTTCGGCCTTATAGAAGCCTTTTTCCTGGGCCACATAATAACCAGCAAACTGCGCGTGGGCAGTCCACTGTGGCGTGAAGATAAACTTTCCTGTGTACTTCTTCTGCGCCAGCAACGGCAAGCAAACAGCAAGCGTTATAGCAGTAATAAATAATTTTACCTTTGGTTTCACGCCGCAAAGATACGAAAAATTATCTAACTTCCAAAACTATTGGCCATTAAAATACCATAAAAATCTGGGCAACCACCGTAGTGCCCGCCCAGACGTATAATTATATAAAAAGAATGCATTAAAGATCTTTGCAAACATCCCGTAAGTTAAATACAACAGCAGAAGAATTCTTGGGGTTACCATACAACAGAGATTCTGAAGCTTCAACTTCTAACACAGGAGAGATGCAAATAGTTTCGTTTGCAGATGTGATACCTTCTGGTATATCCAGTTCCAAACCATTCCATCCACTGACAATACCACGAACATCACCACTAAACATAGGTAATATCATCAGGTTGTCAGAACGATATGCTATTTCACCTTCTGAAACAGGTTTAACCTCCTGAATGAATCGAGAAGAGGTGCCATCAAATGAGCGGATGCACCAATAAATCTGTCCACCGCTCCAATCTCCCCCTTTATACTGGAAGTAATAAAACAATTTCAGTTTCGACTTAGCTTTATTGTATAAACATATATAATTGGCATGCTTAGCCAGTTCACCTGTCGTCAATGAATGAAAAGCCATCTGCCATGAATCAGCTTTTTTAATATCCTTGCAGAACTGCTCTGGCAATGCCGAAGCACTGCCTGTCCACCATGGAAGAGTTGCTTTCCAAAAGCCATCAGGGTCAGCAGGTTCATTAAGTACAACAGTTTTACAATCCTCCCAATTGTCAAGGAGAGATGAATTAACTGAAACCTCTGATGATTGATGAGTTACCAATGGAAATTGCATCATTGCTATTGTAACAACTCTTTCTTTCTGCACTTCTGGCTCTGGGTCAACAATATCCTCTTCACCCTCAGGTGCTATTTCCAAGTTGTTTTGAGAGCACGATGTGGCACCAAGCAACAATAAAGCCAATAAGGAAACGTACGG
>Ga0265298_10004837_pt1 | contig 17077 bp, 19 predicted proteins | sample AusTroGonzalo_MG_3_FD_193486 | JGI IMG/M metagenome (GOLD analysis project Ga0265298, IMG submission 193486) | Bovine rumen microbial communities from tropical cattle in Woodstock, Queensland, Australia - Gonzalo_01 | ecosystem: Host-associated > Mammals > Digestive system > Stomach > Rumen ... | reverse complement strand
ATTATACAGCAGTATTTACTGAGGCTGCGGCTACATACACTGTTACATGGAGTATTAATTGAGCTACTACAGATGAAATAGTAAATTATAATAATTCACCATCACATGCTATTCCTGAAGCAGCAGCATGAACTGTATTTGTATGATGGATTAAAGATGCGTGAACAGATTTAATAACTGATTTAACAGCAGAACATGTAACATCAAATGTTACATATACAGCTCAATTTAGATCAATAGTATGGAGTGTTACTGAATTACCTTCAACTCCAATGACAACAAATGACAATGTATCAAAAGCTACATATTCTAATCAGGTTTTGACTTATAGTCCAATAGATAATTCTATAGGTAGAACTAAATATGCAGCATGGATTGGATTTAGAGTAACAGCTCCAGATGCAGTTACAACTACTAATTCAGATGCAAGATTCTGGATATGAAATAAAACATATGATACTGCACGAGTAGTCTCATCTGTCAAAGATGGTGCAGATACTAACTGAAGATTCTTTACAGATGTTCGAGTACGAGTAACTACAGAAAGTGTTGAAGAAGCTATTGCAAATAATTCTAAGATAACACGAGTTGTTACAATGATGTGGGATGCTAATTCTACACCACAAACATATACACTTGAATTAGATCCTGCTAATATTGAATTAAAATCAGAGAATTGAACTGATACAGAAATTAAAGTCGTAAATAGTGTAATAACAGACAAGAATGAATACTTTACAGTAACATTTGATGCTGATAATGGTTCTGCGACTACAACTCAACAAGTTAGATATAACGCAAAGGCTACAGCACCGACACCAGCTCCAACTAAAAATTGAGTTGCTGTTGTTAAATGGCAGAAAGTTGTTGGTACAAGCCTAACAGATTACGACTTCAATACACCAGTAACATTGGATATTACTCTTAAAGCTAGTTATACATCATCTACTCCAAGTGGAGGAGGAAGTTGATGAGGTGGAGGTTGAGGATGATGAGGTGGATCATCTAAAACAACTAAAACAGAAGAAAATTCAGCTTTAACAGGTGATAATAATGCTGAAGTAAATACAGGTTCAACTATCGGTGATAATAATTGAGATAACCTAGGAGATGATAACTGAGACAACGATAATGGTGGTGATAATAACGGATGAGATGAATGAAATAATGGTGAAGAGTATTTTGATGAATTAGTTGACGCTTATAATTGGGCTCACGCATTAGGAATTACAACTATGCCAACTATCGAAAAAGCTAAACTTTATGATGGTATCACTAGAGAACAGCTTGCTAAGATGATGGTTGTATTCATGTCTAAGGTATTAGGAAAGAAACGTATCAAGACTGATACTCCTAGATATCGAGATGCTAGACCAGAGAAGAGAGGACAAGAAATGTATGATTACATCGTATTAGCTTATCAGTATCAGATTATGTGAATCGATGCTAATGGAAAGGCTATGAGATACTTCAATCCATCTGGAAAAGTAACTAGAGCTGAATTTGCTACAGTTCTTTCAAGAGTTCTATTCGGAAATGTTAATAATACAAAATGAGCTAAATACCGAGAGAAACATATGAAAGCACTAGAAGAAGCAGGAATTTTGACTAATACTAATCCAAATATTCAAGAATTGAGAGGATGGATTATCTTGATGTTATATAGATCTCAGAAAGGTAAAGCTGAAGAATAAAAATCAGAGTAATTTGATCGTTAAATATGAAAAAGTCACTTCGGATGGAGTGGCTTTTTTTGTAATTTGTCATTCCGAGGAGGAATAAAATGACGACGAAGAATCTTAAAAGTTTTATCGGTTATTTCCTAAGATTCTTCGCTACGCTCAGAATGACAAACTGCCGTCATTCTGAGGGAGTGTAACGACCGAAGAATCCATTTGCATCGTATTTTCCTGGATCTTTCGCTTCGCTCAAGATGACGGTTCTGTGTCATAGTAATATCCTATGCGGCTTTCTTTTTAGTTTGAACTCCTCACATAGTTTCTGCAAGCTCTTTATTTGTTTGCTCTTTTATATCAGATTCTTTTTTATTGTTTAACCTCTGAGTAACTACTTCCACTCAATGATCCCTATACCACTTGGTATAATGTCTAGCCGTTCCAATGAATGGTACAGCAGCTTGAGCATCAGGAATACATGCACAAACAGCTTCACAGATTCATAGATAGATATTGAAATTTTTTGCATCTTTTTTTGCATCTTCAATCAATTTATCTTTATCTAATGATTTAGGTTTATCCAAGATCCCTAGTTCTACAAAAAATCTACAAGGTACTTGTTCTAGGAAAGAATATTTTAATGCATTTTTTCATCAGTGTTTTGATGTATTTTTTACTCAATTTACGATAGCATTATAAATTTGATATATTGGAGATCCGCGCTTGAGAAATTCGCTTATTGTAATAGCATTTCTTTTGTATAATTTTGCTTTTTGATCTTCACTCATAGAATTTCGTTTATCTTTTATCCAATTGATTGAACTATTGGCTTCTAGTTCATCGATCAAACTATTAAATCATTCTTTTTTATCATTATCTTCTATTTTATCGAAAACTTTGGTTGAGGTTTCTCAGATAGATTTGGCAGTTTCTAAACTAGACATGGTATATAAAAATAATATAAATCTGAATTTACTCATATTATAATCAGAAAATCTTAATTATCAAAAAAACAGGGACTTTTTTTGATCCACCCTGTTTTAATTTTTCTGAATTGTTTATTAATTTAGAATAATCCTAACTGCTGAGGCTTTTCAAATTCTTTTTTCATTTCAGTTAACGGTTTTTCTAATCCCTTGATTCCATTTTGATTACAGATTATATCTATATACTTACTTCCATCGAAATCGAATTTGAAATCATCTAATTTAGTTCCATCTAAATCGAAATATGCAAGTTGAATCATCTTTTTGGAGAAGTATGCATCTTCTTTCTGTCATTCCAATATCTTACATTCAGAAGCATCTAGTTCACCTAAATGATCATAAATATTTTCAATAGTTCCATAATGCTGAACCAAACTCTGAGCTTTTTTCTCTCAGATTCATGTTACTCATTTGATATTATCTGCACTATCTCATAGTAACGCGAGATAGTCTACGATATATTGTGGTTCAAATCCAAATTCAGCGAGAAAATCTTTTTTCTGATATGGTAAATCTTTCACAGGATCTACGATAAATATTCCATCATCGAGAAGTTGTTTTAAATCTTTATCTGCTGAATAGATGTATAATGATAAATCTGGATCCTTATATTGCTTAACTAGAGTAGCAATCACATCATCAGCTTCATATCCTGGTGCTATTTGAGATCTGATTCAAAGTTGATCTATTATATTCTGAATGATAGGGATTTGCGATTTGAAATCATCATCCATCTTCTTTCTAGTAGCTTTATAATCAGGAGCCAATTCATGACGAAAAGTTTTTTGTTGTGCATCTCGTGTAATTGCTACGAAATCTGGCTTCTTATTGAGACGTTTGAGTAGCATACGCAAAAATCAATACACAGCGTTAATATTCTGTCATTCAGAGTTTTTCATCTCTGGAAATGCATAATATGCACGGTACAAAAAGGCAAATCAATCGAATATAAAGAAGCTTTTCATTATGTGAAGTGTGTAATTAAATTTTTTTTGTCATTCTGAATGAAGCGTAGCGAAATGAAGAATCTTATGTGTTACACCTAAGATCCTTCACGTTCGTTCAGGATGACAGGTGCAGTGCGAAGTGGATTCTTCGTTGTTGCTCAGGATGATGACTATGCGATTATTTCATCTAATTGTTTATGCAATTCTTCAATATCTCAGTCGTTATTAACTACATAGTCAGCCATAGCTATACAAGCATTAATATTCTGTTTACTTGGATCTGAATTTTCACTTTCTAGGCGTTCTTGTTCTTGAAACTTTTCAAAAGTAACAAAATCTGATGCACTTTTTCTAGCTATAGCCCTTTCAAATCTTAATTTCTGGTCAGCATTCACAGCCAAAAGAATGAAATCAGAATTTTTTTTGAGACTTTCTACTTCTCCGATAGCACGAATAGACTCGATAATAGCGTCTTTACCATTTTCTTGAGCTTGAAGAAAAAGCTGATCAGTAATATAGGATGGTCAGTAATTTGCACGTAATTCATTAGCGACTTCACGCATACTATCTCTATCTAGAGGAAGTCATCTTTTTTCGATTTCCTGAGTTAAAAATCAACGTACTGAATAATGAGCAAATCATTTTTTTTCAGTGAGATAATTTACGATTTCTCATTTTCATGCGGCTTGAGGACCAGTGATTCAGATGATTTTCATGAGGTTTATATTGAAATAAAATCTTAATCAGCTTTTTTATATAAATTTTGAAGGTATAAACAAATAGAAAATTTGTAACTTTCTCATAGAAACTTCCGTTAGATATCTTGTTTAAGTTTCTTTTTGGTGAAAATAATTAGGATATAGGAAACTATGAATCATCATATCAATCATCATATATGAGCTGACATAGAAATTCATGATATAAAGAATCATGGAGCTAATGCATATATTATCGTAGAAATGACACTTTTACTATCAAAATTTCATTTGGATTCCTTAGGCATCGCAAGAGTGATGGCTAGATATGCTCACAAAATTCCAAATATCGCTCAACTTGCTCATGCACTTAAACTATAATTTTCAGTTATTGATTCTACACCAAAAACCATTAGATTCCCAGTTAATCCACTGAAAATATAGATTAGTAAATATTTTCGTTTTCAGAATATTTGTTCAATTACAGGTCATAAATTGTATAAAGCTAGCATATTCATTGCTAGGTGAACTATTCCAAAATGTAAGAACATTGCAGTAAATAGTCTTCGAGGTTGAGATGCAATAGCAGGTGTAAAATGTGCTCAGAAATTAAATGCAACTATAGTATCTGTACTACCTCATGCGATAGTTTCCAATATAAAAATAATAATATTTATGACAATAATGCTATATGTAATGATATATTTTTTACTCATAATGAAAAAACCAGATTAAAAATCTATTTGTATAGTTAAGGTTTAGCTACAATAAAGCAAGATTTGTTTGTTATTTTGGATTCTTCGTTATCGCTCAGACAGCTACAAGAGTGATGTGAAGAATGATAAAATGTATGGAAAAAGGTGCATACTTTATTATAAGTTATTCAGATTTAATTCTTTTGAAATAGTGCATGTTATACTTCGTTCCTACTCCAATCTGAAATAAAGAAGATATTACTTTGAGAGCGCTTAGACTTTTGAAAGAGATAAACGTATTGATATGTGAGGATACGAGAACAGCAAAGAAGTTATTATCGATGTATGATATTTCTACCGTTTGAAAAGAATTTTTTTCAATTACGAGTTTTACGTCCCAAGGGAAACTGGGATTTTACGCCAAATTATTACAGGAAAATGATGCCGTAGTTGTCTCTGAAGCATGAACGCCATGATTATCTGATCCATGAAAATCTCTTGTACAACTTTGCAATGAAAATAACATCCAATTTACAGTCCTTCCTGGAGCAAATGCTTTGGTTCCATCTATTGTAGCAGCTGGATTTGATACGACAGAGTTTACTTTCATATGATTCCTTCCTCAGAAGAAATGAAGGCAGACAGCTTTGAAAGATATGCTACAAAGAGAAAATCCAACATTCTTCTATGAGTCAGTCCATAGAATGCCTAAATTATTAGAAGAATTAAAAAGTCTGAATTTTGACTGAAAAATATTCATCGCTCGTGAGATTAGCAAAGTTTTTGAGCAATTCTTTACGTGAAGTTTAACTGAATGTGAAGAATTTATCAAGTCATGAAAGATTGTAATTAAATGAGAATTTGTAGTTGCGGTCTCCAATAAATAGTTAGTATTGACTTTTAAATAAAATATTATATACTAAGGATTGCTTTAGTTTTTTTTCATGATATGAAAAAATCATTATTGCCATTATTAGTTGGAGCGAGTATTATTGTCTCTTCTCCTGCTTCAGCTCAAAATACCCAGAAATTAAAAGAAGAAATCACTCAGACTTTATCTCTTGATGAGGATTCATCCAAGGTATATGAGCAAGAGCGTCGTCAGGCTCATATCCAGAAATTAATCCCCAAAATAGTAGAACCTATTGTTCTCTGAGATCTAAAACAGCCAAATACTTCTATCACGATAGATGATGGTTATGGAAAGGAGAGTATTGAATATATATTAAATCTATTCGAGAAGAATAATGTTAATGCTACATTTTTCGTAATTTGAGATTGCCTGAAGAAGTATCCAGATTTATGGAGAAGGGCGGTAGCAAATTGACATGAAATCTGCAATCATACAGCTCACCATGATAAATATTTCAAAACAGGTAATGAGCCACAGCGCTTCGAAAGTGAACTTTTATGATGGGAAAATGCAGTAAAATCTGTCCTTTGAGAGGAATATTTTGCTAGGATGAAGAGAGACTTTCCATTTTTCCGTTTCCCATGAATGTACTGAATCAGAGTCAAGGCATATCTCGATATTCTAAAAAAACATGGATATATCCCTATTTGATGGAGTCATACAAAGAATCCAGTGGATAATATAGTCAATAATGGTGATATATATTTGTGGCATTTCAATAATAGAGATACAGCTAATATTAGAAAGAATTTAGCACTAATTCTACAGAATAATAAAGATCCAAAAACAGTTTCAGAGATTATTACTTCTGAAGGTTATGAGGAGCCTATTTGATGGAATAATGCCTACAAAAAAAGAAGGGAAGTTAAAGATTAAACATATAGATAAATCCCCAGGATATACCTGGGGATTTTTTAGTTAGATTTTACTCTTTCTTCCATTTTTTCCAACCACTCTTTGTATTCTCTTTCATCTTTTCTAGTAAGACGGAACTTGTCGTTGTGGCGGAAGAGAGTCCAAACATTTCCGTGGTTATCCTTGATTACATAGTAAGGATACCTGTTGATGTCTGTACGGTTTAGGTTTCTAGATACTAAGGTTAGAGTACTATCTCCTGCATTAATAATCTTGTCTCCAGGTTGGGTATTCAAGAATAATATGCTAGTTAATGAAGTTGGAAAGCCATTAAAATGTAATGTTTGATTTCTTTCCATCTCTATCATCTTCTGATAAAATTTATTATCAGTTTCTGAAGCATATTCCACCTGGGAATAGTTCTCCTTGTAGGCTGACATCACATCATACCCTACGACGATGGCATTTAATACGACCAGTACAAAAATTGCCATCAAAAAACGAAAAATTCTTTTTTCCATTTTCTTAATTAATTTTATTTTTATTATTATTCATCTAGCATGTGTGTGTTTTTCGTCAATTTAACACATGCTTCTTTGTAGTTTGTAATTTATATATACATATTTTATTTATAAAGTCAATATTTATCAAAAAATTCTGATTTCTCTTGTTTTTCTCTCTAAAAACTATAAGTTCAAATCAGTTTATTTTGTATAAATAAAAAAATGACTTTATTAGAACAAATTACAGAAGATTATAAACAAGCTATGAAAAATCACGAAGAAGTGAAAAAGCTAGCTTTGAACTACTTATTAGCTCAGATCAAGAATAAGAAAATTGAATTACGTGCAGATCCTACAGATGATGATGTAATCGCAGTTATCAAAAAGGAAATCAAATCATTAAATGAAACTTTATTATTCCTAGAAAAAGCAAATAAAACTGATGAAATAGCTATCGAAACTCAGAAAAAAGAGATTTTGGAATCATATTTACCTGCAATGTTGTCTAGAGAACAGACTGAAGCTTTGATAGATGAAACAGTTGCTAAACTTTGAATTACAGATCTCAAAACTCAGAGATGACTACTTATGAAAGAATTGATGGCTAATCACAAAAGTGAATTAGATGGAGCAGTTGTAAATGATATTATCAATTCTAGATTATAGTTTCGATAAAATCAAAATTTTATTTACTTTTAAATAATTTTAATATATGACTGATAATACTGAAAAACCTATTTCAGAAAAAAAAGCTATGAAAAAAAAGCTGATTCATAATTTGATAGAACTGGTTATATGATTAATTCTTCTCTGAATGTGTTATGGATATCTTCAAACTCATCCAGCAGAGAAGATTAGCTTTTTCTCATGATACAAGGTAATCTACCAGCAGACTGAAATATTTTTCCAGAATATCTTCGGAAAAAATGGAGAGTCGCTTAGACAAAAATATAATTTGGAATCATATTACCAAGTGTTGATTACCCAGTCTGAAGAGAAACCTTGTGTAGATCCAGAATTAGTTAAAGATTTACATGAAACATATGAGAAATTAAAAGATGAACCAAAGAATACATTAGAACATACATTACAGTATTACGTAGATAAACAATATTATTTCGATGAAGAATTGAGAAAAGAGTGTCCTATAGAGACTGAAGAGTTAGAAATCCCTGAGGCTGTAGAAGAAATTTCTCCAGATGCTCAAATTATGTAAAAATCTGATAAAATAATCACAAAATTCCACGCCTTTGACGTGGAATTTATTTTATAAACAAAAAAATCGGAAGATCAGGGATTCGAACCCTGGATTCGCATAAACGAATACACGTGTTCGAGACGTGCGCCATCAACCACTCGGCCAATCTTCCTTCTTTTCACAAGAAAATATATAAATTTCTCTATGTTTTTCAATTTTTCCTTGAAAAAACTCCTCAATTCGAGGAGTTTTTTATATCTTATATAATACTTTTTATGCTGTTGGTGTTTGAGTTGGTTGCTGAATATCTCCAGGTTGAACCTCAGGAGTAGCAGCAGGAGCAGCTGGTTGAGCCACAGGAGCAGCTGGTTGAGCCACAGGAGCAGCTGGTTGAGCTACAGGAGCAGCTGGTTGAGCCACAGGAGCAGCTGGTTGAGCCACAGGAGCAGCTGGTTGAGCTACAGGAGCAGCAGGTTGAGCTACAGGAGCAGCAGGTTGTTCAGCAGCAGGAGCGGCTGGTTGTGCTTGAGCGTTCGCATCTAGTGGAGCGTTCGCTTCATCCATTACTTTTTGTGCATCCTTGCTAGAGAATCCTGATTTAAAATTAGTCCACATATTTGAGAAAAATCCTTTTGTTTTATCTCAAGCATCACTTAGTGTATCTTTAGCTCTTGCTCACAAATCTTGAGCCTTTGCTGATGCTTTTTCTTGTAGATTTGCTACACCTTGAGCTCATTTTTCTGGTAATACAGCTCAAGCAACTCAATTAATAGAGTCTTTTGCAACACCTCATGCTCATGCTACTACACTTTCTGTAGCTCATGTAGCTCATTTAACTACATTCTCTCAAGCATTTGTTGCAGTTTCTGCAGTATTTCCTACTACATTTGCTGTTGTACCTACTGTTCATTCAACTACAGCTTTACCTCATTCTACAACTCAATCTGCTGATGCTGCATTATTAAACGTATCAGAAACTCAAGATTTCAAATCCTGTCATACTGTTTTTACTCCACTTACAGTATCTTCTCATGATTGTTTTAGTGTATCTCATCATTGTTGAAATGTAGATTGAACAGATTCAACTGATTGAGATGCTGCAGATTTTACTCAGTCAACTCCAGCTTGACCTACTCATTTTACTGCACCTATTCATTTATCTGTCACATCATTTACTGTATTCTTACTATCATCAATCAAAGAATCAGTAGCAGGAGCGGCTGGTTGTTCAGTAGCAGGAGCAGCTGGTTGTTCAGCAGCAGGAGCGGCTGGTTGTTCAGCAGCAGGAGCGGCTGGTTGTTCAGCAGCAGGAGCGGCTGGTTGTTCAGTAGCAGGAGCAGCTGGTTGTTCAGCAGCAGGAGCGGCTGGTTGTTCAGCAGCAGGAGCGGCTGGTTGTTCAGCAGCAGGAGCAGCTGTTTGTTCAGCAGCAGGAGCTGGATTATCAGCTAAAAGTGATTGTAGTCAATCTGTTTGAAAACCTGGATTTTCATTACCAGAATTTTCTGTAGCTGGAGCTACATTATTTTCTGCAACTGGTTGAGTAGCAGCTTCACTTGTAGTAGCTTCTGTAACAGGAGTTGTAACGCTTGCATCTTGTGCAGGAGTTACAGGAGTTCCTACATTTTGTTCATCTTGTGTTTGTGTCATAATTAATGTTTAATAAAATAAACCTAAATGAATTATAAATAAAAAATTTTTTTATGCAAATTTTTGGGGACTTTTTTATTTTGACATTTTTTCACTTGTATAAAAAGCCCGAAAAAATAGATTAAAATCAGATTTATAATAATCTTTCCAATGCAAGAAATAATATATGAATGAAAATGATGAGATAGAATTGACTCACGATTGAGTGGACAATTTTCATATTCTAGAAATTTTTTTCATCATATTATTGAAAGGGGATGAATTCAAGTAAACTGAAAAGTAGTAAAAAAATCATATAAACTAAAGCCCTCAGATAAAGTGCAAATCGATGAATTGGAGCGTTATTTGTCACCAATCATTTTGGATGAAGCAGAAGAAATAGATATCCCAATCATTCGTGAGGAAGAAGATTATATTATATTGAATAAACCTAAATGAGTACTTTCACATCCAAATAGTATCCGAGATGCCAAAAAGCCTTCAGTTGTAGCTTTTCTCTATCAGCATTACAAAGATTTACCAAGTTATGGAAATTTTATCAGAGCGGGGTTAGTTCATAGATTAGATAAAGATACTGATTGATTGATGATTGTAGCGAAAACAGAGAAATGACTCCAACATTTCAAATCTCTTTTTCAAGAAAAATCAGAGTCATCTAGTTTAGAAGAAAAGGAATCTACTCCACTCCAAAAATACTACCGTGCTACATGCGAAATTACTCCAAAATGAGAGGAGTTTTTAGAAGAAATTAAAAAAGGCTGATTACCATATTATATACAAGAAACCGTCATCGCAAAAGTTCCAAATTGTACGCCGAAGATGTGAATTACAAAAGTTCTTAGTTTTGAAAAAGTATGAGATTGATTAGTAAAATTGCAGTTGCAGATTCTTACGTGAAGGACTCATCAGATTAGATACCATTTATCCAATCATTGATTACCAATTCAATGAGATTATTTATATGGACGTGAAGATGAAAATACTCCAATGCAGCTTACGGCCTGGAAATTAGAGTATCTAGATTTGAATGGTAAAATGCAGACGGTAGAAATATAACTTGACTTAATTATAAAAATATATACATTGATGCTAATGCTAATTTTGGCAGAAATAAAAAAAGGCAAAAGAAATGGACAGAAAAATTAATTACGAACGCTTCAGCGGATTGAGAGCGGTCGTAGGAGAGAGTGGTCTAGAAGACCCAGAAGAACAAGAAAGAGCGTTTAGAAAACTTGTTGATTGCTTGGTATCAAAGAATGTATACCATCCCAACGGAGATATCGTGCGGTTTAGGGATACATGTCTGAATTATTTCGCTCAGATTTGCCCTCGCCTGGAGCAAGAAGAACTTGAATTGATGATAGAATCGGTTGACGATTTCTACAAGAGATTCATTTTTGCTCCATGTGATAAGGTGAACTCTCTGTATTGGGAGTTTAAGAAAATGAGAGTGGAATCGAAATTTAATGGTATTCCAGTTTCTCAGATCTTCGAACGATATCGTCAAGAGACAGATTATTCTCCTTATGAAAAGACTACAAAGGATGAGATTTATTCATTTCTCAGAGATGTGGAAAATTCTATGTTCGCTCTCGCGTAAGTTTATGGTGTGGAGTTTATCTTCACACCTTTTTTATTTTACTTGACCTAATTGATAATATTTATATAATTATAAATGTGTTTATATTAAAGCTTGGGTTGATGAATAATTTCAAATTATCATTGTCAGTAGTCATTTCTTGAATACTACTATTTTGAAGTTTTTCATTTGCAAAAAATACATTAGTTTTAAATGCATTGTGAACTCAACTAGAAATCCTACTAGATCAGCGTTCAAGTGTCTGAGAATATAGAGATTGAAGAGCATGAAATTCATTAATTTTGCAGGAGGAAGTAGTAAATCAGAGCCAATTCGATTTGATTTCAGAATTGGATAAGGCAAAAACTGAGCAGGAAAGATTAAAAATTATAGATCAGTATATTAAGTCCTTAAATAATACTATATCCAATTGAAATAATTTATGAAATTACGAGCAGTCACAAGTAGATTATTACAATAATGAGGCTAAAAAGTGTGAAACACCTATAAAATGAAAGAACTCAGAATTCTCTGATGCTGTAAATAATTATAATTACGAAAAAGCTGAAAAAATTTCAAAAGAGATAGCTGAATTGCGTGCATGTGTAGCCAGAAATGAGGTTTATGCAAAAGCTCATGCCTCATATGCATCTACATCCAAGTCACTAAAAACACTCCAAAAAAGAGCTGATTATCTGTCTCAAAACAGGGTAAAAATAGCTAAATATTATGAAATATTGAAACCAGATTTATTGAAGGAATTATATAATATTTCTAAAGAGGTAAAGAATTTCTAAGAGATTAATTTGGTTTGATTTTTATAGAGATTATAATATAGTCAAATAGTGAAGTTTTTTATGTTGAAAAATAGACTATGGTCTTTTTGATAACATTCTTTATGTTCTCATTATTCTCCACATTTTTCTATTTAATAGGGTTGTGGTACTTAGCATTGTTACCTTTGGCAGTGTTGATTTTCATGTTATCACACGGAATTAAGAATATCTTTACATGAATAAAATTGGAAATTATACGGGAAAAATGGAGTCTGATTTTGATTCGGTTGATTACGATGATTGGACTTTCATGAATCCTGTTCTTCATCTGAATTAAAGAAATTTCAGTATATATGTCATTACTTATCCTCAATATTATGTTGATGTTTGGATCACATATATTTGATTATGAAGATGGAAAACTGATATTTGAAATATGAGTCTGGCTTATGGTTATAGTAATTCTTTGAACTGTATTATTTTCATCATGATTTTCAGCATTTTTTGATGCTGTGCTTTTAATGGCGAGTTTGATGCTTTGAGTTTATACATTTTTACAATTCATTATATGAATATTCTGTCCGACAGAGGAGAAGTGGCTCTATGAAATAGTGATTTTGTGAGCTATTGTATTTGGATGAAGTATAATTAATCATTTCTATCCAGCCGAATGGATATTTGCTTTGTGATTCTTCATTTTAGCGTTAATATTTTGTGGAATCTATATCGCTCAAAATCGAGAGATGCCAAAGCAGCAAACAGCAAGAATTTCTGTTCGTAGAATATTAGCATGAGAAAGAATATTCAAAAAATTTAATGTCCCAAAATGGAAGATTGCTCTCCATGAATGGTTAGAAAAAAGTCCAAAACGATTTGAGTACGCTTTCGAATTTTTCAATATCGGATTACTGATTTTCCTTCTTTTATTTTTTTTCTGGTGAATATTTACATCATCAGAGGTATCTTTATGATTATGATATTGGCTAGGAATCGCATTATTCTTGATAAATACATTTTTACTCAAAAGAATCTGATATGCGACAGATGTCTCTAGATTTGCTTTGGCATTAATTGCAAATTTTGTGTTGTATTCAGTTCTTTTGATAAGTGGTTCAAGTATTGAATCAGTTTTACCATTCTTAATTGTGTGGTGATTCTTATGTCAAATTGCATTATTCTTCGTTGACCGTGTAAATTTAACACTTTTCTCTGATAAAGATTTTGTATACTGGATGGTGGTAACATTTATAGCATTTGTATGTAACATAATATTATTGTGTCGTGTGGATTTACCAGGACAATTTTTATTCTCGGTAATATTCGTTTATGTCGGAGCAGAATTGGCTTTGATGTATTATATTTTCAGGTTTTTGCAAGAAAGGAGAGAAAGAATAGCAAATGCTGAGGCAGAGGAAAAGAAAATTCTTAAGGAGTTGGCGAGTAATGATATTGAAAGTGATGAGTAATAAAAATCCTCCAATTGGAGGATTTTTTTAATCTATATTTATAGTTTCTACATTAATTCATAGAGAAGTTTTACTGTTATTTTCTTTCAGTTTATCTCGGTTAATCGTCTTCAAATCGAGAATGTCAGTTTTGATGATTTCGTGGTTGAATGATGTATTATTGTAAGTATTCCTTGCAGAACGAAGAAAGTATCACTGAGTGGAAGATTTATTGATATAAATCAAAAATACTAATATACAAAATAATACAGCAACTACGAGCATTCATATTTCAACTAGAGTAACAAATTCTCTTTTAACTCTATATTGATTCAGCCAACTTTGATATTTTTGATGGAATCTTCATTCACTGAAAAGAACCAACTTTTTAATTAAATTACGATTTTCCATTATTAAATATTAAGATAACAGTATTATAAATCAGATTTTTTATTTTATTTCGTACACTACAGATACATCTAGTGTAAGTTTCATCTCTCATAATTCAATAGTTCATCATCATATTTCAGCTTCTTCATCAACATCGTCATAAGCCATTTTTGCCATTGCATAATTTGCTGTGCTTACAGCGTAATCATAACTTCTATTTTCGATGATAGATATAGGATCTCAAAGTTTTACATCTCCATATTCAGCCAGATCTGCAGCTTTTTGATGAGCTTTCTCCATGGCAAGTTTTCTAGCTTCTTTGTAGAATGGAGCTTTATCATAAATATCATAACTGATATTATTTAGCAATACTCCACCGATTTCTGAAACTTGAGCGATAATTTTGGAAGCTATTCATTCATTTTCAATATTTGCTTTCTTGATTTTGACTTCTAATGTATGACTAGCTGTATATCATAGTGAAACTCTTCCAGAATCTCTCCAATCGTATTGCTCATAAACGTTTACGTTAGTAGTTTTGATGTCAGCATTTTCTACATCGTATTGCTTGATAATTTCTTTTACTTTATCGATTTTTTCATTTGCATTTTTCTGGGCTTCTGCAGTTGTTGGTGCTGTTTCCTCCACACGGAAACTTAGAATCAAAGTGTCAGGAGTGACGTAAACTTCTCCATTTCATTGAACTGAAATTGAATGTTCAGCTTTATTAAAGTTTTTGCTTGCGAAATATCAAGAGAAGAAAATTGTTAGACAAATAACGATAATTGCAATTAGTTTTTTCATGATTATTAGATTATAAGATAAAAGTTTAATCTAATATTACAACGAATCTATTTTTGGTTTTGTGGCGAGATTTTTAATATTCAATTTTATCTTTTTTCTGAGCCCATTCTTCAAAAACTTTTATGGCCTCAGTTTTATCCATTTGATGGATGGGAAGACTTCTTTCTTCAACTCTTTTCAATTCTTCTTTGTAAATAAAGGCGTCATCAAATCAGATTTTAGCCGCATCTCTTTTTGTATTTGCAAAATATATGGCCTTTGGTCTAGCTCGGTAAAGTGCTCATAGACACATAGGACATGGTTCACAACTTGTGTAAACAATACAACCATCAAGTTGAAAACTTCCTAAGTTTTTACAAGCATCTCTGATAGCCACTACTTCGGCATGAGCAGTTGGATCATTTTCTGATGTAACATGGTTGGCTCATTGTCATACGATTTTTCAATCTTTTACCACCACAGCTCAGAATGGTCCACCTTTCCCAGCTCTCATATTTTCTAGTGAAAGTTCTACAGCTTTTTGCATAAAATCTTCGTGATTCATGACTTCTTGTTTAATTAAAATTATAAGTTATATATGCTGATTTTTGCCTTAATTTCAAGGAATTTAGTCCTTGATTTTTTGTAGATTTACGTTAAATGTAATTATATTTATTCCATAAAAATTTTCATGAATATATTTGAAATTATATGAATAATTGCATGATTATCAGCTGCAGTTCCTTCAATTCCACAAATTTTTCGTACACTTAAAAGTAAAGACGTGAAGTGATTATCTCCATTAATGTTTTGGATATGGGCGATATGATGAGTATGTTGGATTATTTACGGTTGGTATTTAGGTTCTTGGCAAATGGAATTCTTCAATTCAATCACTACAATTTGCTCGGTGATTATGTTGATTCTGATTTGGAAATATTCTAAGAAAAAGAAATAATTACTTTACTCTTTCAATAATTCTTAACTTAGCACTTCTAGCAGCTTTATTAGCTTCTACTTCTTTATAATTTGGCTGAATAACTTTTTTGTTCACCAAATGAAAATTTCCACTTTCTTCTAGTGCTTTGAATGCAAGTTTTGTCATTCTATCTTCAATGCTGTGATATGTCATAATTGCACATCTTCCACCGATATTCAAGCATTCTCAGAAATCTTTCAAAAACGTTTCAAGCTGATCTAATTCGTGATTAGTTTGAATTCTAATTGCTTGAAAAATTACAGCGATTCTTTTATCTCAAAATCAAAGTTCGTGTAGTGTAGTAGTCAAATCGCTTGTAGTTTCTGTCGGACTTTTTTTCCTTTTTTCTATGATTCATTTGACTACATATTCTGCATTTCTTGGAGTAAAATCTCCATATTTGACTAGCATTTCTCCTAGTTCTTCTTTACTTCATTTATTGATTAAATGGGAAGCGGGTTCTCATTTAGAAGTATCAAATCTCATATCAAGAGGAGCGTCGGATTTTATGCTAAATCCTCTACTTCAGTCTTTGAAATGCTCCAAATTCACTCATAAATCTAATAGCATAAAATCAAAAAGTCATTCTTTCTGAGAGATTTCTTTGATATTTGCGTAAGATGAGTGGTAAAAAGAAATTTGATTTTTCCATTCTGCAACAAATTCTTTTCATTTATTCATTACTTTTTCATCCACGTCACAAGCCACAATTTTCAAGTTTTTACATTCATCTGGATTGTTCTCATTCAAATGTGTGAAAAAATATTCCACATGTCCACCATGTCAAAATGTTCCATCAAATGAAAGTTTGAGTGGATGTGGGAGATTTTCATAAGTTTCTTTGGCGAGTACGGGATGATGTCTAAGCATTATTTGGATAATTTAGTAAACTTTCAACTACTCATTCTATTAATTTATTATTTTAAATCAAAAAGAAATAGACTATTAATTCATTTCGTTGAATAAAATAGAAAAATCGTTATATTGTACATAGTAAATAAAATGTTAAA
>Ga0265298_10004836_pt1 | contig 17084 bp, 18 predicted proteins | sample AusTroGonzalo_MG_3_FD_193486 | JGI IMG/M metagenome (GOLD analysis project Ga0265298, IMG submission 193486) | Bovine rumen microbial communities from tropical cattle in Woodstock, Queensland, Australia - Gonzalo_01 | ecosystem: Host-associated > Mammals > Digestive system > Stomach > Rumen ... | reverse complement strand
TTTGTCGAAGGAACTTTTCCATCTTTATCTCTCCCGGGGACTTCAGTTTTCTTCCAGGATTCGGAATCCTTCCCTGTAATCCTGGCCCAGAATCTCCTGGGCCTTTTCAAAATCATACTTTGCGTGGAGCCGGTCCTGCACCTTCAGGAATTCCTTTTTCCCATGCTTCCGGATATACAGTGACTGGGCTTTCGCCGCGTTCACTCCATCATTTGTCGAAACATAGAAGCCCTTTTCGCAGGTCTCCAGACTGTCACATTCATAGCAGCCGTCCAGTCCCTGATCCCTGCAGCATCTGACATTGGGGCAGATACCGTCCGGAGAGACCGTCGCAAAAGAGCAGGTGTTATAGGCTGTCCTGCACGAACCGCACCACTCGCCCAGGAAACAATGGTTACACGAGAGTCCGCAGTAAGCAACAGGATCCACGCCCTTCCTTGCCGTCTTGCACAGTTTGTTTTTGATGCGGCGCATCGCCTCGATATGCATAAGCCAGTGTCTGCTGAAGGGCATTTTGATCAGGCCCCGGATGTCCTTTCCGCACCAGTATGGAATCAGCCAGGCAGCCTCTCCATCTTCGCTGACGCAGCGGGTTGCCTGCAGTTTTGCAATCATATCCTCTCCGAATTTACGCTTCATATCCGCCCAGGTAAGAAGCTTCAAAATCCGGTTTGTGGATTCCATTACTTCCAGCGCATACCGGTACAGTTCCCTGATATCCAGTTCTTTGGAAAACGCGGCAATCGCCTCTCCGGTCAGTTCGTTTCCTGTCGTTATCAACGGAGAATGCACAGACTTGTCAAAGCCCTGCGCAAAGAAAACCTGTGAATCCTCCGCGATCATCTCATGGGCCACGATGTCTTCGATCCGAAAAATATGCCAGATCGAATATCCCAGCGTTTTACTGTGATAACCGTCCGCTCCGGCAAACGGCATCTGCCAGAACGCCTCCTCCGGGTAAGTCATAACAATTTGCCTGATCTGCTCAAACATATCCGCCCGGAAGGCGATCAGTTTCTCCATTGCCTGGCTCAAGGTTGCTTCCTTTGACAGCAACCCCTGGATCTCTTTGTTCATCTCAGCCCAGTTCTTATCCATGATAATCCTCCTTCAACGTATCACGGTACAGCCTGCAGCTGTCCTTCCATCAGCGTGAATTTCAGCACTGTATTTTGAGCTTCATACTGTTGAAGTATTCGCCAAGCGCTAAGTTGTTTCCTGTTGATCGCGGAATCAGGGTGACAGTTGCCGCCAAAGAGAGAGATGATGTCCGCGGACCATATTGCATCAAAGCTCCGACCGCTGTAGAATAAAACAATCAAAAAGAAAGGCGGACCCCCAACAAATGCGCCACGAAATGATTACCCTTCCCGAAACGGGAGTGGAGCTGGAAACCTATCTGACAGACAACCGGGCCGTTGAGCCGGAAAGAAGGAGACCCCTCACACTGATTTTTCCCGGCGGAGCCTATGCCTACAGAAGCGACCGGGAAGCCGAACCTGTCGCTTTAAGGCTCCTCTCGCTTGGAATTCAGTCGATCGTAGTGCGCTATTCCGTGGCGCCGGAGCGTTATCCGAAGGCGCTGGAGGAGGCGGCTGAAGCTGTATCCTACGCACGCAGTCACGCGGAAGAATGGCTTTGCGACCCCCAAAGGATTGCGGTACTTGGCTTTTCCGCCGGAGGGCACGCCGCAGCCCATATTGCCATTAAATGGCATACTATGCCGCAGAAAAAAGACTGCCGGCCCGATGCCATGATCCTGGCCTATCCGGTGATCTCCTCCGGTCCATATGCTCATCATGGCTCCATTCAAAACCTTCTGGGCCCGGACTATGAAAGCCTGAAGACGGAAGTTTCCCTCGAGAACTTCGTGACCGATGGGACTCCGCCCGCGTTCCTGTGGCACACCAGAGAGGATTCATCGGTTCCCCCTGAAAACACTCTTCTTCTGGCCTCCGGCCTTTGCCGTCACGGAATCCCTTTCGAACTTCATATCTGGCAGCACGGCGAACACGGGCTGTCCCTCAGCAATGATCAGGTTTATCCTCCGGACAGTCCGAACATTCATCCGGAATGTCAGGAATGGATTGAGATGGCTGCCCGCTGGCTGCAGACGCTGAATGGGCAGGGCTGAATCCCCCGTTTCCTGTCTACCTGGTTGCGAACACAGGCTGTCCGTTCACAGCGATATCACCTTCAATCGGAATCAATAAATAGCTCCGGCCATCAATAACCCTTGTTTCAAGCAGGTCAGCCTGCTTAGGGTCTATCCTGATGGAAACGCTGGGCATTTCCACTTTGAACTGTTTGGGAGTTACCACATTGACAGCCGGAAGAACCGCGCCTGTTCCAAAGGTCGCGTCAAAACCCTTCCGGAAAGCTTCGACCCGGTCTTCTGACACACCGCCGTCCGTAAGCATCTTCGCCACATCCTGCTTGGAAAGCATCAGGGGCTCGTCATCCCTGCCCTGCTCTTCAATCAGACCGGAAACAACTTCGTGCATCTCCTGCACCACATCCAGAGAGCATTCAGTACCCAGGCTCTGGGCAAGCAGAGTCTGGAAGTTTTCTGTCTGCTCCGCTGCGGGCATCTCCGCCTCGACATTGAAAGCAGCTTTCAGGAAATCCGCATGCGCATCATTGCAATCCTTGCTGAAAAAAAGGATCGTGTTGACATCGGCAGCCCCGCCTTCATAAAGCGGGAACAGGAATCCGAGCGCCGGAGCGCTGGCCAGCCATTCCGGAGTCCGTTCGTGAAAGATACCGTCGGTGGGAAGATATCTCAGCGCAGGCTTTTCCTGTTTTACCGGGCAGACAGCGCAAAGAATGTAGCTGAAAGCCCGATCAGAGTTTTCGTAGTCAATTTCTCCATTCACATCATGCTTCCGGACATCCAGATCGTCATGCATCAAAAGGATCAGCCAGTTCTCAGCATTCTGAGCATCTTCGACCGACTGCATGTCAGGATGCTCCGCACGGATTCCCGCGATCAGGCGGGTAAAAAGCGTTTCCAAAGCTTCCTTATCATTCAGCGCTGTGTCTCTGACGCGGAGAAGGAGATCATCGCTGTCTATCGGAAACGCTATGGGGGTCAGCGTCTGTCCGATCTGTCCGGAGAGAACTTTCCTGAAAATGGACATGTATTTTTCGTTTTCCTGCTCATACAACGATCCGACCGGGAGCTCGAAGCTCGTGATCGGATTGCCGATATAGTCAACATAGCAGCCGCAGATCAGCGATGGATTGCGTTTGTCCGGGTTAAGCCGCCTTTTTATTTCTGCCAGGTCTCTTTGATTCATGTTTTTCAGACTTTCCTTTCTTATTCCATGTTTCCCATCCGCATTTCGGTTTCATCTGTCCCGGATGCTCCCGGAACCGCTGCTGACCGAATGCAGCACGATGCATATTCTATCATTTTGTGCCCGAGGTTGCAATGAGAACACAAAATACTGTGGCAGACATTCCATCACTTTCCGCCTGTTCCCGAAGGCGCCAATAACGCGCGATATTCGCCCGGTGACATTCCTTTTTCTTCGCGGAAAACCCTGTTAAACGTGGAAATGCTTTGAAAGCCGGAAAGCATTGCGATCTCAGTAAGCCTCCGCTCCTTATCTGTCAGCAGTTCCGTCGCCTTCTCCAGCCGGATCATATTGAGCCACTTACTGTAATTGGTTCCCGTGATGCTGCGGAAGATCCGGGAAAAGTATTCCTTACTGATCCCCGCCATCTCAGCCATCGCGCCCTGAGACAGATCATCTGCCGTCAGATTGTTCTTGATGTAGTCCGTTACCGCGATCATCCGGCGCATCACCGTATCGGTATAGCTGTGCGGATCGCTCCTGATCTCGGGAAGAAACTCGTCCCGGTGTTCATCCAACGCCAGCATAAACTCCATCAGCAGCATACAGCAACGGAGTTCACGGTCCGCACTATTCGAGAGCCAGATTTCCTTCATCCGGTCCGAAATATTCCTAAGCCGTGAAACCAGCTCCGGATGTGCGCGAATGCACAGCACATGCAGATTCCGATAGAAGTGCATAATCCGCTGAAGGTCGAAAAGCGAATTGATAAACGCGTTGCTGAACTGTATGATCACTGATTTTTTCCGATCCGCGTCAATAATCGCGTGCATCTCCATCGGCCAGATCAGCAGAAAGTCGCCTTCGATCAGCTCATAGGTTTTCTGGTTCACCATGAAGATGTTCGTACTGCCCGGACCAACGAGGACGATCTCCCCGTAGGAATGCCAGTGTGCCTGATAACTGCGCTCCTCATATCCCGTTGACAGGTTGAACGCGCTTACCCTCTCGAATCCGTAATTCTCGTATTGACTATAATCCATATGCTTCACTCCGGACTGTCAGTTCATGCCTGCAGCAACTGTTTTCTCCGATGCCTGTTCGACGTATTGAAAACGATACTTTATATTAAAGCCTGGCATCAACTTCAGTCAAGACTTTCAGATGCATTTCAGTTCCTGTATCATTCAGCCGCATTTCAGGCCCTGTATAAAAAGTAAGAAGAGCAGAAGTCAAAAAATAGGAAGTCTTTTGATTTATCCAAACCTATAATGAACGACGACGAGGACATGGAGGGGAATGGAAATGAATGCATCCTTCAGTCTGAATAACGATGTAAAGGACCAGGTGCAACCGAGCAAATGAGCATCCATCTTGCTGTGAAACCACGCGCTCCGTTCCCGGGCGACAGGGCCAGACACAGGCAAACGACCCTGAACATGACGGAAGGCAGGCCGCTGGCGCTGCTTTCTGTCTTTGCACTGCCCCTGCTGATCGGCAATCTCTTTCAGCAGGCTTATAACCTTGCGGACTCTATGATCGTCGGGCAGCTGCTCGGCGCCAACGCGCTGGCAGCTGTCGGAGCAACCGGATCCATCTCTTTTCTGTTCTTCTCCCTCTTCAACGGAATCAGCGGCGGCTGCGGCATCGTGACCGCCCAGTTCTTCGGTGCGAAGGAAGACGCAAAGGTCTGTAAATCCATTGCCAATTCAGCATATATCATCCTGGCCTCCTCCCTGCTGACCGGGACGATCGCTTTTGTGATGGCCCCGACCGTGCTTGGCTGGATGGGCACACCGGAGGAGATCCTGCCCGATGCGATTACTTATATGCGCATGACGTCAGCTTCTGTTCCGCTGATCGCCGTATATAACTACGCTTCTTCCATGCAGCGCTCTCTGGGCGATTCCCGGACGCCGCTGTATTTCCTTATCATTTCCTGTCTTCTGAACGTCGGACTGGATCTGCTCTTCGTCGGCGCCTTCGGACTTGGCGTTTTCGGGGCGGCGCTGGCGACCATGCTGTCCCAGCTGCTGGCAGGCGCCGGGTCACTGCTATACGCTTTCCGCCGCAATCCTTACTTCCGGCTGAACAAAGAATCCCTGGTCTTTGACCGGGAGATTACAAAAAAATCGCTCCGTCTCGGGCTGCCGCTGGCACTCCAGTGGAGCCTTATCGCTGTGTCGACCACCGCGCTGCAGTCCACCGTCAACACCTTCGGTCCCACCGCCATGGCAGCCTATACCGCAACAAACCGGCTGGAACAGTTGGTCCAGCAACCCTTTGGCTCCATGAGCATGGCGCTGTCCACTTATACAGGGCAGAATATGGGCGCCGGCAAGATTCAGCGGATCCGGCACGGTTTCCGGGACAGTCTGCTGGCCATGATCGCCCTGGCCGGAATCATGACCCTAATCATGCAGCTCTGCGGCCGGTCACTTGTCGGCCTTTTCGTCAGGGAAACAGATGTGATCGCCATGGGCAGCAGGGCATTGGGAATTACCAGCTTCTTCTACATCTTTCTTGGAATTATTTATGTCTCCCGCGGTGTGCTGAACGGTGTCGGAGACGCTTTCTTCTCCTTTATCAACGGCATTGTGGAAATCGTCGGACGCGTCGGTCTGCCGCTGCTGCTTCTGCATCTGACCACGGCAGGCGTCTGGTCCATCTGGATCACCGCCGGCGTCACCTGGCTCCTGGCCGGTACATCCTGTATTCTGCGGTATATCCATTGGAGAAAGAAAACAGAAAAAACGGATAAAAACGATGATACGGAGGAGAACGGCCAGCTTTAAAGGTAATTATGCGTTGCGGGCTGCTTCCGGAAACGCCACCTTCAGCCTGTATAACAATATAAAGAACCAGGTACAACTGAGCAAATGAGTCACCATCCTGCTGTGAAACTACGTATTCAATCCTGCAATTGCATCCTATGGCAGGCTGTTTCCCTGTTCATCATTCTGAATATTATTCATCCGGGCATAGCTTCCGCCCTTTGCCACCAGCTCCGCATGGGTTCCGCGTTCTGTAATACATCCTTCTTCAATCACCAGGATTTGATCGGCATTCCGGATGGTTGAGAGACGGTGCGCGATCGCAATAATCGTTCGTTTCCCAGCAACACCCGCAATGGCTTTCTGAATCTGCTGTTCTGTTTCCACATCCACGGAAGCTGTTGCCTCATCCAGAATAATGATCGGCGATTTCCGCAGAATCGCACGGGCGATGGCGACCCTTTGCTTCTGTCCGCCGGACAACCGCAGCCCCCGTTCTCCGACCTGGGTCTGATAACCTTCCGGCATCGCGAGGATATCATCGTGAATATTGGCCGCTTTGGCCGCTTCCTCAATTTCCTCTATATTTGCATCCGGCACAGCATAACCAATGTTCTCTGCAATGGTTCCGTTGAACAGGAACGTATCCTGCAGCACCGGAGAAATATTTTGCCGCAGGCTTTCAATCGTCACGCCCCGGATATCATGTCCGTCAATCAGAACACGGCCGGAAGTCGGCTCATAAAACCTGGAGATCAACTGGGTCAGGGTGGTTTTCCCCACGCCTGTCGGCCCGACCAGCGCAAGCATCTGACCTGGTTTGCAGACAAAGGAAACATCCTGCAGCACCGGAATTCCTTCCCCATAGGAAAAACTGACATGATCGAAGGATATCTCGCCCTGCACATTTTTGAAAATCTCCGCTCCTTCCCGATCCCTGATCTCCGACGGCGCATCCAGCACAGTAAGCACCCGTTCTGCTCCTGCCATAGACTGCTGCATGTTTTCCAGCAGATTGGCAAGTCCGGTTACCGGCCCGTAAAACAAGCTCAGGTACAGCAGAAAAGCCACAATATCCGCCACGCGCAGACCTTCCCGATATGCCAGGTATCCTCCGAAGCCCACCACCAGGATCGTACCGAGGGATGAAATGAACTCGACAGACGGATGAAAAACCGCGCTGATTTTCAATGCCTGCAGCATGGCACGGACATGCTCAAAATTCTGTTTGTCAACCTGTTCCGTTTCATATTCCTCCCGGCCAAAGGACTGAATCTCATGAATCCCGGACAGATTGTCCTGCAGCTTTCCGTTCAGCTCGCCCATCTTTTTCTGGGAGATCCGGAAAAAAGGACGGACTTTTTTGGAAAAGATAATTCCGGAGGCAAAGATCAAAGGAATCGGCGCACAGGTGATCAGCGCCAACTTCCAGTTAATCGTCAGCAGAACAATCAGCACACCGGTGAAAGTAACCAGGTTGGTAATTGTCTCCGGGATCATATGAGCATACAGCAGTTCAAAATCCCGGGTGTCGTTCACGATCCGGCTCATCAGATCGCCGGTCTGCTTATCGTGAAAGTATCCCAGATGCATATGTTCCAGCTTGTCGTAGGTCCTGGTCCGCAAATCACCCACCAGATACCAGGCAGCCTTATGGGCCAGGTAATTGCTCAGAAAACGGAAAAGAATGCGCAGCAGGTAAAGCACCACCAACGCCGCTGTCAGAAGCCCGATCGTATGCAGTCCTTCTTCGTTGATTCCCGTCTCCACAATGCCGGTCATGGAGGAAAGCAGTTTAGGCGCGGCCAGATTAACCGCCGTCAGTGCCAGCGTGGACAGGATCGCAACAATATAGAGCGTTCTGTATCGGATTGCTTCTCGGCTGAGCCGCCACAGGGTTTTGATCATGATGCCATCGCTCCCGACATATATTGATACTTATACTCGCTAACGTATTATTCTGCCAACTGCAGCGAATGCCTGAAAGATTCTTCGCAATCACTCAGAATGACAATTGGGACAGTTATACTCAATGTTATTATACCGTAAGAATGCATCGCCGGACTGCCTGTTTTTTGATAAAAGACTGCCTGATTTTTGCACAGGGGGTTCACATGGCGGCTGCTCCGTTTTTTTGTTTCCGGGCACTTGTGAAATGCCTGGGAAGCATGTAAAATACAGGTTAATCCCATCCTCACACAGGGAAAGGCCCGAAGAGCGAGAGGAGATTACTCAGGCGGACGTTGAAAAAGCGGCCCGCCGGCTGTTCAATTTATTACTGGAGGGTCATAAATGAAACACAGAAGATTTGCTCTTTTGCTTGCCTTATTCATTGCCGTCTCTGCAATGCTTCAGGGAACAAATGCTTTGGCCGACGAAATGAAGTATATTCAGACAATTTATCCCCTTGAAAGAAACGGAACAGCGCTGTATCTGTCACAAACTTTGCTCAGCGGAACGCAGCCACAGAAGCAAATTCTGCTGGTTCACGGTGTTACGTATTCTTCCCATGAGTTCGATATCGATTATCAGGACTACAGCCTCGTCAGGCAATTGGCCCGAAACGGATATGGCGTGTGGCTGCTGGACATCGCGGGATTCGGAAGATCTGAAAATGTTGAGGACGGTTTCATGGTGGATTCTGCTTATGCTGCAGAGGATATCCATACGGCTGCGGAAAGGATCATCCGTGAAACCGGACAGGAAAGGATCGATGTATTGGGGTGGAGCTGGGGGACTGTGACAGTCAGCCGATTCGCGGCATTGCATCCGGAAATGATCGGCAAGCTGATTCTGTACGCACCCATTCTGTGCGGGATCGGTGATTCTGAAATCACGGAACCGTTTCACCATAATACCTGGGAGCATGCCGCAGATGATTTTCAGCGATGCCCGGACGGTTCCTTTGATGAGTCCGTTACTGACCCGGCAGTTTTGGAATGGTTTTGTTCAGGCTGCTGGCATTACGACGGCGAATCGAGCCCGAACGGGGGCAGAAGAGATCTCTGCGTGGATTCTTCCAATCTATTGATCGATCTGACACAGATCCGTACGCCGACCCTGGTCATTTGCGGTGATCAGGATCCCTATCTGGACTATCATCTGGTAAACCGATGCCTGGACAATCTGCCGGATGGCTCTGCTCTGGAAATCATTCCGGGCGGATCGCATGTCGTTTATCTGGAAAAACCGTTTTATCATGATTTTCAGGAACGCCTGCTGAGATTTCTTCAGGATGAAATCTCCATGGATAATGCTGCCTGAATTGGCATCATTTGGATCCAATCTGCATTTCACTCATCATCGCAGAGCCAATAATCATTATTGCACCGATGATGCCGGTGACGTTCAGCGGCTCTTTTAAAAGCAATGCGGAAAACAACAGGGCAGAGACCGGGTCGATATAGCTGAAGATAGCGATTGACTGGGCCTTTAACCCATCCATACTGCCGAAATACAGAACATAAGCAATCCCTGTATGAACAATACCTACAATCACAAGCAGTATCACCGTGAGCGGATCGAATTTTATGCTGCCGACTCCACCCGTAAACAACATATACGGGATCATAACGATTCCGGCGGAAAAAAGCTGAATCGTGGTTTTCTGATAAGCATCCATTCCGCTGATCTTTTTATTCATAATCACAACGGCAGCATAAAACACCGCAGCACCAAGTCCGAGCAAAATTCCCGATATATCCCCTTTCTTTGCTGCTTCACCGCTGATCACGCCGGACACAAGCACCATCCCGGCAATAGCCACAAGCGCGCAAATACCTTTTTGAGGCGTCAGTTTTTCCTTAAAGAGGAGCGGGGACAAAAGGACAACGATCGTGGGCTGCATATAATAACAAAGCGTAGCCACCGCCACAGTTGTATGGTTGTACGCCTCAAAAAGCAATATCCAGTTCACGCCCATTATAGCACCGGTGACAGCAAGCCATATTACAGTTTTCGCCGGAAGTTTCTCCCCGGCGGTCTTTTTCCGAAGCCTTATGAAAGCAAGCAGAAACAGACCTCCCAGTATCCCGCGTGAGAAAGCCAGAAATGCCGACGGGACAGCAATATACCTCCTGAATATTCCAATTGTTCCAAAGATCAGCATGGATGCGATAAACATCATTACTGATTTTCGGTCGTTTCCAGCGCTTTTCACATTATCACCCCAATAACTCCCGACTCGTCGTTATAAGAACAGGCCCGCCGGTTAACATGAACCTGCGGACCGATAATGATTATTTCTCTTCAGCAGCGCTTCAGAGCGGAAACCCGGTCTTCGATGCTTTTCCGGAATTGATCATCCGTCATGGAAAGATCCCGGGTTGCCTGCAGGTCTTTCGTGACGCCTCGTCTGGCCATCAGATATTCGTCGATCCAGGGATATTTCATGGATTGACCCTCCTTTGGATTCCCGGGTACAGGATAACTCCGCAAACACGGCATCATTATGTCATGTTAAAAATGGATTGTCAAATCACCGTCAGCGTTCTTTTGCGTAGTAAACAAAATCAGTATCCCGTTTTATTTCCGAATACCCCTGTCCGGCGTAGAAGGCGTTCGTTCGGCTGTTCCAGACAGGGGTGTCAAGCGTAAAAACCTTTACATCCGGGAACAGTGTCTCGATTTCCTGCATCATAAAGATACCGTACCCTTTCCGAAAGTGCTGCGGATCAATGAAGATTCTTCCTACATTCAGCGTATCTCCCTGCCGGAACAGAATCGCCCCACCCATAATTACTCCATTCTCGTCAACCAGTTTGAACAAATGATTCATCCTGGCTATTCTGACATGAAAGGAGACAGACTGATATCCGGGCGGGCCACCGGGAGAAGCAGCTCCCACCTCCACATCACTGTCGAAAGCCTGCCTGGAGATAGCGGTCAGCACCAGCGCGTCTGAAGTTCCGGCTTTCATGAACTGTAAATTCATAAATCACATCTCCCGATTTTTTACCTGCAGGCGATATAAACGTCCATGCTCTCGCCATCTGTTTCAAAGCAGGGGATTACTTCATTTTCCACATGTCCCAATCCGTTCGTTCTCATATAATCCTGCAATGTGAGATACGCGCCAGGTATCGTAACAAAGGGGTTGTCAAACGGCCTGTCAATATGAATCGCGGCATATTGATGGGCAGGTTGTTCTTTTATTTCATACCCTTCGGGAGTAACATCCTTCGGCAATATCAATGCCGCTGTATATCCATGCATGTTGAACACATTCACCTGCTCCTGCGACAGCTTCGGAAAATCCCAACCAATGACTCTCGGATTTACGATTCCGTTTTCCTCGGCGCATTTGTACATCCTGCCGATAGCATCCGTTTCCGGATCACGGCTGATTACGGTATACTCCACATAACGGAATCTTTCGACTTCCTCCGTACGGAGATTGGAATACGCATTGCTGCGCTTATCCATTTCTTCCCTGAAGAGATTATCCAGCGTGCAGTTAAAGATTTTGCAGATTTCAAGCGCCTTGTCCATTTCCGGATTTGCCGCATCCATTTCCCACTTTGAGATTGTCTGACGGCTTACGTTCAGCTTCTCCGCCAGCATTTCCTGTGTCATGTTTGCACTCAGTTGCCTTAAATACTGAAGGTTTTTACCAAAGCTCATGATTCTTCTCCCTCTTCCTCAATGTCTGCTGATCCTGATCATTCTCTGCACCGCGCCGCAAGGAAAGATTAACACGGAACAGACAGCCATTCCACCAACTCAAAGGCGCTGTTTTAAAGAATTGCGCAACTACAGGTTGCATCATTTTTCACGAATGATGAGCCTTGTCAAATCCGGAGCTGTACCCGCCAACGTATTATGGTGCCAATTATTGTGAGTGCCTGCAGTGACACGGCTGGCATCGTTTATCGTTCATCAGCATATTCATCAGCGGGAAGAATATCCTTCTCTTCGTACGGTTTATTCCAGGAACCGATCTCAATCAGATTGCCTTCGGGATCGGCAATATAGCAGGTTCTTTGTCCCCACGGTTCCGTTTCCGGAGGTAAAACAGATACTGCGCCATTCGCCACGGTATGTCTGAAAGCCTCATCCACTTCATCAAATGTGTCCACATAAAGCGCGATTTCGGAATGACCGTTCAGACCCTTTACATATTCATACCTCCGGTGCGTCATCTTTTCAAAGTCCTTCCTGCCGTACAGCAGAAACAGGGTTCCGTCTTTAACAAGATATACGTTTTCTGCATCTTCCGTTTCCCTGATCTCAAAGCCAAGAACATCCCGGTAAAACCGAATCATTTTCCCCATATCATTCACCAGCAGCCCAAATCCATCCAGTCGCATTATCCTATTCCTCCCTGTACTTCCGGTTGTTTTTTCTGACCTCAGCCATTTCTGCGATCAATTCCTCCAAGGGGCGGTATTCGCCACCCCACCATTCAAACACATGCATACCTTCTTCTTCAAGAACAGGCCCGGTCAGTCTCATCCGGATGCCAAGCTTTTCGAGCAGACCCTCACGGTCAACCGGGATCGCATCGTTCGGCGTCAGCTTTGAAAACTCCTCATAAGAAACGCCAAAGACAACATTTTCAATACCCAGGGACGCGATTGCGCACAGACATCGTTTACAAGGGGCACAGCTGGTATACAACACTGACTCCTTCAGAATATTATCAGAATACCGGTTCGCACATTTGTGAACCAGATTGAATTCCGCATGACCAAAAAGACCCTTTTCCCAGTCTGCAGTGTTTTCAGCTTCCTCCAGAATCTCTCCGCCATGGACGAGCAGCGCACCGAAAGTATCAAAGCCTTTCTTTCCCGCCCGGATCGCCATTTCGTAGCAGCGTTTCATATATTTCCCGTTATCCATACGGCAATTCTCCTTCAGCAGATCCGGCATATCCCATTACTCCTCCCGAAGCACATCGTAGAATGAATAATCAACCTCGCCGTGAATATGATCCAATGCTCCTTTCACCAGCTCCCTGATCATCAGGCATGAAACATGCGGGAGATGAATATTCGGCCCGGCAATGATTCCATGATCGGCTGATGTCACGAATCCTCTCGGATTATAGTTCTTCGGATTTCCTTCAACCAGCACAGCTTTATACCCAAGCCGAACTGCTTTCTCAAAGCCGTATTCAATCAATTCCCTGGAAATATGCTGCCGCTGGTACTCCGTCCGGACTGCGACCGGCGTCAGGATCAGCAGTTCATCTTCATACTTTCCCTCGATATGGAATCGTGAAAACATGGCATAGCCGAGAATCAGATCATCCTCATTCACCATGATCAGTTCCAGTTCCGGCACATAATATTTCTTTGCCCGAATCTCCTCCACAAGAGAACGGACTGTCTTTCCCTCTTCCGGGCTGTCCCATTTTGCGAACACATCCTCTACCAGTTCCAAAGATGGCTGAAGATATTTCTGTTCCATTGATTTTATAACTCTCTGCATTCCATTGCCTCCTGTCCAAAAAATGCTTCCATTCCGGCCAACGCATCTTTTTTCGCTTTTTTTCTCACCCCCACACAACAATCTGTTTCAAGAGCAATTATACTCCAGAACCCAAAAATGCAAAAGACGGGACGGGAAACGGATCCCGACCCATCCCTGTAAGCGGTCTTCATCAGAAAACGTGATGTCCGGTAATGTCAGTATGATTCGACATCGTTCTCAATCTCCTTGATAAACCTGGCAGGTACACCGCCAACCACGCAATTATCCGGCACGTCCTTCGTGACCACGGCTCCGGCGGCTACAACCACATTGTTCCCGATCTTCACCCCCGGCAGGATTGTCACGTTACCGCCGATCCAGACGTCATTCCCGATGGTGACAGGTTTTGCAATTCCCAGGTGCTTTCTCCGCCCCATGGGGGAAAGCGGATGACCGACAGTAGTAATCAGCGTGTTCGGACCGATCATCACGTTATCCCCGATAAAGATTTCCCGAATATCCAGCATCGTGATGTTGTAATTGCCCGTGAAATTGTTTCCTATATGGATATTTTTCCCGTTATCACAGTTGAAGGTTTTGGCAATCCAGACATGTTCCCCCATGCTGCCGAGATGCTCCCGGAGAACAGCCCGCTGCCCGGCAAAATCCAGGGGATCAAGAGCGTTGAACCGCTGACACCAGATAATAGCCTGCTCCTTCAGGGCATCCACTTCTTCATCATCATAGCAGTATTCCAGGCCTGCCTTCAGCTTTTCCAGTTCAGTCATTTTCAAAAGCCTCCTGTCTGTATTTTTCTCTGCAGGTGCAGTGTTTTATTTCCTTACCGTCAGGCTATTGAAGAAGCGGGCAAACAGGTGCTTTCGATTTCTGCTCATCCCGCTGAGCTTCGGATTCCGCAGCTCCGGAGAGCCGACATCCTCAGCCAGAATGACGGACAGGTTGGCTGTATAAGCGGTATTGATCAGGTTCATCATGGTTACTCCTCCTTCAGCGATTGCTGGTCGTTTGGTTCCTGCTGACATGTGTATCATAGCAGAAACCACAGGAATATCTTATATATTTATTGAAAATCTTATAGAATAATATTGCATTTTTCTTTTGACCGCATTATACTTATTCCGTGGAGCATTCCAAAGCAGATGCGGGAGATGTGAGCATGGCTGTTAACCAGAAGATTGCGGAAGCACTGAAACGAATTTCTTTCGAACATCGCGAGGCGGATTACCATCATCACACCTACGATGAAGACATGTTTCAGTATGAGCTGATCAGGAACGGCGATCTGAAGGCGTTGGAAGTCGGTAAAAAGATGTTCGAAGGCCCGACAACCGGTCATCTTTCAGATGATCCCGTAAAGAATTACCAGTTTCTGTTTGTCGCATCCATCACGCTGGCCTGCCGGTTTTGCATCGAGGGAGGAATGCCGACGGAAGAAGCATTCAATCTGAGCGATCTTTATATCCGGCAGATGGAAAAATGCAGCACCGTTGACGAGATCTTTGTGCTGCATGATGTGATGTTCCGGGACTATACAACACGGATGCAAGCGATTCGAAGGAAAGACGCCTTTTCCCGCCCCGTCACCCGTTGCATAGATTATATTGAGAACCATTTACAGGAACCGCTGACCGTTCGCGTGCTTTCACAGGAACTGGGAATCTCTGAATCACATCTTTCAACGGTCTTCAAAAAAGAAATCGGTATCGCTGTGTCGGAATATATCCGTCGTATGCGGATTGACACAGCAAAAACCCTCCTGCAGTATACGGATTTCTCCTGTCTGGAAATCGCCGAGTACCTGTGTTTTTCCTCAGATTGCCATTTTTCACAGGTGTTCAGCAAATATACGGGACAGACACCCAGAGAATACAGGAAACTCAATTATCAAAAGCACTGGAAATCAAACAACTGAGTCTCATCTGTTTATGTCCATTCCTTCCATCTGGAGCAATTTCATCTTTTTATCAATACCTCCGGCATAACCCGTCAGGCTTCCATCCGCCCCAACCACCCGATGGCAGGGAATGATCAGCGAGATCGCGTTATGTCCGACTGCACCGCCGACAGCCTGCGCGGACATACGATGTACGTTAAGCTGAGTTGCGATCCTTTCCGCAATCTGCCCATAGGTCATGGTTTCGCCATATGGAATTGTCAGAAGAACTTTCCATATTGCTTTACGGAATTCTGTCGTCCTCATGTTCAGCGCCGGTATGAACCCCGGGTCTTTTCCGCCGAAATAGATATCCAGCCAACGAACAGCTTCATCAAATGCGGACAGATCCCGCTCGGAATACGCAGCAGAAAGCGTTTCAGCAAAATGCTTCTGTCCGTCAAACCACAGACCGGTCAGGGCTTTCCCGTCGCTGGCCATCGTAATACCGCCCAGCGGCGAATGATAATGATGTATGTAATCCATCGGCATAAAGGTCCTCCCGATACCGGCGCTTCCAGTGTTTATGCCAGCAGTGTCCGGTGAAGGATGGCTCCCTGATGCGCGGGATCAATCCGCAGCACCGCGTCCAGGCATCCTTCCGCCCGTTCCCTGTCCCCGAGGCCCAGGCTTCCCAGCGCAATCAGGTATTCGCAGTGCGCCCGGTTCTTCAGCGTCAGATCTTCGTCAAAAAGCTGCAGATCCGGCAGCGAAACGGCAAAATAATCGATCCGCACTTCGTCATAGTAGTGTCTCTCGCCGTAGCTGATCAGCTTGTGGAACCGGGAAGCCGCCTTTTCCTCCCTGCCCAGCGCCTTGTGCGCCAGTCCCTGATAAAAGATCATATCCGCCGGCTGATCGTTATAATACATCATACCCGCCGGTTCCTCGTTCCCTTCGGAGGCCCTTTCCAGGTGTTTCTGTGACTCTTTTTCCATGTCCAGTGCCTTCTCTGCCACGCCCAGCAGATAATAGATGTCGTTGTCCTTCGCGCCTTCCAGTTTTCCCTCTCCCAGGTTTTCCGGAAAAACCAGCGCCTCTTCCAGCAGCGACTTCGCCTTCGCGCAGTCTCCGGCCACCAGCGCCGCCCGCGCGGTCTGCTTCAGCGAAACCGCATACTGGGCGGTCACTTTTCCTTCCCCGCCTTCCCAGGGATGGAAATGTCTCCCGCGGATGATATCCAGCGCTTCTGCGTATCTTCCCTGCAGGTTCAGCAGCGTGCAGTATTCAATGCAAAGGTCGTCCCGCTTCATTACGGTCTCCCGGTGCGCTTCCAGGAACGCAAACCGTTCCCCAACGTTTCTCCGCAGCTTCCGGTACAGCTGGTCCAGTTCCAGCAGCACCCGCGCGTCGCTCCCGTCCAGCGCGTACGCCCGCTCCATGCATGCCAGGGCTTTTTCCCTGTCTCCGTGCTTGTTGAAATACGCCAGCGACAAATTCCGCCATACCGTCGGGAAGGAAGGATCCCCCTCCGCACTTTTCTCCCAGCACGCGACAGCTTTTTCATATTGCCGCCGGTCATACCACAGACACCCCAGGTAATAAGGCGCCCGGCTGTCCCCCGGGTTCTGCTCCATGGCAAATTCCAACGCAGTAATATCCTCCAGCCGGTTCGGGAAGCAGTACAGCGGATCGGCCTTCGCC
>Ga0265298_10004835_pt1 | contig 17084 bp, 13 predicted proteins | sample AusTroGonzalo_MG_3_FD_193486 | JGI IMG/M metagenome (GOLD analysis project Ga0265298, IMG submission 193486) | Bovine rumen microbial communities from tropical cattle in Woodstock, Queensland, Australia - Gonzalo_01 | ecosystem: Host-associated > Mammals > Digestive system > Stomach > Rumen ... | reverse complement strand
AAACCGTATCCTTTTTAAAGTCAATCCGTTCTTTGAGATGAGCGGCGAGTTCTACAAGCTCCGTTTGGGAGTGCGCTTGGACGGTGTGAATCGTGTTCAGGAGAAGGACAAGTTTTTTGCGGTTCGTCCAGATGTCAGCGGAAGTCTGTTTGTCTTGAACAAGAAACTGGAGTTTTATGCCGGCCTGAACGGTGGCAGGAAACTGTTGACCTATAGCGAGATCATCAATGAAAACCCCTTCGTTGGAAACAATCTCATGTTGCTGGCTCAAAACGTCAAACTCGGCTTTGAGGGTGGAGTACGCACCAATATTGCCGAAATTGTTGATTTGCACTTGGGCGTGAGGTATCGTCACACGGAAAATGACCCGTTCTATGTTTTGAAGTATGAATTTGTTGATAATGAGGTGATTAGTAATAAGTTTGACTTGCTTTACGACGAAACTAAATTAGTGACCGTCTTGGCCGATGCCCGAGTCAAAATGCGTAACAGCCTCACCGCCGATTTGGGCTTTGCCTACAACAGTTGCAAACCTACCACTGAGGAGTATGCTTGGTATCGCCCCACGACCGAAGGCAAATTGAAATTGACCTACGACTTGAACGATCAACTATCATTTAATGCTGCGTTCCTCTATCAAGGAGGACGCTATGCCAAGGTTTGGAATGACGGTCCTTATTGGAAGTATCCTCCACATTATTTCGTGGAAAAACTGAAAGACGTCTTCGACCTCAGCATCGGTGCGGATTATAAGGTGAACGACCAACTGACGGCCTTCGCGCTAGTTGACAATGTGCTTTGTCAGAAGTACCAATTGTATTACAACTATCCAGTTACAGGCATCCAGCTCTATGCAGGCGTGAAAATGAAATTCTGAAAACGCCTTAAACGCCATGAAAAGCCCCTTCTCATCAATGGGGCTTTTCTTTTTCCAGCGTATGCGAAGAAAACGCGTTTGCGAAATTTGGCTATTTTTAGCCTTGTAGAGCCGTTTTTGCCTTAAAACAATTTTTTCAACTTTTTTGACCATCGTGCCGAAAAATTGTGTATCTTTGCACCTTTATTTGAAAAACGCAAAAAATCAGAAAATGACTGAAGAAGAGAAAAGAGAATTGGCAAGCGAGGAATACGGTGCCAGTAAAATCCAGGTTCTTGAGGGCTTGGAGGCCGTGCGCAAACGTCCGGCCATGTATATCGGCGATGTACATTTTCGTGGCTTGCACCATTTGGTATATGAGGTAGTCGACAACTCCATCGACGAGGCCATGGCGGGCTATTGCGACCATATTGATGTCCGCATTCTGCCTGGCAACGCCATCAGCGTGTTGGACAACGGTCGTGGTATCCCTACGGGTATGCACCCCAAGGAACATCGTTCCGCATTGGAAGTGGTGTTGACCGTGCTTCATGCTGGAGGTAAGTTCGACAAGGGTTCCTACAAGGTCTCTGGCGGTTTGCACGGTGTGGGTGTCAGCTGCGTGAACGCACTTTCCACCCATCTCACTGCCGAGGTCTATCGTGAAGGCCAGATTTTCAAACAAGAATATGAGTGTGGCAAGCCGCTCTACGATGTGAAAGTGGTGGGCAAGACCGACCTGAACGGTACTCGTATCACTTTCCAGCCTGACGGTTCTATTTTCCAGACGACAGAATACGATTACAGCACTTTGGCCAATCGTATGCGTGAGCTGGCTTACCTCAACCACGGCATCACCATCGTGCTCACCGACGAGCGCACGAAGGACGAGAACGGCGAATACCGCAGCGAGACCTTCTATTCCGATAATGGTCTCATCGACTTCATCGCCTATCTGGATGCCAACCGCGTGAAACTCATCCCAGAGCCGATTTCCATTTCAGGGGAGAAGAACGGTGTGCCGGTCGAAATCGCTTTGGAATATAACGACGAGTATAAGGAGAATCTGCATTCGTATGTCAACAATATCAACACGATAGAAGGCGGTACCCACTTGCAGGGCTTCCGTTCGGGCTTGACGCGCTCGTTTAATGCCTATGCGGAGAAAAGCGGATTGTTGGAGAAGCTGGAGAAGCAGAAAGTGAAGATTTCGCCCGATGATTTCCGCGAAGGCTTGACGGCGGTCATCTCTGTGAAGGTGCCAGAGCCTCAGTTTGAGGGCCAGACCAAGACCAAGCTCGGCAATGACGAGGTGATGGGTATCGTCAACTCGATTGTGGGTCAGCAGCTTTCCGACTATCTTGAGGAGCATCCCAAGGAGGCCAAGACCATCTTCGACAAGGTGACACTTGCCGCCCAAGCTCGCCAAGCGGCCCGTAACGCCCGCGAGAAAGTGCAGCGCAAGGGTGCCCTTTCGGGATTCAGTCTGCCTGGCAAGTTGGCCGACTGCTCCGACCGCGACCCGGCAAAGACAGAGCTTTATCTCGTTGAGGGTGACTCGGCAGGCGGTTCCGCCAAGCAGGGTCGTGATCGTAACTTCCAGGCCATCCTGCCCTTGCGCGGTAAGATTTTGAACGTCGAGAAGGCTATGGAACACCGCGTGTTCGACAGCGAGGAAATCAAGAACATCTACACGGCTTTGGGTGTGACCATCGGCACAGAAGAGGACAGCAAGGCTTTGAATATGGAGAAGTTGCGCTACCACAAGGTCATCATCATGACCGATGCCGATGTGGACGGTAGCCACATCACCACCCTGATTCTGACCTTCTTCTTCCGCTACATGCGCGAGTTGATTGAGAACGGCTATGTGTATTGCGCCACGCCGCCTTTGTATCTCATCAAGCGCGGCACCAAGCCGATATGCTACTGCTGGACCGACGATGAGCGTATTGCCAAAATGGCTGAGCTGACCAAAAACGGCACGGTAAGCGGATATGACGTGCAGCGTTACAAAGGTCTGGGTGAGATGAACCCCGAGCAGCTTTGGGAGACCACCATGGACCCGGCTCATCGCACGCTGCGCCAAGTGACTATCGAGAACGCCATGGAGGCTGACCACATCTTCTCCATGCTGATGGGCGACGAAGTGGCCCCGCGCCGCGAGTTCATCGAGCAGAATGCCACTTACGCGAATATCGACGCTTGATTATTGAAAATCAAATGGATATGAAAAAGGAGAGCCAAATGGCTCTCCTTATTTTTTTGTATGTCAATTTTATGCAAATCTGAAAATCGGATTTTATGATTTGCATAAAACCAAGAAAAATTTCTTCATCCCTTGCACATTTCATTTTTTATCGTGACCTTTGCCCCAAATAAATTTCGCTTATGGGAACATTCAAGAAAGGTGAGAAGATTGGCAAGTATGTCATCAACTCGTTTATAAAGCAAGGCATTGTGGCTGAGTCATATACGGTGCTCGGACCCGATGACAGGATGTATTTTATGAAAGTGTACGACTTTCGCCGTATTCCCCGTGAGCAGCTTTTTGAAGGCAAGGAAGTGTATGAAATCCACCTTTGCAAAGAGCTGAACACGGACGAAAACCAGAACGTCATCCGCTATGTCGACAATGGCGAGGTGAAAAAAAGTAATACGGTTTACCATTATCTTGTGACGGAGTTTTACCGTGGCAAGTTGCTTTTTGATGCCGTTAGGGAGGAAGGCTGTTTTGACCTTGAGGACGCAGTGCAAATCACACTCTGTGTGTTGAGCGGGCTGTCGTTCATCCATTCCCGTGCCATGATACACAACGACATACGTCCGTCGAACATCATGCTGCAGGAATTGGATGACGGTATGCTGATGCCCACCATCATCGACTTGGGACACATCTCCTATATGGTCAAGGGTCGTCCGACCTTCGTCGACGAGGATTTGATGCCGTATTTCCGCGCTCCAGAGACTTTCCGTGCGGTTTATACGGTGAAGAGTGACATCTTCTCCACAGGTGCACTCTTGTATTTCCTCATCTTCGGCAAGTCGCCATGGGAGGCTATGGATTTGAGAATTTTGGAAGGCGACAAGCAAAAAATTGCCGATGAGGTGAAAAAGGCAAGAAAGCAAGACCTGGTTTTGGAGACGGAAGAGGTCAAACTCCCTGATTATATGAAGGCTATCCTGCAAAAGGCCTTGGCCAAGAAGCCTGAAGACCGTTTTGCGTCGGCGGCGGAGTTTGCACAAGACCTGTTTGACAAGGTGATGCCCGAGTTGGCCAAGCTGATGGAAGAGGAAGAAACAAAACCACAACCTGAACAGAAAGGTCAAGACAACAATGGCCCGACAATTACCTTTAAGAAAGGTTCGGGTAGCGGCTTCGACAATGTTACAGGTCGCGATGAACTGAAGGAACAGTTGCGCAAAGAGGTGCTGTTTGCCCTGCAAAATCCTGAAAAAGCGAAATTGTACAAGCTGCCGGCCATCAACGGCGTGTTGCTTTATGGTCCTCCTGGCTGCGGTAAGAGTCTCGTGTTGAGGAGTTTTGCAGAGGAATTGGGCTTCAATTATACCGTCATCAGTGGCCCCGAGATGGGACATATCTATCAGGAGGGTGTGCTGGACAATCTGCAACGCGTGTTCGATGCGGCTGAAATCAAGGCGCCGTTTGTCATCTGCATCGACGAACTGGAATTTTTGGCACCCAATCCGAATGGCGAAGGGGAGGAGAACGTTACGCCGCAGATTTCGGCCTTGTATGGCATGATGAACGAGTGCTCAAAGAAAGGCATCCTCGTGGTGGCCACCACCAACCGCCCCGACCTCATCGACCAGAGTATCATGCGAATAGGCTGTTTCGACCGCGTGTTCTTTGTGCCGCAGCCTGACTTCGAGGCGCGTAAGGACATCTTCATGGCGCATCTGAAAGAGCGTCCCTGCGAGGGACTCGACTTCGACGAACTGGCCAAGTTGTCTGACGACTTCAACGCGGGCGACATCACGGAGGCCGTCAACGAGGCTGCCATGACCGCTGCCTACAATGATGTTCCGATTTCGCAAAAAATCCTCGTCGACGTGCTGAAATACAAGAACCCGACCTATTCCACCAAGACGCGTATCGGCTTCAACAAAGGTTAATTGCTATGAATGTCAATGGATTGGTTTCCAGGTGCTTGAAGTCGAAAGGTGTCGTCGCGAAAAAGAGTGATTTGGGCCTGAATTTCACCTATCAGGACTGGAACTTTCTCCTGTGGAACGATAGGGAAGACCCCATGTTTTTCCGCTTGACTTTGCCAGGTATCTTTGATGTGACGGATGCCAACTTTGCGCGTGCTATCATGGCTTGCAACAACATCAATTGGAACTACAAGGTGGTGAAGGCGGTGCTTTACGACTATGAGGACGGAAAGGAAAAAGGCGCATCGGTGTGGATGTGCTATGAGCAGCAACTCGATACAGCTCTTGATATGGAAGCTCTCATTCAGCGTGCCGTACAAAGCCTTTTGGCTGCATGTGAGGCTTTCACCAAAGAAATGACAGACGAATAAAACTAATTATATGAGAATCAAATTCTTACTTATTTCAATGCTTATGACGACAGCCGCCATCGCGCAATATGCGCCCGCTGGCGACAAAATCAAGACAAGATGGGCGGAACAAGTCTCGCCCGAAAACGCCCTGCCTGAATATCCGCGCCCGATGATGGTGCGCCCTGACTGGAAAAACCTTAACGGTCTGTGGCAATACGCAGTCACGGCGAAAGGGGAAAAAGCTCCCCAAAACTATGAAGGCGACATCCTTGTGCCGTTTTGCATCGAGTCGTCGTTGTCGGGTGTGCAGAAGGAGGTTGGACCCGACAATGACTTGTGGTATCAAAAGACCTTTTCTGTGCCTGCCAATTGGAAAAGCGGGCGTATCTTGCTCCATTTTGGCGCAGTTGATTGGATGGCGGATGTTTGGGTGAACGACATCAAAGTTGGTTCACACACAGGAGGTTACACGCCTTTTACTTTCGACATCACACAAGCCTTGCAGGGGAAGCAAAACAATCTCATTGTTCGCGTTTGGGACCCGACCAACAGCAGTTACATCCCGCACGGCAAGCAAGTCATCAAGCCGCGTGGTATTTTCTACACCTCCGTGACGGGTATTTGGCAGACCGTTTGGCTTGAAAATGTACCTGAAGACTACATCCAAAACGTAGTCACCACGCCCGATTTCGACAAGGCTTCGGTCGGCGTAGAAGTGGACTTTTCCAATCCGACGAAGGACGACCTTTATCAGGTGGAAGTGTCCTACGAAGGCCAATTGGTGGCTACGGGCAAGTCCATCAACGGGCAACCTGTGGAGGTGAACATGCCTGAAGACTTCTTGCGTTGGACCCCTGACCATCCATTTCTTTACGACATGAAAGTCAGTGTGTTGCGAAAAGGGAAGGTGGTTGACGAGGTGGACAGCTATTTCGCCATGCGCAGTTTTGGAACGCAGCGTGACGACAACGGAATCGTGCGCCTTACCCTGAACGGTGTCCCGATTTTCCATTTCGGTCCCCTCGACCAAGGCTGGTGGCCCGACGGTTTTTACACCGCGCCCACAGATGAAGCTTTGGCTTTCGACATTCAGAAAACCAAGGATTTGGGCTTCAACATGATCCGCAAGCATGTGAAAGTGGAACCAGCACGCTGGTATTATCATTGCGATCGCATCGGAATGATTGTTTGGCAGGACATGCCCAGCGGCGGTCGTGGCCCTGAATGGCAGACGACGCAATATTATCAAGGCCCTGAAAGCTTGCGTAGCCTTGAATCGGAGGAATGCTACAAAAAAGAGTGGACGGAGATTATCAATAGTTTGAAGTCACAACCGTGCATTGGTGTTTGGGTGCCATTCAACGAGTCGTGGGGACAATTCAAGACCCCAGAAATCGTCGAAATGACCAAAAGAATTGACCCGACACGTTTGGTGAATCCTGCTTCGGGAGGAAATTTCTATACTTGTGGAGACATCCTCGACTTGCATCATTATCCTGAGCCGAAAATGGTGCTTTACGACCCGACTCGTGCCACGGTGCTGGGTGAATATGGCGGCATCGGGCGAAAGGTGGAAGGCCATACCTGGGTGAAAGACCAAGGCTGGGGCTATGTGGAGTTTGATTCAGAGGAAAAGGTGACTGACACCTACGTGGAATATGCCAACCAATTGTATAAGATGGTCTTTCAAGGTTTTTCGGCAGCGGTTTATACCCAAACTACGGACTGCGAAACAGAACTCAACGGCCTAATGACTTACGACCGCGCCGTCATTAAATTGGACGAGCAACGGTTGCTGCAAATCAATCGAAAGATTAGCCACGCGTTGGCGGAATGAGACAATGAAAAAAGGAGCGTCAATCGGCGCTCCTTTTTTCATTTAGGATTATGTCGTCCTTATTTGGCTTCACCAGTGATGGTGACATCAGTGCCCTTGAAGGTGAAGACGTGGCTATGAGTGACGTGAATCAAGTGGAACTCGCCATTATAAGCGGTGCCAATCACGAAGTCATAATCCTTGTCAACAGCCGTGCAGGAGATCTCTTTGAATTGTGTGGTGGTGATACCTTCGCTGAAGAGAGCAGCCTTTTCCACATCGGTGGTAGTGGTAGCCCAAACTGAAGGATCAAATCTGTACAACAGAGCACCTTCTTTAGGAGTGATGACAGCATAGATTTCTTTAGCATTTGAATTCCATTCCAGACCAAACTCGTCGAGGCCAGTGGCATCGTTGCCGCCGTGTCTGTTCCAAGTGAACTCGGTGGGGACCAGCGGTTGGGCAGGATTGTTGATGCTCAGGGTGATGTTGGCAGTGGCAATCTTGCCAGCGGCATCGATCACGACAGCAGTAATCATGGATTCGCCAACGATTTCATCTCTTGTGAACTCATACCTTAAAGTACCTCTGTAAGTGTACTCGTTACCGAAAATGGGAAGTGTGTCGGGCTCTTCGTCATCAACCTTGATGATGAGTGAGGTGAGTTCTTTACCCGTTATAGCGCTGGAGGCCATCACAAAACCGAAATCGAAGTCGGTGTTGACATTGACCACATCGCCATTTTGGACGTAACCTTCCTCAGTGAGGACTTGGATGGTGGGGTCACCTTCCACGGTTTGAGGGGTGCAGCTTGCAAAGAAAGCAACGCTGACGAGGCACACAAGTGCCAAAGCTAATTTCTTCATTTTTAATTGGTTTAAGTTAGTAATTGTGTTGTTTGATTAAAGTGTCTTCTGTCATTCAAAGAACGCGGCAAAGATAGCAAATACTTTGCCAAACTTTCAAAATCTGCCAAAAAAATCAAAAAAAGCCTGTTTTTGGCAGGCTTTTCTTTCTTTTAATGCAGTTTCATTCATTAGATTAGTCTTCAACGATTGCTTCGTTCGGGCAAGCGCCGGCGCAAGTACCGCAACCAACGCAGGTGTCAGGATCGATGACATAGATGTCGCCTTCTGAAATAGCGCCCACCGGGCATTCGTCAATGCATGTGCCGCAAGCAACGCAGCTGTCTGTGATTTTGTAAGCCATAGTGTTTTTAATTTTAGGGTTTGTTTTGAGTTTTCGTTTTTCGTGCCGCAAAAATACTACAACTTTCATTCCAATAAGCCCAAATCGGAAATTTTTATTCAGTCTAAATAAGAATAAAATCCAAAATGTTGATTATGAAAATGTTGTGTTTTTCCTTCTAAAATTAAGAATAAAACACGGTTTTTCTTTGGGTTTGCACCTAAATATTGCTTAATTTTGCACCGAAAAAATCAGTTGTAAGTTTGAGGTTTGCAGTTGTCAGTAATGCTTCGCAGATTTCATCATCGAACAACGGGTTAATTTTAACTAAACGAATAATCAATCGATAACTAATTAACTAATAATCAATCTGATATGACAGCAAAAAGTAAAGTTGTAGCGCTTGAGCATGTCGTCATCCGTTTTTCGGGCGACTCGGGCGATGGAATGCAACTTACCGGAAATCTATTTTCGGACTCGACCGCATTTGCTGGAAACGACTTCGCCACTTTCCCGGACTATCCGGCTGAAATCCGCCCGCCGCAAGGCACGGTGGCTGGCGTTTCTGGTTTCCAGGTGCACTTTGGACACAAACCGGTTCACACCACAGGCGACCTCTGCGACGTGTTGGTTGCCATGAATCCCGCCTCCATCAAGGCGAACATGCGCTGGCTTCGCCCAGGTACGATCATCATCTTCGACTCCGACTCGGTGACTGAAAAGGCACTTGAGAAGGCTGGTTACGATGATGACCCGACCGTTGATGGCACTCTCGCCGATTATCAAGTCGTGAAGGCTCCGATTTCGGAACTCACCAAGGAGGCCTTGAAGGACTTCGGCATGGACAACAAGTCGATGCTGAAATCGAAGAACATGTTTGCCCTCGGCATCGTGATGTACCTCTTCAACCGCGAGTTGGACACTGTGTATGCTTATTTCGAGACCAAGTTCAAAGGCAAGGACCAAGTCATCAAGGCCAACCGCACCGTTTTGGATGCCGGTTACCACTACGCCGACACTTGGGAGCTTTTCACCAATACCTATCGTGTGGAAGCCGCCAACCTCGACAAAGGCAAGTACCGTAACATCACGGGTAACACCGCTGCCGCTTGGGGTCTGATGGCCGCTTCTGAGAAGTCGGGCCGCCCGATTTTCCTCGGTTCCTATCCCATCACGCCTGCCACTGACATTTTGGCCGAACTGACCAAATACAAGAACCTCAATGTCAAGGCTTATCAGGCTGAAGATGAAATCGCTGGCATCATGTCGTCCATTGGTGCCGCCTACACAGGCTGCCTCGCCGTGACGACGACCTCTGGTCCTGGCCTCTCGCTGAAGAGCGAAGCCATGGGTCTTGCCGTGATGACGGAGCTTCCGCTGGTCATCATCGACGTGCAGCGTGGCGGTCCTTCCACGGGTCTGCCGACCAAGATGGAACAGAGCGACCTGATGCAAGCTCTCTACGGCCGCAATGGTGATGCTCCGCTCGTCGTCATCGCTGCCCGCAGCTCGGCTGGTTGCTTCTACACCGCATACGAAGCTGCCCGTCTCGCTATGGAGCACATGACTCCTGTTATCATGCTCAGCGACGGCTCACTGGGTAACGGCTCCGAGGTGTTCCGTATCCCACGCATGGCTGACCTGCCCACCATTACCCCGCCTTTGGCCAAGGCCGACGACCCGAATTACATGCCTTACCGCCGCGATGAGAAATGGTTGCGCCGCGAATGGGCTATCCCGGGCACGCCAGGCTTGCGTCACCGTGTAGGTGGTTTGGAAAAGGAAAACGGCAAAGGCAACCTATCCACCAATCCTGAGAACCACCAACTCATGACCGAGTTGCGTGAAGAGAAGATTAACCGCGTGGCCAACGACATCCCGCTGCAGGAAATCTACGGCGACAAGAATGCCGACCTGCTCGTGGTGAGCTGGGGTGGTACCTTCGGTACCGTCCGCACCGCCGTTGAGGGTCTGATGGAAGAAGGCAAGAGCATCGCTCACGCCCACTTCGACTACATCATGCCGCTGCCGCGCAACACCGAGGAAGTGCTGCAAGGTCACAAGAAGGTCGTGGTCTGCGAAATCAACCGCGGCCAGTTTGCCAAGTACCTGCGCATGAACTTCCCCGAGTACAAGTGCGAACAGTTCAATAAGGTGATGGGCCTGCCGTTCACCATCGGCGAGCTTGAGGCTAAGTTTAACGACCTTTTAAAATAATACGACTATGGAAAATCAGAATATCGAACAAGAAGTCATGCTGACAAAAGAAGATTTTGCAAGCGATCAGGTGGTGAAATGGTGCCCTGGTTGTGGTGACCACGCCATCTTGAAGGCCGTTCAGGACATTTTCCCGAAGTTGGGTAAGAAGAAGGAAGACATCGTCGTTGTCTCTGGCATCGGCTGCTCCTCGCGCTTCCCTTACTATATGAACACTTACGGTTTCCATAGCATCCACGGTCGTGCCGCCGCTGCCGCCACTGGCGTGAAGCTGGCCAACCCGAACCTCAGTGTGTGGATGATCACCGGCGACGGTGACTGCACTGCCATCGGTGGCAACCACTTCATTCATGCCTGCCGTCGTAACATCGACATCAACTTGATCCTGTTCAACAACCGTATTTACGGCATGACCAAGGGTCAGTTTTCGCCCTGCACCTTCCGTGGCACGAAGACCAAGACTTCGCCGCAAGGTACCTACGAAGACCCGTTCAATCCTGGCGAACTCGCCATCGGTGCCAAGGCTACCTTCTTTGCCCGTGGCGTGGACATCAATCCGAAGGAATTGAGCGAAATTTTCTGGGAGTCGTATAAGCACGACGGCATTGCCGTGACCGAGGTCCTGCAAAACTGCATGATTTTCTCCAACGGCGTGCATGAGAACATCACCGGCAAGGACGTCCGCGACGACATGCAGGTGAAGTGTGTCCACGGCCAGCCGCTCATTTTCGGTAAGAACCGCGACAAGGGTATCCGCCTGAATGGCAATCAACTCGAAGTGGTCACCATTGGCGAGAACGGCATCACAGAGAAGGACATCCTCGTCCACGACAAGACCATCGAGGACACGGGTCTCCACATGATGCTGGCACACATGATGCCGCCTCATTTCCCTGTGGCTATCGGTGTCATCCGCGACGTGAAAGCCCCGACCTTCAACGACAGCCTTGACCAAGTCATCGCCAACGAGAAGGCCGCCTCGAAAATCAAGAACATGGACGACCTGCTGAACAGCGGTTCGACCTGGACCATCGAGTAATCACAAAGCGTATTGAAATGAAAAAATCCCGTTCTTTGGAGCGGGATTTTTGTTGTGTTCTCCACAAGATGATGGGGAATTCATTATTTTTGCAGTTGAATAATAATTCAATAATAGCAAAACATCATAGGGAATCCCATAAATAATACAAATTATGTTCGAATACATGTTTTATAGACTCAACCTTGCATACAAAAAACACGAACCAAGCACGAATCATGGTTTTAGTGCATCAATAGCATTATCAGCATTTCAATTCTTTTTGGTTGGTGGTGTAATGATTGTTCTCAATGGATGTTTTGACGTTTTTAATGTGCCGAATAACAGCATATTCGGTAAAATCATTGCATTAGGATTTATGGCATTGTTGATATTATACAATTACAAGCATTATACTCCGAAAATAGAAGAAATGGATGAAAAATATGCCAATTTTCCAATCAACAAATGGCTTAAAGATTGGTTGTTTTTCTTTCTTTTCATCTTGATTTCTCTCTCCTTTCTTTTCGTCCCTGCATTACTTTTCGGCCACTTGATGAAATAGATTTTGAGAGAGTCTAAAATAGAATATAACAGCGACACATTTATTCCTAACTGCCAACTGAACAACTGTAAACTGTCAACTCAAATGAAAATCCCCTTCAAACCCGGAACGCTGATTTATCCATTGCCAGCCGTGATGGTCACCTGTGGCGACTGCGAAGAAAACTACAATATCATCACTATTGGCTGGACGGGCACGATTTGCTCCGACCCGCCCATGTGCTACATCTCCGTCCGCAAGGAACGCCACTCGCATGAACTCATCATGAAAAACAAGGAATTTGTCATCAACCTGACGACGGAAGACTTGGCTGCCGCTACAGATTGGTGCGGTGTGCGTTCGGGACGAGACTACAACAAATTCAAGGAGATGCACCTGCACGTTGAACCTGCGCAAGTGGTGAAGGCTCCTTTGATAAAGGAGTCGCCGCTGTGCATTGAGTGCAAGGTGGTGGAGGTGAAGGAACTCGGCTCACACGATATGTTCATCGCCAATGTGGTGGCCATCGATGCCGAAGAAAAGCTCATTGACAAGGGCACGGGAGCCTTCCAGCTCAACCACGCGCGGCCTTTGGCCTATTCCCACGGGAAGTATTACGGCCTTGGCGAGAAAATTGGGGGATTCGGGTTTTCAGTAAAGAAAAAGAAATAAGGATGCTCGACCAGTTTCAGGCATATATTAATAGGTGTAATCTGATTGCCGAGGGCGACCGCCTGATTTTAGCCTTGAGCGGTGGCATCGACTCCATGGTGTTGGCCGACTTGTTGCTGAAATCGAAAGTGGATTTCGTGGTGGCGCATTGTAATTTCCATTTGCGTGCCGAGGAGTCTGATGGTGATGAAAAGTTTGTTCGTGAGTATGCAGAAAAGAGAGGCATTCAGTGCTTCATGAAGCATTTTGATACCGAGCAATATGCCGCCGAGCAAGGCGTTTCCATCGAAATGGCTGCCCGCGAGTTGCGATATGCCTGGTTTGAGGAACTGCGCCAACAATTGGGCTATGAAAAAATCGCCGTGGCGCATCATGCCGACGACCAAGCCGAAACTTTTTTCATCAATCTGTTGCGCGGCGCCGGACTACGCGGCTTGAAAGGGATGCAATCAAAAAATGGTGTCATAATCCGTCCAATGCTTTGGGCTTCGCGAGAACAGATTCATCAGTATGCCCTTGAAAACCAAATCCATTGGCGTGAAGACCATACCAATGCAGAAAACGTTTATCTTCGCAACAAAATCCGAAATCAGTTGTTGCCTGTTTTCGATGAACTCCATCCCGAGGCCCGACAAGGATTGTACAAGTCTTTGGAGCATCTTTCGGCTGAGAATGAGCTTTATCGGGAGTTGCTGAATGAAAAGTTGGAGCAAATTGTAGAGGAACAGGATGACGTTTTCGTCATTGCGAGGAGGAACGACGAAGCAATCCAGACAAATAAGTCTTTTCGGGTATGTCTGGATTGCTTCGCTGCGCTCGCAATGACGCAAAGAGAACAATTGCTCTTTGAGTGGCTTCGCCAATACGGCTTCAACACCGACCAATGCCATTTCATTTTCGAGGCAATGGAAACGGGTATCGGGAACAAGTATTATTCTCCGACGCATCAATTGGTGATTGGAAGAAACGAGTTGCAATTATCTGAAATCAAGTCTGTTGATAACGAAGAAATCCAAATCGAAATAGGGGAGGAGGAAATCAAATCGCCTATCCGTCTTCAGTTTTCCCGATTTGAGAAAAGTGACGATTTTGTCATTGACAAATCGCCGAATGTGGTCGTGTTGGATGCTGACAAAATTCATTTTCCCTTGACCTTGCGTCATTGGCGGCATGGTGACCGTTTCCATCCTTTGGGGATGAAAGGCTCTAAATTGTTGAGCGATTTCTTTGTGGATCAGAAGTTTACGGAATGGCAGAAGCAGAATGCTTGGCTGTTGGTCTCCACTAATGATGAGATTCTTTGGGTGGTCGGGTATCGCATCGATGACCGCTTCAAGGTGACCGCTTCAACGAAAACGATTTTTCTGTGCAGACAAAATCTAATAGACAAATAATTTTCCTATTTTTGCAAAATTAATCATTACGCTATGGAAAACACTTTGCCGAGATGGGAACAGAAATTGAACAGCTACCGAAAGGCTTTAGGCCGTTTGGCAGAGGTCGTCAATGTAATGAAGATTCGGCAATTGAATGATTTTGAGGTAGATGGATTGGTTCAGCGCTTTGAGTTTACTTTTGAGTTGGCTTGGAAACTGATGAAGAGTTATGCGGATTATCAAGGTACTGACAAGGAGATTATGGGTTCAAGAGATGCCGTTCGCTGGGCATTTGAAAACAAGTTGATTGAGGACAGTGATGTTTGGATGGAAATGATCAAGCGACGGAACGATACTTCGCACACTTACGATGAAGATACGGCTGCTGATGTGGTTAAGAGTGTGAAAGACTCTTATTATCAGGCTTTTGTAGGTTTCTATGATAGAATGGACAAATTGCCTTCGCATCAATCCTCTGATTTGTTTACGCAATCTGAAAAGTGATGGAATTTGGTCTTAAAGATAAGGAAATCAACGCTTTGCGTAAAACCTTGGCTTCGGTTCCCGAAATTGAGGAAGCCGTCATTTATGGCTCAAGGGCAAGAGGGACAAACAAGGTGTCTTCGGATATTGATATTACGCTGAAAGGCAGCAACTTGACCTATCTTCAAATGGCACTTCTTGATGCAAGGATTGATGATTTGTATTTGCCCTATTTCGTTGATTTGAGCCTTTTTTCCATGCTGAGAAATGCGGATTTGATTGAAAGTATCGAGCGGGAGGGGAAAGTGTTGTATCGAAACGAGAGTATTATAGCGTGATTTGTATTTTAATGAATATCAAACAATTGTTTATATGAAAAAACTATTCCTATTTTTGCTGATGGCCTTCGCCGCCGTCATGCCTATGAAGGTTCAGGCTCAGGTGCTTGACCCTGTTCAATGGACTTTTGCCATTGAAGACCTCAATGAGAACGAGTTCGATTTGGTCGCTACGGCCACCATCGACCCGCAATTCCACATCTATTCTACAAAAATGCCCGATTTGGCTCCACTGCCGACGGTGTTCGACATCACGACCTCCGAGTTTTTCGAGGCGGTGGGCGAGGCACGCGACCTCACCGATGTTCCGCTGTTTTACGACGACATCTTTGAGGTGGAGTACAAGCAGTTTTCGGGCATGGCTGCCTTTGCCCAGACCTTCCGCAAGCTGAAGGACGGCTCATTCCCCATCACAGGCGAAATCAGCTATCAAGCCTGCAAGGACGGCCAATGCGTCTCGCTAACTGAAGATGTCAACCTTACCTACGGGTCGGAACCTGCTGTGATTGAGGCTGGTGAGCCTGAAACTGCTGCCGGAACAAAGTCCAACATTTGGTCCATGATTCTTGAAGCCATCCTTTGGGGCTTCGCCGCCCTGCTCACACCTTGTGTCTTCCCGATGATTCCCATGACCGTGTCGTTCTTCATGCACGGCGAGGGCGAAACCAAGGCCCAAGGCCGTTTCAAGGCATTTATGTACTTCGTTTTCATTGTGTTGCTTTACACTTTGCCCATCGCCATCATCATCATGGCGACCTGGTTGTTGGGTGGCAACAGTGTCACTGCCGACATCTTCAACTGGCTCGCCACGCACTGGCTGCCGAACATCATTTTCTTCTTGGTGTTCATGATTTTTGCGGCCTCGTTCTTCGGCGCATTCGAAATCACCTTGGGCAGCAATATGGTGAACAAGAGCGATAGCAAACAGAATACCAAGAACTTGGGTGGCATCTTCTTCATGGCTTTGACGCTTGTTTTGGTGTCGTTCGCCTGCACTGGTCCCATCGTGGGCACGGTGCTCATCAAGTCGACTTCGGGCGAGTTTTGGGCACCCATCGTGACGATGTTCGCTTTCGCAGTGGCCTTCGCTTTGCCGTTTGCCTTGTTTGCTTTCTTCCCAAATCTGCTACAACGTTTGCCCAAGAGTGGCGGTTGGCTTACTTCCGTGAAGGTCGTGTTGGGATTCATCGAAGTCGCGCTGGGCTTCAAGTTCCTCAGCGTGGCCGACCAAACTTATCACTGGCATCTGCTTGATAGAGAGGTCTATCTCGGCATTTGGATTGTCTGCTTCGCCTTGCTCGGACTTTATCTCATGGGCAAGATTCGTTTCAAGGGCGAGAAGGAACTCAAGGAATTGGGTGTGTTCCGTTTAGTGTTGATTATCATTGATTTGACCTTTGTCGTCTACATGATTCCGGGCATGTGGGGCGCTCCCTTGAAGGCCCTCTCTGGCTATCTGCCGCCCAAGCAAACCCTTGATTTCGACCTCAATAGAATCATTGAAGAGAACAGCGAGAAGGTCATTGACTATGTGGATGCCAAGATGGCCTATATGGCGGTGGCACCACAAGGCCAAACGCAAGCCGTTGCTGCAGTGGAGTTTACGGAAGAACCCAAGTATGCCGACCTGTTCCATTTGCCGCACAATCTGAAAGGTTATTTCGACTTCGACCAAGCTTTAGCCGCTGCAAAGGCAACAAACAAACCTATTTTCGTTGACTTTACGGGTCATGGTTGCGTGAATTGTCGCGAGATGGAGGCCAATGTGTGGAGCGATCCGCGTGTGAAGGATATGTTGCGTAACGACTTCATTATCTGCGCTTTGTATGTCGATGACAAGACCTCTTTGCCCAAGGAAGAATGGTACACTTCGACCTACGACGGCAAGGAAAAGAAGACCATCGGGCGCAAGTACGCCGATTTCCAAATCTCGAAATTTGGCACCAATGCGCAACCGTATTACTGCTTGATGGACCACAACGGCAACCTGCTGATGAAGCCTCGCGCTTACGATTTGGACAAGGACGCTTTTGTGGTTTTCCTGAAA